>Ga0181526_10001216_pt1 | contig 25147 bp, 25 predicted proteins | sample PEATcosm2014_Bin_35_FD_119750 | JGI IMG/M metagenome (GOLD analysis project Ga0181526, IMG submission 119750) | Peatland microbial communities from MTU Mesocosm Facility, Houghton, MI, USA - PEATcosm2014_Bin06_30_metaG | ecosystem: Environmental > Terrestrial > Soil > Wetlands > Peat | place...
TCGCGCGCGAACTGCATCGCATATTCCAGCGCCTGTTCCCTATGATCGAGCGCGTGCTGGATGCTGTCGCGCAGAGCCTTGGAGATGATCCTGTGCTGGTCCACGCCTAGGGAACGGCGAATCGCATTGCCGCCCAAAGGAAGCACAAGGCCTGTCTCCTCGCGCCACCATACGCCCAGATCGAGGACACGGTAGAGACCGCTGGAGCTATAGGTCAGCTGCCCCTCGTGAATGATCAGGCCCGCTTCATGCTTGCCGGCGAGAATCTCCGGGATGATCTGATCGAAGGGAACAACCACGGTCTCCACATCGGGATTGAAGACCTTCAGCGCGAGATAGGCAGTAGTCAGCGTACCCGGCACCGCAATGCGCACGCGGCTGAGATCTTCTGGGGTGAGCCGGCGGTTCGAGACCACCATTGGCCCGTACCCTTCGCCCACGCTGCCTCCGCAGCCCATCAACGTGTAGTCATCCTGAATGTACGGGTAGGCATGAAAGCTGATCGCGGTAACGTCGTAGAAAGCCTCTTCGCGGGCACGGCGATTCAGCGTTTCGATGTCGCAGAGCGTATGGCTGAAGCGATAGCCAGGCACGCGCACCTTGTTCGTCGCCAGCCCATAGAACATGAAGGCATCGTCGGAGTCGGGGCTGTGCGCGATGGAGATATCGGTGACGGCCGGCGTGCTGGCGATTGCTGACTTCTCGTTGCTCACGGAGCTGGAGAATCCTTTCAACATAACTAGAGACCGCGCCGGAGTCTGGCCCTCTGCCAGCCCCACGCGATGCTTGCCGCGGCTGCTGCTTTCAGCGCGTCGCCGGGCAGGAAAGTAAGTATCGCTGCGAAGAGCACCGAAGCCGAGCGCGCTGGAGTGATTGCCGCTAGCCACACCGCGCCGCCGGTCAGAATCAGCAAGTCGCCGAGCGCTGCGCTGGCAAAAGCGGCGAAGAACCCACGCCCACTGCGTCTCCACACGAGCGAGACGACCCACGCGGCGACGGGATAGGCCATCAGGTAGCCGCCCGTGGGGCCAAGCAAATGGGCCGGGCCTGCAGCGATTCCAGGTGCGAAGACCGGCAGGCCGGCGACGCCTTCGGCAAGATACGCCATCAGCGTGGCGCCAGCCATGCGCGGTCCCAGCAGAAGCCCCAGCAGGAGCACGCCAAACGGCTGCAGCGATAGCGGCACGGGCGTAAACCAGAGCGGCAGGGAGATGCGCGCGCAAGCCGCAAGCAGCAGACTGCCAGCAAAGACGATACCTGCTTTGCGAAGCCACGGGGACGCATTCGTACCCGCAGCCGATCGAACCATCGGCGTAGAAATTTCGTTGTGCATTCGATCCCTTTTACGGTTCTGATTCTAGATCGTCGCTGCCCCGCGCGCTCTGTGCCGGCTGTGCCTTCCGTTGCCGGGCACGGTGCAACCAGATATGACGCGCAAGCCCCCCAGTAGCGAGCAGAAGCGCACCAAGCGAAACAAGAAGAGCAATCATTAACCAATGCATGACTGCAAAACCTCAGGATAGCAGATGGGCTGAAAAGCTCCGCAGCAATGGGGCGAACTACAGACAGGTAGAAGCAGATCGCGCTGACCCACTCTACGCGCCCAGGTTCGACTGCATCCACTCAAGATAGGCGACGCTGCCTGCAGTGGGCTCGATCACCAGGAACTCCGGCGTCTCGTAGCTATGCAGCGCGAGCAAGCGCGCCTCAAGCGCAGTCAGCTGTTCGGCGCCCGTTTTGATCAGCAACAGCGTCTCCTGCGCATCTTCGATCTTGCCCTCCCAGCGGTAGATCGATCGAACCGATGGAACGAGCGTGGCACAGGCAGCGAGCCGCTCCTCCACCAGCGTGCGCGCGATGCGCTCCGCCTCCTCAGGATTGGCTGCGGTGGACAAAACGATGCGGGCAAAGTTGCCGCCGTTTGACATGGCAGTCATGGTGCCAGTGTACGGCCCCCGGTTTTCTCGCATCCGCAACTTGCCGACTATGCTTGCGTGGTACAGTAGGTTGCTTGCGGAGAAGAACCAATGAGCAAGATCAGATTTGGGACGTCCGGTTGGAGAGCGATTGTCGCCGATGAATTCACGGTAGCCAACATCCGGCTCGCGGTGTCGGGCATCGCGGCCTACGTGAAAACCTTGCCCGAACCGCATCGGGTGCTGGTGGGACGCGACCCCCGTTTTTTGGGCGAGAGTTTTGTGAGCGAGGCCGCCGGCGTGCTCGCCGGTGCGGGTATCGCGCCGATCGTGATTCCCCACGCGGCGCCGACTCCGGCCATCGCCTATGCCGTCCGGCAAAAGAAGACGCACGGTGCGATCAACTTCACCGCTTCGCACAATCCGCCCGAGTACAACGGCATCAAGTACTCAACTCCAGACGGCGCGCCTGCACTGCCTGAAGTCACCAAGCAGATTGAAGCCGCGATTGCAGGTTGGCCCACCGACAAGCCCGTGCCCAAGGCCGCTCCACCTGCCGGAGGATTTGCGACCGCCGACGTGAAGGAAGACTTTCTCAAGCGGCTCGCCGAATTAGTCGACTTGAAAGCCATCGCCAAGTCGGGAATCAAGGTTGTCTACGATCCGTTCTGGGGAGCAGGCCGCGGCTATAGCTGCCATGTTCTGCGCGAGGCCGGCGTCACCGTCGAGACAGTTCATGACTATCGCGACGTTTTGTTTGGTGGACATGCTCCGGAGCCCGACGATCATCTGCTGGGCGATGCCAAGGCGAAGATGAAGGAAGTCGGCGCCAAGATAGGCATCGCGACGGACGGCGACGCAGACCGCTTCGGCATCGTCGACGAAGACGGCACTTTTATTCAGCCGAACTACATCATCGCTCTTCTTTTCGACTATCTCGTCGAATCGCGCGGCTGGAAGAATGGCGTGGCCAAGAGCGTTGCTACGACCAATCTGGTCAATGCCCTCGCCGAACATCACAAGGTTCAGCTCTACGAGACGCCAGTGGGCTTCAAATACATCGGCGAGCTGATCATCGCGGACAAGATTGCCATCGGCGGCGAAGAGTCGGCGGGATTGACGATTCGCGGTCACGTGCCGGAGAAGGACGGCGTGCTTGCCGGGCTCCTCGTCACAGAAATGGTTGCGGTGCGCGGCAAGAGCCTGGGCACACAGTTACGTGAGTTATTTGGCAAGGTTGGTTCGTTCTACCCCGTGCGCGAAAACTTCCACTTGACCCCGGAGCGCATGTCCGCGTTCACTGAAAAGTTAAAGGCCGATCCAACGGAGTTGAGTGGACGCAAAGTCGTCGGCGTCGTGCGCACCGACGGGCTCAAGCTGATTCTCAACGACGGGTCTTGGGTCTGTTACCGGCTGTCGGGCACTGAACCGGTGGTGAGAGCCTATACCGAAGCGCGCAGCGAGCACGACATGGAATCGCTAAGCGCGGCGGCTAAGAATTTCGTATTAACTTAGGGACCGATGCAGGACGAGACTAAAGAGAAGAATCAAGATCGGGATCTAAATCTTGACCTGAATCTTGCAGCACTGCGTGAGCGTGCCTTTGCGGCTGCTCAATCCTTTTGGCGGCCGGCCGGCACGTCGGTGGCCGTTGCGCTCATCCTGCTGTTTGGCTGGAGCGTCGTGAACGGCAAGCATGGGCTCTCATCCTGGCAGAAGCAGCGCGTGCAGGATCAGCAACTCCGCCAGGAGATTCAGGATCTCGAGCAGGAGAATGCGCGGCTACGCGACCACGTCGAGCGCCTCAAGTCCGACTCCAATGCAATCGAACACCAAGCCCGCGAGCAGTTGCACTATGCACGTCCGGGCGAAGTGATCTACACCCTGCCTGCCGATCCCAGGAGCCAGCCGGCGACAAGCCCGAAGTAGCCAGACGGATCGAAGCCGCTGCCGCCGACCATGCTCAGGCGCCGCCTTCTTGGTCATCCACTCAGGCTTTCTTCGCTTCGGCGAGTGCAAACCATGCCACCGCTGTACCCACCAGCGGCGCCTTCTCCCACAGCTGCGAAATGCGCAACTCCAGCGGGACGCCTTCGAGCTCTTGCCAGGCGGCACGCAGGAACAGATGAGCCGAATGCGCAATCCCTCCGCCCAACACAATCGCATCGGGCGCGAAGTCGTGCAACTTGATCCGTACCACCCGTCCGAGATTGCGGCCGAACTCCGCGAAGACCTCGATCGCTGCAGGGTCGCTGGCCGCGCCTCTAGCAATCTCTTCGACGTCCCTCTCGCTTCCAGTCCGCTCACGGTAGGCTCGCTTAATTGAGCGCGTCGAAATCAGGTCCTCGACAATGCCACCCTCGAACGGCACGTTCCATATCTCGCCGCCCGGCGGAACACCCGGACCCTCCGTGACGATGCGGCCGTTGACCGCAAACCCGGAGCCGATGCCGGTACCCAGTGTGAATCCGGCAACACGCCCGACCCCGCGCGCAGCGCCTGCGCCCACTTCGCCCAGCAGATACGCCGCTGCATCGTTGAGGAAGCGCACCTGCCCGCCGTCCCAGCCCATGCGCTTGGCCAGAGCATCGCGCAGATTCACCCCGTAAAGGTAGGGCATCTTGTGTTTCATCCAGCTGATGCCCTCGGCGTAGTCAAAAGGGCCGGGCATGGCGAAGCCAGCTCCCCCAGTGCTCTTCGGCAGGGCGGCGGCTTGCGCAGCCAGCTGCGTCAACACATCCAAAAATGCCTCCGCCGACTGCTCCTCAGGCAGCTGCGCTTTCACGACCGGCCCAAGCGACAGGTCAGCTTCAGAGCAGACAGCCGCGGAGATGTGGCTTCCGCCTACGTCGTACGAGAGAACACGGGAGACCCCAGCGACCAAGCTTTCCTCCGCGGGCAAAGCAAAGCTATTGTAGCGGCGGACGCCGCGTTGGCGAGGCCTGACGAAGTGAGAATTAGAAGTCGACGTGCGCGCGCACTGAGCCCACCCATGCCGGACCGCGATCGCGGTTGTAGCCCGGATTGTCGATGTGTTGCACGTCGAGCGAGTAGAAGAGACCGCGCCACGCGTGCCAGTTGTAATAGGACTCGACGATGTTCTCGCGGCCGTAGTTCAGGTTGCCGTCACCCAGCAGAAACCCCAGACCGCCGAGGCGAAGATAATCCTGATGGTCGCGCTTGATGGCGTTCGAGACAACGACCAAGCCAATCTTATCGACGGGCCGGTGCCAACGGGCGCCGGAGTAGTCCGCGCCCAGTTCGACGGTCTGATCCACCTCGGTGTACGCGAACGACTCGTGCTGGCCCTCGTTCCATCCGAAACGGCCAAACACGCGCAGATTCTCCGTCAGCTCCTGGTCGGTGTTGTAGCCGAAGCCATACTTGAGTGCGCCGAAGTGCTCATGCAGTGTGATGGTCGGAACGGTGACACCATAGGTCGCTGTATCGGAGCCGCTGAGAAAGTCCCCTACAGCCTCACGGTAGGTTCCCATGTGCGCGCGGTTGGCGTAGAACAGCAGGCGCGTCACGCCCTTGCGGCTGCGGATCCAGCTCTGCCGCAGCTCGAACTCGCCATTCTGTCCATGCGCACGGCTGAAGGCCCAATCCATGTCGATGCCGTTGGCCACCGTGGGCATGGCGAACAGTCCATACCGGAGACTCCAGTTGCGTTCGTCGTACTCGGACATCGCACCGACGGTATAGCCGCGCGTGTCCGCGGCGTAATCCCACGCGCCGTTGTTGTCGACGGTCCAGTTCATGAACTGCAGGTGGCTGTCGGAACCGGGTCCGTTGATGTCGAAGAAATCGGGCAGCGTCATCTTGCCGATACGAAACTCCACACGGCGTTCCGGCACGTTCGGCGCAAGCCCGAAGGGCCCCGGATCCTGGCTCGTCGTCTTGTCGGTTAGGCCGACGACCTGGTGAATCTCGTAGCGTGCGAGGTAGGGCGTCGGGCCCAGATTCGGATTGCGCACAACGTCGAGGTTGGTGAAGCCCGCCAATCCAAGCGCCTCGCTCAAGCCGCGCCCGCCCGCACTTTCGAAATCGAGAATCAGGTCGGTGTTGTAACGGACCGAACGGACGGGCCGCACCGCAGTGAAGAGCGTTCCAACCATCGACGCCTTGTACTCTGCAGAGTTGCGGAAGCTGTTCGTCCCTTCATAAGGCGAGTGGAACGGAAGGCGGCCCTGAAAGATGATGTTGGCCTGCCCGGAGATCCAGTAGCGGCTCTCTTCTGGATGGGGAAACATCGCCACGACAGGCGATGCCTCGGCGTCGCCGGCCGGGTGACCGCCGGCAGCAGCAGCGTCTGCACTGGCCGCCTCTTCGTGCAAAGGAGCGCCGCTCATGGCAGTGTTCGTCTGCGCCAGCAGGAATTGTGGCTTGGGCGCAGCAGGCAGAAGGTCGGGACTCTGGGCCTCGCTGCTCGGCGCCGTCGCCGCGAGGACAGCTAGGCCCGCCAGCCCGCAGAACCAGGCGAGTTGTCGGTCAGCGAGCCGCATCAGAGAACCTTTCCTAAGTCCGCACCAAAAACAGAGTAAACGGGGTAGAATGGGAAGGGTCTGAAGCCATACCCCCACTGGGTATAAGATATACCCCCCATGGGTATTGTCAAGAGGTGATCTGCACATGTCGCATCACAACCGGGAGACCATCAAACTGCTGCAACGCGTCCGCAAACTGCGCGGCCAGCTCGATGCCGTTGAGAGGTCGCTCAACTCCGACGCCGACTGCGGTGACCAATTGATGCTTCTGGCGGCTGTGCGCGGCGGCGTGAACAGCCTGATGGCCGAGGTGCTGGAGACGCATATTCGTTTTCATCTGGTGGACGGAGCCAAGGAGCAGATAGCACCGGAGCTCGCCGAAGACCTGATCGACCTTGTCCGCGCCTATCTCAAATAGCTGCACGGCCGAACCAAGCCACCGGTTGATGGTAGCGGCTCAAGACGAGCTGAATTGTTAACGTTTGGTTGATCCGATGCAGCCGTCTGCCGCATCGTGCACGACCGTCAGAACAGGACGCGGACTTCGGCAATGAGGTTGTGGTTGTAGGTGTGAAAGCCGGAGGTCGCGATCTGCATCCCTGTCGCGAACACGGCAAAAGGATGCGTTGGCGTCCACGCCTTGCGGCGCAGCACGTAGAAGGCAGCGGGGGTCACAAAGTTCTGCATCTGGGCGTCATGCTCGCCGGCGAAGTAAAACGTCGCGTTGTTTTCGGCTTCGAGCCAGACATGCGGCGTGGCATGGAACTGCGCCGCCTCATTCCAGGCAATGGTCCGGCCCTGCACGGCGATCCTACCCGTAGGCAATGTCCCCGCAAGTCCTGAGACGAAACTCAGGTGCCCCATCGTGAACTCGCCGGCAACGGTCGGCGTGAAGGAATCGGTACGCCCGCCATTGGCATGGCTGCCGGTCGCAAAACAGTGGGCAACACTTGCCGCGAGATCGAAGTTACCGTGCTCGGCGTCTCCCGATGTGATGCGAATCTTGCCACTGAAGGATGTATCGCCGAAGCCGTCGGCAGCAGTGCCGTTGTGCTGGATGTAGGTAGGCGGCATCAGGTCGAATTCAAAGCGATTGAGAGCGATGATCCCCCCACCGCGTGCGTTGCCGTAGCTTGCCGTCTCGGTGCCAGCCGCCGTGTATTCATGCGCAAATGCAAAGCGGTAGTACTGGATCAGCCGCGGGTCCGGTGCCACCAGAGGCGTGACCATCGCTGGCTGAAACCTGGCCACATCGGCATTGTGGGCCCGAAACTGTTCGTAGAGAGAGGTCTGGGCCATAGCCGAAAGGCATCCTGCGGCGAGAGCGAAAGCAGCGAACGTGCGCACAGAGATCACGGGAGCTGGTCTGTTTCTAACAAGCGGCTTTCCGAGGATCAGTGATTCGCAGCACGGTCAGCGGGAAGGGAATCGGAGACAGCTCCGACCGATATACTGCGACCCATGCGATGTGTGTTGTTGGGGTTGTTATGCGCATCGGCCGGAGTGGTGTCTGCGGCGCAGCAGACTGGACCGTGGCAGATACAGGTTTCCGGCACAACGGCCGGCCTGCGCGGTATCCACGCGGTCAATGCAAAAGTCGCGTGGGCCAGCGGGTCCGATGGAACCGTGCTGAAGACAACCGACGGCGGGGTCCGCTGGACCAGGTGTGCGCCGCCTGATTCGACGTTGGACTTTCGTGGTGTGCAAGCTTTCGATGCGCAGACGGCGATCGTGATGGCCTCAGGGCCGGGGGCGAAGAGCGCCCTCTACAAGACCACCGACGGATGCAGTTCGTGGAGGCTTCTGTTCGCGAATCCCGACGCGCCCAACGGATTCTTTGACAGCTTCTGGTTCAACGGCTCGCACGGCATCGTGGTGGGCGACTCAGTCAACGGCAGATTCACCGTATTCCTCGCCGAGAAAGACGGCCGCAGCTGGAAGCGCGATCCGCACTCGGGGTTGGCCCTCGGCAAACGGGATCTGGCTGCCTTCGCGGCAAGCAACAGTGTGATCGCGATTGGCAATGGCCTCTACACCCGCGGGTTTGCGACCGGCGGCAAGAGCGGCTCATTCTTCTTCAGCCGGCCTTTCATGCCCAACGAAGAGAAAACCGGCCTGCTTGAAAAGGCGATGCGCAAGGAACCTCCCTGGAAGTCCAGCCAGATTCCAGTCGGCGCTGGATCCGACAGTTCCGGAACATTCGCCGTCGCCTACCGCTATCCGGTCACGATTGGCGTCTGCGCCGAATGCACCTTCAACGACAACTCGATCTTTGTGGCCGTGGGCGGCGACTACAAGAACCCCGGCGACTTGGCCAAGACCGCGGCATGGTCTTCCGATGGAGGAGAAAGCTGGGTTGCCGCGACAACTCCGCCGCACGGCTACCGCTCGGCGGTTGCGTGGTCCGATGCACAGAAAGCCTGGATCGCTGTGGGGACCAACGGCTCGGACATATCCCGCGACGACGGCAAAACCTGGCATCCCTTGGACGACGGCAACTGGAATGCTCTGTCCTTGCCGTTCGTTGTCGGTCCAAACGGAAGAATCGCGAAGCTCAATTCCGTTGAGCTCGCAAAACCCTGAGGGCGCAGCGCAGTCTGCCACACCCGCAGGTGGTTTCGGCCCCCTTTTGCAGAGAATTTGTCCGCCGAAGCACGCTAGAATAGTTGGAACCGGATGAATCAGGCCCTTCCAGCGGCAGCCACCGAGGCTTCCCGCCCCGAGCGGGAGCCGGACCTGCGAGCGCCGCTGGTTCATGTGCACAATCTCGAAAAGACCTACACCACCGCGCGCGGTGCTCTTACCCTCTTCCGTGGATTGGACTTAGAGGTCCTCCCGGGTGAGCTCGTGGCCATCGTCGGCCAGTCCGGGGCAGGCAAAAGTACCTTATTACACATCCTCGGTGCTCTTGATCGCGCGACCAAAGGAACGGTACACTGCGCCTCAACCAACGTGGCCAGTCTGACCCAACGGGAGGCAGCAGCCTTCCGCAATCGTGAGATTGGTTATGTGTGGCAGTTTCACTATTTGATGCCGGAGTTTACGGCCCTTGAAAACGTAGCCATGCCGCTCCTTGCACGCGGCCAGTCCCGGCGAGAAGCGCTGGCTGCCGCATCGAATTGGTTAAGAGAGGTTGATCTGGAAGATCGTGGCGACCATCGGCCCGGTGAGCTTTCCGGCGGCGAGCAACAGCGGGTGGCGCTGGCGCGAGCCCTGGTCGGGAGTCCGCGCGTGCTTTTGGCCGACGAACCTACAGGCGATCTCGACGAAACCACCGCGGGCCGCGTCTTCGATCTCTTGGAGCGCCTGCATACCACCCACGGGCTCACGTCCATCGTGGTCACCCACAACCTCGAACTGGCCGCGCGCTGTACGCGGACTCTGCGCCTGGAGAGCGGGCGCCTGCATCGTTTGGGGGAACCTTCCCAGGCTGGAGTTGCATAACAGAACTTGCACCGTTTGGGTGGTTTTCGAGTCTGAGAGGTAAGCGGTCAGTGAGGGAGAGCACAGCCCGAACAGACCGTCGAGGTCAGGATGGTAGTCTCCGGGGTACAACAGAACCGCTGGAGACGTTCGGATAGCAACAACCGTCCGGAACCATCCAAAAGAGCTGTTCGGAGCGTGTACGGGATTTTCTCTACAAACGCTGCCGGCGGCGAGTTAATAAGGGCGCGCGCGGGTTGGGCTGAAGCCGGATAAATGCACCGGACTGCTACTCCTAACCGGGACCCTGCTGTAAGGGAGAAAAAATGTTCGAACGCTATACGGAAAAGGCACGGCGCGTGATTTTCTTCGCGCGGTATGAGGCCAGCCAGTTCGGCTCGCCTTATATCGAGACTGAGCACCTGCTGCTTGGCCTTTTGCGCGAGGACAAGGCGTTAACCAACCGTTTCCTGCGCTCGCACGCTTCGGTCGAATCAATTCGCAAACAGATCGAAGCACACACTACCATTCGTGAAAAAGTTTCGACCAGCGTCGACCTGCCGCTCTCCAACGAGTGCAAGCGCGTGTTGGCGTATGCCGCTGAAGAAGCAGAGCGTCTCGGCCACAAGCACATCGGAACCGAGCACCTGCTCCTCGGCCTGCTGCGCGAAGAAAAGTGCTTCGCCTCCGAGATTCTGCAGGAGCGCGGCCTGAAGCTGGCGCAGATTCGCGACGAGTTGGCCCGCGTCACGCAGGAAAAGGCCCCGCAACAGCAGCGGCAACGTGAATCGAGCCTGCTGGCGGAATTCTCCCGCGACCTTACCCAGGCGGCCATGGACGCGCAACTCGATCCTCTCGTCGGCCGCGACGGTGAGCTCGAGCGAGTCGTCCAGATCCTCTGCCGCCGCACCAAGAACAACCCGGTCCTCATCGGCGAACCCGGCGTCGGCAAGACCGCCATCGTCGAAGGCCTCGCCCAGCGCATCGCCGACGGCGAAGTGCCAAGCTTCCTCGCTGACAAGCGTGTCCTCGCCCTCGACCTTTCGCTCATCGTCGCCGGCACCAAGTACCGCGGCCAGTTCGAAGAGCGCCTCAAGACCATCATGAAAGAGCTGATGGAGAATCAAAACTCCATCATCTTCATCGACGAGCTCCACACTCTCGTCGGAGCGGGTTCGGCCGAAGGCTCGCTCGACGCAGCCAACATCCTCAAGCCGGCCCTCTCGCGCGGTGAGATTCAGTGCATCGGCGCAACCACACCTGCCGAGTACCGCAAGTCCATCGAGAAGGATCGTTCCCTCGAGCGGCGCTTCCAGGCCGTCAAGGTTCCCCCTCCCAACGAAGCCGACGCTATCAAGATCATCATGGGCATCAAGGACCGCTATGAGAAGTTCCATGCGGTCAGCTACACCGATGCCGCTATCGAGTTTGCGGTGTCCCATTCCAACCGCTATATTCCCGACCGCTTCCTGCCTGACAAGGCCATCGACCTCATCGACGAAGCCGGCGCGCGCGTCAAACTGCGCCAGACCTCGCTGCCCGAAGAGATCACCGAGGTCCAGAAGCGGATCAAGTTCATCGTCCACCGTATGGACTCCGCTATCGCGAACCACGAGTTCGAGAAGGCGCGTTTCTACTCGGACGAGGAACGCAAAGAGCGCGAAAACCTGCGTGCTCTTCGCGACAAATATCACCTCGACGACTCCGCCGCCGGCATCGTAGGCCGCGAAGACATCGAGGATGTCGTCAGCCGCTGGACCGGGGTGCCCGTCACCAGCATCAAGGAAGAAGAGACCCAAAAGCTCCTCCGCGTCGAAGAAGAGCTCCACAAGCGCGTCATCTCACAGGAGAAGGCGATCTCGGCGTTGGCCCGTGCCATCCGCCGCAGCCGTGCTGGCCTGAAGTCGCCCCACCGTCCGATCGGTTCTTTCCTTTTCCTTGGACCAACCGGCGTCGGCAAAACAGAAATGGCCCGCACCCTGGCGCAGTTCCTCTTCGGCTCCGACAAGGCGCTCATCCGCTTCGATATGTCCGAGTTCATGGAGAAGCACTCGGTCTCGAAACTCATCGGCTCGCCTCCGGGTTATGTGGGCTACGAGGAAGGCGGTCAGCTCACCGAGCGCGTCCGGCGCTCGCCCTACTCCGTCGTCCTGCTCGACGAGGTCGAGAAGGCGCACCCCGACGTCTTCAACCTGCTCCTGCAAGTCTTTGAAGATGGCCAATTGACCGACGGCCTGGGCAACACTGTCGACTTCAAAAACACCATCCTCATCATGACCTCCAACATCGGAGCGCGGCACTTGATGAAGAAGCAGGGCCTCGGCTTCCAAAGCGATCGCGACGACCTGGTCAGCGAGAAGGTCGAAGAGCTGGTCAAGAACGAGGTGAAGAAGACCTTCAACCCCGAGTTCCTCAACCGTCTCGACGAGGTCATTCTCTTCCAGTCGCTCAACGACGCCGACCTTATCCAGATCGTCGAACTTCTCGTCGGTCAGCTCAACTCCAACCTGGCGCAGAAGGCCATCACCATCTCCGTCACCGAGGAAGCAAAGAAGTGGATTCTCGATAAGACGCTAGTAGACCGCAGCTACGGGGCGCGCCCGTTGCGCCGCGCTCTGCAGCGCTACGTCGAAGACCCGCTCTCCGAGGCGCTCATCGCCGGGCAAATCACCGCGCGGCCTGCGTTCCTCGAGGTCTACCTGAACGAGAACCGGCTGTTCTATCGCCCGGTCAGCGCCGACGACAGCGGCAGCGAAGAGAAGGCCGCGGGCATTCTCTTGTTCAGCGCGTAAACATCATCCAAAGCGAGAAAAAAGCCCCCGCTTCTCCGGGGGCTTTCTTGTGGCTCAAATCACGCAGCGCCTCTCCGCAGAGGCGGGTTCTCATGTCTCTGGGGTGTTCTTCTGTCACCATCTGGAACCGTGCTTGGATGGAGGTAATCTTCTGCAACATGCGAGCGTTCCGTGTGAGACTCGGCGAGAAAATTGCCCTGAAACGGCCCTGCTTGTCCGTATAGAAATCACCCCAATCATTCTCTATCGCGGACCGATCGTCCTTGGTGTAAGCGAGCAGCCGTAGCTGCTCCGGGTGAGGAATGGAAAGGGCATCGAACAATGCGCCTTGGCAATGGTAAAGATCGCTGTATTGGCTCCAATGCCAAACGCAAGCGACGCAATCGCAATTGCCGTGACGCCGGGACTCTTCGCGAGCACGCGCAGGCCGTAGCGCACATCCTGGACCACCGTTGCAATCCACAAAAATGCGCGCGTCTCTCTTTGGCGCTGTTCAAGCAGCGTAGTATTGCCAAACTGGCGCCGAGCAGCCCAGGCCGCATTCTCTCGGCTCATTCCTTGACGCATATGCAGCTCCGTCAGAAGCTCTATGTGCGTCTCGACTTCGTCACCAAATGCGCGATTCGCATTTCCTTGACCGAACAGCCCACGGAGTAGATATGAATCGAAGAACCAAGGAGGTCATGGCTATTGCTGACCCTCCAGGCGCAGGACGCGCCCAATTACGCCGGAAATTGTTTCCCAGTTTGACGTCTCAACCGCAAGCTGTTTGAGCCCCCGCTTCGTGATCGAGTAAAACTTGGCCTTTCGGTTGTTCTCTGATACACCCCAATCGGATTGAATCCAGCCCCGCTGCTGAAGTCGCAACAGTGAGGTGTACACGGTGCCCTCGTTCAGCTTCAACACCTGTTCGCTTATTTGCTCGATGCGCCGCGCGATTCCGAATCCGTGTTGTGGGCCGAGAGCGTGGAGAGTCTTCAGAATCATGAGATCGAGCGTGCCTTGTAGGACCTAGGATTTGTCAGCGGCATGGCTGCTCCTTTGGGCATCGCAAAGAAAATAGCACGCCTCCTTTGCAATGTCCAAAGGAGGAACCGTGTTGAGAGTTCCTGAATTGCGCCTGGACTGGCGGACAATAGGACCGCACTTCGCCCGCTCGATTACCCACGCTCTTCCCCGGCCGCCAAAGACACCGCAGCGCGCTTTGCCGATCATTTCCCCGATCCGGAACATACTGAGAGTTGGCGTGATGTCCGCTCCGGCAGGCACGTGACCCAGAAAGGCGCAGCTTGGGCCGCGTCCGACCCCAGGCACGCCGAACAACTGCTAAGTTCTTGGGCCAGAAGACTTTACGATTCAAGTCACGGATTCCACAGGTTTTAGTGAAAAGTCCCCCATCCCTAACCTCAATCGATAGAGGACTTTAGCAAAAAACGAGGTGGGACGGGAGGGGTACCTCGCGCCACCGGCAATCGGGCACGCGAAGCGGTCCGCCTGGACAGCCCGCCCGAGCCCTCCGCCCCAGCGTGAGAGCGCTGGCTTTCATCGCATCGAAGCGCAGCGCTCCGTCTGTTGACTCCGCTGCACCGATCTGACCGACCGCGAATGTTCGACGATTACACACAGGCAGAATCGAATCAGCGCTTCATGTCCGTCGATCCTGAGAATCCTGCCGAATTAGCCAACCTCGCCGACCAGCCCCGCGTGCTGGTGCGGCGCCCCGGCGCACCCATCAAAGGTGCCAAATGCGTCGTCTACTGGATGCAGCGGGCGATACGCATTATCGATAATCCAGCCCTGGATGTCGCCATTGCGGCAGCCAACATTCTCGGATTGCCGATCGTTGTCTACATTTCCGTGATTCCGAATTACCCCAACGCCAATCTGCGCCACTATCACTTCCTCGCCCAGGGGCTGCGCGACGTCGCTTCCGATGCAGCGGAGCGCGGCGTCGGTTTCGTCCTGCGTCGTCCTCCCGCCAACTCGCTCGAAGCATTCTTGGAGGAAGTCCAGGCCGCGCTGCTGATTGGTGACGAAAATCCTTGCCGCGAGCCCGAGCGCTGGCGAGCCGTACTCGCTAAACGGCTCAGGCTGCCGTTCTGGACCGTGGACGCCGACGTTGTAGTTCCCTCGCGCGTCTTCGGCAAGAGCTATTTCCTGCTCCATCACTTCCGGCCGCATCTCAAAGCCGAGCTGCCGAAGTACCTCGTCGCGCCCGTGCATCTCGATCCGCAGTACGCATGGAAGCCGGACAACGCTCCTGCAAGCTTTCCCGTCGACCGCGATCCGACAGAAGGATTCACCAAGCTCGACCGAAGCGTCCAGCCAGTCGATACCTTCACCGGCGGAACGCACGCCGCACTCACTCGACTCAAGGAATTCATCGCGCACGATCTCGCCGGTTACGACACGCAGCGCAACCATCCCGAGACGAAAGGCACGAGCAGGCTCTCGCCTTACCTGCACTTCGGCAACATCGGACCACGGACCATCGCGCTCGCCGTGGAAGAAGCAGCCAAACAACGTCAGGTCGCGACTCCCGTTCGCGACCGCTTTTTGGATCAGCTCATTGGCTGGCGCGAGCTGTCCGTGCTGTTTGTGAAATACAACCCCCACTATGACAGCTGGGAATGCGCTGAGCCTTGGGCGCGCCGGACTCTAGTGGAGCATGCAGGCGACGATCGGCCGCGTTACACACTTGCGCAGATCGAACGCGCCGAGACCGCGGACGAGCTCTGGAATGCCGCGCAACGCGAGATGGTCTCGACCGGCTGGATGCACAACATGCTCCGCATGTACTGGGCGAAAAAGATTCTCGAGTGGGCGCCCGATCCGGCCCGCGCGTTCGAGTGGGCCGTCATGTTGAACGACAAATATGAACTCGACGGACGCGATCCGAATGGTTACGCGGGCATCGCCTGGGCGATTGTCGGCAAGCACGATCGGCCCTGGTTCGATCGGCCTGTCTTTGGACTGGTGCGCCCGATGACGGCGAATTCTTTTGCCAAGAAGTTCGACGCTGCAACCTATATTCGGCAGAACAGCGCCCAAGAGGAACCGCTTTCGTCCCAAAGTGGGAATGTCCTGCTGTAGTGGCGATCACATCGTTGCACTGTATTCATCGGCCTACAATGAGGCACAACTTCGATCCCAAGCGCTACATGTTTCGCGTTGTGTAATCCAAAGGGTTCTGCTCAATCTCCCGCGATTGTCAAAAGAGGGGACGGCGGAAATCGGATGCCGGACGCGTGTGACCATCGGGCCCATTTCATTCCAATCGAGCGGCGAAGTCAGAAGCCGCAATGCCGCAGGGAGCGCGCCTCCTTGCCTTGGGCGCGCAACGCGGCGTCTCTCCTACGCTGCGCCGCGTGCGCTGTTTGTCTTCTGCAGCCTGCTCAGATCTCGAGCGCAAGATCCGGCGTCGCAGCTGGAAGCAGCTGGTCTTCCGCAGTGCGTCACTGCGGCGCAACGCTTCCTGGCACAACGTAGTTGGCCTGCACACCGGGCTCGCCTTGCGCCGGAACATCCTCGCGCGAATGCGGCTGGCGGCACCGGAGCAGGGCCTACAGGAGGACAGGGAAGTTCGACGACGGCAGTCGGCACGTTTTCAATTCCCGTAACCGTCGGGGCAAATGGAGTCACACACACCGTGACGGTTACGCTGACCGTCGATTGATCGGATCGGAGACACGCGGAGGAGTCACTTGCTGAAGAGAGGCTGCAGCGGGCAACGGCTATACTTGAACTTCCAACGTCACTTGAAAACCGCCACCACTGCGGGCCGGTCCGAGATGACCGAAGCCTAGGAAACGAGTGAAGGACGAATGACCGAGAGAGTCACTGTCGCGGATGTCGAACGGGTCGCCGAACTCGCGAATCTGGAGCTGCAACCCGAGGAGTCGCGCGCCATGCTGCACGATCTGAATGCCATCCTCGATTATGTTGCGCAGTTGAATGAGTTGGACACCACCGGAGTGATCCCTCTTGCGCAGATGAACGAATTGGAAGGGTCGGGCGGTGCCAGCGTGCTGCGCGCCGACACCAAGATTCAGTCGCTGGATCGGGCTGTTGTCACACCGCAAGCACCCGAGTCCGATGGAGTCTTCTTCAAAGTGCCGAAGGTGATTGAACGCTGAATTCGATTTGTTTTCGCGTACCGATGGAAAAGCTGCAGTAAATCCCAGGAGAGGATAGCCGAGCATTGCCGAGCGAAGTGAAGAGCTACGTTGAGAAGCCGAAGGGCCTCGCCGCACTGCGCGAAGAGATCGCCGCGGGTCGCACCAAGGCGACCGATCTGGCGGACCAGTACTACACCCGGATTGCGGAGATCAATCCGCACCTGAATGTCTATCTGAGCCTGACCAGAGAGCGCGCGTTGGAACAGGCCGCGCACGTGGATGCAGCAGCAGCCAAGGGCGATCCGCTCGGTCCACTGGCGGGCATTCCCGTCGGAATCAAAGACGTGCTTGTAGTGCGCGGCGCTCCGGCCACTGCGGGATCGAAGATTCTGAAAGGCTATCAACCGCCCTACGATGCAACTGCCGTGATTCGGCTCGAAGCAGCGGGCGCGGTACTCCTCGGCAAGCTCAATTGCGACGAGTTCGCCATGGGCTCGTCGAATGAAAACTCCGCGTACGGGCCGGTGCGCAATCCTGTGGACTCGGAACGCGTGCCGGGCGGATCGAGCGGGGGCTCGGCTGCGGCAGTGGCAGCCAATCTGGCCGTGGCAACCCTCGGCACTGACACCGGCGGATCGATTCGCCAGCCGGCCAGCTTCTGCGGTGTGGTTGGGGTGCTGCCCACCTACGGTCGCGTCTCGCGCTACGGTCTGATCGCGTTTGCTTCGTCGCTCGATCGCATCGGGCCCTTTGCCGGGAATGTACGCGACGCGGCCACACTGCTCGCTGTGATTGCCGGACACGATCCGCGCGACGCCACAAGCTCATCCGCGCCAGTGCCGGACTATGCTGCCGAAAGCGACAAACCCGCCGAAGGCCTGCGCATCGGCGTTCCTCAGGAGTACTTCGGCGAAGGGCTCGATCCCGAGGTGCGCGCTGCGATCCAAAAAGGCATCGACGACCTGAAAGCCGCAGGTTGCACCATCAAGCGGATCTCTCTGCCGCACACCAGGTATGCGATTCCGACCTACTATCTGGTAGCGACCGCAGAGGCCAGCGCCAACCTCGCCCGTTTCGACGGCGTGCGCTACGGTCATCGCTCCAAGACGTCCGACACGCTTGCGGCAATGTATCGTCATTCGCGCGACGAGGGCTTCGGAGCCGAGGTCAAGCGCCGCATTCTGCTGGGAACGTACGCCCTCAGCGCCGGCTACTACGATGCCTACTACTTGAAGGCGCAACAGGTGCGGCGGCTTCTGGCCGAGGAGTTTTTAAAGGCCTTCGCCGAGGTCGACGCGATCGTGACGCCAACCGCGCCCATGCCGGCGTTCAAACTGGGCGAAAAGACTGGCGATCCATTAGCAATGTATTTGGCGGATATCTATACGGTGACTGCGAGCCTCGCGGGCATCTGCGGAGTGAACGTGCCGTGTGGCTCGACCAAGGCCGGTTTGCCGGTGGGCATGCAGGTCCTGGCCGCGCACCTGAACGAAGGCACGGCGTTTCGCGTAGCGCGGGCGGTGGAGGCGGCGCAGAGTTAAGAGTCAACCGTCATGCACTTTGGACAGTATTGTGTGGCGGCCTTTCTGGCCCCTGCATTGGTGATTGGGTTCCAGCCACAAGCTTCGGCTGCACCCCGAAAAGTTCACACTGTTTTTCTCGGCGCGCCCAAACCTGTGCCCTACTCCAAGGCAGGCGATCCCTCCGGCGCCACCGCGGATGAAACCGCGTTGAAGACCCGTGCTCTGCTCGTGGATGGCCAGGTGAAAGAGTGGACGACCGGCGAGATCCACGATGTCACAGACCGCAGCTTTCTAATCCGTCGTGCGATCCGGCTCAATGATGCTCTTCCCGGCGATAAACCAGCCGCAGCGAAAGAGACGTGGGTGTGGCAGCGCGGCCCGTGGCTGATGGTCGATCGGGTGACAGGCCATGTGACTGCACTCAAGCTGTCGGACTACGATCCGGGCGTCAGCCAGATCAGCTGGTTTCGCGACTATGGTGCCTATTGCGGCCTGACTGCCAGCGGCAAAAGCCTGTATGCCGTCGTCGCCCAGTTGGCCGCGCGCAAGCCTGTGCTGGCCAAAAAGCCTTCGGCCTTTGACCCCGGCAATCAATCCGGTCCGCCCTGTGCAACACCCGAATGGCAGCGCGATCCCATGCGCATCACCTTTCATCCCGCCGGACAGGATGCCGTGAGCTTCGATCTGGTTCCCGGCTCAGCAGTGCTGGTGGAAGAATCCGACGAGGATGCAGACGCGGCGACGTCCAAGACGAATTAATCTAAGACCGGAGTCAGCCGGGCCTCCGGAGTTCGCGCTACGTTCGACATTGACGCTGAACCCAGTCTCCCCAAAGGCATTGAAGCTAAAGTATGGAATCCTTCAACGAATTGCTGGTCAAGGCCGAAGCCGCCCATGGGCACATGTGCCCAGGCCAGATCCTCGGCGTGCGCATGGCAATGCTGGGGCTCGACCAGCTCGGCATCGACGATCCGCGCGGTGCGGACCGCAAGCGACTGATCGTCTACATCGAGATCGATCGCTGTGCCACCGATGCCATCGGTATGGTGACCGGCTGCCGGCTCGGCAAACGATCGCTCAAGTTTCGCGACTGGGGCAAGATGGCTGCCACGTTTGTCGATCTCGAGTCAGGCCGCGGCTTCGCATCGTCGTGCTTGAAGACTCGCGCGAGCTCGCGCAAGAGCTCTATCCCCACGTCGAGGGAAAGAAAGCCCAGCAGATGACGGCCTATCGCGAACTGGCAAACGAACGGCTGTTTCGCGAACAGTGGGTCCGAGTCGCGCCCGATCCCTCGGAACTGCCAGGCTATCGAGGCGACCGTTTTCTGTGCCCGCACTGCGGCGAAGGCGTCAACTTCGGCCGATTCGAAGAGGTGAATAGCGAGAGGCTATGCCTCACCTGCGCCCACCCGGAGTTGCGCTACTGGGCGGCGGAATGAACGCCGAAGACCGCCGACTTAGCGCTTGATCTGCTTGGCGAGATTCCAAAACACCCACAGCATGAATGCGACCCCCAATGCGAACGGCACGACAAACAGCAAATCGAATTCGTAACTATGGACCATCCAGCACACCCGCGAAAGCGGCGCGATGCACGCTTTCCAGCAGTCCCTGACCAGCCGAGGCCGCTGCATCCAGAAAAGACCTGGGCCGGTAAAGCCGAAGCATTGATTCCGTAAGAGCTTTGTAAAGGCCAGATGGCCAGAACGGATGACTGTTCTCGCGCCTCGCACAAGCCACGAAATGAGCGCTCCAGAATGCGCCGCAGCCTTGACACATCCGTGTCTGCGCGTTTCTTATCTTGAGAGGACTTCCTCGGGATTCTGGCCGGAAACAATTGCGGGAAACAGGGAAACGCCGGGCCAATCCAGACGAAGCCTGTGTCGAACAGGAAGTAAACGGTAGTTGGGTTCGGGGCTTGAAGCACATGCTGCGCTGGAATCAAGCAAGCGTGTCGATACCGACCCTCCTTCCAGATCCTGAGCTGAACCCGACTCGGAGCCAGGAACATTCCCGGAGACAAATTTCTTCAGGCGATCGGCACAAGCCGGTGTGCCTGTGTCCTGAGCGATGGCCGCACGTCGCAAAGGCGAGCAAAGGATACGTGTGGAAGTGAGTTTGGCTTTTCTGGCGAGTCCCAGCGGATTCGGTGGCGGCATTGGCATGCTTCCCCTGCTGCTGTTCATCCCGCTGATGTATTTCCTTATGATTCGGCCGCAGCAGAAGCGGCAAAAGCAGTGGCAGGATATGTTGAAGAGCCTGAAAACCGGTGACCGCGTGACGACCGCTGGAGGCATTCGTGGCATTATCCTTTCCATTAAGGACGACGTGATCATCATCCGAGTGGCGCCCGACAGTCTGAAACTCGAGATCGCCAAGAGTGCCATCGCATCGGTGACCACGCAGGACAGCTCCTCGGACTCCTAGTTGAGCTGGCGGCGCTCGAATTCCTGATCAGAGAAGTGGAGAAATGAAAAAAGATCTCAAAGGCAGAATTGCCCTGATTGTTGCGGTTCTGGTGGTATTCATCTACGGTATCTTTGGCGTGCCGGCAGGCTTAAGTGGATCGGCCTTGTTGCAGAGCATCACCAAGCGCATTCACCTGGGATTGGACCTGCAGGGTGGGGCTCATCTGATTCTGCAGGTGGTGGTGAAAGAAGCGGTGAGCGCCGAGACCGACAGCGCGCTGGGCCGGATTCAGCAGGATTTGAAGACGGCGAACCTGACCTATTCGCAGGTGATCAAGCCCGATCCGCTGAAGTCGGATGGAACCGGCCGGCCCGAAGTGATTCGCATCGAGGGCATCGCCGCTGGCAAATCGAATGACGCGCGTTCGCTGCTCGACTCGAAATTCTCCAACGAGTACGACGTCACGGGTGGATCCGACAACACGTTGACCGTGACCATGAAGCCGCTGGTGGAACAGGCTCTCGAGAAGAAGACCGTCGAACAGGCCATCGAGACCATCCGCGATCGCGTCGATACGTTGGGCGTGTCCGAGCCGGTGATTCAAGAGTATGGCCTGGGCGACAACCAGATTTTGGTCGAACTGCCCGGCATCGAAGACCTGGACCGCGTGAAGAACATCATTCAGTCAACTGCCCGCCTCGAGATTCACCCCGTCGTCGGTGGCCCCTATCAGGATGAACAGGCCGCTCTGGCCAGCGTGGGCGGTGCTCTGCCCGCGGATCAGGAGCTGGCTCATGGCTCGGGTGCGCTCGCGAATGGCTCGGACGCCGACAGCGTCTATGTGCTTCAAAGGATTCCGGTGGTGGCGGGCAGCGACTTCCGCTCTGCCGATCCCAGCGTCGGGGACAACGGTCTGCGCAACGTGCGCTTCACCCTGACCAACGAAGCGGGCGATCGCTTTTATGAGTACACCAGCGCGAACGTGGGCCACGCCATGGCCGTGGTGCTTGGTGGGCGCGTGCGCGAAGTGGCGAACATCAAGAGCGCGATTCGCGATTCGGGCTTGATCGAGGGTAGCTTCTCGCAGGACGAAGTCGATGTCCTGTCGAAGATGCTCCGCACCGGCGCACTGCCGGCGTCGCTCAACTATCTCGAAGATCGCACCGTAGGCGCATCCCTGGGCGCGGACTCGATCAAGGAAGGCGTGACCGCAGCCATCGTCGGTGTTCTTCTGGTCATGGTTTTCATGCTGATCTACTACCGCGGCTCGGGCATCAACGCCGATCTGGCGCTGTTCCTGAACCTGGTCATCCTGCTTGGCTTCATGGGCTTCTCAGGCGCGACCCTGACACTGCCGGGCATCGCTGGCGTGATCCTAACCATCGGTATGGGCGTTGACTCCAACGTCCTGATCTTCGAGCGCATTCGTGAAGAGGTGCGCGCAGGCAAGGCGCCATCGGCGGCCGTCGATCAGGGCTTTGGCCATGCCTGGGTGACGATCATCGATACGCACGTCACAACCATCGTGTCGGCTGCGATCCTCTTCCTGTTCGGTACCGGGCCTGTAAAGGGATTTGCGGTGACCCTGACCTTCGGTCTCGCCGCCAATCTGTTTACAGCGGTCTATGTGTCTCGTGTGATCTTCGAGGCCCACCTGAACAACCTGAAGCCCGGGGAACTGGTTTCGATCTAAGCACGGCGAGAAGCAAAGAGGACCGGGGCTGAGGCTTCGGCTTGAGGAAGGCAGAGAATCCGTGGAACTGTTTCGTAGCGTCAATATCGATTGGTTGGGGAAGAAGTGGTACTTTCTTGGCTTCTCCCTGATCTTCAGCGTTGCCGGCATTATCTCGATGGGTGTGCACTGGTCGCACATTGGCAGCCCCGTGCCGCTGGGTGTGGACTTTCAGGGCGGAACGCAGGTGCAGGTGCAGTTCGCGCAGGCTCCCAACGCCGACAAGATCCGCACCGCAATGGATGCATCGGGCGTAAAGGATGCACGCATCCAGAACATCAAGAATGTGGACCAGGCAGCGAGCACGGACGTGCTGATCAGTCTGCCCGAGCAGACCAACGAATCCGCTCTCGACACCGGACGCGAGCAAATCGTCAACGCGCTTCATGCCCACTACGACAATCCGTTTACGGTACGTAATGTGCAGGTCGTAGGGCCCACAGTGGGCAGGCAGCTCGAGAAGCAGGCAGGTCTGGCCACCCTCTACTCGATGGCCGGCATGCTGGTGTATCTCTGGTTCCGCTTCCAGCTGATTTACGGTGTCGCTGCAGTGGTGGCCTGCTTCCACGACACGCTCATCACGGTCGGCGCCTTCGCACTAACCAATCAGGAAATCAGCCTGACGGTAATCGCCGCGATACTAACTTTGGTGGGTTACTCGATGAACGACACGATCGTGGTCTTCGATCGTATTCGCGAGAATCTGCGCATCAGCCGCCGCGAAGCACTGCCCGACGTCGTGAATCGAAGCATCAATCAGACGTTGAGCCGGACGGTGCTGACCTCGGGCCTCACATTCATCACGGTCCTTTCGCTTTACGTCTTTGGCGGACAGGTTCTGCGCGGCTTCTCTTTTGCTCTTGTCATTGGCATCCTCATTGGCACATACTCCTCGATTGCAGTTGCTGCACCCATGTTGGTGGCTTACCAGCAGTGGCGTGGTGGCCGCGGTGGTTCGGCGGTTTTGCCGGCGGCCAAACGCGCAAAGGTATAAGGGCTTGTTCACGAAGACTGCACAGGTTTTGGTGCAGGTTTTGCAACTCATGCGCAGTTCTGGTATAGGTGGAGCACACTGCTGTCGTAACGATTTAGGTTCCGGGAACATTTGTCACCAACCCGGTGTCTAAATTGAGGTAACAGACACCCGACTCGAGGCTGGCCATGTTCGAAGATTCCACATTTGAATCCGGAGGAAGGATCAAGAGCAAGAGCAAGTATTGGATGATGTTCACTTTCATCACCAACGGCTCAGTTCTGCTTCTTCTGATTCTGCTTCCCCTGATCTATCCCGAGGCTCTTCCCACGGCAATGCAGCAAACCCTGCTGACCGTGCCTCCTCCGCCCCCACCGCCGCCACCACCACCGCCGCCGCCTGAGGTGCATGTCGTGCACGTGCAGTCGGAGATGATGAACAACCAGCTGGTTGCTCCAACCAAGATTCCGAACAGCATCAAGCAGGTCGCGGAGAAGGAAGCGCCTCCGTCCAGCTTCGGCGTGGCCGGTATGGAAGGTCTCGGCGGCAGCGCCAGCGGCGTGATGGGCAGCGTGTTCGGCAGCGGCGGCCCCAAGGTTCAGGCAGCTGTCCCGAAGAAGGTCAATATCTCGGCCGGTGTTGCCGTCGGTATGTTGATCCAGAAGACGCAGCCGATCTATCCACCCATCGCCAAGGCGGCGCGCGTTTCCGGCACCGTGATTCTTCAGGCGACGATTTCAAAGGAAGGCACGATCACCAACCTGCGCGTCGTCAGTGGGCCTGCCATGTTGCAGCAGGCGGCTCTGGATGCGGTCAGGTCGTGGCGCTATCGGCCTTACCTGCTCAACAACGAGCCGGTTGAGGTTGAGACCACAATCAACGTGATCTTCAGCCTCGGCGGCTGATAAGTTTTCAAGCCCTTTCCCGCTCGGCGGGAAGGGGCTTTGCGTTTGACCTGAATGCGAATCCGAATAGAGCCGCATTCCCAGAACCCGCAGTCCTGCAGTAGCAGTCCACAAGAAACTCCTTAGGAGGAACGATTCAGTGATTCTCGCTCAGCTCGCACATTTCGCTTCGCACACGGTCAGCAGTCTGGCACTTCTCTTCCAGGAAGGTGAGCAGACCGTCAGCTTCAGCCCGATGGGCCTTTGGGAACACATGGGATGGCTGGCTCGCGCCGTGGCCATCCTTCTGTTCATCGAGTCCATCTGGTCCCTCGCTGTCATGATCGACCGTTATCTCTACTTCTCAGCGGCCCGCAAACAGTCGCGCGAATTCGCGCCCAAGGTTGCCGGCGCTCTGAAAGACAGCAAGCTTGAAGAAGCCATCAAGATTGCCGACCGCAACAAGAAGTCGCATCTGGCCGAAGTCGTGACCGCTGGCCTGCAGGAGTTCCGCGCATCTGGCGGGGCGTCCACCGAGGCCAATATCGCCAGCTCACAGCGCGCGCTTGACCGTGCCGAGGCGATTGTTCACGCCAAGCTCAAGAGAGGCCTCAGCGTACTGGCCACCATCGGTTCGACCGCTCCGTTCGTCGGACTGTTCGGAACCGTCGTCGGCATTCTGAACGCCTTCCAGCAGATCGCGACCCAGAAGACCTCAGGTATCGGCGCAGTGGCCGGCGGTATTTCTGAAGCCCTGGTGACCACGGCGTTTGGTCTGCTCGTGGCGATCCCGGCGGTTATGGCGTTCAACTATTTCACCGGTCGTGTCGAAGCCTTCGACGTCGAGATGGACAACTCCTCGAGCGAACTCATCGACTACTTCATCAAGCA
>Ga0181526_10001217_pt1 | contig 25143 bp, 21 predicted proteins | sample PEATcosm2014_Bin_35_FD_119750 | JGI IMG/M metagenome (GOLD analysis project Ga0181526, IMG submission 119750) | Peatland microbial communities from MTU Mesocosm Facility, Houghton, MI, USA - PEATcosm2014_Bin06_30_metaG | ecosystem: Environmental > Terrestrial > Soil > Wetlands > Peat | place...
GAAGCTCATCGAAGCCATCAAGAGCCGCCAGGCCTAAACTCCGCCACTGGCCGAGCACCCGAGATCGGGCGCAAGGCCGTCGGTGGCTCGGTCGTCTTAGAACCGTGATGCCCGTGCCCTCGCGCGCCGTGCCCCTGCGCCCCACCCATGTGGCTAGGGTGCGGCGGTCGCCGCGTACGGGGCGCGGCTCCTAGGGGCTCGCAATGCTGTTTCCAACCATCGACTTCGCGATCTTCTTCGGGATCGTCTTTGTCCTCAACTGGTTGTTCGCGCCCTTTCCGCGGCGTTGGAAAGCCTTCATCATCGTCGCCAGCTACGTGTTCTACGCCTGGTGGGACTGGCGATTCATCTTCCTGCTGGCCTTCTCGACGGTGGCGACGGTGGCGGGCGGGCGGCTCATCCACCGCTCCGGCACGGAACGGGAGAGAAAGGTCTGGGTCACCCTCACCCTCGTCGTCGAGCTGGGCCTGCTCGGATGGTTCAAGTACTACGGGTTCCTCTACAACAGCGTCGACAACGCCTTGCACCGCCTCGGCCTGGCGTCGCTGTCGGCCCCCATGGAGGTCATGCTGCCGGTCGGCATCTCCTTCTTCACCTTCATGGGGTTGTCCTACGTCCTCGACATCTACCGGCGCGAGCTCGAGCCCGCCCCGTGGCTTGACGTGGCCACATTCGTGTGCTTCTTCCCCCACCTCGTCGCCGGACCGATCGTGCGCGGTTCAGACCTGCTCCCGCAGATCATCCGCTCGGAACGGCGCGACCCCCGTCACATCGACCTGGCGCGAGCCTCCTACCTGATCTTCGGGGGCCTCTTCAAGAAGGTCGTGCTGTCGAGCTACATCTCCTCGGCGATCGTCGACCCCGTCTTCGCCAACCCGGGGCAGCACTCGGCGCCGGAGGTGCTGTTCGCCGTCTGGGGGTACGCCGTCCAGATCTACTGCGACTTCAGCGGTTACACCGACATCGCCATCGGCTGCGCCCTCCTGCTCGGCTTCCGCTTCCCGGAGAACTTCAACTCGCCCTACATGGCCCGCTCGTTGCAGGACTTCTGGCGGCGCTGGCACATCACCTTGTCGTTGTGGCTGCGCGACTACCTCTACATCCCCCTCGGCGGCAACAAGGGTCCTCGATGGATGATGTACCGCAACATCATGCTCACGATGCTGCTCGGTGGGCTCTGGCACGGTGCTGCCTGGACCTTCGTCGCCTGGGGCGGCTTGCACGGCCTCGGGCAGTGCACAGGCCACTGGCGGCGCAAGCGGCGAACGGCTCGTGGCCTGCCCGCTCAGAGCGATGCCCCCCTGGCGGTCGCCTGGCAGCGATTTGCGACGTTCCAATACGTCTGCCTCGGCTGGGTGTTCTTCCGGGCGACGTCGTTCGACAACGCCTTTGCCATGCTGAGCCGTCTCGTGTCGGGCTGGAGCCTTCCCTCGCCCCTCGTGACGTTCCCGGTGCTGCTCACGATCGTCGTCGGGATCGGCACCCAGTACGTCCCCGAGCGCGCCTCCGCCCGCGTGCAGGACATCTTCGGACGTCTCCGCCCTGCCTTCCAGGGCATAACGCTGGCCGCCGTCCTGCTCGTCATCACTACGATGGGTCCACCCGGGGTCGCACCCTTCATCTACTTCAAGTTCTGATCTGATGGTCAACGAAGGTCCGACGAAATGACTCCAGCCTCCCCGCCTCCGCCGCCGGTGGATCCGCCCGCCCGCACCCCTGGGGCGTCCGCCGGGCGCGGCCGGCGGCCGCCGGCGAAGGCGGGCTCCGCTGCCGGCAGCCCGTCCGAGCGCCCGCCGGGGCAGCCTGAGGGCGCTGCGGTCGCTCCTCCGGGTGGCGCCAATGGGGGCAAGCGTCCTCGTACGCAGCCGGCACCCCGCAAGTCCGCCGGCGTGCCGGTCGCCAAGGCAGCCCCCCGACGGGTCTCCGGTGGCGCCCCGGCAGGCAACGGCGCCGCCCGCAAGACGGCAGCCGCCCTCCCGGCAGGCAGGGCCGCCTCGGCCCTCCTGGCCGGTACGGACGCCTCGAGAAGCGGCAAACCACGCGAGGCTGAGGCCGGCGCGACGGCGAAGACGGCGACCGCCGGGTCAGGCCGTCGCCTCGTGCGGTCGAGCGGACGCTCGGCATCTGCGGGTCGCATCATCGGCGTCGGCCTCATCTGCTTCGCGTTGTGGGCGCTGCTCGATGCCAATCAGCTCTACACCGGAGCCCAAAACGGCGGTGCCGACGGCACCCGCCGCACCGTCTCGATCGACATCCTGCGCCCGGTGGCGGCACTGGCGAATGCCCTTCACCTCTCCGGCCTCGTCAACTGGGGCGACACCGTGCTCAACCGCAACGGCGGTCCCGGCAACAGCCAGGGTGGAGGCACGACGCAGGTCGTCACGTCCACCGGGGCGGTGTGCTCGCTCACCCAGCTCGTCAACGGCTCGTGTTACCTGCCGCACGGAGGCAACGGTCACGGTGTAGCACTTCCGCCGCCACGTCACTTCGGGCCGCCGCCCCTCCTGCAGCCCACTGCGGCCAACCCGCTCACGATCCTCGACATCGGGGACTCGATCGGCGAGGACCTGGGTTTCGGTCTCGGTGACGTCTTCAGCGGCGACCACTCCGTGAAAGTCATTCAGGAGGGCCTCGAGGACACCGGACTCGTGCAAGCCGGCTACTACAACTGGCCGGACCACCTCCAGGCGTACCTCAACCGCGACAAACCCGGCGCCGTCGTCATCATGATGGGGGCGAACGACGACCAGAACATGAACGTGAACGGTGCGGTCTACGTGCCGCTCTCGGGCGGTTGGGTGAGGGCCTACACGGCACGGGTGGACACGCTCATGGAGGAGTCAACCGCAGCCGGCGCTCACGTTCTCTGGGTGGGACTGCCGCCGATGGGCGGCGGCAACATCACGAACGTCTTCGTCAAGCGGGTGAACACGATCTTCGCAACGGAGGCGAGGTCGCACCTCGGGGTCACCTTCGTGCCGTCATGGAACCTCCTCGCCGGGCCGAAGGGGCAGTTCGAGATCTACAAGAAAATCAACGGGTCCGAGGTGGCGATTCGCTCCACCGACGGGATTCACCTCGATCCGGCCGGTTGGGACCTGCTCGCTCAGTTCCTCGTGAAGCCGATGCAGGAGGCCTGGAAGATCAACCTTCGTGTAGCCGGCTAGCGCGTTCGCGCGCCTCGTTGATCTCACGCTCGGCGGCGTCGCGCCCCACCCAGGTGGCGCCTTCGACCGACTTGCCGGGCTCGAGGTCCTTGTAGACCTCGAAGAAGTGCTGGATCTCGAGCCGCTCGAATTCAGGAAGGTGGCGCAGGTCCTGCAGGTGCTCCTGACGCGGGTCGCCGGCGGGCACGGCGATGATCTTGTCGTCGGGACCCTTCTCGTCGGTCATGCGGAACATCCCGATGGTGCGAGCCCGGATGACGCAACCGGGGAACGTCGGCTCCTCCACGAGCACGAGAGCGTCGAGCGGATCGCCGTCGAGACCGAGGGTGCCGTCCACAAAGCCGTAGTCCGCCGGGTAGCGGGTCGACGTGAACAGCATGCGGTCGAGGTAGATGCGCCCGGATTCGTGATCCATCTCGTACTTGTTGCGCTGCCCCTTCGGGATCTCCACGACGACTTCGAATTCCATGGCGGGGACGCTACCGCTCCGTCATCGCCGGAGGCGGCGGCCCCACGTAGACGGAGCCGGGCAACGGCTCGCCGAGCCGCGATCGGAACGTGACCGAGCCCACCCGTTGCCAGCCGTCGGCCTCGTAGAGGGCGATCGCCGCCCGGTCCGCCTCGAGGACGTCGAGGACGGGGCGAAGACCCTGCGAGTGGGCGTGGCCGACGGCATGGCCGAGGAGGGCGCGGGCAAGGCCGCGGCGTCGGCAGCCGACAGAGACGAAGAGTCGTGACACGACGGCGAGGCGGTCGGTCGTGAGGCCGCATGCCTCGCTTGAGATGCCGATGGACGGGTCGCCCTCCGCCGTGTTGAGCGCCACATGACCGGCGATCCGGCCCTCCGGCTCGTCCTGCCCTGCGGGCTCGGGCGGAACGACCGTCACGGCCACCCAGGCGTTGCGTTGCCGGGGCGGTTGCAGCCAGTCGTACGGGTCGGCCGGCCAGCGGTGCGGGTAGTGGTCCTGCTCGTGCACGAGGCGGAGCGCCGCCACGCAGGCAAGGAGGTCGGACGCCGTGCGTGGACGGATCATCGTGGCGAAACGAGCAGATCCCTCAGCGGGCCGGCGAGCCCGGGTGCGGCGGCCAGCAGGGTCGGGACGTCCGGCTCGCCGGTGATGAGACCGTCGAGCCGCTCAACGGTGCCGCCCGCCTCCGTGACGAGGAGCGAGCCGGCGGCGAGGTCCCAGGGGGCAAGGCCTGCCTCGTAGAAACCGTCCAGCCGGCCTGCCGCCACCCAGCACAGGTCGATGGCGGCCGCCCCGGCGCGCCGGATGTCGCGGACTTGAGGCAGCACGTGGGCGATGAGGAGCCCCTGCGCGGCGCGCCGGTTGCTGTCGTATGAGAAACCCGTCCCCACCAAGGCTTCGCTCATCACCGGGCCGGGGCCCAAGCGGAGCCGGGCGCCGTCGCGGTAGGCGCCACCACCGGCCACCGCCGTGAACGTCTCGTCCCGCAAAGGGTCGTGCACGACGCCGACCAGGGTGCCGGAGCCGCTGCGACAGGCGATGGAGACCCCGAAGACCGGGAAGCCGTAGACGAAGTTGATCGTGCCGTCGAGCGGATCGACGACCCAGGTGAGACCGCTCGTGCCGGCGCTCGAGCCGCTTTCTTCCGCCAGGATTGCGTCATGCGGCCGCGCCGCCGCGAGCCTCGAGACGATGAGGCGATCGCTCGCCTGGTCGGCCTCCGTGACGAGATCGGTCCGGCTCGACTTCGAGCGCACGCTGTCGGTCACCGCCTGTGTCGGCCCGGCGGCCGAGAACCGCTCTGAGAGCACCCTGCCGGCCTCGACGGCGATCGAGACGGCGAGATCGAGCAGCCCCTCGAGGGCGGGCTCTCCCGTCCTCATCAGGGACGGGGCGCAGCGGAGCGCCCCGCCGGCCGTGGTGCCGGCGCCGCCTGCGAGCGGGCGAGCTGGGCGAGGCGGGCGACGAGGACCTCCATCACGAGCGTGTCCGGCCAACCGAGGCGACCGCGCAGGTCGGCGTCCGCCTGGGCGATGACGTCGATCGCCCGGGCGATGCGATCGTGGCCGAGTCGTCGGCCTTGCTCGAGCACCTTCTTGGCCGGGAACGGCGACATCTTGAGGATCGCTGCAGCCTCGTCCGCCGACCTCACCTCGGCCCCGTCGAGACGGAGCATGCCGCCGTAGTGGCGTTGCAGCGTTCCCATCACTTGCAAGGGGTGGCGGCCGCCGGCGCCCATCATGCGGTGCAGCGCTTTTACCGCCTCGGCCGTGTTGCCGCTGTCGAGGGTGTCGGTGAGGTCCCAGGGAGGCACGCTCCCGCTGTCGCCGAGGAAGGGCAAGAGCTCGGCCGTCGTGACCCGGCCGCCCTCGCCGTAGGCGGCCTCGAGCATCTCGAGGATGGAGTGGAGGCGGGCGACGTCCTCGCCGAGGTGCTCGCTGAGCCGGCGGCTCGCCTCGGCATCGAGCCGGACGGCGGCGTGTCGGATGCGCTGCCCGACCCAGTCCGAGCGCTGGCGGCCCTGCCCCGCCGAGCTGTCGATGACCTCCCCGTTCGCCTTTACGACCCTCGAGAGGCCGACGGGCACGGACTTGGCGCCTGCCCCGCTCACGACGAGGACGAGGATGGTCGACTCGAGCGGTTCCTTCACCCTGGCAGCCAGTTGGCTCGCTTGCTGTGCGTCGAGCCTGTCGGCGCCCCGCACGACGACGACGCGTCGATCGGCGAGAAACGGTGGCGTCGCGAGGGCTTCGAGGACCGGGCCGATGTCGAGGTCCTCGTCGCCCTCAGCACCGTGCTCCTCGATGGGCACGAAATCGCCGCCGCAGAGCGTCTCGAGGAGCTGTGTGAGCGCCTCGGAGAGCAGGCTCGGGTCGTCGCCCGTGACGAGGTACGAGGAAGCCGTCATGGCCCCTGGCGGGGCGCTGCGGGCCGCTCTCTATCCACGCCGCAGGTCGGTGAACGGGTGGGGTCGGGCGCCCCGGCGGCCACCTCGACACGCAGGACGGCCTCGAGGACGTCTCGCACCTTCACGGTGGCAGCGACGTCGTGCACGCGCAGGATGCGGCATCCACGAGCGATGCCGAAAGCGGCGGCGGCGAGCGAGGCGTCGCGGCGCGCCGTCACCTCGAGTCCGAGGACGTCGCCGAGGAAGCGCTTGTTGGACGCCGACAACAACAAGGGGTAGCCGAGGCCGGCGAGGCGGTCAGAGGCCCGCAACAGCTCGAGCGACTGGGCGGCCGTCTTTCCGAGGTCGAGGCCGGCGTCGAGGATCACGCCGTCAGCCGAGATGCCGGCCGCCTCCGCCTGGCGGGCGCGAGCGACGAGGAAGGCTTCCACCTCGCCGACGAGGTTCTCGTAGCGAGGGTCGGGATCGGGCACGCGCGGCTGGAGACGGATATGGGTGGCCACGACGCTGGCGCCGGCAGCTGCGGCCTCCGCCAGGTATCTGTCGTCGGCGAAACCGCTGATGTCATTCCCGAGAACGGCGCCCGCAGCGAAGGCTTCACGTGCCACGCTCGCCCGCCACGTGTCGACCGAGATGCAGAGCTCGAAGCGCTTGCGGATCTCGACGATGGCCGGCACGACACGATCGAGCTCCTCCGACTCGCTCACGGCTGGCCCCGGTCCGGCCTTCACGCCACCCACGTCGATGACGTCGGCTCCCTCGCTGACGATCGCCTCGATGCGGGCGAGGAAGCGGTCGAAGGCGAAGTGCTCACCCTTGTCGAAGAACGAGTCGGGCGTTCGGTTGCAGATGCCCATCACGAGCGCCCGCGCCGAGGTGTCGAAGAGGTGCCTCCCCAGCCGGAGGCGGTTCGCCACAAGCGGCGCGGCCGCGTCCACGTCCGCGATCAGAACAGCTTGGAGGTGAGCGCCCGGCGGTACTGGGCGCGCCGAGGGTCCTCGAGATCCATCGTCTCGAGGAGGTCCACGATCTCCTGCCGAGCACCGTCGTCGCCTGGGACTTTCTCGAGCAGCTCGCTGATCCGAGCCGCCACCTCGTCGGCCGACCAGGCGGCCCCTCCGTCCTCGGAGCGGGGGAGTCGTGCCCGGGCGGCGATCCGGCGTGTCTCGGTGTTCTCGGGGATCCGCTCGAGCAGGGCCAAGGCCTCCTCCGGCTGCCCAGCTTCCACGAGGAGGGCGGCGAGCGCCTCGATGGCCTGCGCGTGCGCCGGCTCGAGCTCGAGAGCCTTGCGCAGCGAGGCCTCGTCGCCGAGGGCGACGAGTTGGTCCGCCTCGCTCGGCTGAGGTGTCAGCCGGTCGACGAACTCCTGCACGGCCCGCTCCGGCAGGGCGCCGATGAACTGGTCGACGATCTTGCCCTGGTCGACGGCGAAGACGGCGGGGATCGACTGCACCTGGAACGTTGAGGCGATCTTCGGGTTCTCGTCGATGTTCACCTTCGTGAGGGCAACGGAGCCGCCGGTGGCATCGACGACCTTCTCGAGAATCGGTCCGAGCGTCTTGCAGGGTCCGCACCAGGGTGCCCACAGGTCGATGAGGACGGGAGTACTCATGGAGCGTTCCAGGACCTCGGTCTGGAACGTGGCGTCGGTGACGTCGATAGCGGCCACGCCTGCACGCTACCGGCCGCGCCGGGCTCAGGCGACGAAGTACTTGGCCTTCGGATGGTGGCAGACGAGGGCGAGTGTCGTCTGCTCGGGGTGCAGCTGGAAGCCCTCGCTCACCGTCACGCCGATCCGACCGGCGTCGAGGAGCTCCACGACCTTGGCGTTGTCCTCGAGCTCGGGACAGGCGGGATAGCCGAAGGAGTAGCGGCCGCCGCGGTGCTGCTGGCGGAAGAGGCCGGTCAGCGTCGGGGCGTCCTCGGCGGCGAAGCCCCACTCCTCCCGGATCCGTCGGTGCCACAGCTCGGCCAAGGCTTCGGCCATCTCGACCGAGAGGCCGTGCAGGCTGACGTAGTCGAGGTAGCGGTTGGCGGCGAAGAGCTCGGCCGTCCGCTTCGAGGCGGCCGCGCCCATCGTCACGACGTGGAAGGCCGCGTAGTCCTTCTCACCCGAGTCGACCGACCTGAAGAAGTCGGCGATGCAGAGGTAGGGCTCCTTCCGCTGGCGGGGAAACTGAAAGCGGGTGCGCTCGGCGGTTCGCTCGTCGTCGGTGTAGATGATGAGGTCGTTGCCTTCAGAGTTGGCGGGGAAGTAGCCCCACGCCACCAACGGCACGAGGGCACCCTCCGCCTTCGCCTCGTCGAGACGCGCCCGCAGCTCGGCTCGCACGCGTTCTTTGAAGTCGGCGTCCGTCTCGCCCGCCACCGGGCGATAGCCCCACTGGTTGCGGAACAGCGCCGTCTCGTTGAGGTAGGCGACGACGTCGTCGAGGGGGATGCCCGTGGCGACGCGACTTCCCAGGAAGGGCGGCACGAAGACCTCGTTGTCCGTCTCGACCTCGGGCGATCGCGGCGGCAGCGTGGCCGGATCGACCGCGGCCAAGAGCTCGCTCTGGCGTTGCGGCAGCACGCGTCCCGACCGCTGCGTGCCGAAGGTCGGGTCGTCGACCCCGCTCTGCTTGATCTCCATCATGCGATCGAGCACGCGCAGCCCCTCGAAGGCATCCTTTCCGTAGAAGACCTTGCCGTCGTAGGTGCCGCGCAGGTCCTTCTCGACGTAGGTCCGTGTCAGGGCCGCTCCGCCCAGCACCACGGTGTAGGCCGACTTGCCGAGGCGGTTCAGCTCCTCGAGGTTCTCGCGCATGATGAGCGTGGACTTCACGAGGAGGCCGCTCATTCCGATGGCATCGGCGGCGACGTCGTCGGCTTTGGCGACCATCTCGGCGATGGGGACCTTGATGCCGAGGTTGAAGACCTCGTAGCCGTTGTTCGTGAGGATGATGTCGACGAGGTTCTTGCCGATGTCGTGGACGTCGCCCTTCACGGTGGCCAGCACGATGCGGCCGCGTCCCCCCGCCTCCACCTTCTCCATGTGCGGCTCGAGGTGAGCGACGGCCGCCTTCATGGTTTCGGCCGACTGCAGCACGAACGGGAGCTGCATCTGACCGGAGCCGAAGAGGTCTCCCACCGTCCGCATCCCCGCCAGCAGCATGTCGTTCACGATCGCAAGGGCGCTGTGGCCGGCCCCGAGCGCCTCGTCGAGCTCGTCGGTCAGCCCGTTGCGGTCGCCGTCGACGATGCGCTGCTCGAGACGACGCTCCACCGGCCACCCACTGCGGTCCTCCCGGGTGGAGGCGACGGCGCCACCCGCCCGCTCGAAGAAGTCGATCAGCTCGGCGAGCGGGTCGTAGCCCTGGCGCCGCCGGTCGTAGACGAGGTCGAGACAGAGCTCCAGCTCACGCTCGCCGATGCGGTTGAGGGGCAGGATCTTGCCGGCATGCACGATGGCGGCGTCGAGACCCGCCTCCGTGCACTCGTGCAGGAACACCGAGTTGAGGACCTGGCGGGCTGCCGGGCTGAGGCCGAACGAGACGTTGGAGAGGCCGAGGACGGTGTGCACTCCGGGCAGCTCGGCCTTGATCCGCTTGATGCCCTCGATCGTCTCGATGCCGTCCCGCCGGGACTCTTCCATACCGGTCGAGAGCGGGAGGGCGAGCGGATCGAAGAGGAGATCCTCGGGCTTGAGACCGTACCGACCGACGGCAAGGTCGTGAATCGCCTTGGCAGCGCGGAACTTCCAGTCCGCCGTGCGAGCCTGCCCGTCGGTGTCGATGCAGGTGCAGATGACCGCCGCCCCGTACTCCTTGGCAAGACTGAGGAAACGGTCGAGACGCGTCCCGGGCGCGTCTCCGTCCTCCAGGTTGACGGAGTTGAGGACGGCTCTTCCTCCGATCCACTGCAGGGCGGCTTCGACGACAGGCGGCTCGGTGGAGTCGATGACGAGCGGGATCGTCGACTGGGCGGCAAAGCGCGACGCCACCTCCGTCATGTCGCCGACGCCGTCGGCGCCCGTGTAGTCGACGCAGACGTCGATCATGTGGGCACCCTCTCGCACCTGGTCCTTGGCCATGGCGACGGTCGTCTCCCAGTCGCCCGAGAGCATGGCCTCGCGGAACCGTTTCGACCCGTTGGCGTTCGTTCGTTCGCCGATGACGAGAAACGAGAGCTCCTGATCGAAGGGAACCGCCGCGTAGAGGGAGGCGGCGCCCGGTTCGTGGACCGGGCGGCGCTTGGCCGGCGTGAGGTCCCGGCAAGCTTCGACGACGCTCGCCAGGTGCTCGGGCGTCGTGCCGCAACAGCCTCCGATGACGGTGACGCCGAGCTCGGTGACAAACGATGCCAGATGCGTCGCCAGGGCATCCGGGGTCAGGTCGTAGTGCATCTTGCCTTCGACCACGGACGGCAGCCCGGCGTTCGGCAGGGCGGAGATGGGTGTGAGCGAGTGCTCGAAGAGGTGGTGAAGGGACTCCCGCATCTCGACGGGACCCGTTGCGCAGTTCATTCCGAGGACGTCCGGACCCATCGCCTCGAGGGCGGTGAGAGCGGCACCGACCTCTGTGCCGAGAAGCATGCGGCCCGTCAGCTCGATGGTGACCTGCACCTGGAGCGGAACCTGGCGACCGACCGCCGCCATCGCCCGTCGGCACGCCTGCATGGCCGCCTTGGCCTGCAGGGTGTCATAGCTCGTTTCGATCACGAGAAGATCGGCGCCGCCGGTGAGCAAGCCGCGGGCGAGCACCTCGTAGGCGTCCCGCACCTCGTTGAAGCTGATCTGGCCGAGGGTGGGGAGCTTCGTACCGGGACCGAGTGAGCCGGCCACGAAGCGGGGCCGATCGGCCGTCGCGTACCCTCGCACCACCTCGACGGCGAGCTCGGCCGATCTCCTGGCGATCTCCTCGGCGCGGTCGCCGAGGCGGTATTCGGCAAGGACGTAGGGGAGAGCTCCGAAGGAGTTCGTCTCGACGACATCGACTCCCACCTCGAGGAACGAGCGGTGCAGGTCCCTCACGACCTCTGGACGGGTGATGCAGAGATACTCATTACATCCCTCGTATGCCTCGCCGCCGAAATCGTCTGCCCGGAGCTCGCGGCGCTGCAGATTCGTGCCGGTGGCGCCGTCGAAGATGACGACACGCTCGCGCGCGAGCTCTAGGTAGAGGGAGGAGGAGGACACCTTCCGACGGATTCTACTTGGAGCCGCCTGAGGGCCCCGACGTTCACGTCGCCTCAGGGCTCTCCAGGCGGGCTTCGACCCGCCGCTCCGACTGGGCGGCTGTCGGCACATTGCTGGGTGCGCCTCGCGCGGGATGGGCGGCCTGGGCGCTGCGTCGCCGGGCGTGCTCGAGCAGCGCCCAACTGGCGCATTCGCTCGCCAAGGCCGGATGGAAGGCCCAGCGCATCAACTGCTGCTCCACGGCGGAGCGGTCCTCCCCATAGTCGAGCAGGCTCAGGGCGAGCCGCCGGCCGTGCAGGCGGAGCCGGTCGGTCAGCACGCTCGGCCGGCTGAGGCTGGTCTCCCTGGCGTGCCGGCGCTGGAGCGACTCAGGCAGCCGCCGCAGGTGCCGCCCCGCCAGCGGCGGCAGGTAGCGCCGCACGGCGAGCGATGTCTGCCTCCAGTGAGCCATGTCGAAGTCCACGCACCGCTTGAGCGTGCGAGCAAACGGTGCGTTCGGCCCGGAGCGCTCGCCGAGGCCCAAGGCTCTCGCAAGATCCTCCTGGTCGAGCTCGAGACCTCCGGGCACATCGTCGAGATGAGTGGCAAACCTCCGGAGCAGCCACGTCGTGGAGGGCCCGAGGACCGGCAACCAGTACGTCTCGACATAGGCGGAACGCGGATCGTGGCCGACCTCGTCGACCACCGGGTCGAGCCACGCCTCGATGCGCAGCGGCGGCGGCTGTAGGTCCGGGCTGGCGTGGTCATACGGGGAGTACACCGGGGTCATGTCGCCTCCAGGAGGAAGAGGGATTCTGGGCTGGCGCCACGTGAGCTCACGGGCACCCAATATCAGGCTTTCATAGTATTTCATGATGTTCAATACCTCTTCATGCCGTCGGCGCGACTCGGTCGCAGGTTCGGGGAATGTTGAGTGAACGGGTAGGGTTTCTGAGAAGGAGCAACGAGGTACCTGATCAGGAGGCATCCAGCCGGTGGCGAGCTTCAGAGACCTGCTGAGTCAGGTCAAGCAATCGATTCGAGAGGTCGACCCCGAGGGAGCGGAGGCGGAGCGCCCCGCGGCAGTGTTCCTCGACGTGCGTGAGGCCGACGAATACGCCCAGGGAGCCATCCCGGGCGCCCTCCACATCCCACGCGGCTATGTGGAGCTGCAGATCGAGGGCCGCCTGCCGGACAAGTCGCAGCCGATCGTCGTCTACTGCGCCGGTGGCACGCGTTCCGCCCTCGCCGCCAAAGCCCTCGGCGAGCTCGGTTACACCGAGGTCGTGTCGATGGCAGGCGGGTTCAACAAATGGAAGGACGAGGGCCGTCCCTGGAGCGCCCCTCGTACCCTCGATGCCGATCAGCGCAACCGCTACCAGCGGCACCTGCTGTTGCCAGAGGTGGGCGAGTCGGGCCAGCAGCGCCTGCTCGAGTCACGAGTCCTCCTGCTCGGGGCCGGCGGGCTGGGGTCGCCGGCCGCCCTCTACCTGGCGGCCGCCGGCGTCGGAACGCTCGGCATCATCGACATGGACGTCGTCGACGCCTCCAATCTGCAGCGCCAGATCCTTCACAACCTCGACCGCATCGGCGAGCGCAAGGTGGACTCGGCCAAGAAGACCCTCACCGCCATGAACCCTGACGTGGACGTCGTCACCTACGACACGCGTCTCGGCGCCGACAACATCCTGTCGATCATCGACGGCTACGACGCCATTGTCGACGGCACCGACAACTTCCCCACGAGGTACCTCGTGAACGACGCCTCCCTGCTGAAGCGGATACCAGTCGTGCATGGGTCGATCTTCCGCTTCGAGGGACAGGTCACGGTCTTCAAGCCGTACGACGGCCCCTGCTACCGATGCCTCATCCCGGAGCCACCTCCGGCTGAGCTGGCGCCGTCGTGCGCCGAGGCCGGCGTGCTCGGTGTGCTGCCCGGCATCATCGGATCGATGCAGGCGATGGAGACCATCAAGCTGTTGCTGGATCTCGGCGACTCGCTCGCCGGCCGCCTGCTTGCCTACGACGCCCTCGAGGCGTCGTTCCGGACCTTCAAGGTCCGGCGGGACCCGGCATGCCCTGCCTGTGGTGAGAACGCAGGCCCGATCGTGATCGCCGAGTACGACGACCTGTGCATGCCTCACCCGCAGGTGGCGGCCCTTTCCTAAGGCCTGGCGGGGCGGCCGGCTGCGGGTCTGTTGGGGCCACAAGGCCTCAGGATGACAGGTGGGGGCGCGGCTCTTACGCTTGAGGCATGCCTCAGCCACCCCAGCCAGTCCACGAGGAACCGGAACGGCGTACGGACTCTGGGATCGAGGTCAGGCGCCGCTACGAGCCGGCCGACCTCGCCGGCTGGGATCCGGTGACGCAACTCGGCGAGCCCGGCCAGTTCCCCTTCACGAGGGGCGTCCAGAGCGACATGTACCGGGGCCGCCTCTGGACGATGCGCCAATACGCCGGCTTCGGGTCGGCGCAGGCTACGAACGAGCGCTTCAAGTTCCTGCTGGCTGCAGGACAGACGGGGCTGTCCTGCGCCTTCGACTTGCCGACCCAGATGGGCTTCGATTCCGATCATCCGCGGGCCGAGGGGGAAGTCGGCAAAGTCGGCGTCGCCATCGCCTCGCTGGAGGACATGCGGACGCTCTTCGGCGGAATCCCGCTCGACCAGGTGACGACGTCGATGACGATCAACGCCACGGCCGCCATCCTCCTGCTGCTCTACGAGCTCGTGGCGGAGGAGCAGGGTGTGACGGCCGACCGTATCGGCGGCACCATCCAAAACGACATCCTCAAGGAATACGTCGCACGCGGCACCTACATCTATCCGCCCCGCCCGTCGATGCGCCTCGTCACCGACATCTTCGCTTATTGCGCCGAGCACATACCCGGCTGGAACACGATCTCGATCTCTGGGTACCACATCCGTGAGGCCGGATCGACGGCCGTGCAGGAGCTGGCCTTCACACTGGCCGACGGCATCGCCTACGTCGAGGCCGCCCTCGCCGCCGGCCTCGAGGTGGATGCCTTCGCCGGCCGCCTCAGCTTCTTCTTCAACGCCCACAACAACCTCTTCGAGGAGGTCGCCAAGTTCCGGGCCGCCCGCCGGTTGTGGGCGCGACTGATGCGGGAGCGTTTTGGGGCGAAGAGCGACCGGTCGATGCGCCTGCGCTTCCACACCCAGACGGGTGGTTCGACCTTGACGGCACAGCAACCCGAGGTCAACACCGTACGCGTCGCCGTGCAGGCCCTGGGGGCCGTGCTCGGGGGAACGCAGTCGCTGCACACCAACGGCTTCGACGAGGCCCTCGGCCTGCCGACCGAGCATGCCGCCAAGCTGGCGTTGCGCACCCAGCAGGTCATCGGTTACGAGTCCGGCGTCACCGAGACGGTCGACCCGCTGGCGGGCTCCTATTACGTCGAGTGGCTGACCGACCAGGTCGAAGCCTTGGCGCTCGAGTACATCGAGCGCATCGACGAGATGGGCGGCGCCGTGGCCGCCATCGAAGCCGGTTACATGCAGGAGGAGATCGAGCAGGCCGCCTACGAGTTCGCAAAAGGCGTCGACTCGGGGGAGAAGGTCGTCGTGGGGGTGAACCGCTTCGCCGAGCCGGAGGCCACCGAGCCCGACGTCTTCCCCATCGATCCCGCCCAGCAGCAGGCACAGGTCGAGAGCGTCCGCGCCGTACGTGCGCGCCGCGCGCAGGGACAGGTCGACAGCCTCCTCGCCGAGGTCGCTGCTGCCGCCAGAGGGACGCAGAACCTGCTCGTCCCGATGCGAGCGGCCCTCAAGGCGGAGGCCACGCTCGGCGAGGTGTCCGACGTGCTGCGCGGAGCCTTCGGCGAGTACCAGCCGGCGCGTTGACGGCGGCGAGGTCGGCGCCGGCGGCGCCCGAGCCGCGCACGGGGGCACGTGTCATCGTGAAGGACCGTGACGGCTCGGTGCTGTTGTTTCGCGGTCTCGATCCCGCCGTTCCCGATGTGCAGTTCTGGTTCACCCCCGGCGGTGGCCTCGACGCAGCGGAGACCTTCGTCGAGGCGGCGGCTCGAGAGCTCAGGGAGGAGGCGGGTTTCGAGCTGCTGGTCCCCGGCCCCGTCGTGCGTGAGGACGAGGTCGAATTCGCCTTCGAGGGAGTGACGTACCGGCAGCGGCAGCGTTTCTTCGCCGTGCAGGTTCCCATCGTCGGCGCCGGCACGGACCTCGACGACCGCGGCTGGACCGACGACGAACGCCGCTCCGTCACCGGTTACCGCTGGTGGACCCTCGACGAGCTGGAGGCGACAACGGAGTCGGTCTACCCGACCGACCTGGCGGCTCTCGTTCGCCGGATCACGCAGTGGGGCTCAGCCGAGCCCATCTGAGCTCAGGCGTCGTGGCGGTAGGCCTCCGCCGTCAGGCGGCGGCGTTCCTCCGGGCTGCAGGCAAGGTCGATCACGGTCCAGGCCATGGCCGTCGCCCCGTCGAGCACGGCCTGATCGGCGACGGCACCGCCGGCGGCCGCCGTGAACTCGGGCTGGTGGTTCACGGCCGGGAAGGAGTCCAAGCCGAGCATGGGGTGGATGGCCGGGATCGACAACGAGACGTTGGCCATGTCGGTCGATCCGCTCATGGGGCGATCTCCTGGCGGCGGGAAGACCCGCCCCAGCTGCGTGGCGTTCGCCCGGTAGAGGCCGGCCATCACCTCGTCGGTGTGGAACTCGGAGTAGGTCGGTCCCTGCGGCACGATCTCGAAGGTCGACCCCGTGGCGAGCGCCCCCGCCTCGAAACACCGCCTCACCCGCGGCGACCATTCCTCCAAGGCCTTGAGCGTGCGCGCCCTCACGTAGTACTTGGCCTTGGTATGAGCGGGCACGATGTTGGGTGCCGCCCCCCCGAGGGTCACGATCCCGTGCACCTGGTCGCCGAAGTCGGCATGCTGGCGCAGGAGGCCGACGGCCACCTGGGCGACGGTGAGGGCGTCGGCGGCATTGATGCCCCGCTCGGGGAAGGCCGATGCGTGCGCCTCCTTGCCGTGGTAGACGACGTCGAAGTGCTCGACGGCGAGACAGGGCATGCGGTCGAGCTCGGCGGGCGCCGGGTGCACCATCATGGCGGCGTTCACCCCGTCGAAACCCCCCCGCTCCATCATGAGCACCTTCCCACCGCCACCTTCTTCTGCCGGCGTCCCGAGCACCCTGATCGTGATGCCGAGATCGTCGGCGATGGGGGCGAGCGCCCGTCCGGCGCCGATGGCGGCCGAGGCGATCACGTTGTGCCCACAGGCGTGCCCGATCCCGGGAAGGGCGTCGTACTCGGCGCAGATGGCGAGAACGAACGGCCCTGAGCCGGCAGAGGCGACGAAGGCGGTCGGCAAGTCGCAGACTCCCATCTCGACCGCGAGCCCGGCCTCGGCGAGCTGCTCGGCACACCAGGCCGAGGCGCTCTCCTCCTCGAAGCCCAGCTCCGGCTTGGCATGGATGCGGTGCGACAAGCCGATGAGGCTGTCCCGGTCCCTGGCGACGGCTGCGGCAGCCCGCTCCTTCAGCGCGGCAGCGGCCCCGCTCACGCGATCACCGCCACGACGTCGCCGGCGCCGAGGGCGTCTCCCACCGCCACCTTCAGCTCCTTCACGGTGCCCGCCCGATCGGTGTTGACGGGGTTCTCCATCTTCATCGCCTCGAGGACACAGATCGTCTCGCCAGCTTCCACGGTGTCTCCTTCGCTCACGAGGACCTTCACGATCGTTCCCTGCATCGGCACGGTGACCCGCCCGTCGCCGCCGGGGACGGGGGCCCCCGACGACCGCGGCCGCGAGGCGCGGCCGGCCCCTCCACCGGCGCCGGAGCCGGAGCCCAGCCCGCCGGCGGCAGCGCCCGTCTCCGGCACCCAGAGCTTGACTCGGTAGCGCCGGCCGTCGACCTCGGCATCGACCTCCCGAAGGACACGGCGTTCGCTTTCCGCTTCCGCCGGCGTCGCGGCGGCGTCGCGGGTGGGCAGCGAGGCGAAGTCGAGGCGCTCCTCCACCCATCGTGTCGAGTGGGTGGCGGCGATGAAATCGGCGTGGGCCAGGATCGCCTCGTGGGCCGGGATCGTCGTGGCGATGCCCTCGACCACCGTTTCCAGGAGCGCTCGCTGCATGCGGCGCCGAGCCGTCTCACGGTCGTCGCCCCACACGACGACCTTGGCGACGAGGTTGTCGTAGAACTGGCTGACGGTGTCGCCGGAGTCGTAGCCGGCGTCGGTGCGAACACCGAAGCCGCCCGGTGGGCGAAAGCGCGAGATGCGTCCCGGGCTCGGGAGGAACCTCCCACCGGTCGGATCCTCGGCGTTCAGGCGGCACTCGATGGCATGCCCACGGCGGCGGCTCGCGAGGTCCGCTTGCGTGAACCCGATGGGCTCGCCGGCGGCCACCCGCAGCTGCAGCGCCACGAGGTCGAGACCCGTCACGAGCTCGGTGACGGGATGCTCCACTTGGAGGCGGGTGTTCATCTCGAGGAAGTAGAAGGCGCCCCCCTCATAGAGGAACTCGACCGTGCCGGCCCCCTCGTAGGCACAGGCCTTGCAGATGCGGACGGAGGCCTCGCCCATCGCCTGCCGCACCTCGTCAGGAAACTCGGGCGCCGGCGACTCCTCGATGAGCTTTTGATGGCGGCGCTGGTAGGAGCAGTCGCGCTCGCCCAGCCAGAGGGCGTTGCCCTGCTTGTCCGCGAAGACCTGCATCTCGATGTGACGCGGCCAGCTGAGATAGCGCTCGGGGTAGACCTCCGGTCGCCCGAAGTAGGCCGTCGCTTCCCGCTGAGCCGACTCCATCGCCTCGGCGGCCTCGTCGGGGCCGTTCACGACCTTCATCCCTCGCCCGCCCCCGCCGAAGGCGGCCTTGATGGCCACCGGCCATCCGTGCTCCTCGCCGAATGCCACCACCTCGGAAGCATTGGTGAGCGGCTCGCTGCGCCCAGGCACGCCGGCGACACCGGCGGCCTCGGCGGCGATGCGGGACGAGATCTTGTCGCCCATGACCTCGATGGCCTCCGGTGGCGGCCCGATGAAGGTGCCGCCGGCGGCGGCGATGGCACGTGCGAAGGCGGCGTTCTCGGAGAAGAAGCCGTATCCGGGGTGCACGGCGTCGGCCCCGCTCCGCTCGATGGCCGACAGGATCGCCTCGGTGTTGAGGTAGCTCTCGGCTGCGGTGTGGCCGCCGAGGGAGTACGCCTCGTCCGCCAAGCGGACGTGCAGGGCGTCGCGGTCGAGCTCCGAATAGACGGCGACCGTGGCGATCCCGAGCTCTCGGCAGGTGCGAATCACGCGTACGGCGATCTCGCCCCGATTGGCGATCAACACCTTTTCGAACACGGCTCCCCTTCCTCGGCCTAAGGTCGCCTGCCGATGGCCGACGATCCGACGAAGAGGGATCTCGCTGCCCAGCAGGGCTCAGCCGAGCAGGCTACCCCCGACGCCGAGGCGTCCACGAGGCTAAGCGCCGGGATGCTGTTCCGTTCCCCGCACAGGCTGCAGGTCGTGGACTCGACGAACCGTTACGCGGCGGACCTCGCCCGTGACGGAGCGCCCGAGGGGACGACGGTTCTCGCCGAGCGCCAGACGGCCGGCAGGGGCCGTCTCGGGCGCAGGTGGGCAGATGTGGCGGGCGGCTCGGTGCTGTGCTCGGTGCTGTTTCGCCCCCAGCTGCCGCTCGGCGAGTGGCACGTCATCTCATGGCTCGTGGCCCTCGCCGCTCGTGACGCCTGCGCCGACGCCGCCGCCGTGGAGCTGACCTGCAAGTGGCCGAACGACCTGCAGGCAGGCGAGCGCAAGGTCGCCGGCTTGCTGGCCGAAGTGGTCTGGCCACCCGCCGAGGGGGCCGGCTCCGTGCCCACCACGGGCGGCCGGGGGGAAGGACCCGGCCTCGTCGTGGGCATCGGGATCAACTGCAACTGGCCGGCGGACTGGCCTCCGAGAGACGACCCGGACGCCACCGCCATCATCGCCAGCGCCACGTCCCTCGACCGTGTCGCCGGCTTGCCGGTGGACCGGGATGCCGTGGCGGACCGCTTGCTCGACCGTGTCGCCCAGCGCTACGCCGTCCTCACGAGCAGCCCGGCCGGTGCTCGGTCCATGGCGGCCGAGTACCGGCGAAACCTCTCGACGATCGGCCGCGTCGTGCGAGTCGAGCTCGCAGATGAGTCGTTCGTCGGCCGTGCTCTCGACGTCAACGACGACGGCCACCTCCTGGTGGACATCGGGGCGTGCATCCGCGCCGTCGCGGCCGGCGACGTCGTCCACCTGCGCTGACGGGCGGTGGGCCGGCCCCTCGCCGCCGGCACGAGACCGCCGCCCGCCCGACGGGGCCGCGCTGTTGCCAACCGAACGTGGCGGCGGCGTAGCCTGCGTCTCATGCGACTCCTCATCACGGGCGGCGCCGGCTTCATCGGCTCGAACTTCGCCCGCTACTGGGCGGCCCGAAGGCCGGACGACGAGCTCGTCGTGCTCGACGCCCTCACCTACGCCGGCAACCGTGCCAACCTCGCCGACCTCGAAGCCGCCGGCAAGGTCGCCTTCGTGCACGCCGACATCGCCGACGAGCCGAGCGTGGAGCACACGATCAGCGCTCACGGGATCGACACGATCGTCAACTTCGCCGCCGAGTCCCACAACAGCCTGGCGGTGCTCGATCCGCAGCGTTTCTTCAGGACGAACGTCATGGGGACGCTCGCCCTGTGCGAGGTCGCCCGCCGCCTCGAGGTGGGGCGGTTCCATCACATCTCGACGTGCGAGGTGTACGGCGATCTCGCCCTCGACAGCGACGAGGCCTTCACCGAGGAGTCGCCCTATCGACCGCGGACGCCCTACAACGCCTCCAAGGCAGCCGCTGACCACGTCGTTCGCTCCTACGGCGAGACGTTCGGCCTGCGGGCGACGATCACGAACTGCTGCAACAACTACGGCCCGTACCAGTTCCCCGAGAAAGTGATCCCGTTGTTCGCCACGAGGGCGCTCAAGGGCGAGCACTTGCCGCTGTACGCATCGACACAGAACCGCCGCGAATGGCTGCATGTCGATGACCACTGCAGCGCCATCGAGGCCGTGCTCGAGCGCGGCCGCATCGGTGAGACCTACCTCGTGGGCTCGGGTCGGGAGGCGAGCATCGAGGAGATCGCCGACATCGTGCTCGCCGCCACCGGTAAACCGGCGTCGCTCAAGACGATCGTGCCGGATCGGCCCGGCCACGATCGCCGTTACCTGCTCGACTCCACCAAGATCAGGACGGAGCTCGGATGGGAGCCCGCCGTCGGGTTCGACGAGGGTCTCGCCGCCACGATCGCCTGGTTCCGTGACAACCCGGCGTGGTGGGAGCCACTCATTGGGCGCTCGCCCGTCGTGGAGGACGCCTGGACGCAGCCAGGGACGGCTCCGGAAGGCTCCGGCATCGCCGCACCCGCCGCCCAGGCCTCGCCGGCAGGTGCGGCCTCCGCGCCGGGTGCCTGAGACAGACTTGCGAATCCTCGTCACCGGAGCCGCCGGCCAGGTTGGGTCCGAGCTCGTCGCCGAGCTCGAGCGCCGGGCTGCCGCCCGTCACCGCGGACCGTCCTGGAAAGTGGCCGCCACGACGCGGGATCAGCTCGACATCGCCTCACGCGACTCGGTACTGGCGGCCGTCGTGAGCACCGAGCCACATGTCATCATCCACCCAGCTGCCTGGACGGCCGTTGACGCCTGTGAAGGCGACCCGGACCGGGCTTTTCGTGTGAACGCCCTTGGCACCCGCCACGTCGCCGAAGCCGCCCGCATCGTCGGTGCCCACGTCTGCTACCTCTCGACCGACTACGTCTTCGACGGCACATCCGAGCGGCCCTACAACGAGTGGGACGCCCCGAACCCCATGTCGGTGTACGGCCGCTCCAAGCTGGCGGGCGAGCGCGAGCTGGCCGCCGGCGCCACCATCGTTCGGACGGCCTGGGTGGTCGGCCGCAACGGGCCGAACATGGCAAAGACCGTCCTCCGCCTCGCCGCCGAGGGCGGCGTCCTGAAGTTCGTGGACGACCAGTGTGGCTCGCCCACGCTCGCCAGCGATCTCGCCGGCAAGGTCGTCGACTTGGCCGTCTCGCGGCGGCCGGGCATCTTCCACGTCACGAACCAGGGCAGCACGAGCTGGTACGGCTTCGCCCGCGAGGTCCTCCGCCTCGCCGGCCAGGACCCTGAGCGGGTACGACCCATCGTGACGGCGGACCTCGACCCGCCCCGGCCGGCCCCGCGGCCGGCGTGCTCGGTGCTCGACAACGCCGCCCTCCGCCTCGCCGGCGAGGATCTGCTGCCGAGCTGGCAGGATGCTCTCGCCCGTCTTGTTGGTGACCTGCTCGGTGGGTGACGTCGACGCTGCCTCGTCGCACGGCGCCGGGCCGGCGTCCCACGACGCCGAGATGAACGGCGGCGGCCGTCCGGCCGCCCGTGTGGCCGCCGTCATCATCAACTACAACGCCGGCCGAGCGCTGGCGGGCTGCGTCGCCAGTCTGCAGGCAGAGGGTGTGGGCGAGATCGTCGTGGTCGACAATGCCTCCGCCGACTCCTCCATGACCGAGTTGGCAATGACGTGGCCGGCGACGAAGCCCATCCACTCCGCCCGCAACCTCGGCTACGGAGCCGGCGCCAACCTCGGCGCCCGCGCGACGACGGCCGAGTACCTGCTCGTCTGCAACCCGGACCTCGTGGCGAGCCCCGGGTCGGTCGCCTCGCTGGCGGCCGTCCTCGACGACTGCCCGAAGGTCGCCATCGTCGGACCGATGCTGCGGGAGGTGTCCGGGGTCGTCTACCCCTCGGGCCGGGAGTTCCCCGGTATGGGTGAGGCGATCGGCCACGGGTTTCTGGGTTTGTTCTGGGGCGGAAACCCCTGGACCCGCCGGTACCGGCGTATCGGCCAGGAGCAGCACCGCTCACGCGAGGCCGATTGGGTGTCCGGAGCGTTCCTCCTCGTCAGGCGGGAGGCCTTCGACGAAGTCGGCGGGTTCGACGAGCGCTACTTCATGTACGTGGAAGACGTCGACCTGTGCTGGCGGTTGCGGCAGGCCGGATGGCAGATCTGGTACGAGCCGTCGGCCGAGGTCGTGCACGAGCAAGGCCGCTCCGCATCCCGGCATCCGTACCGGATGCTGGTCTCCCATCACCGGTCGATGTGGCTCTTCGCCAGGCAGACGGCGCAAGGGCCCGAGCGGGCGATGCTGCCGCTCGTGGCGCTCGGCCTCGCCGCCCGCCTCGTCCTCGCCTGGGCGGAGCACCTGTTGAGCCCGCGATCCAGACTGCGTTCGCGGCCGGACTAAGGTTTCAGGCCGTGCCCGGTGACAACTTCAGCCGCAGGGTCGCGCGCGCCGCCGCATCGGGCGGTGGCCGGACCTATCGTGCCCAGACGCCGGTGACCTGGTATCTGGTCCTCCTCGTCATCTGCCTCCTCGGTGTCTCGCTCGTCGCCTACAGCCGCTACGAGCTGATCCACCCGCCCGTGGCAGCCACCAAGCCCGTCGTTCCGCCCACCGCCTCCAACGAATGGGAGGCCGCCGTGGCCGTGGACGTCTGCGGTCAGTTCGTGCCGTCAGCCCTGCCCGTCGACGACGTCGCCGACGACCCGCTGGCATCCATCGGCGACGGGGTCGTCCGCATCGAGCCCGGGATCTCCCCCCAGGCCGCCGAGTACGAGGGCAAGAACGCCACACTCGGTGCCTACCTGCTCATCGAGGGCGTCGGCATTTCGTCCAACCTCCTCGAGATACCGGGCAAACCGGTGCCTGTCCCGACGACGACGACCACGACGACGACCGTGGCCAAGGGCAAGAAGGCCAAGGGCACCACGACGACGTCCACGTCGAGCACGACGTCCACGTCGAGCACGACCTCCACGACCGTGGCCAAGGGCAAGAAGGCCAAGGGCACCACGACCACGACGTCCACGTCCAGCACCACGACCACGACGACGGTGCTGACGAAACCGGGACCGGCTCGTGACTACAAGAACGGCGTCACGAAGTGCGGTTCTCAGCCCGGCTACATCGAGGTGGAGACGTGGCCGTCACCGACCGCGACGAAGGGCACCGTCGTGCCGGCGTCGCAGGCCGACGGCGTCCGCCTCGCTGACGGCCAGCTGATCACGATCGCCTTTCTCCCGAAGGGGGAGGCGCTCCCGCAGCCTCCCGCCGCCGATCGGAACGCCGTGCAGTCCTTCATGATCGCGGATCCATCTGGTGTCTCGGCAGGTGCTCCGACCTCGACTTCGGCGACAACGAGCACCTCGACGAGCTCGACGTCAACGACCGTCGCCAAGAAGAAGGGAACGTCGACATCGACCTCCTCTTCGTCGACGACCTCCTCGACGTCAGCATCGACGACGTCCTCGACGTCCTAGCTTGACCGGGCAGATCGCCCTCATCCGCCGAAGCGACGCATGATGGACGTCATCGTCCTGGTCGGTGGCGAGGGCACGCGGCTGCGACCGCTCACCTACGACGTCCCCAAGCAGATGCTCCCGGTCGTCGACCGGACCCTCATCGCCCACGTGGTCGGCTGGCTCGGGCGCAACGGGCTGCACCGCGCCGTGCTGTCGCTCGGCTACCGGCCCGACGCTTTCGTCGAGGCCTTCCCCGACGGGACGATCGAGGGCGTGGAGCTCGTCTACGCCGTCGAGCCGGAGCCGCTCGATACGGCGGGCGCCGTGCGTTTCGCGGCCGAGCACGCCGGGGTGGAGGGGCGATTCGTCGTCCTCAACGGCGACGTCCTGACGGATCTCGACCTCGGCTGCCTCGTCGCCTTTCACGTCGAGCACGAGGCGGAGGCGTCCATCCACCTCACTCCGGTGGAGGATCCGTCCGCTTTCGGAGTCGTTCCCACCGATGCTGAGGGCCGCGTCATCGAGTTCGTCGAGAAGCCGCCGGCGGGAACCGCCCCCACGAATCTCATCAACGGGGGGACCTACGTGCTCGAGCGGTCCGTCCTCGACCGCATTCCGGGCGGCCGTCGCGTCTCGATCGAGCGGGAGACCTTCCCGGCCCTCGTCGAGCGGGGGCGGCTCTTTGCCATGGCCACCGACGACTACTGGCTCGACACGGGCACTCCCGCCAAGTACCTGCAGGCCCAGTTCGACATCTTGAGGGGCCTTCGAACGGCTGCCTCCTGCCCCGACGCCGAGGAGCGGGCGCCCGGCGTCTTCGTCGCCACCGGCGCCGTCGTCGAGGCGGCGCTCTCCGGTGTCGCCTACGTCGGAGCCGGCGCACGCCTCGCCGGCGGGGCCGGCGTGGCAGACTGCGTCGTCGGTGCGGGCGCCCGCGTGGCGGCGGGCGCCCGACTGGCAACCTCCTGTCTCCTACCGGGTGCCGTCGTCGGCCAGGACTGCGTGGTGACCGACAGCATCGTCGGGCCTGGCGCCGTCCTCGGGGATGGGGTGTGCCTCGACAACATGACCGTGGTACGTGGTGGCGCCGAGGTCCCGAACGGGACATCGCTGAGCGGGGCGCGGTATCCGCGATGAGCCGGATGCTCGTCACCGGGGGGGCGGGCTTCATCGGCTCGACGCTCGTCGACCGCCTCCTTGCCGAAGGACATGAGGTTGACGTCGTCGACGACCTCTCGACCGGGTCGCTGGCGAACCTGAGCGAGGCGCGCGCCTCCGGAGGAGCGTTTCGCTTCCATCAGCTCGATATCCGTGACGAGGCGCTCACCGGGCTCGTGCTGCATCGGCCTCCGGAGGTGATCTTCCACCTGGCGGCGCAGATCTCCGTTTCGGCCTCCGTCGCCCAGCCCGTCTTCGATGCCGAGGTGAACGTGCTCGGCAGCCTCCGTGTGATGGAGGCCGCCCGCGCCGCCAAGACCCGCAAGATCGTCTACGCGGCGAGCGGCGGCACCCTGTACGGCGAGGTCGATCCGGTGGACCTGCCCGTCGCCGAGCACGCCCCGCACGGGCCCATGTCGCCGTATGGCGTCTCGAAGAAAGCCGC
>Ga0181526_10001219_pt1 | contig 25122 bp, 14 predicted proteins | sample PEATcosm2014_Bin_35_FD_119750 | JGI IMG/M metagenome (GOLD analysis project Ga0181526, IMG submission 119750) | Peatland microbial communities from MTU Mesocosm Facility, Houghton, MI, USA - PEATcosm2014_Bin06_30_metaG | ecosystem: Environmental > Terrestrial > Soil > Wetlands > Peat | place...
AGATACATGATCAAAAAGAACGGCGCGCCGTACCAGACATTGACCAGGATGACGGAAAATCGTGCCCAATAGGGACTGCTCAGCCAGCCGATTTCGTCAAAACCCATGCTGGAAAGGACATAGTTGAAGGCCGAATGGGTCGGATCGAACAGCCACCACCAGCCGAGTGACGATAAAGCGAGCGGAATAACCCATGGCACCAGCATCATGCCGCGCCATTTGCGCTGCCCCTTGGCCGGCAGATTGTTGATCAGATGCGCGGTGATGAGCCCGATCAGCGCTTTGAAGAATACCGCCGAGAGCGCGAAGATCGCAGTCTGTTCCATCACCTGACGGAAGACGTCGCGCGACAACAGGAAGCTGAAATTGCCGAGCCCGATGAAGCGGGTCTGCGCCTTGTTCAGCATCGACAGATAGATAGAATAGAACGCCGGATAGACCACGAGCCCGACGATAATTATCAAAAGCGGCAAGCACATCAGGAAGGCGATAGTCGATCGCCGGCGGAGGAAAAGCTTCAGATTTTGGCTCGTGGACGGCTGCAGCCTGACTCCCGAGAGCCCCGTTGACCAATTCTCTTTAGGTGACCATGTCTGGACGGTATCGGCCATATTCACGCCGCTGACCCTTTCGGATCAGCCTCCCATCGCGTTTAGCGCATGCCGGCCCCCAAGCCGGCATGCTGTCTCATTGGCGGATTGAAGGCGGTGTCTACGCGCGCAACGTTCCTTCCAGCTCGTTCTCGGCCCACTTGATGACGTCGTCGATCTTCTCGTTGCCCTGCGTGACCTTGGCGACCATCACCGTGTTGATGGCCTGATTGTAGATCTGGGCGCCGACCTCGGAGCGCGCCGGTGCGCCGGCAATCGAGGTCTGCTCGTCGCCGCGCGGCGGATAGCCGTAGACGGTGCCCACCGGCGGCTCGACGGTCTTCCAGGTGTCGAGGTCGTACATGGTCTTGAACGACGGCAGGTCGTAGCCGAACGAGGCTTGCACGAGCTGCGCCACCGACTCCTTTTGCGAGATGAAGGTCAGAAGCTCCTTCGCCGCCGGCTTGTTCTTGGAGAACGCCCACAGCCCGTAGAACTGCGGCAATTGCCCGACGAAGCGGCCTTTCGGGCCTTTCGGCATCGGATGGGTCCAGCAGTTCGCCGCCACGGTCGGATTGTCGCGCTTGGCGACCGCCCAGGCGCTCGGCGGGTTCATGATGCTCGAGCCCTTGCCGGAGATGAGCCAGCGGTTATTGCCGGCATCGTCCCAGGCGTAGACTTCCGGCGGGTTCACCGCCATCAGCTTCTTCATGTATTCCAAGGCCATCCTCGTCTCGTCGGAATTGACCTTGATGTTGTCTTTGGCGTCGACCATGACCACGCCGAAGGAATTGTAGAGCGCGCCGACCCAGTCGACGGCGTCGCTCGACTGGCCCATCGGCAGTCCGACCGGGAAGCCGGCTTTGTGCAGTTTTTCGGCCGAGGTGAGGTAGGTATCCCAGGTCCAGGTGTCGGTCTTCGCCTTGTCCCATTTCGCCTCGTCGGCCGGGAACAGGTCGCGCACGTCGATGCCGGCATGCTGCTGGTACAGGTCGAAGCGCGAGCAGCAGGGCTTTACCTGGCTGCCGACCGCGGTCGGCACGCCGCGCCAGGTGCCTTTGATCTTGGCGAGATATTCGGCGACCGGGCTGATCGGGCCGTATTGCTTGATGAGGCCGTCGACCACATCGTCGAGCGGCTCGAGATTGGTCTGATGGATGCGGATGTTCCAGTCGCGGTGGGACATGATGTCGTGGCCGGTGCCGGCTTGGGCTTCCGCGGCCGCGGTCAATTTGTCCTTTTCGCCCTGCGAGGTGATGTAGTCGATCTTCACTTCGCAATTGTTCTTCGCGCCCCACTCATTGCACAGCTTGGTCAGGGCGTTATTGGCGCCCGGAACCCAGTGGTCCCACACGCCGAGCGACAGGGAACCTGCCGCATAGGCGCCTTTGACATAGGGGGCGGTAATGGCGGCGGCGGAGCCCAGCGCGGCGGATTTTAGAATCTGGCGGCGGCTCGGCGAACGGATGGGTAGCGTTGAGTTGGTCATCGTGTTCCCTCCCAGGACGTTATCCTTTGCAACAATTCGCCATATTTTTATTGGTCTTCGCTGGCGTGGAAGAAAACATACTCTCATAACGCGAAAGGAGCTAGTGCGTCGTTTTAGGCCTTTCGGCTGACGGCTGGCCGTGGCGTAGCGCGGTCCGGCGGGAAGGGCCCCAACGAGGCTCATTCCCACTCCGTCAGCGTCGACAGCCGTCCTTCAAGGCGACAGCTGTTCCAACAGGCGCTTCTTGGTTTCAACCGCAAACAAGGCGGTGATGATCGCCGTGATCAGCACGATCAAGCCGAAGGACAGGAACACCGATTGCAGCCCGGAGGCGATGAGGTAGCCGACCGTGGTCGGCCCGATCATCGAGGCGAGCCGCAGCCACGCCGTCGCCGTGCCCACGGCGAGCGCGCGGACCCGCGTGGGATAGAGTTCCGGCGTGTAGAGATAGACGGCGAGATTGATCGTGGTGACGAAGAAATACGCAATCGTAATGTAGATCAGAACCTGTTCGGAGGTCGGATTGCTGATCGTCGACAGCATCAAGAGCGCCGCCGCGGCACCCGCGAAGGCGCCGGCGAACAGCGTCCTTCGCCCGATATAGTCGATGGTCAAAGCGGCGGTCGCCGAACCGATAAAGCCGATCGCGGTGGTGATGAGACCGTAGCGCAGCGAAACGTCGAGCGGCAGCTTGAACACCGTGCGGTAGACCGTCGGCATCCAGATCGCGAGACCGTAATTCACGAGATAAGACGTGAACCAGATCAGCCAGACGACGAGTGTGCGCCGCAAATAGAGCGGACCGAACAGATCGGCGAGCGAGGCGCGCTTGGCGTCGACCGTGACGGCGGCTTGCGGCGGCGGCAACGGCTGTCCGGTCGCCGTCTCGGTTTCGCGCTCGATTTCGGCGATCGCGGTCTCAGCCTCGGCGAAGCGGCCGGCGGTGGCGAGCCAGCGCGGCGATTCTGGCAGCACCCGGCGCAGGAACAGGATCATCACGGCGGGTATGGCGCCGAACACGAACATGTATTGCCAGCCGAGCGTCGGCACGATCCACAGCCCGAGCAGGCTCGAGGCGACGATGCCGACCGGGAAGATCAATTCGTAGAGCATGACGAAGCGACCGCGGGTATTCGATTTGGCGAGCTCGCTGATATAGACCGCGGCGATCGGCACTTCGCCGCCGAGGCCAAAGCCCTGGATCAGGCGGAATGCGAAAAACGATTCGTAATTCCAGGCCAGCGCGCAGACCAGACTCATGACCGCGAAAGTGGCGATCGACCAGACCATACCGGTGATGCGGCCATAACGCTCGGCGATCCAGCCGAAGAACAACGCACCCAGCAACTGCCCGAGGAAGCCCGACGAGATCAAGAGGCCGATCTGCGGCGGGGTGAGCTTCCACATCGGCACCAGCGCGGGAAGAACCGCCGCGATGGCGAGCGAGTCGAACGCATCGAAGAAGGTCGCGGTGCCGATGATGACGCGCGTCTTGACGTGCCAGGACGACACCGGCAGCCGCTCGATCCGGGCGACGACTTCCTCCGGCGACGCCCCAGATCGGGCCGTTTGAGCAGCGCTCATTATTTCCCCCTTGCTTTTGAACGATCGCCGGCTTGTGCCGGTCGCTTTCTCGAGTACCGAAGTCTCGGGCGGTGAAGTTTTAACTACTGAACCTCCACCGCCTCAAAAACGGATGGCATGTGCCAGCGCCCGCAGCACGACGGCAGCAGGCACCGGATCGCGAGATGGCCGGCCGGCATGGTATCGAGCGTCTTGCGGTCGATCTTGCGCGGCGGCTCGCTTTGCTCGGCGACGCGACGGCGATGGACATCGACCAATTGCCGGCGCTGGTCGGCGGTCGCGGCAATGTCGATAGCGAGCGTATCGGGGTCGAGCACGACGCCATAATAGTCGTGCGCGGCCCTGAGCGTGACATAGCCTTGGCGAACGTCGTGCTGCACATCCAGCGGCGGCCGCTCCAGCGGCGAGCCGAAGCCGCCGCCGCCGCCCGAGCGCAAGATGAAGGCGTCGCCGGCTTTCACTCTGGCGCGGTAGACCTTGGCATTGGGCACGTCGTCGTTGACCACGCCGTCGCGCCGCATCAGCATTTCGTTGCCGGCGCCCTCGAGCCCGCCCTCCAGCCCCCAGGGCAGGCACACCGCGCGTTCGATGCTGGTATTGACGTTGAAGTCGTTGCGCGCCCGCACGATCGTCTCGACGCCGAGCCCGCCGCGGTGGCGGCCGGGACCGCCGGAATCCGCCCGCAGCGACAGGCTTTCGACCAGCACCGGGAATTTCGCCTCCATCTGCTCGTTCGGACTGTTATGAGTGTCGCCGTCATTGATGCAGACAGTGGCGGCGGCGCCGTCTTCGCTGCGCTTGGCGCCCCAGCCGCCGCCTAGCGGACCGAAGCTCGTAATGAAGAGCTTCTGGGTGTCGGGGTGAAAGCCGTCGAGCGTCGCCACGCAAAGATCGGCGTGGTGGCCGGCGATGATCTGGTCCGGAATGGCGTTTGCCAAGGCTTTGAAGATGGTGTCGACCACCGTCATCGGAAACGTCATCCACCAGCGCATCGGCGCCGGCCGCACCGCGCTGACGATCCGGCCGGGCGGCAGAATGACTTTCAGGTTGCGGAACGAGCCGTCATTGATCGGATAATCGGTCGGCGAGGTGACGCATTTGAACGCCACCTGGGCGCAGGCGGTGCCCGTGGTGGGGCCGGAATTGTAAAAGCCGCGCACTTGTTTGGCGACATCGGTCAGGTCGACCGTCATTTCGTCGCCGGACACGATCACCTTGACCTTGATCGGCACGCGCTTGGCGATATCGACGGCGTCGTCGTCCATGAAGGACTGGGCTTCGTAGACGCCGTCCGGAATGGCGCGGGTGCGTTCTCGGGCCGCCGCCTCGGCGTGATCCATCAGCACGGCGATGCAATCCAGAACCGGCTTCTGGCCGTAGCGGTCGAGCAATTCGAGGAAACGGCGCTCGCCGGTCTTGATGGCGGTGATCTGGGCGCGCAGATCGCCCATGGCGCGCTCGGGCAGGCGCACATTCATGCGGATGATGTCGTGAATATCCTGGCTCACCACGCCGGCGCGGGCATATTTCACGATTGGGATCTGCAGCCCTTCCGAAAAAATATCGGTGGTGACGCCGCCGAGCGAGCCGCCGACGTCCGGCCAATGCGCCATGCAGCAGGAGAAGCCGACGAGCGCGTTATCGTGGAAGAGGGGAAGCGTGAAGGTGAAGTGATTGAGATGGCTGCCTGTGGTGTAGGCGTCGTTGGTCAGCAGAATGTCGCCCGGCGCAAAGCCGTCCGGGCCGAAGTGGCGGATCTTGGCCTTCACGGTTTCCGACATGCCGCGGATGAACATCGGCAGGCCGAGGCCGATCGACACGGTGTCGCCGTCTTTGGTGAAAATGCCGACCGTGAAATCCAGCGCCTCGTAGATGATCATGTTGTAGGCGGTGCGCATGAGGTTGGTCTTCATTTCCTCAGTCACCGCCATCACGCCATTGCGGACGATCTCGACCAGGACCGGATCGCTCTTTCGCTCTGTTGTGTGCTCGGTCATGCGCTCGACCCGGAAATACTGATAACGAGATTGCCGATGGCGTCGACTTCGACACTGTCGCCGGGGAGCACCACGGTCGTCGAGGCATATTCCTCGATGAGGGCTGGACCCACAATGCGGTTACCCGCGAGCAGAGCCGTCCGCGCAAAGGTCGGTGTGTCGACAAAGCCGCCGTCGAAATAGGCCTTGCGGCTTCCCGTCCGCGCGTCATTCGGCGGCGTAGCTCCGCCGCGCTCGATCTCTTCGAGGCCGGGCTTCTCGACGATGCCGGTCACGGTCGTGCGCAGGCTAGCGATCTCGGCGGGTTCCGCCGGCGCGGACGTGCCGTAACGCTGGGCATGCACGGCATCGAACTGCGTCTTGATGGCTTTGCGGTCCTGCAGCGCAAAATGCTGCAGCGGGATATCGACCGTGACCGAATGCTCCTGGCCGATATAACGCATATCGAGCGCCCGCCGCACCGTGACGCCGCTCGCCGCGATGGCGGATTTCGCAATGGCCTCGCGGCCTTCTTGCTCGAGTTCGCGGTACACGGCCTCGAACGCCGCGAAGTCGAGTCTGTCGAGCGAGGTGAACCAGGTGCGCACGAAATCGTAGCGCAGGTCGGAAAACAGCATGCCGAAGGCGGAGAAATGGCCGGGCGCGCGCGGCACGATGACTTTGCGGATGCCGATTTCCCGCGCCACCGCGGTGGCATGCAAGGGACCGGCGCCCCCATAGGCGACCAGCGCAAAGCTTCCGGCGTCGAGGCCGCGCTCGGTGGTGACGCCCTTGACCGCATAGGACATTTTGGTCGCGGCGATGCGTAATATGCCGGTCGCGGCTTCGGTCACGCTCAGGCCGAGCGGAGTGGCGGCGCGCGCTTTCATCGCCCGCTCGGCGGCCCCGACGTCAAGCTTCATTTCGCCGCCGAGAAAGCGGTCGGCGCCGAGCCTGCCGAGCAGCAAATTCGCATCCGTGATGGTCGGCTCGGTGCCGCCGCGGCCGTAGCAGGCCGGTCCCGGTTCGGCGCCGGCGCTGCGCGGGCCGACATGGAGCGCGCCGCCGTGCCCGACACGCGCGATCGAGCCGCCGCCGGTACCGACTTCGAAGATGTCGATGGTCGGCACCTGGATCGGCAGGGCGCAGTCGTAGCTGCCGATCAGCGTATGGCCGGTGGTCAGCACGCGGCCGTCGAGAATGACGCCCGCTTTGGCGGTGGTTCCGCCCATGTCGAAGGCGATGGCGTTGTTCATGCCGAGCGCATGGCACAGGGCCTGGGTGCCGATCACGCCCGAGGCCGGCCCGGATTCCAGAATGCGGATGCATTCGCGGCGGGCCTTGTCCAACTCGAACAAGCCGCCGGTCGACTGCACCACCAGGAACGTGCCGCCAAAACCTTCGCCGGTGATCCGTTCGCCGATTTCGGCGAGGTAGCGGTCGACGCGCGGGCCGATGAAGGCATTGGCGACCACCGTCGAGCAGCGCTCGAACTCGCGATATTCCTGCGACAGTTCATGCGAGGCGGAGACGAACACATTGGGCAGCCGCTTTTGCAAGAGTTCCTTGGCGCGCAATTCATGCGCCGGATTGCGGTAGCAATGCAGGAATAGGATTGCGACGGCTTCGATATTCTCCCGCTCCAGCACATCGGCGACGGCAAGCATTTCGGCCTCGTCGAGGGAAGTGCAGACCTCGCCGTCGGCGAACAGCCTCTCGGTTACCTCGAAGCAATACTCGCGCGGCACCAGCGGCAGGTGCTTCTGGAAGAACAGATCGTAGGCATTGGGCCGGTTGATGCGGCCGATTTCATAGACGTCGCGAAAGCCGCGGGTGGTAACGAGCGCCGTCTTGGCCCCGGTGCGCTCCAGCATAGTGTTGATGGCGACGGTCGAGCCGTGCAGGAAGAGGTCGGCTGCGGCGAAATGCGTGCCGGCCTTGGTGACGCCCGCCTCGATGCCTTCGACCATGGCGCGCGGCGTCGACAGGCTCTTGCCAAGGAGGAGGCGCTTGCCGGTCTCGTCGAAAGCCGCGACATCGGTGAAAGTGCCGCCGATATCGGCGGCGAGGCGCAAGGGATGCGAGGGGGAGCTGTCGCGCGGCATCGAACTCGAACGTTTCCTGACTTTCCGCGCGCCGAACGTTGCCGGCCAGCAGGGCTTTTTCCCGTACCGTTACCCCAATCTCATTGGCAAATTCCCTGCCGCATGGCAATCGGCCGCCCAGGTTGCGTCACGACGCGATTGCTACGCCGCGGCCTCCGTCTGCAGCGAGGGTGACATCTTCGCCTTCTGGGTCAACGCCCGTTCCAGCACAGTTTGCGATCGGCGCGCGGCAGAATGAACACCCTGTCGTCGCCATCCGGTATGCCGAACCCGGCAAAATCCTTGCGCCCCTCCACCGCGATCTGGCGCGTGACCTCGAGCCGGAGCGCATCACCCTCGGGCATCAACCGGATCGTCCCGCCATCGGCGTCGAGATAACAATCGAAACCGCCGGAGACGGTTTTGCAGTACAGTGCGTCGCCGTACCATTCCCCGGAGGATTTGAGCATGAAGGCGATGCCGGCCTCGAATTTCTCCGGGCTGTTTTTGGGATCGGTGCCTTCGCCGAAATTCTTATCGAAATCGACATCGATCCGCCGCACCGTCTGCTTCGGGTGCGCCTTGAGATGCGCTGCATCGTAATAGCGCGCATAGCAGGGCTTGCCGCCGTCGGCGTCGGCAAAATATCTCGCATAAAGATCATCCGCCGCCATCGCGACCGATGCGGCGCCGAATGTCACGAGCTTGAGCAATAAGAGGAAATTCATGAATTGGTCCGCTGCCGGGCAGGTTGCGACAGTCGGCCCCGGCCGTTTCGACGGCATTGATATCGGTCAAAACCAAGCGATCCGGTTTGCGGCGTGCGGTCTACAGTATCCCGCTCGACGAAATCAGCGCGCGATTTGAATAGCGGCGCGAAGACCGGGACGGCGCGCTTAATCGCAACTTATTCGATGGTTTACGCGACGTCGGTTTGGCACTGGTCCCGATCGGTCTGCAGGTGGTGCAAGCGCTTGGCGTGAAGCATCTTCATGTCGGCGCGTTTGACCACCTGTTCGAGCCGGTCGCTCGGCCGGCTGGTGGCGATGCCGGCCGAGATGCTGAGCGGCAGATCCGGATAAAACTGATTGTTGATCTCGATGAGTTCCATGAGCGAGGCAAGAACGGCTTCGCCTGCGGCGGCATCGGCGCCGGGCAACAGCACCGCGAACTCGTCGCCGCCGATCCGCGACACCGAGGCCGGCTTCTCGACCAGCGAAACGAATACTTCGCCCGCCCGGCGCAACAGCGCGTCGCCTGCGGCGTGGCCGAGTTCGTCGTTGGCAGCCTTCAGCTCGTTGATGTCGGCGATGATGACGGCGACGGGCTTCGGCCCCTTGCGATCGAGCCGGTTGAGTTCATCGACAAAGAACGAGCGATTGAGCGTGCGCGTCAGCACGTCATGGGTGCCGAGATATTCCAGATAGGCTTCCGCCTTCTTGCGCGCCGTGATGTCGGTAAGGGCCACCTGCACAAGCGACCAGTCCCGTTCGCGGCCGGGCAGCACCGAGAACTGCAGCAGGAGATGGAGCTTGGTGCCGTCGAGCGCGTAGTTCACCACCTCGCGCTGCTGGAACAGCTTGCCGTCCCAGAGATCGACCAGTTGTTCGCGGAAATGCGGCTCCATGTCGTCGCGGAACACGGCGGGGAGATTGCGCAGCAAAGTCTCCTTGTCGGGCGCGCCGAACAGGTCGAGCGTCCGCCGATTGACATCGATGACGCGGATTTCGCTCATGCAGCGCAGCACGAACTCCTCATGCACATCGGTGAAGACGCGAAAATCTTCGACGCCGCGGATGCGGACGTCGTCGATCAGACGTTTCACCCCGCTGAAATCCTCCACCCACAGCGATACCGGCGAATGCGCGAACAGGCCTGAGGCGTACATCTCGCTGTCGAGGAGGCGGCGGCGGGCGCTTTCCCGCTCGGTCACGTCCTCGATCGCGATCATGAAGCGGTCCCAGCTTTGTTCGTGGCCGGGCAGCACGGTGCCGTGGAGCTGGATATCGAGCCGCTCGCCGGAAAGCGTATAATTGACCGTGTGGCTTTCGAAGCTCGTCTGTCCATCCCAGAGCTGGGCCAGTTCCTCGATCAGGCTCTTGAAAGTGTCGTCGCGCAGCACGTGGCCGAGATTGGCCATCAGATGCGCAAGATCGCGGGCGCCGAACAGTGCCAGCGTCTTAGCGTTCACTTTAAGGATGTGGATGCGCTCGGAGCACTGCCGCACCCGCTCGGGTTTGGCGGCGAGAAAGGCCTTGATGTCCCTTATGCCGTCCGCACGCCACTCTTCGAACAGAGCTTTGATGCCGCTATAGTCCTCGATCCAGAGCGCTACAGGCGCCAGCTCGAACATCGTTAAGTCGTCGGCTGGATCGGCAGGCAGAACGGGCATGAATGCCTTGGCGATGTCGAAATGATGCAGGATGCCCGAACAAGCTATGCAGTATTCGTTAATGTTTCTCTCATTGCACGAAGGACGAGGAGCGATGAAGCGACGGGCGCTCTTCGTTTCGTTTTTGTCGGAATGAATAATCGGCTCGTCGGAACAGTTGGCGACCCCGGCTGGATTCGAACCAGCGACCTTCAGCTTAGAAGGGCGTCAGGAATCTGTTGCGGATCAAAGTCAGTTGAGACTTTTTCCGTGCTCAAAACGTGTTTTTTTGGGCCAGAAGTTGACACTCAGCGTGGGCATGAATTGCAGGCCACCAAGGCAGGGGGCGTTTGATCAGGGGGGTAAAGCTGCCGCGACGCCGTACTTGCAGCCCTAGATTTAGACGGCGTAGCATTGGATGAGATTTAGGGCGGGGATTCCTGTGCCGCGTTGGTTATTCTGGCCGGTGTTTGCTGCCGTGATGGGTTTTACCCTTGGCGGAAGTATTGGTTGGTCGATTGACCACCCAAAACAGAACCAAGACGTAAAATATTCCCATCCTGGCGCCACAATCAGCGCCGATCAGCATCAAACACCCGGCACCGTGCGGCAACGACTCTCGATTATATGGAAGAGGACGTGGGAAGACCCGGTTGCGTTTTATACTTTCGTCTTGGGCATTTTCACTGCGCTGTTGGCCGTCATTTCCGCCGTACAAATCGGCTTTTTGTTCCGCGCTGATGCTACATCCCGCATCGCTGCCAATGCGGCAACAACTCATGCTAAGGCCGCAGTTCGAGCGGAGGCTCCATTGGTGTTCCTCCGTCGGCTGGAATTGATCCCGCCGCTTTTTAAGGGCGGCCAAGCGTGGGATTTCCATGCGTTCCCTCCGATGGATTCTGGAGTAGCGCTCGTATTCCTCAACATCGGCCGCAGCCACGCCATCGTCAGCAGTGTTTGTTGGGATGCCAGTGTCTCTCTCAGACTTCCAAAAGAGCCTGAATACCGAACCATTTTTCCGATCGGTACGGGAACTACAATCAAAGAGGAAAATGGGACGTACACATTCCGTCTCGAAAATAGAACTATTGGCATTACTGACGCGGACAGGGACGCGATGGAAAAAGTTGAAAAATATCTCTGGGTTTACGGGTACCTTGAATACCGCGACTTTATGGGGGAGCCCCATCGAACCGGTTTTTGCGGGCAATACATGCGACAACCCGCTATCGGCGGGGGAATCCAAAAACCGATGTTCTTCGAAGGCGGCCCGCCCGCATATACCTATCAAACCTAACGCAGCCCGAACGCTACGCCAAAGGCGCCGCGAGGCGGCCGCGGAACTGCTGGACGCATATATTCTTTGCAAACCGAACTCTCGCGGTAGTATTCCCGACCGCCGCGCACTAAAATTCCACCTGTGTGTGCGGTTTGTGCCGCAAGGGAAGGTCGTGAGAACAGGCGATGCGCGGCCCGTGTCTTTATCACTTCGTGCGGCGAGTGCAGGCAAGCGGGTTACGCGCTGTGCCGGTGCCCCGGAATGTCCTCGTAGCCACCGCGCTTACGCTGAGCCTCTGCGCTTGCTCGACAGTCATGGAATTTAATAGACCGGACCCGGTTGATCTTACTCAGTTTCATCCCGGCGATCGCCGCATTGACGTGGTCAAGGTGTTAGGGCCGCCGCTGACATCAATGAATGATGGTCCCAAGTCATGCGACATTTATCACCTGTATACACGCGGCCCAAACTCCGCGGGCAAAGCTGGGATCGCGCTTGTGGAGGGCGCGGCAGACGTTTTCACGCTCGGCCTTGCGGAGGTAGTCGCGACGCCGGTTGAGGCTGGAACAAAGAACAGCCTCTACCCCGTGACGATGTGCTACAATCAAAATGCGATATTGTTATCAGTCGAGGAACAGAGCCAACCGATTGGTGTATCGCCGGCGCCCGCAGCAGCCAGCCAAAATGCGCCCGGAACCGCACCATCCGCACAGCCATCTCCACGGTAGCTCATTCAGCGTATCGTGCAGCGGCATTAGGAACAAAATCCCCGACTTGAAATAACTTAAACGTTGGTTTAATATATTTCAGCGTGTGATTTGGGAGGGGGATTTGAGATGAACGCTCGGGCCGCTCGCCGCTTCGTTGCCTATTATCGAGTCAGTACCGACCGTCAGGGACGCAGCGGCCTCGGCTTGGAAGCCCAGCAGAAGGCCGTCCGGGATTATCTGAACGGCGGTGCTTGGGAGCTGGTAGGCGAGTTCGTCGAGGTTGAGAGCGGCAAACACGCGGATCGCCCCGAACTGGCGCGGGCATTGGAAGCCTGCCGCAAGCAGAAAGCTAAGCTGGTCATCGCCAAACTAGATCGTCTTTCCCGCAACTTGGCCTTCATTGCGACGCTGATGGACGCCGGCGTCGAGTTTGTGGCGGTGGATAACCCCCACGCCTCCAGACTGACCCTGCATATCCTAGCTGCGGTCGCCGAGCATGAGCGGGTGGCCATTTCGGAGCGCACCAAGGTGGCCCTGGCAGCGGCCAAGGCGCGCGGGCAAAGCCTCGGCACGCCAGACAAGGCCGGCGCCGTAAAACGCATGCACGCCGCCCTGAGCGCCAAGACCGCGGCCTTTGCCGCCAATGTGCTGCCTATTATTCGAGAGATTCAAGGCTCGGGCCATAACAGCCACAACGCTATTGCCGGGCAACTCAATGCCCGGAAGGTTGCCACGGCGCGCGGTGGTCGGTGGACGCACGTTCAAGTGCGGCAAATCTTGGAGCGTGCGGCGATTTGACAGCGCGGCGCGAGTCGCTGCGGCTCAATGGTCGAAACATGGTGCCCGCACCGACTTGGTCGCGATTGGGGGTAAAGCAGGCGCGGCTGAGGGGCGGCCAAACCGCCGTTCGTGACCCTGATCGGACATCGGTTGTGCGTCGCGGGAAACGCGAAGATGATCGCTCCACCGCTATGCGGACTAGCAAAAACCAACAAAAAGCGCTCTCGCGGGGCATTTATCCCTTGACTCTGTATTTGGCACTTGAAATCCTCCAGATGGAAGTAATTTTAGCACCGCGGAATTGGGGGGCGACCAATGATGAGTGCTTATTCTTTTTGTTCGATTTTCGCCTGAGCGAGAACGTCTTCGAACGGCCGTTGAGCAGACGGCAAAACGAATATCTGTGCTCGTTCGCAGCCTAATGTTCATTTTGGGCAGTCTTAATCGGGGCGAAAGGACTACCATGAAGCTGATCAAGCTGTTTGCAAGCGCCGCCATGTTGGCCTGCGTTCTGCCAAGCCATTCCAAAGCTGACAGCTACTCTTTAAATATAATCGAACTCTCGGACACGCAGCTTTCCGTTACGGGGACGTTTCCCGGTTATGGACCGTTCAGCGGCGTCATCACCAACCCGGCAGGAGACGATTGGTCCATACTTAACGGCGGCAACAATGGTGCGGTGAGTGGCGGCTACTATGAGGGTCCTGGCGGAACAAATTTTAATTCGCTTGATATGGTGCTTTGGCTAGAGCCAAATTCCAACCCGCTTAATCCAACTTATAATGTATTCGTTTTTGGCTATCAGCCATCCGGCGGCGCCGCTGAGCATATATATGTGTTTAGTGATCTAACGGTAACCGACATAGACGGTAACCCGAGTCTTAATGGTTTGGACACCTGTGGTTTGGGTTCTAATTCACTGTGTCCGATATTGCTAAATGGGCAGACTGAATCCGGCATCCCGCTAAATCAGACACTCACCTTGAACCAGCTTGGTACGTTGGATGTTACATTTACCGACCAAGGCGACGTCGTTAGCGCCACCCCGCTGCCATCATCGTGGCTGATGCTGCTCAGCGGCTTTGTCGGTCTTGGCTTCTTCGCTTATCGCGGGTCAAAGAAGGGCTCTGCCGCTCTCGCGGCCGCCTGAACCCCCATAATCAGATTTCGGATAGACCGCCGCATTTGGCGATCTTTCTATTTCTGCGTCGCCGATCATGCTGCACTGCGTGAGGCAGTTGTTAGCCCTGAACGGCGTTCCGTGCCCGCACCGGCTTGGTCGCGATTGGGGGTGAAGCCGCCGCTACCGTCGCGTGCCCTAAGCGCCGTTGATGACCCATAGCGGCGCTTTGCCACTTTCAATTACTGCACTGCGAGAGATTCACTCGATCACAGCGTCGGCGCGGGTGAGCACGGACTGCAGCATCATGAGACCAATTGCCTTGGCAGCCTTGAGATTGATCTGACCACTCGATCATTGTTACTCAGGCGTTCCCGCCCTCAACCCAGCGAATGAACTGTCCGACATGGATGGCCCGATCCAAACCGAGGCGATATTCCCTCGCGCGGCTCTCCGCCTCGCGTACATCTTTTGGCCATTCGTCGATCAAGTGCTTTAGCCGCGGAAGATCAATCAATCGGCTGGCGAGGCGAGACGATTGAAGCCGCTCCAATTCCTCGACGATGATCGGCTTCCGTGCGCTAAGCGATTCGAACCAGTTGGGCGCTTGTTCACCCCTTCGGTTTTCGTTGAGGATTTCGGGCGGCAATCGATCGGCAAAAACCTGACGCGCGAACCAGCGTTTGATGCCGTCCCGTTGAAACAGCGTTTCCGGTACGGAGAGACAAAACTCGATGAGCTCTCGATCGGAATAAGGATCGCGCCGTTCTATTCCCCCTCGGTCAACGTCCATGCCTCCAACATCGCGGGATAACTGAAGCTGATCGAAAATCTGATGAGCCCGCAACTGAGCGCTCGTTCCACGGATGCGATAGGCTGGATCGAAGCCCTGCTCATGCCATTGGCGGCGCAGATCAAGTTCGTCGACGATCTCGCGTCGAAGGAGACTGAAGGCGCTCACGTCATCGAGCGGAAAGCCGCGTAGCCGAGAGAGGAATCGCTGCAACGCTTGCGGCAGCAACGGCCTCACCGCCTCACGCGCTATTACGCGCAAGGGACTTTGGTGTGTGGTCTGCGCAATCTCACGCACTGCGGTGATGAGGCGAAATAAGCTGCCCTGGTGGAGGAGGTGGGACAGCAGGAACCTGCCATCCCAGCTTATCGTCAAGTTGCCGAGACCGCCCTGCAGGACCACGCTATGTCCGTTGCCGGCGACGACATCCTCAATCTGTGCAAACCACCCCAGATTTGCGACCCCTCGTTGCGGAATCGGCCGGATCGGGAAGAAGCGGGCCGAATCGGACTGACGAAGATGGGCTCCGCGCGGTGTGACGAAAACGATCCGCATGGACGGATATAATCGAGCCAGAGCTTCGACCTTGGAGCGTTCGTCGAGGTGCCAACCCGGTCGCGCGGGTCGGTCGAGGTCATCGGGCGCCAAGCCCGTATAGCCGGTGATTTCCGCCACTCCCAGGCGAGCGGCCGTGGCGGCAATGGCGCTCGAATCGAAGCCGCCACTCAGGAAGATTGCTGGCGACGCAGCGGCGCGCAGGCTTCGTGCTACGGCTTGGTCGAACAGTTCCCGCGCGCGGCTCACATAGTCTTCGTCGCGGACAAAAGGTGGAACCGGATTGACGTCAGGGCTCCAATAGTGACGCTGCTCGGTTCCGCCGGGCGTGATCCGTACAACCGTGCGCGACGGCACGCGGACGATACCGCGATAGAAGGTGGTTTCCCGCTCGCGATGGTTGAGCGCGAGAAAATTCGCGAGCATTCGCTCGTCGAGCAGGCGTGGCACGTTGGGCAAAGCGAGCAAAACCGCAAGATCGGTCGCAAAAAAGACGAAACCGTCACTCGCGTGATAGAATAGGGCTCGTTCTCCGATGCAGTCGCGCGCCAGCGTCAGTGTTGCCGCGCCTTCTTCCCAATGGGCAAAGGCAAAAGCGCCAAGAAGCTTGGCGATGCCAGTGTCGCCGTATCGTTCGAAGATGCGGCGAATGCATTCGGCATCACCCGCATTTTCGCTCGCCCCGCCGACGGCGGCAATTTCGGTATGATTGTCGAGACGAATTGTAGCGGCAAAAAGCGTGCCTTCCCGAGAAAAACTTGGCTGCGACGCATGCGCGAAGACGGCTCGGGACGTCTTGCGGATATGAGCGTGACGCGCCGACGCCAATCCCGCAACCACAGTTTGGATTGTTTCGACCCACCTGCTTGGAATTGGCGCTTCACCCAAAGCGACTATGCCAGCGAAAGCGGTCATTGATTGGAGCGAAGGGGCAGGTGGGGTCGTCGGCTTGCCGTGCAAGGCCGCAAGATACTTGGAGCTAACTCTCGCACCGGCACAAAGATATTAGCTACCAGTCACGCTGAAAAGATGACCAGGAGTACCATCGGTATGAGTTCCGATGAGGGCTTCAGTTTGCTGAGCGGTCGCCGACAGAATGACATGCGGCGTGCGCCACGCACGGCGTCGGTTCCGCGGCTCGGTTACTTCGCCTTCGGTCGGTTTATACGTCGGTTTATATTTGAACATGGCGCGATCCCCAGACCCACTGACCCTCGCTTTACAAATCGCATAGCACAGCGAATTTGCGCTGAATAGCCGATTTTCCCGCTCTACCACTGGTTCTTGCGACTACACTCCCAAGCTGGTCATTACTTCTTCCCGAATTTGTTGCAACGCATGAGTCTGTTGTTGGCCCAAAGCGGCGTTTCGCTGCGCTGCAGAATTTGGTCGTTAACGGGGCCATAGCGGACGCGGGCAAGCCGTCCACGCGGGAGATTTATGGGTTAGTGACCGATTGGCGCTGGGCCAGCATTCGCCCGTCAACTGACGCCTACTCGGCAAACGATCGGTATCGCGCTGTGACGTCGGTACCTGCCAGCGAGTTACGCCATCGTCATGCGTGTGGGCAATAATATGCCGAGCTTTCCGGCACAGTTATCGCCACCCCCCAGTGGTCGCCAGCAGCCCTAGCAGCAACAATTGCCCTTGCTTGGAAAGTCTCGAATGGCTCGTTAGCGACCTGCTTGATCGTCGTGCCGGGGTAACCACCGAATCGTGCGCTAGGCACCTCGTCGCTACAAAAATTCCTAAGATGTACAACAATAAAATCTTCGGCTGCGCCGGCTCGCAGAGTCTCGAGGCGAGCAATGCGATTTTCGAGTGTGCGCATTCGGTTCATCCAGCGTGAGATTGCAGCGAATTGGCATAGAACTCGCTCAATTCGGCGTCGGTCCATTGATCGAGCGATGGGCCGGGCGCTTCGGACACGCCGTTTCCGCCGCCCGCAATAATTTCAAGCTCATTTCTGGCCATCTCATGAAGCGCCGTTCGTCTCGACGGCGGCACGGGAGCGTCTTTGTGAATCCAAATTCTGGTATCAATCCTATCTCCAGGGAGTAGCTCACCCTCAGCCTTAGCTTTCGCCAATTTCGCGGCGAGATCAGCATCGTCTGCGCCCCAGACCATAAAAAATCGGCGGTCTCGCGGCTGCTTTACGCGCTCCAGCTTCTCCAACCTTGCTGACAAATTAAAGGGGCGTATGGCCATGCGCGACATTCTTCTCCAACTTTCCGATGCGTTCAGCCAAATCAACGACCTCAAAAGATTTCATGAAGCTGTCCACAAGTTTTGACAATTCCGCCGCTTCCGAGGGGGTGATGTCTCCGCTCGCAACGGCCGTAACGAGGGATGCCGTGGCCGCCAGTGCGTCCGCAGCGGTCTTAATTGATGGTAGGCTGAAATTTATCGGCCGATCTTTCCGAGGCGGGACTATTCGCTCCAGGCACATTCGCAGGGCGATGCCGTCGCCTTCTTTGGCCCTCTCGATCGCTTTGCGAACGATTGCCTTGGCCTCGCCATCGAATAGCGCTTCCATGGCAAGCGTGGTTCGATTTCTCGCCCCCCTGGGCTTGCCGGCGGGGTTTCCGCTTTCGCCCTTTTGGAAACGTCCGGCCTGTTTTCGGCCTGCATTTTCAGGTTCGCGGTTCATTGCTATTGTGCAAAAAGCCATCGCGCTGTAGCGCAGCTAGAACAGCGCGGCGGGCGTAAGCAGCCTTACTAATGAGTTCGCTCGCCGCTGCCTGTTCAATCGCGTCGGTTAAAGCTTTTGGGCAGCGACATATCAGCAATTCAGAGAAAGCGCCGACTTGCTGGTTAGCATCCACGATTTCAGTCTCCGCGTTGCGCGCATCACAATCGCATACGGATGAACCGGGCCGAAAAACATCCTTTCCCCACTTTCCACCCCGACTCTACCAGGCGACCGTTTTTGCCCCTTGACGGTCCCGAAAGACACAGCGCAAAGTCGCAATCGTGATGCTCACGAACCAGTTGCTCGGGCATTCATCGTTTTAGGTGAACCAGCCACCTTCGAGCGACATTCCTCTGGCTGCAGCGCACGGGTTTCCGCAAATCGGCACCCGGCTGCAATCACACCAAATCAAACGCAGCTTAAGCGCGCCATTATCGGCGCCCGACGAGGAATATGGATATGAGCGATCAGAGCAAATCTGCAAATGCTTTGCACGACGAATTGCTATCCCCGCAGCAAGCGGCGGAAATCCTGAGAAAATCTCCCTCCACATTGAAAAAATGGCGCGCCCAGCGAATGGGGCCGCCCTACATCCAAAACGGCGGAACGATCGAGTATCTTTTGTCCGACTTGGAGGATTATCGACTTCGATTCAGGCGATTGGTGCCGAAGGGCGGCACGACATGCTAAGAACACGAGATTTCCTAGCTTCGACTGCATTAACTCCTCCCGGCTCGGTTCTTCCATGCATAAATGGCCAAGCGTCAAAAAACGTCGCTGAACTCGATGTCGGAGTTGATGGCGACGAAAAGCTGCAGAATATACACACCAAGGGGCAGCGGCGTATTTATAGAGCGCTCTATGGCGATGGCGGCTTTGCAAGCCACGAGCGGATCCTTCGCCAAGCATCTGCCGAAAATAGAATTGGAGTATTGCGCGCTAGCTGCGGTGAGCTTTTCAAGTTGGCCGCTCAAGCCTCAGTGAGTCATGTTGTCGTCGCCGATTGGGCTACCTTGCAGGGTCAAATTTATCGGGTCTGTGATGACGACGCTTTGCAAACACTCATCGTCGAAGCGAAGGCCTCGGCGGAGAAGGTGGCGCAAGTTGCGCCCATTCCCAGCGATTCAAAGCCGGACATTCATCGCGGAAATAAGCGCGAACTTGTCATGCGGTGTATGGCAGATGTCACCCCCGAGAAGATCGAGTGGCTGTGGCCCGGCCGCATAGCCATCGGTAAGCAAACCTTGATTGGTGGAGAGCCAGGGCTTGGAAAATCACAACTTACCGCAGCGCTGGCCGCTGCCGTGACGACTGGTGGCCCATGGCCCTGCGACGAAGGTCGCGCTCCTCTTGGGAGCGTTCTCATTCTCTCAGCCGAGGACGATGCCAGTGACACCATCCGCCCACGACTTGATGCGGCTGGAGCGGATGTCCGCGCCGTACACTTGATCTCTGCCGTACGCCAAGCCGATGGCGAGGGCCGGCGGACGTTCAATCTACAAGCCGATCTCGCGCTGCTTGAAGACGCCATTCGGCGCATAGGAGACGTGCGGCTCGTCGTCATCGACCCTGTTTCTTCCTATTTGGGCAAAACGGATAGTCACAACAACGCAGATGTTCGCGGGACACTTGAGCCGCTCGGCGACATGGCATCTCGGCTGCGAGTAGCCGTCATTTCAATTACCCACTTCTCGAAGGGCGCCGGCCAATCCGCCGTGAATAGCTTCATCGGCTCGATCGCATTTATCGCCGCTGCACGGGCGGCGTTTATTGTAACCCGCGATCCTGACAGCGATGATCCTGCCCGGCGACTGTTCGTCCAGGCCAAAAACAATTTGGCCGGTGACTGCGGTGGCTTGGTGTTTCGGGTCGAGCAGCGGCTCGTCGAGAATGAGATCGTGGCCTCGGCCGTCACATGGGAAGGCGAACGGATTGCTCGCACGGCGGATGAAATTCTTGCCGCCAATCGTGATGGCAACGAAAGTCCAGAGCGTTCCGAGGCCGAGGAGTTCTTGCGGTCCATCCTGTCATCCGGACCGCAACCAGCGACGGAAATTGAGGCAGAAGCCAAAGGGGCCGGCCTATCCATGCGCACCGTGCGCCGAGCGCAAAAGGGGCTTGGCATTAAGCCGTACCGAAAGGCCGAATCTGGCGACGGCCTAGGCAGGTCAGGGCGCTGGTATTGGTCGCTGCCCGGCTTGGCCGAAGGTACTAAGGTGGCCAACTTTTCCTATGATGGCCACGTTTCAGACGTGGCCACCTTAGGAGGCGTTGGCCACCTTAAGCAGGGTGGAGGGGCCTCATGACTCGGCCTCGCCGCATTCCGAACCGAGGAGATGTGGCTGCTGCTGCGGTCGCCGAACTGCTCGGGTTATCACTTGCCGAGTTTCAAGCGCTGCAGGCGGAACTTCAGAAGCGGGATTTCCCCGAACCCGACGCCACCACCAGCCTATACTGCATCGAAGCTGTGGACAGGTGGCGGTTGCGGCGGCATCGGCGCCTATTCCCTGAATTGACGGCAGCACCAACTGCGGCGCACGCTGATGCGGTGTTCGGCGAGCGAATACGGCGGCTCAATGGGTAGGATCAAAATTCCCTACTACACGGCGATTGCTGGGCGCGGTTACTGGCGCCCAACCCGCAAGATGCGTTCGCTCGGGTTTGAGATTGTCCGCTGCGGCGTGGACGGACCTGAAGCATGGGCGCTTGCTACCGAATGGAATAAGCGGTGGCAGGCGGTGCGCAAAGGGGAAGTGCCGCCCCTTGTCGATATCGATCAGCTTTCCCGCGATCAGGCTGAAGCCGTGCGGCGCTATCCGCCAGGCTCAATCGGCGCCGCTTTCCAAGTCTATATCCGCACTCCAGAATGGTCAGCCCGGGCTCATTCAGCTCGGATCAAGGTTTGGTGGCCGGCATGGTTTCGGATTCGGGATATGTGGGGTGATGTCGCGCCCGACACCATCACGTTCGATATGATGTCGCGGTGGCGCGCGGCGTTGGAAAAGAAGCACGGTCGCGGTGTAGCTCACAAAACCTTGAGGGTGTGGCGCACGTTCTGGAAGATCATGCTCGGCATGAAAGTCGCGCGCACGGCAGATCCATCCACCGGCATCCGCAACCGCGCACCGCCACCGCGCTATCAACGATGGTCAGAGGGCGAAGCAGTGCGCCTTGTGAAGTCGGCTTGGCGCCGAGGGTTTCGAGGATTGGCCTGTATCATCGCGGTGGCCTGGGATACGCAATTTTCACCGGTAGACGCGCGTACGCTTGCTGCTCGCCATCGCACCACAAACGGCGGCCGTCTCGTATTTGATCGACAGGCGGACGGTCGGACCAAGACGGGCAGGGCAGCGATTGGCACAGTATCGGAGCGCACCGAGAGACTTGTAACCGCATACATCGAAGGGCTTCAGGTTAATCTACACCCTGACGCGATCTTGTTTCGCAACCGGTCTGGCAACTGGTATCGAGAAGATACGTTGTCGGACGACTTCGCCACCTTGCGCGAATTGACGTTCCCAGGGGACAAGCGCCGTTTGATGGACATACGACGTTCTGGTGTGGTTGAGGCCATCGCCGGAGACGCGGGGCCTCTCGGCCTCGCAGCGAAAATGGCGAACTCAATCGAACGATCAAACACGCTGCACAAGACATATGCGCCGGTCGATATCGAAGCCGTACGCAACACCGATGCTGCACGACTAAAGGGGCGTCGTAGAATGCGGGCGGCCGAGAACGAAAGCGGAGCAAAAGTCTCAAAAGAACAGTCAGGCCGAGTCTCAAAAGACAAAGCGGCCCAAAGCTAACTCGTTGAATAATTGGCGACCCCGGCAGGATTCGAACCTGCGACCTTCAGCTTAGAAGGCTGTTGCTCTATCCCCTGAGCTACGGGGCCGCGCGCCGGACTTATATCGAATTCGCCGGAAAAATCCCGCCAAAATTGCGCGCCGGCGCTGCCGGGGGTGAAAAGGCGGTGGCCAAACGCCGCGAATGCCCACAACCCCCATACAGGCTTGTGTCGACCGGGATCACTTCCGTGCCGGCCGACGTCGTGTCGGTGCTGTCAGGGCGGAAGCGCAGCCGCCGAGCCGCGCCAATCGCCGCGCAGCCTCTCTGGCAATAAGCGCTTTAAGCGCCTCGTGAACCAACGCGGATTTATCTCTCAGCCCGGTGAAGGCCTGCGCCCGAGCCAGCAGTTCATCGTCGAGCGCTAACGTCGTCCGCATGGAAAGTGCCCCGCTCTGGGCTTGAGTATATCGTCATTCGGTGTCGAATTCGACCCCGGGACGAAGGTGCTTCGCGACGGCCGGCGACCGCTAAAAGACCAACCAAGCCCGCCTCCCGGCCACGACGCCGACACGATCTTTGCCTCAAGTTCCGCCGTGGGCCAGTATTGCGGCCTCTCGGAGGGTTTGGGCGATGCTGTCGGGTTTTCGCGCCGGGCTTTTGGCGGCGGTTACGATTGTTTGCGCCGGCTGTTGGGTTTTTCCGGCCTCGGCAGCCGACAAGGCCTTCACCAATGACGATCTCGCCAATAGCGCAGTCGAGCTCGAAGCCCAGATCAAATCCGACGCCGGCACGCCGGTAAAAACCGTCGATCAGCTCCGCCACGACACCGATGCCGCCTTTTCCAAGAACGATTTTCGCACCGGCATGACGGTGCTGAGCGAGATCGTCGCGGTGACGCCAAACGATGCCGCGACTTGGCTGCGGCTCGCGCGCACCATCCGGCAAATCCGTCCCGCCGACGACAAAGAGCGCGCCATGCTGCTCGATCGCGCCTCGACGGCCGCCTACATCGCCTATGAGCGGATGACCGACAAGAACGGCGAGGCCGATACGCTTGCGCTCCTGGGCACGCTGCTCGGCCAGCGCCAGCAATGGCGGCCGGCGCTCGACGCGCTGCGGCTGTCGCTTGAGGATCGCGAGCAGCCCGATGTGCGCGGCCAATATGAGCGCTTGCGCGATCAATACGGCTTCCGCGTGCTCGATTACACCATCGATGCCGACACCGCGTCGCCGCGGGCCTGTTTCCAGTTCTCCGAGGATATTCCCCCGCGCACCGATTTCTCGCCCTTCGTGGTGCTGGCCGGCACCGACAAGCCGGCGCTCTCGGTCGCCGAAAAGCAGCTTTGCGTCGAGGGCCTGCAGCACGGCCAGCAATATACCGTGACGCTGCGCGCCGGCCTGCCATCGGTCGTGCATGAGACGCTGTCGAAGTCGAAGGATTTCGCGCTTTATGTGCGCGATCGAAAGCCCTTCGTTCGGTTTTCGACCTCGGCCTATGTGCTGCCGCGTGTCGGCCAGCGCGGCATCCCGGTCATCAGCGTGAATACCCATTCGGTCGCGGTCGAGATTTACCGCATCAGCGACCGCGCGCTGATCGACACCGTCGAAGGTGCGGGCTACGCGCGCGGCGATTTCCAGCAAAGCCTCAATCGCTCCGACATCGAGGAGTTGAAAGACTCGCGTGGCGTCCAAGTATGGCAGGGCGATCTCGCCGTCGATCCGCTGGCCTTCAATGCCACGGCGCTCAATGCCGAAATCACCACGGCGTTTCCGGTCGATCAGGCGGTGGGAGATCTCAAGCCCGGCGTCTATGTCATGGTGGCGCAGCCGCAGGAACTCAAAAACCTCGACAATAATTACGACTCGCTCGCCACCCAGTGGTTCATCGTTTCCGACCTCGGCCTCACCACGTTTTCGGCGAATGACGGCATCCATGTCTTCGTCAATTCGCTGGCGACGGCGGAAGCGAAGAACGGCATCGAACTGCGCCTGATTTCGCGCGGCAACGAAGTGCTGGCGACGCGCCGCACCGACGCTGCCGGCCAGGCGCTGTTCGAACAAGGCCTGGCAAGCGGCGAGGGCGGTTCCGCTCCGGCGCTGTTGTCGGCGTCCGATCCGCAGGGCGATTTCGCCTTCCTCAATCTCAAGGCGCCCGCCTTCGATCTGACCGACCGGGGCGTTGCCGGCCGCCCGGCGCCGAACGGGCTCGATGCCTTCGTCTATGCCGAGCGCGGCGTCTATCGCTCCGGCGAGACCGCTTACCTCACCGCGCTGTTGCGCGACGCGCAGGGCGCGGCCGCCGCCAACGTGCCGTTGACGCTTGTGGTCGAGCGGCCGGACGGCGTCGAATTCAAGCGCGCGTTGATCGAGGACCAGGGGCTCGGCGGCCACACGCTCGTGCTGCCAATCAACGCCTCGGCGCCCACCGGCACCTGGCACGTCCGCGCCTTCACCGATCCGAAGCGCCCGCCGGTCGGCGAGACCACTTTCCTGGTCGAAGACTACGTGCCGGATCGCATTGCCTTCGATCTGACGTCACCGGCGAAAAGCATTTCGCCACGCGCGCCGGCCGAAGTCGATGTCGCCGGCCGCTTTCTCTATGGCGCGCCGGCCGCCGATCTCGACCTCGACGGCGAAGTGGTGGTGCAGGCCGCGAGGGAATTGCCGGGATTTTCCGGCTATGAATTCGGCCTCGCCGACGAAGAGCTCGATCCGACCCGCCAATCGCTCGACGATCTGCCGGCGACCGATGACGCAGGCAACGCAAAGCTCTCGATCGCTCTCGACAAGCCGCCGGTGTCGACCCATCCGCTCGAAGCGGAGATCACAGTGCGCATGGCCGAGCCCGGCGGCCGCGCCGTCGAGCACAAGCTGACACTGCCGGTGACGCCCGCCGGCAACATGATCGGCATCAAGCCGCTGTTCTCGGGCCGCTCGCTCGCCGACGGCGCCAGCGCCAATTTCGACGTTGCGGTTGTGGCGCCGAATGGCGCGGCGCTCGCCCAAAGCGGGCTGCATTATCAACTGCTGCGGATCGACACGCATTATCAGTATTACAAGCGCGACGGCGCCTGGAATTTCGAGCCGGTCAAGACCACGACCCGCGTTGCCGACGGCACCATCGACACTGCGCCCGACAAGCCCGGCCGCATCTCACTGCCGGTAAATTTCGGCCGCTACCGCATCGATGTCGCGACCTCCGATCCGAACGGGCCCGAGACCTCGGTCGAGTTCGACGCCGGCTGGTATGTGGACGCCAATGCCGACACGCCCGACATGTTGCAAGTCGCGCTCGACAAGCCGGAGTACC
>Ga0181526_10001220_pt1 | contig 25088 bp, 14 predicted proteins | sample PEATcosm2014_Bin_35_FD_119750 | JGI IMG/M metagenome (GOLD analysis project Ga0181526, IMG submission 119750) | Peatland microbial communities from MTU Mesocosm Facility, Houghton, MI, USA - PEATcosm2014_Bin06_30_metaG | ecosystem: Environmental > Terrestrial > Soil > Wetlands > Peat | place...
CCGCGTGCGCAGCCCTTGCGACTGCGCCGAATGCGTCCACACCGTCACACTTCCATCCCTGCGAACATCCGCTACGGCCACGAAAGGTCCGATTGGCGCATGCCTCACATAGGGCTGTTCATAAGTCAACGAAATTATCTTGGCTGCGCTCGCCAGCGCTGTTTTCACGTCGTCGGCCTTCCCTTTGCTCTCGGATGGCGCACCCCATTTCTGCTCGCGCAGCGCCTTCGTCAGGTTTTCGCTGCCTGGAAGTCCCTCCCATTCCGTCCACCTCGCACTCAACTCCACCGCTCGCGCCGCGCTGACGGCCTCCCATTCGTCGGGAGAAACCACAGCCACCAGATTGCCCTTCTTTACGATCTCTGCGGCCGGAAATTGTTTCCTGTCAATTTCGCCCACCGAAATCAGCGTCGAGCCCAACGTCGCCGGCCGCACCATCCGCGCGTGCAGCATCCCCGGCAATGCGACGTCACAGCTCCATTTCGTCTTTCCCGTGACCTTGTCAGAAATACTTGGCACCGGATACGACGTGCCCATTACTTTGAACTGGTTCGTCGGCTTCATCGGCGGATTCCCAGTCACCGTGATTCCTTCTAGCCCTGCAACTCCCATCCACTCGGTCGAGTCGATCTCGGGAAGCTTGCCTTCGACCGGAATCTTCAAATCCAGATGCTGCCCCTCAACCAGTTGCCCGTAACTGACGCTCTTTTCCCCACCAGACACGACTCCATCGACCACTGCAAGACCGGAAACCGGAATACCGAGTCGCGTGGCCGCCAGTCCCAATAGCGCTTGATGCGTATACGCCGCGACTTTCCGAAGGTTACTCATCCCACTCAGGAAACCTGCGGAATAACCGCCATCCGGCGTCTTGTCCGTGTCACCCAGAATCAGCGAAATCGTTTCTGGCCGCACATTCAGCTCTTCCGCTATTGCCTGCGCATAATATCCACTCATCCCCGTTCCCGTTTCCGTTCGGCCCGTGCGCGCCACGATCGTATTGTCGCTGCGAATTTCCAGCCACGATCCCAGCAGCGTCGGATCCACTGCTGCGCCGCTCTCAGCTGCCAAGGCGGAAATTCCCGGCGGAAGTAAAGCGGAGACAAATAGAGCACCACCGATTTTCACGAAGCTGCGCCGTGTAATCGTCGCGGTGATGTGGGAATGACCAGCCGTTTCCGCTTTTACCGTCATGGTATTCCTCCTGACGCCTTCATCGCCTTCGCTGCGCGCTGAACTGCATCAATGATCGCAGCGTATGTGCCGCACCGGCATAAATGCGGCGAAGGTGGCGTGTTCGTGAAGGCATCCTTAATCTGGGCCACCGAAGGATTCGGATTCCCGGCAAGTAATTTCACGGCGACCATCATCATTCCACTCTGGCAATAGCCGCACTGCGGCACCTGCTCGTCAATCCATGCTTGCTGCACCGGATGCAGAGTCTGGGCTGCCTCCGTTGCGCTCAAATGCTTCTCCGCCGCCCAAAGAGCTGGTAGTCCTTCCATTGTCGTCACTTGCTTGCCCACAGCGTAGGATACCGGCGTGACGCAGGTCCGCACCTCTTCTCCATCCAGCAGCACCGCGCACGCCCCACACTGCGCCATCCCGCATCCCATGTGTGGTCCAGTCAATTTAAGCTCGTTTCGCAGCACAAACAGCAATGGCGTCTCCGGAGCCACAGACACGACCTGCTTCGCGCCGTTCACCAACAAGGTAAGTTCAGCCGCCATTTCACCCCCCTGACAGTCCAGACCGGTAAATCAGTTCATTCGATGTGACGACAACGCTCCACGTTAGGCCCGAAACTATCGTGCGGCGAGTGTATCCGTCAGCCTTTCGGGGCCCGGCCGCCAAAAAATCGCATTGAGCTGCTTCCACCTCCCTTCTGCCGCTTTGGGTATGTGTGTTCGTCACAGTTTTTCCTCGCTCGACCCATGTACCCTTGCATTGATTCGAGGTAACCAATGTACCGCAGAGAACTCTTTCGGAACGCGGCTCTGCTCGGCGCGGGCCTGGGCCTTCCAAACTCCACAAGCTCCTTCGCTCTCGATGAATCTACGGACGCTCGCGAACGTATTCAGAAAGCCGTCCTTGCAGGGCTGGCTATGGAGCGCCGCGATTGGGAGCAGGGAACCCTGGCTCAGGCCTTCCTCGAAGCCGGAGAAGACGACAACGTCATTCGCCTGACCAAGGCCGCCATTGTCCAGCGTGCGCCTGATGGCCGCCTCGGCGTGGTCGTCGAGGGTGGTCCCACCGATCCTGCCATGGGTGGCGCAGCATACTGGCGTGCAGGGCAGATCACCGGCGATGCCGGAATTCAGCAAGCAGCAAGCGGGCTCCTCGATTGGATCCTCTGCAAAGCCCCACGCGCCGCGGACGGAACGCTGTACCACGTCTTCGATCATCCGCAAGTCTGGTCTGACGGGTTCAACGGTGCTCCGCCCTTCCTCGCTGCCACGGGTCACTACGACGAGGCCCTGCAGCAAATCGGTGGTTGCCAGAAACGCCTATGGGATCCCCAGAAAAAACTGCTGGCTCATATCTGGGACGATGCACCCAACGCGAAAAACCAAAAAGAATACTGGGGTGGCGGAAATGGCTGGGCCGCCGCCGGGCTCGCCCGCGTCATCCGTTCCCTTCCTGTCGGCCGCAAAGACGACCGTCAGCGCCTCTCCATTTTCGTCGCCGACATCGTCGATGGTTGTCTTGCTTATCAGCGACCCGACGGCCTCTTTCACGATGTCATCGACCGTCCGAACACCTTCGTCGAAGCAAACCTCGCTCAAATGCTCGCCTTCGCGATCTACACGGGAATTTTGGGCGGCTGGATGCCCGGGCAATATCGCGCCGCCGCCGATCGCATGCGCAACGCCGCCCGTAGCAAGATGGATTCCTACGGATACGTACAGAGCGTGTGCGGTGCCCCCAATTTCGATAGCCCTGGCACCTCCACCGAAGCCCAAGCGTTCGCCATCATGATGGAAGCCGCCGCTGCCAAACTCCCGCCCCAATGACCAATCGCCGTCCATCGCGAATGAGAGGCGCCGCCTCCCTTGACCCTTCCTTATTTCCTCCATAATGTATGTCTAATGCCTCCGCGCGATTTCCTCGGCGAGTTCGAGCACATTGTGCTCCTCGCTCTTCTTCGCCTCGGCGACGACGCTTACGGCGTTACCGTTCGCCGCGAGATTGAATCCCGCATTGACCGCGACGTTTCCCTTGGAGCCGTTTACGCCACGCTCGATCGGCTGCAATCCACGGGTACAGTTCGCAATCCTCCACTGGAATCATGTCACCGCATATCACGCGGATGGGGCTGCTTATATCTTCTGGGTGAACATTGACAGCCTGGTTGGGCAACTCCTGATGTGTCTGTTCATAGGTTTGCTCGTCGCTTTTCTCGCCAAGGGCAAGGAACCTGTCGCAACGACCACGCTCTGCTTGCTCCTTATCTTCCTAGTAGGCGTTTTGCTTCGCTCCGCTCGATTCGTCGCCTCATATTCTCATCCCGCACTTCTGGAAATCCTGCATTTCATGTTCGAGTATCCGATCATGATCGTTCTCGGAGGCTGGATCGTTCGGGAACTTCGATGCAACAAGTTTCGTTCGGCTTTGCGTGCTTGATCAACAGGCAAGCCGCACTCATTCTGTTGGATACCCGCTGCGCCGTCGGCACAACCTTCGGAATCAAATAGAATAGAGAGGCGCTTGGGAGCGAACAAACATGGCCGGCTTTACTGTTCTCTACGATGGATCCTGCAGCCTTTGCCGCGCCAGTGTTGCACGCCTGCGGCGTTTTGACACGCGCGACCGCATCGAGACTCTGGACTTACACGATCCAGCCGCGCAACTCCGTTTCCCCCAGATCGATCGCGAAGCGGCAATGCGTTGGATGCAAGCGGTAGACACTCACGGCCGCGTTTGGAGCGGCGCCGACGCATGGGCGCACATCGGTCTGCTTCTTCCAGGGTGGAATCTACTGGCGTGGCTTCTCCTGGTTCCGGGAATTCACTGGCTGGCTGCAAAGGTTTACGCCTGGATTGCCCGGAATCGCTATCGCTGGAACTCTTCGGCCTGTTCGGACGGAACCTGCTCGCTGCACATTCCTGGCGCCCCTTCCGCGAAGCCTTAGCTCCATCTTTCCGTCCCCGGACGCCCGCGAACCACGAAGATGCAGCCTGAATAGCCGACCTCGCGTTATTATCACTACCGATGAATCCGTGGACGCCGTACTTTCTGCGCTGGTTCGCCGGCCCGCGTCCTGCGGGGCCGCCGGGATACTTGCTGCCGCGATGGCTATTCCTTCGCGCCATGGGCGTGATCTACTTCTCCGTTTTCTATTCGCTGGTGTTGCAGATTCGTGGACTCCTCGGACCTGATGGCCTTCTCCCTGCCGGGATGTACCTGCAGACCGTCACCCAGTATTTCGGCGCCTCGCGCTACTGGTACGCGCCAACGCTGTTCTGGCTCGGCAGCAGCGATCGCGCGCTCATGGCTCTTTGCTGGGTGGGACTGCTCGCTTCCATGCTGCTGCTTCTCAATTTCTGGCCGCGCGGAATGTTGCTGATTTGTTTCGTGCTTTTTCTGTCTTTCGTCACTGCCGCACAGGATTTCTCTGGTTACCAATCCGATGGCATGCTTCTCTCCGCCGGGATCATTAGCCTCTTTTTCGCACCGCGCGGTTTCCGTCCCGGGTGGGGAGCTTCGGAACCGCCCTCGCGAGCCAGCCTTTTCCTGCTGCAACTCGTCTGGTTTTCCATCTATTTCGACTCTGGCATGGCCAAGTATTTCGGCGGCGATCCTTCCTGGAGAGATTTCACCGCCATGGATCAGTATTACCAAAACGGGCCGTTGCCCACCTGGATCGGTTGGTATGTACAACAAATGCCGCACTGGTTCCACGCGTCTGCCGCAGTGTTTACCGTGGTTGCCGAGCTTCTGCTAGTCTGGATGCTCTTTCTCCCGCGCCGTTTCCGCATTATCTGTTTCTGCATTGTCACGTTTCTGCAACTTAACATCATCCTCACCGCGAATTACGCCTTTCTGAACTACATCGTCCTCGCGCTCGGTTTTTTGCTTCTCGACGATCGCTACCTCGTGAAGTTCTTTCCACGACGCTGGGTCGTTCCTGTGCGCCTGAATCTTGAATGTCCCGCCGCAAGCGTGCCGGAGGAGGCTATCGCCGAACTCAATCCTTCGGTTGACGCGTCCGCCACATCCAATTCCACCGCGAATCCCCCGCCCCAAGGATGGACAACCAGCGCCCCCACCATGCCCACCCAGACTCGCCAGTTTGCATCCGCGGCATATCTCTGGTTGTCCGCCTTCTTTCTCGCTTGGCTCCTTTACGCCAACATTTTCCTTGTTCTCACCCAGGTTTTCCGCGCTTTCCCATTTCCTTCGCAACCGGTCGCCGTGCTCGAACCCTTTCGGGTTGCCAATCGCTACGGTCTGTTCGGTCGCATGACCTGGAAACGGTACGAAATCGAGTTTCAAGGCTCCGACGATGGAATCCACTGGACTCCCTATCTTTTCCGGAATAAACCGCAAAACCTGGCCGAGGCGCCGCGCATCTATGCGCCCTATCAGCCGCGATTCGATTGGAACTTGTGGTTCGCGTCGCTTGGTGAGTGGCGCGATAATCCCTGGGTTTTACGCGCCGAACAGTTGCTTCTTTCCGACGACCGGGATGTTCTTTCCTTATTCGCCGCGAACCCCTTCCCGCACCATCCGCCAAAACAGATTCGCGCCGTCTTGTGGCAATACTGGTTCACCGATCGCGCGACCAAGCGTGCGACCGGCATGTGGTGGCGCCGCGAATATCTTGGGCTCTACGCGCCGTCGCTCGAACGGGCCCCCGATGGGAAATTCCTCGTCACCGGATTTCCCGATTCTTACCCTGCTCCTTGAGTCCTGCCCTCACTTCGGCATGACTGCGCCATGGGCTTTCATATCTTCCATCGACGATTTGCAGGCTGACTGCATGCCGCTCGTTATCGCCGCGCATTTTGCGTATGCGGCCAACGCTTCACTAAAATTTGTTGATGCTTCGTTCGACTTTCCAAGCAAGTAGTAATCCACCGGATCATTCCCGCCGCTCAACTTCACGGACTGTTCTAAGTCCGAAATGGCATCCGTAAACTTCCCCCTGCGGAACGCCACGGTTCCGAGTCCACTATATGCCAGCCCGGAGGTCTCGTTCTTCGCTGCCGTGAATTTTTCATCCGAGGTGTCCGCTGGTTTTTGCAAGGTTGCCAGCACTTCCAGAGATTTCTTGCAGTACTGTTCCGCCTGGTCAAGGTGCTTCTGCAAATCGGGCGTGCTAGCAGTCACCACGCGAGCCAAGTTTGACCCGAGAACTGCCAAAGACAGCGGATTGTTGGGCGTCAACGCCAGTTCCTTGTCGCCCTCCGCCTGCAACTTGTCGACCTGCCCCTTCGTCAAGTATGCCCGCGCGAGCCAGGTCACAACTTCCGGGCGGAAGCGGCTCTGTGGGTAGCTCGCGATGAAATCTTCGCCCAATTGTGTTTTCTTATCTGCATCAGCCGGCTGCGCGTCACGGAACGCCTTGATAGCTTTCGTTTCTTGCTTGCTGGGAGGCTGCACGGCCTCCGCCGGCTTTGCGGCCGAGCCATTCATTGTCGGGTTCGGCATCGTTGACGGCGAGGGCGGCGGAGACGACGGGCTCATTGGTTTTTGCGCAAGAACCGCATTCTCTGCCAATGACATCAGCAGCAACAGCATCATCGAAACAAAGATTCTTCTCCTTGCCATGATCCGGACTCCTTTGATTCGGGGTTTATCAACCTGTACAGTCAATTTCGGTCAGCCATTTCTCTTCCTGCGGCCTGCTACGACAAACGACGCTGGATATCTCATACACCCATCATCATACTGACCGACGCCGTTGACAAGGAGACCAAAGGAGATCAGCGTACGGGGGTGGAATGGATGCGTTTGGGGCCTGCTTCCCGGATATGCTCGGGGCATTCGGCGAGCATGAGCTTGAAATTTTCGATGAAGCGGGCAGCGAGCGCATCGTACTTCTGGAAATACTCTTCGCGGCTCGGCCAGGTATTTACCGGGTCGAGGATCTGCGCAGGGACGCCTTCACACTGCGTGGGCATGTTGAAGCCAAACACGGGGTCTTTTTTGTAAGGGACATTGAGAAGCGAACCGCTGAGGGCGGCGTTAAGAAGGGCCCGAGTGTGCTGGATGCTGATGCGCTTACCCACACCGAAGGAACCGCCCGTCCAGCCGGTGTTGACCAACCAGACATTTGCACTGTGCTTCTGGATTTTGTTCTTCAGCAACTCCGCATAGGCCAGCGGATGATGGACCATGAACGGGCCGCCAAAACAGGTGCTGAACGTCATTTGCGGCTCTATCCCAAGGCCAATCTCCGTTCCGGCAATCTTGCTGGTGTAGCCGGAAATGAAATGGTAGATGGCCTGGTCCGGGGTGAGCTTGGAAATCGGCGGCATCACACCGGACGCATCGCACGTGAGGAAAATTACGTTCTTGGGATGGCCGGCGCGCTTTTCGGGATGGTGATTCTCGATGTACGACAGGGGATAAGCCGCGCGTGTATTTTCGGTGACACTGTAATCGTTCAGATCCAGGTGTCGCGACACCTGGTCGAACGTTACGTTTTCCAGGACCGTACCAAAGCGCCGGGTGCAGGCGTAAATTTGCGGTTCCGCGTCCTCGGAAAGACGAATCACTTTCGCATAACAGCCGTCTTCAAAATTGAAAACTCCGTTGTCGCTCCAGCCGTGTTCGTCGTCGCCGATCAGCTGACGCCTTGGGTCGGCCGAAAGCGTGGTTTTGCCGGTGCCGGAAAGGCCGAAGAAAATGGCCACATCGCCGGCGGCTCCAACGTTGGAGGAACAATGCATGGATAGCACACCCTGCAGCGGGAGCAGGAAATTCAGTACGGTGAAAATGGTCTTCTTGATTTCACCGGCGTAGCTGGTGCCGCCAATAATGGCGAGCCGCTCGCGGAAATTAACAATGATGAAGGTCTCCGAGCGCGTACCATCAGCCATTGGGGACGCCTGGAAGCCTGGGGCCGCGATCACCGTGAACTCCGGCACGTGGTGCTGCAACGCATCGGTGTTGCGGATTTTCAAGAACATGGTGCGGGCAAACAGCGAGTGCCAGGCTTTCTGTGTAATGATGCGCACCGGCAAGGTGTAGTCGGGATCCGATCCGGCTAAGCAATCCTGAACGAAAACGTCGCGGCCTTGTAGATAGCCTTGCAGGCGCGTCAGCAGGGCGCTGAAGCTCTCGCCGGTGAACGGGCGATTATACTCGCCCCACCAGACCTTTTCTTCTGTCGATTCTTCGCGGACCACGAACTTGTCCGCGGCTGCTCGCGCAGTGTGCTTACCGGTGTTCACCACAAGCGGCCCGAGATGCGAAAGCGAACCTTCCGAACGGAAAATGCTCTCTTCATAGAGCGCGGGTGTCGGGAGATTCCAATACGCACGGCGCAAATTCACGAGTCCGTGGTTCGCCAAGCCGTAATTGCTGGCGAGCTTGCCCGCTTCCTTCACTGCCGGGGATTGCACGTCGAGGTAGATGTTCATAGCCAGTCCCTTACAAGCTTGTGGTCGCCGAGATAAAGTTCGTTCGCGGAGTTCGGATCGAGCGCCCACTTGATGCGCTCCATGCCCTCGGTAATATCTTTCGCCGCACCGCAATAGCTGAGGCGGAGATGGCCCTCGAATCCAAATTCCTTGCCAGGCACAGTCACGACGCGGACCTTTTCGAGGAGAAATTCGGAAAGCTTCTGCGAGTCTTTCATGTACGCGGAAAAGTCCGGGAAGCAGTAAAAGGTGCCTTCTGGCTTGTGGACGTTTACTCCGTCGAACGCATGTAGCCGGTCGAGCATGATGTTGCGATTGTTCTCGAGCGTCACGCGGAGGCTTTCCACCGAAGACTGCACGCCGTTCAAGGCGCCCACCGCTGCCCACTGCGAAGGAGCGGCAGGGCCGGAGGTCTGCTGCGATTGGATGGTGGCCATGGCGGAAATCAGGTGCTGATTGCCGATTGCCCAGCCGATGCGGAAACCGGTCATGGCGTACATCTTGGATACGCCGTTGATCACCACCAGCTTGGATTCCTCCAGCGCGCACTTCATGTAGTCGTAGCAGATGGGCGCGGAATTGTGATCGAACGTGAGGCGGTTGTAGATGTCGTCCATGATCAGGTAGAGGCTTCTTTTCTCGCAGAATTCGACCATTTCCTGGATAAATTCCTTTGCATACATGATGCCGGAAGGATTGTTGGGGCTGTTGAGGATGATCGCTTTGGTGTAAGAACCTACGGCGGCGGTGATTTCTTTCACCGTAGGGAAAAAGGTGCCATCTTCGGCTTTTACGACGACGGGCACGCCACCCGCAAGCTTGATCATTTCCGGGTAACTGACCCAATAGGGCGCAGGAAAGATGACTTCTTCCTTTGGGTCCAGAATCGCATGTAACAAAACCATAAGCGCCTGTTTGGCCCCGCCCGAAGTGATGATATTTCCAGCATGAACGACCTTTTTGTAATGATCTTCCGTGTAGCGGACAATTGCTTTCTTCAGCGCGGGGATGCCGTCCGGGGCGGTATAGCGCACTTCGCCGGTGTTCAGCAGCGACGTGCAATTGATCACAGCATCGATGGGGGCCTTGCTCTTCGGTTCGCCTCCGCCCAGGTGAATGACTGGTTCACCCTTTTCGCGCAGAAGCGCCGCGGTCTCGTTCAATTTGAGTGTGGCCGATTCTCTCAGGGATCGCGCCAGTTGGCTAAGACTCATAGGTAAACCTTTCCAGCAAAAATGATAGCTCCGGAAACTCGATTGCCGCGCAGGTACACGGGCAATTCTAAGCCGGCTGCAAATACGAAGCTGTGACGTATTACCGAAGAAGGAGGAATAGTGGCGGAGAGGGCAGGATACGCTCAGAGGTGACTTGAGAGGCCTTTTTCTTCCTATAGTAAGGATGGAGCGGCTTAGGAGGAAACAAAATTAGGCTTGCCTGAGCGCGGGGAGGCGCGGCTATATGAGTGCTGAGCTATCTAAATTTAGGGGACGAGGATTGTCCATATCCTTTTTGTGGTGATTCGGAATCGTCGCGACGACCAAAGTGCCTTGCCCCGTGCCTGAGATGATTTCCAGCTTTCCGTCAAGTTGCCGGATTCTTTCGCGAATGCCAAGGAGGCCCACACCCAGACCGAGCCCATCCGGTTCTTGCGTGGGAGCCATGCCAATGCCCTCGTCGCGCACTTGCAGCCGAATCTGGCCGTTATCCCAATCCAAGGAAACGCTCGCCGTCGCACTGTTCGAGTGACGGTGCACGTTCAACAAACATTCCTGAACGACACGAAATAGCGCCGTTTCTATATCGCTATCCAGGCGACCGAGGTCCGGAGCAACACTCACGCTAATGGAAATGCCGCTTCGTTTGGCGAAACCATCCGCATAAATGGCTAGCGCCGATTCAAGGCCAATTTCGTCTAGTAAGGGAGGGTGCAGAAGATGAGAGATGGTACGGGTTTCCGTGATTGCACGATTCAAAAGCATGGATATCTCACATATGCTCTCATGGCTATCGGGGTCATGGGCGAGGCGGCGGGAAAGCTGATCGACGCCCATCTTGACGCCTACTAGGTATTGCCCCAAGCCGTCATGCACATCGCGGGCGACACGACGGCGCTCGGCATCCTGAATTTGCATCAAACGGCCACTTAGTCGCCGCAGGCGCTCTTCGGCGAGGCGAAGGTCGTTGTTGACAGACTCAAGCTCCCTGGTCTTGCGATAAAGCTCGGCGAAGACGCTCACCTTGGCTCGCAACAATTCCGGTACGACAGGCACTGAAATGTAGTCCACGGCCCCACGCTGGTACCCTTGAATGCGATCCACATCTGTGAGATGTACGCCAGATATGAAAATGATCGCCATATTCTGAAAGCGAGGATGTTGGCGAATGAGATTGGCAAGTTCAAACCCGTCGATGTCGGGCATACTGACGTCCAACAGAACAAGAGCAATGTCGGTTTTAAGGAGGTGGTCAAGAGCCTCGCGTCCAGAAGTAGCCTTAATGAGATTTTCATTCAAGTCGCGAAGAATCGCTTCATAGCTCAAGAGCTTGGCAGGTTGATCGTCGACCATCAGGATGCTGACCGGACCATCCGCGTGCATAGGCGATTTCACCTCAACGGACGAGATTATCGATGGAGCCACAAGCGCAGGGCCGAAAGAAGCTGTTCCGTGTTGACGGGCTTGGCCAAATATTCGGAAGCACCGGCCTCAAGACATTTTTCGCGGTCCCCCTTCATGGCCTTAGCGGTCAAAGCGATGATGGGCATTCGCCAGCAGAGGGGATTTTGCCGGATGACTTGCATGGTCTCGAAGCCGTCCATTTCCGGCATCATGATGTCCATCAAGACGATGGCAACATCCGGCGTGGACTCCAAAGTGGCGATCGCTTCCCTTCCCGTGCCAGCCGTCAGTACAATCATTCGACGACGTTCCAGGACACTGCTCAGCGCGAAGATATTGCGCACATCGTCGTCAACAATCAGCACCTTCTTGCCAGCCAGGGCTTCGTCGGAACCGTGTAGTTTTTCAAGCATGCGCTGTCGCTCAACAGGGAGTTCCGCGACGACGCGGTGGAGAAATAGTGCGGTTTCGTCCAGCAGACGTTCGGGAGATTCTACGCCCTTAACAACCACGCTTCGGGCCAGGGTTCGCAGGCGAGCGTCCTCCTCTGCAGTCAATTCTTTGCCGGTAAAGACAACCACCGGAAGTTCGCTGAGCGAGGGGCTTTCTCCGAGCTTGCCCAATACCTCAAAACCGCTCATGTCCGGCAGACGAAGATCCAGAACAACACAATCAAATGTAGTTTGCTGGACAGCATCCAGCGCTTCCTCGCCGGTCGCAATAACAGTGACGTCGATGTCGTCATGACCGAGCAATTCCCGAATGCTGAGCTGTTCGGCCGGATCATCCTCCACAACAAGAAGGCGCTTGCGCCGGGGAGCCGCGTAGACCTTAATCTTGTCCAAGGCAGTTTGCAGACCTTCGGGAGTGACTGGCTTGGTCACGAACGAGAAGGCGCCCCGCGCCAAACCATGCTGGCGGTCTTCATCCATGGTTAAGAGCTGGACGGGGATATGCCGGGTGGCAGGATCTTGTTTGAGATGGTTTAGAACCGTCCAGCCGAGCATGTCCGGCAAAAAGACATCGAGGGAGACCGCGGTGGGATGATATTCGCGAGCCAGGGAAAGCCCTTCGGCTCCCCGCGCGGCAACCAACACTTTGAAACCCTTGCTGCGCGCCAAGTCGCAGAGGATTCGCGCGTAGTGAATGTCATCTTCCACAACCAGCAGGGTGGAGTCACCAGGCTGCAGGTCGTCCCTGTCATCTGGGAGCCGTTCCGGGCTCTCCGCAACAACAACGTGAGCCAATTGATGGCCGGACGCAAGAAATGCCGGGCGGGATTCGGCACTGGCGATGGCCGAAGAAGGGCCTACGTAGGTCTTCGGCAAGTACAGAGTGAATGTGCTGCCCACTCCGGGGGTGCTGCGAAGTTGAATTTCGCCACCCAGTAGATTCGCCAATTCGCGGCTGATAGCCAAGCCGAGACCGGTGCCGCCATATTTTCGACTGGTGCCCGCATCTGCCTGCTGGAAGGCTTCGAAAATAATGCGCTGCTTCTCCTGGGGGATACCGATACCAGTATCTGCAACTTCAAACGCTATAACCGAGGCGGCACTGCTGAGCACCGGGTGATCCTCGCTCCAACCTCGGGCCGCCACACAGACGGAAACCCGCACGCCTCCCTGCTCGGTAAACTTGAAAGCGTTGGAGAGCAGATTCTTGAGCACCTGCTGCAGACGCTTTGAGTCCGTCACCAGACTGCGAGAGAGGTGCGGGTCGGAATAGATGTCAAAGGTCAGGCGGCGATTTTCGGCTTCATGCCGGAATGGTCTCGCCACCATCTCCAACAGCGTAGTAAAGAGCACCTCCTCGGCTTCCACCGAGACTGTTCCGGACTCAATCTTGGAGAGATCGAGAATATCGCTGATGAGATTGAGTAAGTCCGTGCCCGCCGCGTGAATCGTTCGAGAAAACTCCACTTGCTTTGCCGAAAGGTTGCCATCGGCGTTCTCGGCAAGTTGCTGCCCCAAAACCAGAATACTGTTGAGGGGGGTGCGCAACTCGTGGGACATATTGGCCAGGAATTCCGATTTGTATTTGGAAGTAAGCGCGAGTTCCTTGGCCTTTTCTTCCAAGGCGCGGCGGGCTTGCTCGATTTCCTGGTTTTTGCGCTCGACTTCGACGTTTTGCTCGGCAAGCTGTTGAGCCTTCTGAGCAAGTTGCTCGTTGGTCTGTTGCAGCTCTTTTTGTTGCGTCTGAAGTTCGATCGCCAGTTGCTGCGATTGCTTCAACAAGCTTTCGGTTTGCATCGTGGCTTCGATGCTGTTCAATACGATTCCGATGTTGGAGGTGAGCTGTTCCAGGAAGGCCAAATGGGAAGCGGTAAATTCGCCGAGAGAGGCGAGCTCGATGACCGCCTTAACGCGATCTTCGAAAAGAACGGGCAGGACAATCACGTTTTGAGGAACCGCCTTAAACAAGCCGGAAGTGATAGTCACGGCGTCGCGTGGAACCTCCTTGATGAGAACTCGCCTTTTCTCTGCAGCGCATTGCCCGATCAAACCCTCACCGGCTCGGAGGTGGCGGCGTTGGCCGTCGCCGCTTCCGTCGGCATAAGCGGAGAGAAGCACGAGGTCCCCGTGTTCCTCGATTTGCATCTGGTAGATGACTCCTTGTTGGGCATTCACCAACGGAGCCAACTCTGACAGGAGCATGCGGCCGACGGTGGATAGGTCGCGTTGACCTTGCAGCATGTTGGTGAAATTGGCCAAGTTGGTCTTGAGCCAGTCCTGCTCGGTGTTGCGATCTGTCGTCAATCGCAAGTTGTCGATCATGGTGTTGATGTTGTCTTTGAGTTCGGCGACTTCGCCGCGGGCCTCCACCTGAATCGAGCGTGTTAAATCACCTTTTGTAACCGCCGTGGCCACTTCGGCGATGGCGCGAACCTGATTCGTCAGGTTGTCGGCAAGCAGGTTGACGTTACCCGTCAGGTCCTTCCATGTTCCGGCCGCACCAGGCACGTTGGCTTGACCGCCCAAGCGGCCTTCGACACCGACTTCGCGCGCAACGGTGGTGACCTGGTCGGCGAAGGTCGCCAAGGTGTCGGTCATGTTATTGATCGTCTCGGCTAACGCCGCGACTTCACCCTTCGCGTTCACCGTCAGTTTTTGAGTGAGTTCGCCGTTCGCTACAGCGGTAACGACTTTGACGATGCCGCGTACTTGCTCCGTCAAGTTAGCGGCCATGACGTTCACGTTGTCGGTAAGATCTTTCCAGGTGCCCGCCACGCCGGGGACTTGAGCCTGGCCGCCCAGCTTTCCTTCCGTGCCGACTTCACGTGCCACGCGTGTGACTTCAGCGGCAAAAGCGTTCAACTGGTCCACCATCGTGTTGATGGTGTTCTTGAGTTCGAGGATTTCGCCCTTCACGTCGACCGTGATTTTACGCGACAGGTCGCCACGGGCTACTGCCGTTGTGACTTCTGCGATATTTCGAACTTGGCCGGTCAAGTTGCCGGCCATCGCGTTCACGGAGTCAGTCAAATCCTTCCATGTTCCCGCAACGCCAGGGACGTTGGCCTGGCCGCCGAGCCGACCCTCGCTACCCACTTCGCGTGCGACGCGCGTGACTTCGGCCGCGAACGAACGAAGTTGTTCGACCATGGTGTTCAGCGTTTCTTTGAGCTGGAGGATTTCCCCGCGCACGTCGACAGTGATCTTCCGCGACAGGTCGCCACTCGCAATCGCCGTTGCAACTTCGGCAATGTTTCGAACCTGGCCGGTCAGGTTGCTGGCCATGAAGTTTACGTTGTCGGTCAGGTCTTTCCAGGTACCAGCCACGCCAGGAACCTGCGCCTGGCCGCCGAGCTTTCCTTCGGTGCCGACTTCGCGGGCCACGCGGGTCACTTCGCCGGCGAACGCATTGAGCTGGTCCACCATCGTATTGATGGTGTTCTTCAACTCGAGAATCTCACCCTTCACGTCGACGGTGATCTTGCGGGACAAATCGCCGCGCGCTACGGCTGTGGTGACTTCCGCGATGTTGCGGACTTGAGCGGTCAAATTGCTAGCCATGAAGTTGACGTTGTCGGTCAAGTCCTTCCAGGTTCCGCCAACGTCCGGCACTTGCGCCTGGCCGCCGAGCTTTCCTTCCGTACCGACCTCGCGGGCGACGCGGGTCACTTCGCCGGCGAACGCATTGAGCTGGTCCACCATCGTATTGATGGTGTTCTTCAACTCCAGAATTTCACCCTTCACGTCGACGGTAATTTTGCGGGACAAATCGCCGCGCGCCACGGCTGTGGTCACTTCCGCGATGTTGCGAACTTGGCCGGTGAGGTTGCTGGCCATGGAGTTCACGGAGTCTGTAAGGTCTTTCCACGTTCCAGCAACGCCCTGCACATCTGCCTGACCACCCAACTTGCCGTCAGTACCGACCTCGCGGGCGACTCGCGTGACTTCGGACGCGAAAGAACGCAACTGGTCCACCATGGTGTTCAGCGTGTCTTTCAGCTCGAGGATTTCTCCCTTCACGTCGACGGTGATCTTGCGGGACAAGTCGCCGCGCGCCACGGCCGTCGCCACTTCAGCGATATTGCGAACCTGGGCAGTCAGGTTGCTGGCCATGAAATTGACGTTATCCGTTAAGTCTTTCCACGTGCCAGCTACGCCTGGAACTTGTGCCTGGCCGCCCAGTTTGCCTTCCGTACCGACTTCGCGCGCAACGCGGGTTACTTCACCGGCGAAGCCATTTAACTGGTCCACCATGGTGTTGATGGTGTTCTTCAGTTCAAGGATTTCGCCCTTCACGTCGACGGTAATTTTTCGCGACAAGTCGCCGCGCGCCACGGCTGTGGTCACTTCCGCGATGTTGCGAACTTGCGCAGTCAGATTTCCAGCCATCGAGTTTACGGAATCGGTCAGATCCTTCCAGGTGCCCGCCACGCCCGGCACGTTCGCCTGGCCACCAAGCCGCCCTTCGCTGCCGACTTCACGTGCCACGCGCGTCACTTCACCCGCGAACCGGTTCAACTGGTCCACCATAGTGTTCAACGTTTCTTTGAGCTGCAGAATTTCTCCGCGGACATCGACGGTAATTTTTCGCGAAAGGTCGCCCTTGGCAATGGCCGTGGCTACTTCGGCGATATTGCGAACCTGGCCAGTCAGGTTACTGGCCATGAAATTGACGTTGTCGGTTAGATCTTTCCAGGTACCAGCCACGCCAGGAACCTGTGCCTGGCCACCGAGTTTGCCTTCGGTACCGACTTCGCGGGCCACGCGGGTCACTTCGCCAGCGAACGCATTCAACTGGTCCACCATGGTGTTGATGGTTTCTTTTAACTCAAGGATTTCGCCTTTAACGTCCACGGTGATTTTGCGGGAGAGGTCGCCGCGAGCCACAGCGGTGGTTACCTCGGCAATGTTGCGGACCTGCGCGGTGAGGTTGCCGGCCATGGCATTGACGGAATCGGTGAGGTCCTTCCAGGTGCCGGCGACACCGGGGACCACGGCCTGGCCACCCAATTTGCCATCGGTGCCGACCTCGCGGGCCACACGGGTCACTTCGGAAGCGAAGGAGCGCAGTTGATCCACCATGGTGTTAATGGCTTCCTTCAACTGAAGAATTTCCCCGCGGACGTCGACAGTAATCTTACGCGACAGATCGCCACTGGCCACGGCGGTCGCGACCTCGGCCATGTTGCGTACCTGTCCGGTAAGATTGCTGGCCATCAGATTGACGGAGTCCGTTAGATCCTTCCAGGTGCCCGCCACGCCGGGTACGACGGCCTGGCCACCCAATTTGCCATCGGTGCCGACCTCGCGAGCTACGCGAGTTACTTCCGCGGTGAACACGCCGAGTTGCTGAATCATCGTGTTCACGATATCCGCAGACCGGAGAAACTCTCCTTCAAGAGGTCGGTTATCCACTTCCATGCGGACGGTTTGCGTCAGATTTCCTTGAGCAACGGCGGCGATCGCGCGCGTGACCTCTGTGATAGGACGCAAGAGGTCTTCCGTCAATGTATTCACTGAACCTTCCATCTCGCCCCACGCGCCTTGCGGGATATTGAAGCGCACACGCTCGCGAATTTTCCCTTCTTTTCCGAGGGTTTGCCCCAGCCGCTTTAGTTCCAATGACATATGTTGATTGGCAGCCACGATGTCGTTGAAGGTATCGGCAATTCGCCCGGTGAGCCCGGTCCACACCACCGGAAGGCGGACAGAAAAGTCTCCATTCCTCACGCTTAAAAGGGTCTGAAGAATCAAGGCCAATTCGGAAGAATCGTTCTCAGAGAGAGCGTTGCCATTTCTCCGTCTTACTCGTCTTTTTTCGTTGGGCGCTGCAGCCTCGGCGGACAACTGTTCACCGTTCATCGTTCTACCTCTCGCGGCCCTTTAATACCTGGTGGCCGCATTAAACGCCCGAATGCGAAGGCGAGACCGTATCTGCGGTAAGTTCACAAGTTTGTGCTCCGTCTTTGTACCAACTCTCCAGTACACGACGCAGTAGGGTATTTCCTGTATTTGTTGGCGCCTTTTTGGAGACGAGCAGGCTTACTTTCTTCACTTAAACGCGTGAGACCGTGAGACAAAGATCGGACTTTAGTGCTTCGAAAATACTTCCCGCTTTGCAGGGACCGGAACCAGTACAGCTATGTTTTCTTCCTTTTACCGGAAAGCTCGGATACAGCGGGAAGCCATACAAGCCTAGACTCCATTGATAGAGAGGAACCATGAAAATAGCTCAGATTGCGCCATTGTACGAGAGTGTTCCACCGAAGTTGTATGGAGGGACCGAACGAGTGGTTTCCTACCTGACCGAAGAGCTCGTTCGGTTGGGACACGAGGTAACGCTGTTTGCCAGCGGTGATTCGGTGACGGCTGCCCGGCTTGAAAGCGGATGTAAACAGGCCCTGCGATTAACACGCACTTGCGCCGACCCGCTGGCTCACCACACCGTGATGCTCGATAAAGTCCTGAATGCAGCGCATGAGTTCGATATTTTGCATTTTCATACGGATTACACACATTTCCCTGCGACACGAAATTTGCAACTGCCGACAGTGACCACTCTTCACGGCAGGTTGGATCTGCCGGACCTGGCCCCGCTGTACAAGCAATTTGAAAGGCAGCCACTGGTTTCGATTTCCCAGTCGCAACGGCGGCCGCTAGGGCGCGTTAATTGGGTTGGCAACGTCTATCACGGATTGCCCCTGAACTCATTCAGGCTTCAGCCGAAACCAGGCGATTATCTAGCGTTCCTAGGAAGAATTTCCCCGGAGAAACGACCCGACCGAGCCATCCAAATCGCTCGGAAAGCCGGAATGACACTGAAAATCGCCGCAAAAGTGGACGAAGCAGACCGCCAATACTTTGAGACACACATTGGGCCCCTGCTCGGCGAACCCGGTGTGGAATTCTTGGGGGAAATCAGCCAAGCGCAGAAGAATGAGTTCCTGGGGAATGCCTTTGCTTACCTATTCCCAATTGATTGGCCCGAGCCTTTCGGCCTTGCGATGATTGAGGCTATGGCCACTGGCACACCAACCATCGCGTTTTGTTGCGGCTCGGTACCGGAGATCATCGACGATGGCGTGACCGGATTTATCGTAAAGAGTGAGGAGGACGCAGTGAAGGCACTGAAGCGCGTTGCTGGATTCAGCCGCGCCAGATGCCGCGCTACGTTTGAACGCAGGTTCACGTCCTGCCGGATGGCGAAGAACTATTTGTCCATCTACGATTCCCTTGTCAACGATTTGCCGCTGTCGCACACTGTCCATTCCATGGAGCTTTCGACCGCAGCGTTGTCATGAAGCAGCCGGCAAGACGAGAAGATTTTCTCAACATCGGCCAAGAGTATTACGTCAGGGCAACGTCGTCGCTGGCCGACAACCGCACGCGCGTTCTGAAATATGGCGAGACCTTTGCCGTGTTTAACCGCGATGGCGATATAGAATCCCTGGCATCAGCGCAATTGGGGTTGTTTCATAAGGAGGCGCGGCACCTGTCGCGCCTGGGGTTCTATCTGGGTGGGCAGAAACCGCTGCTATTGAGTTCCACCATTCGAGAGGACAATTCCCTTCTAACTGTGGATGCAACAAATCTTGAGATGCAATTGAGTGAGGCGGACCATGTTCCTCAAGGCACGATTCACATTTTTCGCTCCGCTTCTCTGTCCAAGGCTGCTTGCCACATGCATTTCCGCTTTCTGAATTACGGCACCAAATCGCATCCACTATGGCTCGCATTTTTGTTTGACGCCGATTTTGCCGACATTTTCGAGGTCAGGGGTACGCCCCGCAAACGGCACGGGCAGAAACTGGACGATTGCATTCAAGGGATGGGCCTCCTCCTGGCTTATGAGGGCTTGGACGAAGTCAGGCGCCAGACGCGCATCTCATTTTCCACGACGCCCGAGAAGATCAACAACCGAGAAGCCACTTTTGCGCACGAATTGCAGCCTGGTGAAGAATGGAATCTCTCGCTTACGATCGATTGCGAGCAGGTTGATGGCAAAGCCACGGATCCTGTTAATACAAGCCCAGCAGAATCCACCACTACGCCCATTTTTCGAACCCGTCTAGCCAGTTCGAACAAGCGCTACGACAGTTGGCTGGCGCGTTGTCAGGCGGACTTATTGATGCTGATACAAGGCAACCCGGAGGGTGATTATCCTTATGCGGGAGTTCCCTGGTTTAGCACCGTGTTTGGCCGGGACGGAATCATTACGGCATTGGAATGTCTGTGGATTGCACCCGCCATTGCCCGAGGCGTTCTAGCTTATCTTGCGGAAACTCAAGCAACAGAGGAAGACCCGGGCCGGGATGCGGAACCTGGCAAAATCATCCACGAAATGCGCCACGGGGAAATGGCTGCGACAGGAGAAGTGCCGTTCGGCCGTTATTACGGCAGCGTGGATTCTACTCCGCTATTTCTAATGCTCGCTGGCGCATACTTTAACCGAACGAACGATTTGGCATTGATCGAAAATATCTGGCCAAAGATTGAAGCCTCTCTCCGCTGGATTGATCGGTACGCGGATATCGATGGCGATGGATTTTACGAATACCAGAAGCAAGCCGAAAAAGGCCTGGTCCATCAAGGATGGAAGGACTCTTACGATTCGATTTTCCATCGGGACGGCCGTCTGGCGGAACCACCCATCGCTCTTTGCGAGATGCAAGGTTACGTTTTTGCGGCGAAGCAATCTGTCGCGGCACTTTGTGAGCACCTCGGTTACCCGGACATGGGTTCACGCCTCGCCGCGGAAGCGGGCGAACTGCAGGGGCGTTTCGACCGCGCGTTTTGGAACGAGGAGTTAAAAGCCTACGCGTTGGCACTGGATGGGCAGAAGAAACAGTGCGAAGTGCGAGCGTCGAATGCGGGTCACGCGCTGTTTACCAAGATAGCGACAGCATCACGGGCTCGACTTTTGTCGGATACGCTTTTGGATGGCGGCTTCTATTCGGGATGGGGCATCCGTACGGTTGCTGCGCGCGAATCCCGGTACAATCCCATGTCGTATCACAATGGCTCCGTGTGGCCGCATGACAATGCGTTGATTGGAGCTGGCCTGGCAAACTACGGACAGCAACGCCTTGCCGCGCGCCTTCTGACTGGAATGTTTGAGGCGGCCCGGCATGTCGACTTGAATCGCCTGCCAGAGTTGTTCTGTGGATTTCACCGGCGCCCGGATGGAACCGGTCCCACTCTATATCCTGTTGCCTGCGCCCCGCAAGCCTGGGCCGCAGGCTCTCCTTACCTTCTATTGTGTGCGTCTCTTGGATGCGAAATTCGTGCGCCGGAGCGGCTTGTCCTGTTCGACAATCCACAGCTTCCGTCGGTTCTGGACGAACTTCGCATTGAAGGGCTTTCCATCAACGATGCTCACGTCGATCTGCTCATAACTCGCCACGAAGAGGGATTCTCGGTGGAGGTTATGCGCAAAGAAGGTCACGTCGAAATCCAAACGCGAGAATAACAGCAAAGACAGCACGCGTACGGCCCGACATTCGGAGAGGCAACGGCAAACATGCCTGTCGAAAAGCGTTGCGCCTGTTCTCCAACCCCGATGGATTGAAAGGTCTGGCGGATGTCCGCATCATTACTGCCTTTCTCGAATCGGCGTAGAAGGGCAAGGTGATTGAAAGCAAGCCAATGGATAAAAAAGAGCGTCCCACACCTCGAGCAGGAACTTCACAAACCAGCGGTGCTCATCCGATGCTTGTCCGAGCGCAGGCGCCGTCTGAGTGACGATCAGGGTTAACTAAACACTTTGCACTGTCTCCTCTACCGCGTCGCCCGTATTGGCGTTCGCTTCCCTGCAACCTAACTTGAAAGTGGGCGGCTGATGAGGTCAGCCCACAATCTCAAAATTGAGAGGTGACTGATGAAGGAAAATACGCTCAAGGAATTATTCATCGATGAGCTCCGCGATCTTTATGACGCGGAAACTCGCCTTGTAAAAGCAATCCCCAAGATGGCCAAGGCATCCAAGTCGGATAAACTCCGCTCTGGATTCGGACATCATCTTGAGCAAACGAAAGAGCATGTAGAGCGGCTCAAGCAGGTCATGACCTCGTTGGGCGAAAAACCGACTGGAAAGAAATGTCGGGGCATGGTCGGAATTATCCAGGAAGGAGATGAACTCATGAGTGAGGATTTCGAGGGAAGCGTTAAGGACGCGGCCCTGATCTCCGCAGCGCAGCGTGTGGAGCATTATGAAATTGCAGCATATGGTTGCGTTCACGCCTGGGCCAAAATGCTCGGAGAAGACAATGCAGCGCAGCTCTTGGAGACAACCCTGAACGAAGAAAAAGAAACCGACGCCAAACTGACCGAAGTTGCAGAACAGATCAATGCATCGGCGAACTCAGAAAGCGGCGAAGAAGAGCCGGTTGCCAACCTGCGAAAGGGCAAGTCGCGGTCAGCAAACGCATAATTCAGCTCCTCCTGGCAGCCGGCGGTTGGAGTTTAGCGCCGGCTGCGCTTCATTGCCTCAATGAGAAGTGCGCACGCAATTAAATTCTGTTAAAAGAATAGGGCGATGAGCGATATTTCCGGGTGGCATGGGGAGATGGCTCGATCATTCCGCCGTGAGCGCGCCAGGCTCGTCATCTTCGGCGAGAATCTGATCACCCACGCAGCCCGCGTGCCCGCACGAGCACGGAAGTTGCGCCGCTCCAATGGCTCCTGCGCATGCCGGGCTGCAAAATTGTTGATCCACTTCCACCAAGCACTGGCAGGGCGGGTGAGTACATTTCATCAGGGTTTCAGAAGCCATCTGTGTATTTCCTCCCTTCTCAATCACTTCTGTGACATAAGTTCTCAGATGTGGAGCAATTCATGAGCCTTGTCAATCAGCATCGGCATGTCTTCTGACTTTGAAATCACCGCATCCACGCCTGCCCGGGCCGCTTCGACCTTGACCGTTCCATCGCCATAGAGACTAAAAAGAATAATGACCATGTTTGGGAAGAGTTTCCGCAAGACGAATGCCGCCTGTAACCCGTCCATAACTGGCATGGAGAGATCCAATATTGCTAAATCAGGCTTGAGTTGCCTCACCACTTCAATGCCTTGGGCCCCATTTTCGGCTTCGCCATAGAATTTGAACCCGTCTTCCAGGAAAGCGCGCCCCACTGTTTTTCGAACAATGGCGTTGTCGTCTACAATGACGACCGCCTTCCCTTGGCCGGGCCCAGTGTTCGTGTTCTTTGAGATCTCCATGGCACTGTTTCCTTAATAACAGTGCCGACCATTTCGAAGCCATCCACTGGATACACTATTTTTAGGCTGCAAAGTCCTAGAACCAATGAGACATCGACGTCTACAGGAAGCAATGTATATACAATGCGGATCTCCATTGATTTAATCCTCTACTTTGAAATCATGCTGTGATGACGAAAATCCTAGGCCACACAAGCGCACTTACGCACATCTTCCCTCTCAGGTGGAGGCTATGGACCAACAACGAGTCAGCATCCTCATCGTAGACGACCATGAAGTAATCCGCCGCGCTCTGCGGTCCTTATTGTCGTCTCGCCCAGAGTGGCGCGTGTGCGGAGAAGCCATCGATGGGAAAGAGGCCGTAGAGATGGTGCGGGATCAACGGCCTGACGTCGTACTCATGGATATTTCGATGCCGGTGATGAACGGGGTACAGGCTACGAAGATTATTCTGCGTGAGTTTCCAGATATCCGCGTTCTTATCATCAGTCAGAACGACCCCCAGATCACCAGTAAGCAGGCTCAGGAAATAGGAGCCGCGGGCTATGTTGCGAAGGCCGATCTTTCGCGGAGCCTCCTCGCAGCCATCGATAAAATCATAGGGGCTCACAATGGTTCGCCAACTTCCGCCGGCAACCCGGATTCGTCATCTTACGCGCCAAGCGGAAACAGCATTCCGTGGCTTGCAGGCGGCGGTGAAATGGGCGCACTGATGCGGACACGCGACTGGTCCGATAGCCCCTTAGGACCTCCGGAGGGTTGGCCTGATAGCCTGAAATTGAGCGCGAGCATATGCATCAGCTCGCGATTTGACCTGATCGTGTGGTGGGGCCCCGATCTAATCATGTTGTATAACGATTCCTACCGCCGGACCCTGGGCGCCAAGCATCCATTTGCGTTAGGCCGGCCTGGCCGCGAAGTCTACCCGGAGATTTGGGATGTGATAGGCCCGATGTTGGAAAACGTGATGAGGACAGGAGAAGCGACGTGGTCCGCGGACTTGCTCCTATTACTCGAACGCAGTGGCTATCCCGAGGAAACCTACCACACTTTCTCGTATACCCCGATACGCGACCACCTCGGCAAGGTCGTGGGCGTAATTACTCCGGTCACCGAAACCACTGAAAAGGTGATTAGCGAACGCCGACTTCTGACTCTCCGGGACTTGGCCGCACGCAGCCTTGATGCCAGAACGGAAAAGGAATCGTGGGATATTGCTACTCAAGCTCTGAGCGCCAATCCGTACGACATCTCGTGCGCGGTTCTGTACAAGGTGAATGAGGATTTGTCGAAGGTTACGGCCGTGGCCCGTACCGGAATCAATCACGATGACCTGTTCTTTTTGAATGAAGTGGAATTGGAGGGCGGCGCAGGCGTGGCCTTGGCACCCGCTCTCAGTGCGGCGATAAACACCGGACAACCAGTTGAGTTGAACGAAGAGAATGGTTTCCGGCTATCGTTGCCTGGAGGATTCTGGGGCGTAAGCCCAACGGAGCTGAGCGTTCTACCGATTGCCCAGACAGGGCAAGAAAAGTCAATGGGAGCATTGGTCGTTGGGGCGAATTGTCATAAGAAACTCGACGATAACTACCGAGGATTCTTGTCACTTGTCAGCAGTCAAATAGCCAAGAGCATCGCTGATGCGCGGGTGCTAGATCAAGAGCGTCAGCGGGCGAGTGCTCTGGCCGAACTCGATCGCGCCAAAACCACTTTCTTCAGCAACATCAGCCATGAACTTCGCACACCGTTGACGTTGATTCTGGGACCAGTAGAGGATCTGCTTTCGCGGGACGACACCATCGGCGTTTCGGCCGGTGAACTTCAGTTGATACACAGGAATGCGCTGCGTCTCCTGAAGCTTGTGAATACATTGCTGGATTTCTCCCGCATTGAAGCCGGCCGCACCCAGGCGATGTACGAGCCCACGTCCTTGGGTCGCGTCACCGCCGATATCGCCAGCGTGTTTCGTTCCGCGATTGAAAGAGCTGGACTGGCATTTAAGGTCGATTGCCCTGATCTGGACGAGATGGTGTACGTCGACCTGCAAATGTGGGAAAAAATCGTTTTGAACTTGATTTCAAATGCCCTGAAGTTCACATCCGCAGGAACAATCGCCGTCGAACTCGCTCGCGTTGGCAACTCAGCACAACTAACCGTTACAGACTCCGGCGTCGGCATTCCAAAATCACAACTCTCCAAAATCTTCGAAC
>Ga0181526_10001223_pt1 | contig 25061 bp, 25 predicted proteins | sample PEATcosm2014_Bin_35_FD_119750 | JGI IMG/M metagenome (GOLD analysis project Ga0181526, IMG submission 119750) | Peatland microbial communities from MTU Mesocosm Facility, Houghton, MI, USA - PEATcosm2014_Bin06_30_metaG | ecosystem: Environmental > Terrestrial > Soil > Wetlands > Peat | place...
AGCACTTTTGCGACTTCTTGTGCCGTTCCGGGCGCAATCACGCCGGCCGGCCGAACTCCGTCCACGGCATCCTCTGGCATCGCCGGGCGCAAGTGTTCCGGGCCCACGATCGTACTTAGTTCGATCCACGCTTCGTTGTTCTGTACTCGAGCTTCGCTCATGATTTGACTCCCGTTTGGATCGCCGGTTCTTCAGCTAGTACCGCTGTGCCAGCCCTGCTAACTCGATGGGATGTGGCTCGTAAGCGACTGGCTTTTGCACGTTCGCGTCGGTGCCGGGAAACATCTTCGTCGGATTGCAGAGATCATAAGGATCGAACGCCGAGCGCAGGCGCTGCATAGCGTCCAAGTCAGCTGGGGAAAACATGACCGGCATGAACATCTTTTTCTCTTCCCCAATCCCATGTTCTCCGGTGATGGATCCACCCGCTTCCACGCACAGCCGCAGGATATCTTCGGCCAGTGTCATGGCTCGTTCCTCTTGCCCGGCGATGCGGCGGTCGTACAGCACCAGCGGGTGAAGGTTGCCGTCGCCGGCATGAAAGACGTTCGCCACACGCAGGCCCGCATCGGCGCTGAGGCGATCAATATCTCCCAGCACTCTCGGCAATGCGGTGCGCGGGATAACGCCATCCTGCACCAGGTAATTCGGAGAGATTCGACCAACGGCTGCAAAAGCGGCTTTGCGACCTTTCCACACCGCCATTCGTTCCGGCTCGGACTTCGCCAGGCGCATCTCCCAGGCTCCGCACTCTTTGCACATCGGGCCAACCTTTTCCATCAGCAACTCGACTTCGCGAGCCGAGCCATCGAGTTCCACCAGCAGCAGCGCCTGGCAGTTGGGATAGTTGGCATGGACGGCCGCTTCAGCCGCCTCAAGGGCGAGCCGATCCATAATTTCCATGGCTGCGGGAAACATTCCCGAAGCGATGATGTTGCTGACCGCGGCGCCCGCCTCGCTGCTCGAATTGAAAGCTGCCATCAATACCTGTGTGGTTTCAGGCTTCTTGATAACTCGCAGCGTAACCTTAGTGATGATCCCGAACGTTCCCTCGGAGCCGACGAAAGCGCCCACCAGGTCGTAGCCCGGCTGGTCCATCGTCGTGCCGCCCAGATTAAGCAGAGTGCCGTCGGAGAGCACAACCTCGAGCCCGAGAATGTAGGTCGTGGTTACTCCGTACTTAAAGCAGTGCGCGCCGCCGGAGTTCTCCGCCACATTACCGGCGACGGTGCAGACCACCTGCGAGGATGGGTCGGGGGCATAAAAGTAGCCGTAACCAGAAACCGCAGCGGTTATGGCGGAATTGGTCACGCCCGGTTCGACGACGACACGCGCGTTAGGCAGATCAACCTCAAGAATGCGATTCATCCGGGTGACGCTGATCACGACGCCGCCCTTGACCGGCAGCGCTCCGCCGCTCAGTCCTGTGCCCGAGCCGCGCGCAACCATCGGGATTTTTTCCCGGTAGCACAGCTTCACGATGGCCTGCATTTCTTCCGCGGTTGCGGGCAGCAGAACCAAGTCAGGAACTACGCGGAAAAGAGTCAAGCCGTCGCATTCGTAAGTCCGGAGCTGCTCGGGCCCGCTCACCAGGCCGGCATCTCCAACGATGGAACGAAATTCACTAACCAACCGAGCGTTCATGCAAACACCTCGATGATGGCGCTATGCGGGCCTTAAGATGGAGGATTGATGTATCCAAAGAGAGCCCCCGAACCGGGATACGGTTCTGTTTTTAGCACCATGGATTTGAAGCGGCGGTGACGGCGGTCACACTGCAGCATGTCAGATGACTCAAATGAGCGACCGCAGGTGGTTAACAGGGACCGAGAGAGCCGCTGCCACTACCAGGAGCAGGACCGACAAGTAAGTTGATTAGCGAAGTTTCGATCGTCCCGAGCAGATTACTAGAGGTTGGCGATTGAGGCACTTACCCGGTCAGCCGTCGTATCGACCAGGCGGTGACGAGGGAGAACCGGCAAGACGCGCGGCGGTGCTGCAATATCCAGCGCGCGCCACGTTTGCCGGATCACCTTGATCCAATACGACACCAGGCTTTGTTGTTGCCGACCGAGCCTGCTTCGCGACTGGCTCGTCGCGAATCCGTCAAGTCGTTAGTTCTTGGTGTTAGCAAGGAACGGCTGCGAGGCAATGTTCAGCACCGACTTCTGCGCCTCGATCACCGCGTCCGCGCCGCGTTGGAACGCATCGACGACCACGGTGGCCGGTCCCGCGGCTGCGCCCAGCTGCTTCTTGGTGCCCTCAAAAATGGTCTTGTTCTGCTGTCCGGCGAAGTCCAGAACTTTCTTCTGCGCTTCCACCGACCGCTGTACCGACTTCTGGATGGTCTCGCTGACGCCGCTGGCGATCTTGCCGTACGCTTCGGCGCGCACTTTGGTAACATCGGCGGCCGACTTGGTCTGCTCGACCACCAGATCGATGGCGCTCTTCTGGGTGTCAATGACGGTCTGCACGGCCTGGGTGGCAACCTCGAAGACGAAGGCAGGCGGGGTTACGGGCAAAAAGCTGAATGCCTGCTTCCAGGCTCCGAGCCATTCGGCGGTCTGCTGGGCCGCCAGGTCCAGGGTCTGCTTTTGCAGGTTGGCGACACGCTCCACGCTGTTGACGATCACGGGTGAAAAAACGTCCACGATCTCGGCATTCGTGGGGGTGGCAGTTGCGGTAGTAGTAGGCTTGCTTGACTTAGAGGTCTTAGGCATGGTCTGCTCCTTGAAAGGCGGCGTATTAGGATCATGCTGCATATTATGCTGCACTGCAACATAACTTAATCATACCCCTCTTTCGCGGCCTGTCAAGAGCAAAATGAAAAAAGATGGCCCCCAGCCCCTCGTCATCAAGAAGTACGAGAATCGGCGTCTCTACAATACTTTGACCAGCCAGTACATCAATCAGGACCAGGTGGCGCAACTGGTGCGCGATGGCCACGACGTGCGGGTGGTGGACGCCACCACCGGCGAGGACTTGACCCGCTTGATCCTGGCCCAGATCGTAGTGGAAGACGCCAAGACCCCGGATTCGATCTTCCCGCTCGATGTCTTGCGCCACATGATCCTTGCGTCCGGCCGGGCCACGCAGGAAAACGCCTTGCGCTACATGAAAGGGATGATGGACATGTACCAGAATGCCTATCGCTCCCTGCCGCCGGCCATCAATCCGTTCGAGTTTCTGCAGGGGCACTGGGGCCAGCCGGGAGTTGGCAATCGAGTCGCTGGAGCGGATCAGCCGCCGGCAGCCACCGCAACCGCGATGAACGCGAGCGAAGTGGACGAACTGAAGCGCAGAACCGAAGAGCTGGAGTCGCTGCTGACCAGGAGCGCGCCAAAGAAGTCGCAGAAAAAGAGCCCACAAAAACGACAATCTCGCCGCAAATCTTGACGCACTGCGGCAGGCAATCCAGGGTGTTTGCAGTTATCCAATAATCCGAGGCAATCATGGACATAAGAACTGTAGGAGTAATCGGAGCGGGCACGATGGGCAATGGTATTGCCCATGTCTTCGCCAAGAGTGAATACAAGGTCGTACTGGTTGATGTCGAGCAGCGCTTCGTCGACCGCGGACTGGAGACCATCCGCAAGAACATGGAGCGTGAAGTCTCGAAGGCCAAACTGACAGCCGAGCAACGCGACCAGGCGCTGGGCCGCATTACTACGGTAACCGACCGCAAGCAGCTCGCAAACTGCGACTTCATCGTCGAGGCCGCCAGCGAACGCTTCGAGATCAAGGCGGAACTGTTCCGCGACCTAGATGCGATGTGCCGGCCGGAAGTCATTCTCAGTTCGAATACTTCGTCCATTTCCATCACTAAGCTAGCGGCGGTGACGAAGCGGCCCGACAAAGTCATCGGGATGCATTTCTTTAATCCTGTGCCGGTGATGAAGCTGGTTGAAGTGATCCGTGGACTGGCGACCTCGAACGAGACCTACGCCACGGTCAAGACCCTGGCTGAGAAGCTGGAGAAAACGCCGGTTGAGGTGAATGACGCTCCGGGATTCGTCTCGAACCGCGTGCTAATGCCGCTGTTGAACGAGGCGATGTATGCCGTGATGGAAGGCGTCGCCACGCCAGAAGCGGTGGATGAGGTCTTTAAGCTGGGAATGGCGCATCCCATGGGCCCGCTCACGCTGGCCGATTTCATCGGGCTCGACGTCTGCCTCGATATCATGCGTGTGATGCAGTCCGGCCTCGGCGATCCCAAGTACCGGCCATGTCCGCTGCTGATCAAGATGGTGGACGCGGGATGGCTGGGGCGCAAATCGGGACGTGGATTTTATCAATACTGATTGGTTGCAGGCTGCCCCAATCGCGCTGCGGATTCCGCGGTGGGCATGGACGGGTACTCAGCTCTGGCTGGGGCGCTTGCGGCTCTTCCCTGCCTCGGCTTTACGCAACGGATCGGCCGGCTCGTAACCCATTTGGGCCGACAGAATCTTCACCAGCTTCGCCAACACCTTGGTTCGCGCCCAGTATTTGTCATTGCCTTCGATGAGCGTCCAAGGTGCGGTAGCAGTGCTGGTCTTCACCAGCATGTGCTCCACTGCTTCTTCATAGGCTGCCCACTTCTCGCGATTGCGCCAGTCTTCTTCCGTCAGCTTCCACGACTTGTAGCCGATGGCTTTGCGCTCATCGAAGCGCCGAAGCTGCTCCTCGCGCGAGATGTGGATCCAGAATTTCACCAGGATCACGCCGAAGTCCGCCAGTTGCCGTTCGAAGGAATTGATCTCCTTATAGGCACGCTTCCATTCCGCTTCGCTGGCAAATCCTTCCACTCGTTCCACCAGGACGCGGCCATACCAGGAGCGATCAAAGATGGCGATCTGTCCGCGCTCAGGCAGCCGTCTCCAGAAACGGTACAGATAATGCCGGGTTCGATCTTCGCCGAGCGGTGAGCTGATGGGATACACGACATAGCCGCGCGGATCGAGCTTTTCGGTGATGCGCTTAATCGCGCCACCCTTGCCCGCCGCATCCCACCCTTCGAACACGATAATGACCGGACGCTTCTGCAGGTAAACCTGATATCCCAGCTCCCGCAGTTGAATCTGGCGGCGCGTAACTTCGCGCACATAGGACTCGCGGTCCAGGGTGTGAGTAAGATCCACCGTCTCCAGCATCAGTGCCCACCTCCGGTCAAGGAGTCCATAGCGGCGCGCAATTCGGCGTCTTTGGAGGATTCGACGGCAACATCGGTGGGCGGCGCCTTGGACCCCAAGTTCTTTTCGATCGCGCTGATGACGGTCTCAAACACCTTTTTCCGGGTGTACGATTTTGAGCTCGCTTCGACGATCGTCCAGGGAGCGTACTCGGACTCGGTCAGCTCCAACATTTCCTCGGTTGCCGCGAGATACTGGCCGTATTTCTTATGGCGAGCCCAGTCGGCCTTGGTCACGCGCCATGCTTCCAGCGGATCTTCCTGGATCATTTCAAAGCGCCGGCTCTGTTCCTTCCTGCTGATGTGCAGAAAGAATTTCAGGATCACGGTGCCATCGTCGGCCAGCATGCGCTCAAATTCGATGATGTCGCGGAACGCCTGCTTCCATGATTTCTCGGCAATCGTTCCGTCCACCCGTTCCTCGAGCACGCGACCGTACCAGCTATGATCGAATATGACCATCTCGCCGCGGTTCGGCACCTTCAGCCAGAACCGCCATAGCCACGGACGCTGCTGCTCGTAGGTTCGCGGAGCGGTGATCGGGTAAAGTTTGAAGCCTCGTGGATCCAGTCGCTGGGTGAGAGCCGCGATCGTGCTTCCCTTGCCCGATGCGTCCCATCCCTCGAAAACAATGAGCGTGGGCACACCGTTATCCCAGCACGCCTTCTCCAAATCATATAAACGCAACTGCAAGCTGGGGACAACGCGTTTGTATTCTTCCCGGGACAGCTTCTTCTTCAGGTTGATGTTTTCGAGCATGGGAAGGTCAATTCTACTCAGGTATGAACGCTTTTGCGCCGGACAGACGAAGCGGGACGCCTCGGTCGAGTGGCCCGACTTCTGGAGCGACCTGAGGAGGATAATGGGGCATGCTCATGTCACTCTTGTATAGCTACCTCTTCCCTGCCATGTGGGTGGGTTACTCGGTCTATTGGTGGGCAATGTCGAGGGACGTCAAAGAGACCGAGCGCGAGGAACCTGCGTCATCGCGAATTACGCGGTTGGTTTTGATTATTTGCGCGTTCGCGCTTCTCTGGCTACCGAGAGTTCCGCTTTCACTGCTAAACGAGCGATTTCTTCCGCTGGGCATCTGGTGCTTCTGGAGCGGCGCCGCAATTACCGCTGGCGGTCTACTCTTTTCTGTCTGGGCGCGTCGTCACCTGGGAAAAAACTGGAGCCAGGCCGTCACCCTAAAAGAAGATCACGAACTCATTACCACCGGCCCCTACGCACTGGTTCGCCATCCCATCTATACCGGGCTTCTGCTGGGATTCATTGGTTGCGCGGTGGCTCGCGGCGAATGGCGCGGGCTAATTGCTGTTGCGCTTGTGTTCGTCGCACTATGGCGCAAACTACGGCTTGAGGAAAAATGGATGCGCGCTCAGTTCGGCGCGTCGTATGAAAGCTATTCTCGACACGTCGCGGCGCTGGTGCCTTATATCGTCTAAGCGAGGCGTTCAGTGGGGAAAGAAACCGGAATCGTAACTAAATTGTCATACTGCTTGTATATACTTTTGACCGCGACCGGCGCCCCGGTGCACTATCACTAAGTAAGTAGGCGGTTTGAATCTCTTCGGGTCGGACGGGTTCTAACTCCTCTCAGAAAACACCCTTATGTTCTTGACCAAACTTGCTGCCGTCTTGCTCTGCTCCGTGACTACGCTGGCTGCACAGAGCCTTCCTTCTGGAACTGCACTCCCTATCATGCTGAACTCAACTCTCAAGTCGAAAGACTCTAAGGCAGGTCAAAGGATCGAAGGGAGACTCATACAGGAGGTTTTGTTGCCGTCCGGCGCGAAAATCAAGTCCGGATCGCACGTAACCGGACACGTGGTTTCGGACGACTTCAGCGGTTCCGTCCGCCGCATTACAGTGACGTTCGACAGTCTCCAGGATCAGGGACTCACCATTCCGTTGAGTGTTAATCTGCGCGCCATGGCTGCAGCGGAGAGCGTTTTCCAGGCCAAGACTCCGATCGATGCCGCCTCGACCTACGAATCCTCGTATGGGTGGACCACAAAACAGGTGGGCGGCGATGTGGTATTTCGTGGTCGTGGATATATTGCCTCGCCCGACGGGAAAGTCGGCCGCTGGAATGGTTCCGGAGCCTGGGGTAAGTTGACGCCTGCGGGCGATTGCCTGGCAACCGAGGTCAACGAACAAGAGCAGGCGCTATGGGTGTTCTCGACCACCGCGTGCGGAGTCTATGGGTTTGAGGACCTGAAGCTTGCTCAAACCGGCAGCAGTGCGCCGGTCGGACAAATCACGCTCGAATCCGCCAAGGACATCCTCGTCCGCGATGGTAGCGGTTGGCTCTTGCTGGTCAATGCTGCCCCCGCCAGTCCTGCAAGCACAAAATAGGTACTTTTGTTTTTGCCAGATTGAATCCGCTACACTAATCCAATTCAGGGGGATTGGTGACATCGGTTAGCGTGAGCACACCTGGGAAGGTTCGGCCAACGTCCGGGCCGGGCGCGCTGGCGTCGCCCCGCAATCGCACAATTCTTGTGGCCCTGCTGCTCGCAATTGCAACCGTCGCGCTATATTTCCCGGTGCATACCCACCCATTCGTCAACTACGACGACAGCCTCTACGTCACCGAGAACGAACAGGTGCAGGCGGGGCTGACTTGGGTCACGGTCAAGTGGGCATTCACATCATTTAAGGGAACTTGGCATCCGCTGACCTGGCTCACTCACGAGTTCGACTGCCAATTCTTCGGCCAGGACCCCGGCGAGGCCCACGTCGTCAACATGCTTCTTCATTCGCTGAATGTGGTGCTGCTGTTTTGGGTGCTGCAGGCGGCGACGGGCTACCTTGGCCGCAGCGCGATGGTGGCGGCGCTGTTTGCAGTGCATCCCATCAATGTCGAATCCGTGGCCTGGATTGCCGAGCGCAAGACCCCGCTCAGCATGGTGTTCTTCCTGCTCGCGCTTGGCGCCTACCGATGGTATGCGCTTAAGCCTCGGGCCGGTCGGTACATCCTGGTTACATTTCTTTTCGCGGTTGGACTGCTCGCCAAGCCGCAAATAATTACTTTTCCCTGCGTTCTGCTGTTGTGGGACTATTGGCCTTTGCGGCGGATGTTCCCTGCCGATCGCGAATCCGCAGAACCCGCCAACGCACGCATTCCCGCCAAAAGTCTTTCGTGGCTGGTACTGGAAAAGCTGCCGCTGTTCGCCCTTTCCGTGGCTAGCGCTCTTATCACCATGGTCGGTGCCAGCACCGACAAGGTCTTCTATCCGCTTTCTCTCCGCCTCGAAGCCGCAATCGTTTCCTACGTGCAATATCTGGGGAAGGCTCTTTGGCCCTCGCGCCTGGCAGTTTTTTACCCACATCCGGGAGACTCTCTGCCGCCGTGGCAGGTATACGCGGCATTGTTCCTGCTGGTGGCGATAACGGCGCTGGTCTTCGAGTCCCGCCGTCAGCGTTATCTTTTGGTGGGCTGGCTGTGGTTCCTGGGAACGCTGGTGCCTATGCTCGGCTTGCGGCCGGTCGGCTACAGGGGCATGCAAGGAATCGCCGATCGCTACGCGTATCTGCCCTTTATAGGGCTGTTTATCCTGATCTGCTGGGGCGTGGCAGACTTAGTATCGCGGCGCGAACCGGGACGGTCCCCAGCATGGCTGACCGCCTGTAGCTTGGCTGTACTGCTTCTGCTGGCGACGGTTACACATCGTCAAATCAGCTACTGGAGCGACAACGTTACCTTGTGGTCGCATGCTCTGGAGGTCACTGGCCCCAACTGGCTGGCGGAAAATAATCTCGGCAAGGTGCTCATGAGCGAAGGTAAGGAAGAGGCAGGAGTGGCGCATTTCTTCCGCGCCGTGGCCATCTATCCCAACGATCCTGCCAGTAATTTGAACATCGCACTATATGAACAGAAGCGTGGCAACTTCTCCGACGCCGTTCCCCACTTCAAGATCGCGATCGCCATGTCCCAGGACAACCAGCTCAAGATTGCGGCGCTCACTAACCTGGGCCGTACTTACTCTGAGCTTGGAAATCAGGCGCAAGCTAGCGAGTGTTTCTCGGCTGCAGCCAGACTGAACCGATAGTTAAGGTCAGGGAGTGGGAGGAAGCTCTCGTTGAGCTTCGGGCGTTTCATAGAACCAGGCAACGGTTTTCGCGATGCCATCCTTTAAGCCCGTCAGCGGGTAATCCCCCAACAGTGATCTTAGCTTCCTGACGCTCAAACATTTCGAGAGGCCGCCCACGTAACGCTCCCTGTCGTACTCGATCCGCTCGGGCGGGAATCCAACGACCTCGCAAATTACATTCGCAAAATACCGGATCGAGTGTTCCTCTCCAGCTCCGATATTCACGATGTCGTTCTTCACCGAACCCGACAGACGAACCAGGATGTCCACAAAATCCGGGAGGTAAACCAACTCCCGCTTCTGATTGCCGTCGCCCCACAGCACTACCGGCTCTCCAAACTCCTTGCCCCGGACGATCTTGTGAATGAGGTCGAAGATGAAGTGTTTTTGCCGACCATCAGTGTGATAGCCGGGACCATACAACGTTGATGGAACGGCGCACAGATACTCCAGTCCAAACTGTTTGTTCAGAGCGAGTAAGCCCGCGTATAACATGCGCTTGGTCATGGCATACGTGAACAGGCTCTCGATGGGAACTCCACGCAAGTAGTTCTCTTCCTCCAGATCGCTCCCCGGCTCATAAGCACAGCTGGTGCCCATGCAGATCAGTTTTGCCTGCGGCTGGTTTCGCCACCACCAGTCCAGCACGTTCGTATTCAGTTGCTGGTTGTTGATCCACTGCTCGCCGGGATGGCGCAGGCAAAAATCACCGGCCTGGGTCCAGGCTGCCAGATGGTAAACCTGGTCGTAGACTGCGGAGTTGAATCGTTCCAGAGTTCCCTGTTTGGTCAGATCGCACTCCGCGGAACTGAGCCCCATCACCTCGTGGCCATCTGCTTTCAGACGAGTGCAAAGGGCCGTACCCAGGAATCCCGACGCGCCGGTCACGAGCATCTTCATTGTTCCGCTGGCTCCCTCGGATTCACCGGAAAGTAGAATTCGACTCCGCAGTCGAGTAGATGCTGGTTATTCTTCAGAATCTCTGTCTTGAAGTTCCACGCCAGAACATAGTAGATGTCAGGGGGCTCGGCCAGTTCCTCCTCGATCACCACCGGGATATGCATACCGGGAGAGAAGAGGCCTTTCCGCAGCATATTCTTTTCCACCAGGCAATCGATGTATTCCGGGCCAATGCCGAAATAATTCAGCAACGTATTGCCCTTAGCCGGCGCGCCAAACCCGAATACCCGCTTCCCATCGCGCTTGGCCCTGGAGAGGTAGTCGAGATTGTCCGCCTTCATCTTTTGGACGCGGCGATAAAACGCTTGATAGGTTCCAATTTCGTTGCTGCGTTCCTTGACCTCTGCCCGCTTTAACTCCAGCAACCGCGCACTCGGCTCCGTTCGTCCAGTTTGGGTGACAAAACCGATGATTGACCCTCCGTGAATCGGCGACAGATAGGCGTCGAACAAGGAAAGACCGTGGCGCTCCAGCAACCGGCTGATGGTCTGAAGATTGTAGTACAGCAAATGCTCGTGATAGATCTGATCGAAGGCAACGTTCTCTAGGATGCTTTTCATATACAGGAATTGCACGATAAAGACGCCCCCATCCTTCAGGGCTTCGCGGATACCTTCCGTCACCGAATGAAGTTCCTCCAGATGAAAGAAGATACCGGCTGCGTTGATGAGATCAAACTTGCGGCCGAGCCCACGGGCTGTCTCCAGATTGAAAAACTCATTCAACGTCGGGACACCCGCTGCGTTTGCGATTCGGGCCGTCATCCGGGACGACTCGACTCCCAGAACCTCGTAACCGAGGGCCTGGAAATGCTTCAGTTGGGTTCCGTCATTGGAACCGATGTCCAGGACAGATTTCGCAGTCGCTCCCCGCAGAAAGCGCCGGTCGGCTTCCATGGCCACCTGGCGAAAATGTTCGCTCAAAGAGGTGGTCACTCCCGACAAATACGTGTGATCGGCGAACATCACTTCCTTTTTCACGGTGTAGTCCAGTTGCGCGGCGCCGCACGTCAGGCAATAGACAACGCGAAGCGGATAAAACGGCTCAGCGCCCACTTCTTCTTTCTTAAGGAAGTGGTTGCACCATGGCTGCGAGCCGAGGTCCACCACAAGTTCCAGTTGTCCACCATCGCAAACTCGACAAATCATAAGAAATGCCCTCGATTGGTCGTCACAAACTGGCCGGCTAAGGGGAGCGTTCCCTCGGTGCCAATATCCATGAACGGAGCGCTTGTGGGGCTCACCGCGATGCGGATGCCAGCCGCCAACAGAGAAGGAAATACGTCGGTTTCGAAGCTCAACGGACGTGCTGATGGAAATTGCCGCAGCAGGCCGGCCGCAAGCAGGTAAATTCCGGCGTTAATCAGACCGCGGCCCGGACGCTTTTCCGAGAATTCCAGCAGCGTGCCCTGCGAGTCCGTTTTCAACGCGCCGAAGCGAGAGCAATCTTCCGCATGTAAACCCAGGATCACGGCTTGGGTCTCACTGTCTAGTAGGTCGAGCATGGGTTTCAGATCGCCTAAGACCAGCGAATCCCCGTTGGAAACAAGCCACGGATCTGTTTCCGAGGCCCTGGAACCAACCGCATTCACGAAGCCTCCGGCCGTGCCGCATGGCTCCAGTTCCGATTCGCAACGAATATCGATTCCCGCAAACTGGACTTGGCTGAAATGCGCGGCGATGATCTCCGAGCGAAATCCGGTGGAAATCGTAATATCGTTGAAGCCCTGCTTGCCCAGGAAGCGGACGACCCATTCCAGAAAGGGCCTGCCCGCCGTCAGGGCCATCGGCTTCGGTATGCCGGGAAGCAGCCGCTGCACCCGCGAGCCTTGTCCACCAGCGAGAATTACTGCCTTACGACGCAAACCGCTAGACATTGGAATATAGACGATTGCGCAGAATGGCGTATCCCTTGATCAACTCCCGGATTCCGCGTTCCAGCGGCCATTCCGTCCGGAAGCCGGTCTGCGCCAGGCGCGCGTTGGAAACGATATAGTCCCGTTTATCCGGGTCTTCCCCAATCGGTGCTTCCAGGTAAACAAAATCAGGCAATTGTTTTTTGATCTCGGCGCATAATTCAAGCTTCGAAAGATTCGCCTCCTCGAGTCCCACGTTGTAAGGCTTCCCTTTCATCTTCTCAAAGTGATCCAGGCCGAAGAGGAAGACGCGCGCCACGTCGCGCACGTGTATATAGTTCCGCTTGAAATGCCCTTCGAAAATCAGAAGCGCCCGATCGGTGACGGCGCGGTAAACGAAGTCATTTACCAGCAAGTCCGTGCGCATCCGCGGAGACATGCCGAAGACCGTTGCCAGGCGGAACGTCAGGCTGTTTTCGCGCTGCAAAACCGCCGCTTCAGCCTCGACCTTAGTTGTTCCATACAGCGAAATGGGCTTCAGGGGCGTGTCCTCGGTGCAGAACGTGGTTCCCTGCCCGGTCCCATAGCCGCTATTAGTCACAGGCATCATGATTCCCTGTTCTTTGCCGGCCAGCCGGCAAATCATCCGCACCGCCTCCAGGTTGATGGTCGTGGCCGCAATCGGATCCTTCGCACACATGGGCGCTCCCACCAGCGCCGCCAGGGGAATCACAAAGTCGGCCCTTCTCAGTAACGTCTTGACCAGCGCCTCATCGCGGCAGTCGCCGCGCACAACTTCGAAGGTCTCATACTGGCAGCAATCCGACAGGCTGGTTTGCTGAAACATGAAGTCGTCCAGCACAGTTACTTGATGGCCAGCCTGCAGCAAGTGCGGCGTCAGAACCGAGCCGATATATCCGGCGCCCCCGGTAATGAGAATGTGCATTTCTTGTCGATCCTTCCTTGCCGTCCGGCTCGGGCACTCACTTAAGAGTGAATAATTCCGCTCCCGCTTGCGTTGATTGAGAACGGGATTTCGTAGTAGTTGGCCAAAGCATTGCGAACCGCTGCCTGGTTTTCCTGGGGAACAAAAAACAACAGAAATCCGCCGCCTCCCGCTCCCAGCAGCTTGCCGCCCAGCGCTCCGGCAGCTCGCCCATCTTCATACATCTTGTCGATCACCGGTTTGCTGACACCACTCGCGAGCATTCGCTTCTCCTGCCAGGTCCGGTCCAGCAGTTCTCCAAAGGCCGATAAGGGTTCGTTCCCGGTGAGAATGTCATGAGCCTTGTCCACCAGATTCAATATCCGTTTCAAGTTTTCCTGGATGTTCGACAGGTTTTCGAGTTTGCACTTTTCTATGTCGCCGGCCGGCCTCGTAACCCCGGTAAAGAACATCAGCAACGAGTCGTCCAGCTCGCGCTGGCGGGTCTGCGACATCGTGATCCGGTGCACCACAAAGTGATCGTCGCGGATGAAGCGAACCACGTTAAGGCCTCCGTACGCCGCCAAGACCTGGTCCTGGCAGCCTACCTCCTCCTTGAGAATATTCCGCTCGATGTGGACCGCTAGATTGGCCAGCTCATACTGGCTTATAAATCTCCCTTGGAAGGCTTTGAGGGCGTTGATCAAGCCCACGGTAAAGCTGGAAGAAGAACCCAGGCCGGAGGATGACGGCAAGTCGGCGGCCAGGCTGATCTCCACATCCCGCTCGATGTTCAGGAAGCGAAGGACCTCGCGAAAGGGCCGGTGCTCAATTTCATCCAGCGAGCGGACGCACTCCACTTTGCGATACGCGAGCCGGATCGAATAATCGAATAGCCGGGATGGGAACTCAGTGACGCAATGGTAGATGTATTTGTCGATGGCCGTCCCCAGGACGGCGCCGCCATGCTTTAGAAAGAACTGGGGAAAATCTGTTCCTCCTCCGAAGAAACTCATACGTAGTGGGGTTCGGGCGATGAGCATGGTGGTATCGCGATTCTTAAGTCAAAACCTTCTGCAAAATCAGGTGAATGCCGTGACCGTCTTCCGGACTCCAGTCCTTCAGAGACAGCCCGTGCCCACGCACCATGTCTTCCGTGGTGAAGGGATGTTTTGCCACCTTTACGAATCCCCTCTCACAGAAGCGCTGCTCCCACCATGCGGCCGGCTCTAGCGTCTGGTGGTATACGGCGCCGATCAGCGGATTGCCATCCGGCAATAGATCGACGGAACCGATGAAATAGCCGCCGGGTCTCAGATGTAAAACGATTGAGTCGATCATCCCGGTCAGCGCCGCATCCGGGATATGCTCCAGCACTTCCCACGCTGTAATCAAGTCAAATTGAAAGGGGCGGCCTAGCCGGGTCACTTGAAATGGCTTGGTCAGGTCGCAAGTGAACAGGTTGAACGGGATCGTATCCCACTCCCCCGACTTCGTCCTTCTCGCGACGTCGGATCCCTCCAGTCCAATCGCGTCGTGACTATCTTCGAGGAAGCTGCGCACCATTCCGCCTCCCGCGCAACCGAGATCCATGATCGAGATTTTCTGCTGCGGCCGCAGTAATTCGTAAACCTTGAGATTGAATCGGGGGTTGACGGAGTTATCGTAGAAGGCGCCTCTTGGATGGACATGATCGGCGCTGCCCGCCGCAACCGCATGGGCGGTCTCGACCGCGAAGCGGGGGCAGCCCTGCTGGTAGGATTCGAGGTATCGCTGCTTCCAGAGCATGTTCGCCTGGCTCTCGAGGGGAGTCTGTTTGCGTTTCGCGAGCCGCCCGTCCATCAGAGATAGCAGTCGAAAAAAAAGCCCGGTGATCACCGGCGGTTGGTGCGTCAGGAGTGCCGTCTTGATGCGACGGTAATTCCGGTTCGCCAATCGGATCGCGGCGTACTTCATGGGAAGCCCTGGAGAAGACGTCACCGCTTGTACTCCGATTTCAGCAGGAGCAGGCCGCGATATGCCGCGAGGCTTTCCTTCAGGAAGTGTTTGGGGGGCAAACCTCTGCTCGCGCCTTTGCGGCCGCGGCGGTGTATGACGTGAACCTGCTTGATACTGCGGTTGTCCATCTCCGCGCGAAGAAGAAGCTCGGCATTGATCAACGTGGGCATGCACTTCAGCTCGGGCAGAAGCTCCTTCACCATGTCCGTCTTCATGATGCGGAATGCGGAGTTGATGTCGCTGTAGTGGACGTCAAACATCACGCGGGCAACGCGGTTGAAAACGGCCGAGGCCACTTTTCGGAAAAAGGGATCCTGCCTCCCAATCTTGGCTCCGTGGACAATTGAAAATTCTCCCACAAACGGAGCCAGCTTCCAGAACTCCGACGGCACGTATTGTCCATCCGAATCGGTAAAAAAAACCAAGGGGCACGTAGCCTCAGAATAGAGCAAGCGGGCGGCTGCGGCGAAGCCTTCTTTGGTGTCGCGATAGATGACCCGCATGAAGGCGTACTTCTGGCACAGCCTCCCCAGTATCTCGCGCGTTCCATCAATGCTTGCGGCTTCGGCAATAATTAGTTCCGAGCCTGCCGGAAGGTGCTGAATCACGTCCGTTACCCACTCCTCAAGGACGTCTTCCAGAACTTCCGCTTCATTGCAGACCGGCATCAGGATCGACACGGGGGCCGGGAGTGTCCTCACCTTGACTCTAGTCATGGATGGGCGCCTGCTCGGCTTCTAGCCACGAAGGAAAAGCCTGGACGGCTTCGGCGAGCGAGTCAACGTAATAGAGTCGAAATTTGGATCCCACCAGGTCTTGTTTCCATTGCGCGACCTGCTGCCGCGTCTCTTTGCCGTAGCCGCTGAGCACATGCACTGCGCCCCGAAGTCCTGCACGATACGCCGCCTCAATGTCCAGAGGCTTGTCGCCGACGAGCCAACTGGCTGAAAGATCGATCGCCAGGCTGGAGGCCGCAGCCAGGATCATGCCCGGGTTCGGCTTGCGAAACGGGTGATCGGCCGCCGCCAGTTCGCCAAGGGCTTCCGGATGGCAGGCACAGCCCCAAGTGCCGTCGAGCCAGCCACCCTCAGCCGCCAACTGCGTTTCGATATGGGTTTGCACTTGCTCGAATTCCTTCCACCCGTAGTACCCTTTTCCAATTCCAGCCTGATTCGTGACCAAGACAACGAGAATGCCAAGCTGATTCAGCCTTGCGATGGCGCTCAGCGCACCATCTATGTAGCGAACATCTTCAATTTTGTGAAGATATCCGGTGTCCTCGACGATGACTCCGTCCCGATCCAGAAAAACACCGGGCCGGGCCGGAGTACCTGGGACGGGAGGACGTCTGACCTGACAATAGACCGGCGTCATGAAGGAAAGAGGAGGTCCTCCACACGAGCACAGATCACATGATAAGTGACTACGTGCGCCTCTTGAATGCGAGGAGTGGAAGCGACTGGAGCGGCCATCAAGACGTCACACAATGGCGTCATTTTGTTGCCTTGCGCGCTGGTAAGCCCGACGGTGCGAAGTCCCATGGCGCGGGCTGCCTTAAGAGCCGCGATTATGTTCGGGGAATTCCCGCTGGTGGAGATGCCCCAAGCCACATCTCCGCGGCGACCTAACGCCTCGACTTGCCGGGCGAAGACGGTTTCAAAACTGTAATCGTTGCTCCATGCGGTTACTACCGCCGGATTGGCGGAGAGCGCCAGGGCCGGTAGCCCTGCCCGTTCTTTCGCGAACCGTCCCACTAGTTCTCCACAGATGTGCAGGGCATCGGCCGACGATCCGCCATTTCCAAACACAAGAAGCTTGTTGCCCGCTTTAAAAGCGTCGTACAGGACCTGAATGGCCTTTTCGACTTGCGTCGTATATTCCGGAACACAAAGGCTTTGGAGGTTCCGGGCAGCCTCTTGGAAGACAGGCAACAAGCTCGTCGGCGTCACGGTTTCACTGCCCGGCTTTTGCGGCACGATATAAACAATGGATACCCATCAAACAGTTGCTCATTCTAACACTGGCTCAAGAAGTTTCGGTAGACCTGGCAGGCTGCTAGCGGCTTGGGCGACCAAGAACCCGAGCGATCATGTAACGTTACGACACAGTTTCCCGACGCTAAAGCAAACCACGCATTGCGCTACAAAGCGGGCCGTGCTGGGGAGATTGCAACACCCTACTCACAATCGAGGTTGAGTGTCTTGCCTTTGCCGAGGCAGCGGCTAGACGTGACTGAGGTCACGACCGCGTGTGATCCAGAACACCGCTTCGTGGCTTTCATCTGCTTTATATCTCTAGCACAAGGATTGGAATCATTTCCTCCAGCGGCACAGGCAGGAAGATGAGTGAGCCAAGCCCAGGGCTCCTGACCGTTTCTTGTGGACACACCCTATGAAGGCGTTCAAAGATACGGGACATCTCTTCCGCGTTGCGGCAGTTTTCCTGGTAGGGTTCGTAGCTTTTCTGGCGCTGCGCAGTCTTCTGGTACCGCACAGCTTCGGCCGCTATGGGCATTACCGCGCCGATGCAATAGCTGAAGTGGCAGCTCTGCCCGTCTCCTACGCCGGTCATCAAGCCTGCGAGACTTGCCATAGCGACGTCGTCGATGTGAAGAACAAGGGTGTGCACAAGGGCGTCGCCTGCGAGTCCTGCCACGGACCGCAAGCTAAGCACGTCGACGACCCGGGATCTGTGGTGCCGGACAAGCTGGACACTTCGGTGCTCTGCCCCCGCTGCCACCAAGCCAACCTCGCCAAGCCCAAGAGTTTTCCGCAGGTAGATGCCGCTGAGCATTCGGGCGGAGCGGCGTGCAATACCTGCCATCAGCCGCACACTCCTGCGATCGGCGCCGGAGGCAGCCAATGAACATCACCCGCCGGCGCATGCTCGTTCTACTGCCTGCCGCTGCGGTTGCCTGGAAATACGTCCTGGCCGGAACTCCGGAAGCTTCTCCCAACTACGACATGGCGGAACATTGGTGGGCCATGCTCATCGACATTACCAAGTGCATCGGCTGCGGCAGTTGTGTTCGGGGCTGTCAACTGGAAAACCATGTTCCTGACGGCTACTTCCGCACTTGGGTCGAACGTTACCACGTTGAGGATTGGGAGATGGAGTATCCCAAGGTGGATTCTCCCGATGGTGGCAAGAACGGGTTCCCCGTTGCCAAGGAGACCGGTGGGAAGAATTTCTTCGTCCCCAAGCTGTGCAATCACTGCGCGGACTCTCCCTGCACACAGGTATGCCCGGTGGGTGCGACTTTCGTCACTCCCGATGGCGTGGTGCTGGTCGACCAGAAGTATTGCCTGGGTTGCCGTTACTGCGTGCAGGCCTGTCCCTATGGCTGCCGGTTCATCAATCCAACGACGTTAACGGCCAACAAGTGCACGCTCTGCTATCACCGGATCACGAAGGGATTGACGACCGCGTGTTGCGAAGTCTGTCCCACGGGCGCGCGGCAACTCGCCAACCTGAAGGATCCGAAGGACCCAATTCACGAATTCTTAAGGACCCACAGTGTGCAGGTTCTGAAGCCACATCTGGCGACGGGTTCGAAGTGCTTTTATTACGGCCTGGATGGGTCGGTGCGATAAGGAGACGGTTGTGCAGATTCCAGTTCAAGGATTCATGTACCCCAACGAGGTGGAACTGCAATGGAGCGTGCTGATCGTCCTGTATCCGTTTCTTACCGGACTGGTAGCCGGAGCGTTCATTCTGGCATCGCTGGAGCGCGTATTTCGGGTGGAGGAGGTCAAGCCTACCTACCGGCTGGCACTACTGACCGCGCTGGCCTTTCTGCTGGTCGCACCCTTGCCGTTACAGCTGCATCTCGGCCATCCCGAGCGCTCTTTCGAGATGTATCTAACGCCCCACCGCTCTTCGGCCATGGCCATGTTCGGCTTCGTATACCTGTGGTATCTGCTGGCCGTCCTGGTGTTGGAGATCTGGCTCGACTACCGCCGAGACATCGTAGTGATGGCGCAGAGTACCACCGGTTGGAGGCGGCTGCTCTATCACATTCTGACGCTAGGCTCGACCAACATCAGCCCGCGTTCGCTGGAGATTGACGAGCGCGCCGGTTGGCTGATCACCGTGATCGGAATCCCTTCCGCATTTCTGCTGCATGGCTATGTCGGCTTCATCTTCGGATCGGTGAAGGCGAATCCCTGGTGGTCCTCGCCGCTGATGCCGGTGGTGTTTCTGTTTTCGGCCATGGTTTCCGGTATTGCGGTCGTGATGCTGCTGTACATGCTGTCGAGCTCGCTGCGGCGGGAGCCGATCGATATGCGCTGCGTCGACACGGTCGCCAAGTACTTGTTCTACACGTTCGTTATTGACTTCAGCCTGGAAATGCTCGACCTGGTCCACCGCATCTACGAAGCCGACGAATCGTTTCGCAGCCTGGACTTCATGGTCCACACCCGGATGTACTTCTCGCAGGTGGTACTGCAGATCTTCATAGGCACACTCTTGCCGATTACGCTTCTGGGTTTGACGCAAGTGTTGAAGTTGAGCCCGGTGATTCGCAAGCAGATCTATGTGCTGTCGGGGTGCTTGACGTTGGTTGGTATCTTCGCCATGCGCTGGAACGTGGTGATCGGCGGACAGCTCTTTTCCAAGAGCTTCCTGGGATATACGACTTATAAGATGGGAATCGTCGCCCGCGAAGGGTTGCTGACGGCAATTGTCCTGAGCGTTCTCCCCTTAGTGTTCCTGTGGGTGTTGGTGAAACTCCTGCCACCCTGGCCGAAGCAAAATTCGGGCGCGCTCCCCGACGCCACACCTGCGCATTGAGTTCAAACAGCGGTCGTTCCCAGCCTCTGCCCGCGTCCTTCACGTCCTCGTCCACCCAGAGCTCCTAATCCAGACGGAAGCGCCGTGTTATCTTCGACGGGAATCGCCACAAGCAAAAAGGAAGCGGCTCATGGAAACAAAATCCGCAGCGCACGAACGGTTCGATTCCGCACATGACGGGCTCATCAAGCTCAGCCATCGCATCCACGCGCATCCTGAGATAGGTTTTCAGGAGGAGCACGCCTCCGAGTGGCTCTGTGAGTCCCTGGCTGACGCCGGATTCGCCGTGGAAAAAGGCATTTGCGATCTTCCTACCGCGTTCCACGCCCGTGCAGGGTCCGGTCCTTTGCATGTCGGAATTTGCGCTGAATACGATTCTTTGCCGGGCATCGGCCACGCCTGTGGCCACAACATCATCGCCGCGTCGGCGGTTGGAGCGGCGCTCGCCGCGGCCACCGTCGCGGACGAAGTGGGGCTTACCGTCCACGTGATCGGCACGCCTGCTGAAGAGGTGGGCAATGCCGGCGGAAAGGTTTTGCTGCTGGAACGGGGCGGATTTGCGGGCATCCACGCTGCCATGATGGTGCACCCGGCGCCGTTTGACATGCTGCGCGCAAAGATCATCGCCGCTTCTATGTTTGAAGTGCACTGCACCGGAAAGGAATCTCACGCTTCGGCGTTTCCGGAGCTGGGCGTGAACGCCGCAGATGCGCAAACTGTCGCCCAGGTAGCACTGGGACTTTTGCGCCAGCATATCCGCTCTACGGACCGCATCCACGGGATTGTCACTAACGGTGGTGTTGCTCCCAACGTTGTTCCCGCGCACACCTCGGCCAAGTACATCATTCGCTCCGAAACCCTGGATCAGCTTGCCGAGCTGCAGCCCAAAGTCTACCGCTGCTTTGAGGCCGGCGGCCTCGCCACGGGAGCGAAAATTGCTATTACCGGAGGCGATAAGCCTTACGCGGAAATGCATCACGACGGGGACATGGCGGCTCTCTATCGCAGCAATTCCGAGGCGCTTGGCCGGCCGTTCCCGAATCTCGGGGAGTGGGAGACCCGGCCTACCGGTTCCACCGACATGGGCAATGTTTCCCGCGCTATACCGTCGATCCATCCCATGATTGGCATCAATTCCCTGCCTGCAGTGAATCACCAGCCGGAGTTTGCTGCGCACTGCGTAACTGCGGACGCAGACAAGGCGCTGGCGGATGGCGCGCTGGCTATGGCGTGGACCTGCGTCGACCTGGCAACAAATGATGACGTGCGGGAGCGTCTGATGGGTCACCAGTAGTAAGGAGGCGGATCTCTCAATCCCGGTAGTACGACACCTGCTCTCGCAAGAGCAGTGCCCGCCAAATCCGGCAAGTCCCTCAGTTTTCCGAACGACTCCTCGGCGCGATAGTCTAAGCGCTGCGCCTCACTGTAGCAGTCCGTACATGGCCACTTGGCCCTGTGCGCCAACAAAGACATGCCCGTCGGCCACGGTGGGAACAGCAAACTTGACTGGGAGTCCCATCTGGTCGCGTCCTGAATCTTGCTGGGAGTTATAGAGCTCAGTTCCGAGATTGCTGGCGCTGTAGGCGCGCAGGATGGCGTTTCCACCGTTGCTGTAGTTGTCGGTCTCAATGATCCAGACGATTCCGGTGTGGGTTAGGTTGGAAGAGACCACCGGCGACGGTCCGGGGAAGTTGAATTGCTCAGTCGACTCAGAAGTGGGAGTGGTGGAAAAGAGCTCGGTCTGGGGATTGAAGGCGAAGGCCTTCAAGTGGTCGTATATGCCCCCGAAATATGCATTATTGTTCCAGAACGCCGGGCCGCCATACATGCCGCCAATGGCGAAGGGCAGCGTCTGCACGATCTGGTCGTCGTTTCCGGAGTTCCAGTGGCCCATGTTGTCTCGATTGATCAGATCGATGGTGCCTTCTTTGCCGGCCTGCATCAAGAGATGAGGATAGGTCGCGCCGGTTTGGTCGGGCAGCAGAACCACGCCGCCGGAGTTAACATCCAGGTCATTATCGACCAGGTATACCTGGTCCCAAGGGGTGAAATAATCGGCGACCGAGAAACCGGAGCCGGACCAGGTCAGCCGGAGAACGGTGTCGCCATAGTCGTTACCGCCGGTGTTGGCGTCAAACCATCCGTTGCCCGTCGCCACATAGATGGAACCAGATGCATCGGCCGCGGGCCCAGAACCGCTGCCCCAAATGCCTCCTTCAAAGCCGTTCGGCGTGTCGATAAGAACGCCGTTGGGAGCCAGGCTGGTTTGGTTGAAGGACATGATCCAGCCGTGATAGGTGCCTAGATCGCAGTGCGACGAAAAGGATACGAACAGCTGGTCGTCGGCCAGAAGTAGACTCGGGCGCTGGTTCGCCAGCTTGGAATTGAAAGTGATGAACCCGTCGATAGAACCCCCGCCGTTTCCCGGTGCCGACCCGGCGATGTTGTGGGGAGGGACCTGGTCGAGTCCGGTCCTGATATCCAGCGCATGCAGGGTGTGATAAAAGACTGTCGTCTGGGTTCGCGGGTTATACTTCTTCGTTTCCGCCGACACGTACAGCGTGTTGGTCATGACATTGATCACAGGTGTGCCTGTGATCCCGATCTCGGGAACGAGGTCCTGGCAATTCACGTCGCTAGGCAAAACTGTACTGATCACCAGCAGTGGTCCTGAATCGGACAGGAAATTCGTATGCCAGAGCTGTTGTCCGCTGTTCACGTCAAAGGCGTAGACCTGATCGTGCTCGGTTGCCACGAACAGCACATTGTGGGCAGTACCACTGATGCTCAGGTTAGGCACATATAAAGGCTGCGCATACACGTAGCCTTGCACCGGGAAGACCGTCAAGCGGCCAAATTGCGAGACGTTAACATTCGTGGGAGTGAGGATGGTTTCGTTGGTGTTTGCCCCGGAGTGGTTGTTGTCATACTGATACGTCGTAACCGAGTGTGGCACCTGCGCTGCCATCAGCCAGCTGCACAACACTACGAAGCAGGGCACAGAAAAGCCACAGATCTTCTTCATCGAGCGTTATCGTCCTTTTGGTGTATGTCCTGCTACAACCCCAAAGTCCGCTGCAAATTGTCAGGAAAAGGAAGCGCGAATTATGCTATGAAATCGCGCCATGTACAACAGAATTCAGGCAATCTGTGGTTTGGGAGCAGTTTTTAGACATTAGCACAATAACATCGTTATCGCACCTACTGGCAAAACGGCGGCGTGGCCTTCGAGATCACCCCGTAGACCCCGGGTGTAATGGTCTTCCAGCTAGCAACGATGCAACGCGTGTAATCAACCTCGCCGCGGTGCAGATCGGAAATTATTCAAACTCAAGCACTACAATCTCGGGATTTGATCCCAGGCGCAGCGGCGGTCCCCATGTTCCTGCCCCGCTCGAAGTGAAAACCTGCATCTTTCCGATCCGGCTTAAACCGTATACAAATTGGCGATACACCCGCCGCGCCATCCAAGTCCAAGGTATGAACTGTCCGACATGAGTGTGTCCGGACAGCTGCAGTGAAACGCCCGCAGCCTCCGCGATCTCCGGATGGTCAGGGGCATGGGTCAACAGAATGCTCGCACGGTCACGATCCAGGCCGACGCCATTCAGCGCCGAGGCCAGATGCCCGTCTTGTGTCGCGTTCCCGTAAGGCACGCCGACAATTTGCAAACCGTCGACTTCAATCTTCTCGTTGCTGAGCACGCGCACCCCGGCCGCGGCAATGGCGCGCAGGTATTTACTGTCGTCTCCAAATTGCTCGTGATTTCCTGCAACAAAATACACCCCGTGCGGCGCCGTCAACTTGTTCAATGGCTCTGCTGCTCGTCCAGCGTCGATGGCCGTGCCGTCATACAAATCGCCAGCAATGAAAATCGCATCCGGCTCTTCCCGCAAAATCTTCGCCACCATGCGCCGAAGAAAACTGCCGTTTCGCACGTGCCCCAGGTGAAGATCGCTAATCAGGGCTGCTCTCCGGCCGCGCCACGCCACAGGCAGGTTTGCGAGGCTCACTGTCGTTCGCGTGATCCGCGTCCAACTTGCGTTGCAGACACCGTAGATCCCTGCCGCCGTGGCAACAGCGAACAGTAATTCCACGGTCCGATGGAAGTTAAAGTCCAACCCAGCCAGCCGCGACGCGCCCAAAATAATCCAGGAGCAAACCGCCGCCAGGAAAAGGAAACTCAGCAGCCCCACGCAAACCGCCGCAGCTGTGTAAAAAGCGCGCACGACAGGATTGGTATAACGCATGGCGAGTACCGACGCGCCGACAAAACTCACCGACAAAAAGGCGACAACCATTTTGACCCATAGCGTCCCATGACGCTCACTTCCGGCGGGTGAAAACACCCACGTTTCATACAGAAGAAAATGCGTCAGAAACAGAACGGACTGAACGATTGCAATGAAACCCAATAGGCGTGTTCGTACCCGCATGAGGGATTAGATTCACCGATTTCTTATTCGATTGTTCGGAGTAAGCTCTGTAAGTCTGCAGGGGGCTCTCAGCCGGAAGGGAGCGGCCGACTTCCGGAATGTGGCGCTATCGTAACCAACGGGCCTCTTCGCTTATGTCGACGCTGTATTACGGCCCGAAGCCGGAGATGTCGAGGATTAATCAGTTGCTTGTGCGCGATCAGGCTGCCATTTTGTCCCCATCACGCTGGCCGAATACCTCCCGATCGCTCTGAAGCTGATAAGGTGTGGGCGTGCTCTACTTCCTCCCTATCACCGCGCTGGTCCTGACGGTCGTCGCTTTCTTCGTGCTCGGTCGGGGCGGCTTCATCCCGTTTGGCAGATGGCAGAAGGTTCTGCGTGTGGTGGTGGCTCTTCCGCTTTTTGTATCGGGCGTGGGGCACTTCGTCCGTACGGAGATGTTCGCCAGCATCATTCCGCCATTCTTTCCCCTGCGCGAGTTCCTGGTGATCCTGACGGGCGTGTTCGAGCTGGCGGGAGCCGTGGGATTGCTGCTATCTCGAAGCACTCGGATGGCGTCGGCCTGTCTCTGCATCCTGATGATCGCGGTGTTTCCGGCGAACATATACGTGGCAAACCAGGCGGTCGGAGGTTTGCACATGCCAAGCGTGGACGTTCGAACTGTGTTGCAGGCGCTCTACATTCTTTTACTGTTGGCTAGTACTACTGTGTTATAAACTGAATACCTTGTCCTGATTTTCCTGGCGCTGATGAATACGGGGTAGTACGTTGAGGGCGATGAACAGCCGCCAACCGGATTTCTCCCGCCAGTCGGGCCGCCTGC
>Ga0181526_10001224_pt1 | contig 25056 bp, 21 predicted proteins | sample PEATcosm2014_Bin_35_FD_119750 | JGI IMG/M metagenome (GOLD analysis project Ga0181526, IMG submission 119750) | Peatland microbial communities from MTU Mesocosm Facility, Houghton, MI, USA - PEATcosm2014_Bin06_30_metaG | ecosystem: Environmental > Terrestrial > Soil > Wetlands > Peat | place...
CTGGCTGACCCTCACCGGTGGCGCCATCGGGATCGGACTGCCCCTGGCCACCGGCGCGGCCGTGGCGGCACCGGAACGGCCGGTGCTCTGCGTGGAGGCCGACGGGAGCGCCATGTACACGCTGCAGGCGCTGTGGACACAGGCCCGCGAGGGGCTCAACGTGACGACGGTCGTGCTGTCCAACCGGAGCTACGCCATCTTGAACATGGAGTTGCACCGGGTGGGCGCCGATGCCGGCGGGCCGATGGCGAGGCGACTCCTCGACCTCACGGACCCCGAGCTCGACTTCTGCGACCTGGCCCGGGGCATGGGGGTGCCGGCCCGGAAGGTGGAGAACGCCGAGGACCTGGTGGCCGCGCTCGACGCGGGCTTCGGCGGACCCGGGCCGACGCTCGTCGAGGTGCCCCTGTAGGTCGGGCCGCCGCGGACGACAGGCACGAGGCACAACGGACGCACAACGGACTGCGCAATCGAGCGACAACAAGTGGGACTCGCGCCACCAATAGGTTCCAACGGCTCTATAGCGCGTCCCCGACATCCTGTCACCATCCAATTCGGAAGGGCGATGCGCTCCGCGGGGTGCACCGACGAGGACGGATCGGGAGGGCACAGATGCAGATGGAGATGGACAGACCACTCCACGACGCTCGCTCGATTGAGGCGGCGCTCGAGCGCCTCCGCCGCGACCTCTTCGACACGCCGGCGGTCGCCGGCAACCAGGACGGCCCTGAACCCATCGACTACGCGTCGCTCGAATTCGAAGTCGAGCGGATGCGCAAGCGGCTGGCCATCTGGGAGATCTTCATGGGCTACATGCGTCAGGGCGCCCACAGCTGGCCCGCGGTGCAACGGTCCCTGACGAAAGAGGACTTCGACAAGATCGTGGCGATCTGCGACGGCGTCCCGCTGCGCGATCTCCTTCTGGACATGCGGTAGGCGGAGCACACAGCTCACGGACCTCTGCGGGTGATGTCGGCGCCTGGCCCAGCGGCCCGGCCGCTCTTGGCGAAGGCCAGGCGTCGACATCACCCGCAGAGGCCCAGGAGGGCGCTTGGCCGAGCGGCTCTGCCGCTCTTGGCGACGGCCAAGCGCCCCCGAATCGCAGGGCTGAAGAGGATCGGCGGAGAGCGACACACACCAGGTGGCACTGCAGTCCGGTTGAACGGCGGTTGGCTCCCGAACGCTGCAGGGCGACGATGCCGCGTCAGGAATCGGCGAAATCCACGACGACGGGAGCGTGGTCGGAGGGTTTCTGCCCCTTGCGCGCGTCGCGATCACGGAACGCCCCCGTCGCTCGCTCCACGAGGTCGTCGCTCACCAGCACGAGGTCGATGCGCATGCCGCGCCCTTGGTGGAAGTCCCCCGCCCGGTAGTCCCACCACGTGAACGTGCCCGGCTCGTTGAAGCGGCGGAACACGTCGTCGAGCCCCCAACCCTCGACCTGACGCAGGGCTGCACGCTCGGGCTCGCTCACGTGCGTGGCGCCGACGAACGCCGCCGGGTCCCACACGTCGCCGTCGTCGGGGGCGACGTTGAAGTCGCCGCACACGGCGACCGACGAACCCGGGGGACACATCTCGTCGAGTGTGGTCCGCAAGCGGGCCAACCATGCGAGTTTCACCGCGTAGAACTCGTTGTCGAGGGCGCGGCCGTTCGGGACGTAGACGGAGAAGACACGCGTTCGGGCACACACGGCCGAGACGACGCGACGCCCGTGGTCGTCGTCGGACGTGCCGAAGCCCCGGGTGACGCCCTCCAGGCCGACCCTGCTGATGATCGCAACGCCGTTCCAGCGACCGTCGCCGTCGTGGGCGGACTCGTAGCCCAGCTCGGCGAACTGACGCTCCGGGAATTTCTCGTCGGCCAGCTTGGTCTCCTGCATGCACAGCACATCCGGCTGGTGCATCTCGACCCACTCCGTCACCCGCGGCATCCGTGCCGTGAGCGAGTTCACATTCCAGGTGGCAAGTCGCATCAGGCCACTCCCGCGTCGACGATCACAAAGAGAAGGTCGGCCTCACAGGCGGTCCTGCCGCCCACGGAGGCCGTGCCGTGACCCGTCCCGCCCCGCGCCGACAGGCGGTCCATGGTCACCTCGAGCTCGAGGACTTCGCCGGGGACCACCTGCCGGCGGAATCGCGCCCGCTCGATGCCGCCGAAGAGGGGCAGCTTGCCCTCGTAGCGAGGGTCGAGCAGCACGGCAATGCCGCCGAGCTGCGCCAGCGATTCGACCATGAGGACGCCCGGCAGGGTCGGGCGTCCGGGAAAGTGTCCGGCGAAGAACGGCTCATCACCGGTCAGTTCCCAGCGCCCGCGGGCCGAGACGCCCGGCTCCACGTCGGTCACCGCGCTGACGAAGAGAAACGGCGGCCGGTGCGGCAGGACATCGGCTGGTCGCGGGAGGGCCCTCACCGTAGGCAGCCGACTGTCATCGGGGCGGCGCCTTGACGGGCTTCTTGGCCGGCGCCTTGCTCGCCTTGGCCGCCTTCTTGGCCGGCGCCTTGCTCGCCTTGGCTGCCCTCTTGGCCGCGGCCTTCTTCGCCGGAGCTGCCGCCTTCTTGGCCGGTGACTTCTTGGCCGGCCCCGCCGCCTTCTTGGCCGCGGCTTTCTTGGCCGGCGTGGGAGCCACCTTCTTCGCCGGCGCCTTCTTCGCCGCCGAAGCGGACTTCTTGCGGGCGGGTGCCTTCTCTTCGGGCACCTTCTTCTGGAGCGCCGGCTCCGGCAGCGCCAACTCAGCCACGCGGCGGGGCGGGTCGAGGCCGGCGAGCACGAACGGGCGCACCTCCCCCTTCTTGAGGACCTGGCGGGCCTTGGTCGGCGGCGGCGTCCCCATGGCGGTCAGCGGGATGTAGCAGTGCAGCACACCGCCGCCCGGCAGCGACACGTCGACCATGGCGCCGTGCGACGTGAACGAAACCACCTCGCCGTCCACCGTGTTTCCCAGCGCGAAGGCGGCGACGAAATTGATGAACGCCAGCGGCTCGTTGACCGCGGGCGGCGGGGTGGTCTGCTTCTTCTTGGGACCGTCCCCATGCCGGCCCGACGGCGACGGCGCCCTCGCCGCCTGGGCGCCCTTTCCCTCGCCGTGCTTGGAGGTGGGGGCGTCCTTCTTGGCCCGGGCGACCTTCTGCGGTGCCGTCTTCCTGGCCGAGGCGTGCTTCTTGGCCGAGTCTTTCGGCTTGTGCGGCTCTGGCGGGTGCAGCGCCTCCTCGACCGCCTCCTCGACGGCGCTCGAGAAGACCGGGTCCAGCTTGGCCCGGGCAGGAGGCGGGGCGGCCGGCGTGATCGGCCACGAGGTGTCGACCGGCGGCGCCTGCTGGGTCGCCTTCCTGGCCTTGGACGACCTCTTGGCGGCCTTCTTGGCAGCCCGGGCCAGCTCGGCCGCCTTGGCCGGTGCGGACTCCGGATCCTTCTTGGACTTGGCCTCGGCCGTGGCGGCCCTGCTCTTGGGCCCCCGGATCGGAAGCCGGGGCGTGAAGATCCACCCCACTCCCGGCACCGGCTTGCCACCGATCAGGCGCCCGTCGTCGAACAGCCACGGGTGCTCGCCGTGGAACTCCTGGAACGAGTCGTTGGACAGGACGACCGCGCCGGTCCGCTCGGCAATGCGCAGCACGAACGCGTCCCCCCGGCCGATCGCGCCCGCCGGAGGGGAGATGATCTCCCCGTTGAGCATCGCCTGGCGGACCTCCTCACGCTCGGCTTCGGAGACCCGGTGCTCGAAGGTGGCGTCGACCACCACGATGATGCTGGAGCCCGGGTCCTCGGCGGCGTAGGCGCGCACCGCCTCGTCGAGCTGCCTCAGGCTTGGGAGGGTTCGTCCTTCGGTGGCGAGATTGGACCCGTCCACCACGACGTGATGCTCAGCCAATGGCACGTCGCAAGAGATCGGCCTGCTCCAATTGGTGCAGGGCGGCACTCCCGATGGCCGGGCTGGCGGATCCGGGGCGGCTCACGTGGCGCAGCCGCAGGCGGTCGGGAAGGCAGGCGTGGAGGCGGGCGTGCACGAACGACCAGGCTCCCATGTTCTCGGGCTCCTCCTGGAGCCACACGACCTCGGTGGCCTCGCTGTACCGCTCGAAGACGTGCGTGAGCAATTCGACGGGCCACGGGTAGATCTGCTCCACCCGGACCAGGGCGATCCCGGCCGCCTCCTCGGGCTCGAGCTCGGCCCTGCGCTGCTCTGCCTCATGGCCGATCTTCCCGCTGCACAGCACGATGCGGCGCACCGTCGAGGGATCCTCAACGGACACGTCGTCGATGACGTGGCGGAAGGAGCCCGACTCGAGGTCGGAGAAAGTCGAGCGCGAAGCGTGGGCGCGCAGCATCGATTTCGGCGTGACGACGATCAGGGGCCGCTGCGGGCTCGACAACGCCTGGGAGCGGAGCAGATGGAAGTACTGCGCCGAGGTGGAGGGGATGGTGACCCGCATGTTGCCGCGGGCACTCAGGGAGAGGAAGCGTTCGAAGCGGGACGACGAGTGCTCGGGGCCCTGGCCCTCGTACCCGTGCGGCAGCAGCATCACGAGCCCGGCGAACTGGCCCCACTTGTTCTCAGCCGCCACGAGAAAGTTGTCGATGATGATCTGGGCCCCGTTGGCGAAGTCGCCGAACTGCGCCTCCCAGGCGACCAGCGCCTCGGGCGCCTCCACCGAGTAGCCGTACTCGAAGCCGACAGCCGCATACTCCGAGAGCAGCGAATCGCGCACGGTGAAGTTGCCCATCTCCCCCACCGGCTCGAGCTGGCCGGCGCCGATGCGCCGCAGGCCGTCGCGGATGTGAGCCAACGGGACGTACTCCTCGCCGTTGGAGTAGTCGACCAGAACCGCGTGGCGGTGGCTGAACGTCCCGCGGCGGGTGTCCTGACCCGTGAGGCGCACGTTGACACCCTGGTACATGAGCGAGCCGATCGCCAACGCCTCGGCGAGCGCCCAGTCGACGTGTCCGCCCGCCACGAGCTCGTCCCGCTGGGCGAACTGGCGCTCGAGCTTCGGGTGCACCGTGAACCCCTCGGGGACCGAACGCACGACCGAGGACAGGGCCCGCAGAACCTCCGGCGCGACACCTGTCTCTGCCGACGGCCGGTCCACCGGCCCGGTGTCGGGCGCCGGCAACTCGGTCGGGGCGAGCGATGGCTCCTGGCGCACCTCGTCGAGCACGGACTGCAGCTTGGCGTTGAAGTCGTCGAGAGCGGACTCCGCCTCCTCGAGCGTGATGTCACCCCGGCGGACGAGCGTCTCGGTGTAGAGCTTGCGGACCGAGCGCTTGGCCTCGATCCGCTGGTACATCAGCGGCTGGGTGTAGCTGGGGTCGTCGCCCTCGTTGTGCCCGTGCTTGCGGTAGCACACGAGGTCGATGACAACGTCCTTGTGGAAGGTCTGGCGGAACGAGAAGGCGAGGCGGGCCGCCCGCACACAGGCCTCGGGGTCGTCGCCGTTGACGTGGAAGATGGGCGCCTGGACCATCTTCGCCACATCGGTCGGGTACACCGACGTGCGGGCGGACGCGGGAGCGGTGGTGAACCCGAGCTGGTTGTTGATGACGAGGTGCACCGTGCCGCCGGTCCGGTATCCCGACAGGCCCGAGAGGTTGAGGGTCTCGGCCACGACGCCCTGACCGGCGAAGGCGGCGTCGCCATGGACGAGCACGGACATGCACGGGAACCCGAAGGTGCCGTCGGCGGCCGCGGCCGGCGTGCCGTCGGTCGGCGGCGACAGGCGGTCCTGCTTGGCCCGCGTCATGCCCTCGACGACGGGATCGACCGCCTCGAGGTGCGAGGGGTTCGACGCCAGCGTGATGGGGAGCTCCTCGCCGGCGCTGGCGTGGAACACCCCGCGGGCGCCCTTGTGGTACTTCACGTCGCCGGAGCCCTGGACCGACTCGGGGTCGAGGTTGCCCTCGAACTCCTCGAAGATCTCCTTGTACGACTTGCCGACGATGTTGGCCAGCACGTTCAGCCGGCCCCGGTGGGCCATCCCCATGACGACCTCGGCCACGCCGGAACCCGCGGCGGTGTCGAGCAGCGCATCGAGCAGCACGATGGTCGACTCGGCCCCCTCGAGCCCGAACCTCTTCTGGCCCACGTAGCGGGTGTGGAGGAAGCGCTCGAAGACCTCGGCCGCGTTGAGCCGGTCGAGGATATGGCGCTGTTCCTCGAGGTTGAGCGTGACGGGCTGACCCTCGACGTGTTGCTGAATCCACCGCTTCTGCTCGGGATCCTGAATGTGCATGTACTCGATGCCCAGTGTCCGGCAGTAGGCGTCGCGCAGCACGTGGAGGATGTCGTCGAGGGTGGCGGTCTCGCGGCCGGCCAGGCCGTCGGCGACGAACTGGCGTGGCAGGTCCCAGATGGTCAGGCCGTAGGTGAGCGGGTCGAGCTCAGGGTGGATGTGCGGAGGCTCGGCATCGAGCGGGTCGAGGTGCGCGATCAAGTGCCCGCGCACCCGGTACATGTTGATGAGCGCCTGCACCCGGACCTGCTTGAGAAGACGCTGGTGCTCGCCCTCGCCGGTGCCGAGGCCGGCGTTGTTGTCCGGCTGCCAGCGGACCGGCTCGTAGGGCACACCCATCGACTCGAACAGCGCGTCGTAGAAGCCGTCGGCACCGGTCAGGAGCGCCGCCACGCGGGCGAGGAAGAGCCCGGACTCGGCCCCCTGGATGATCCGGTGGTCGTAGGTGGACGTGAGGGTCACGACCTTGCCCAGCCCGAGCTGCGCGAGCACCCGAGGGTCGGCTGCCTCGTATCCGGCCGGGTAGCCCAGCGAGCCGACGCCGATGATGGCGCCCTGTCCGGGCATCAGGCGCGGCACCGACTGCACGGTGCCGAGGGTCCCGGGGTTGGTCAGCGACACCGTCGTTCCGGTGAAATCGTCGGGGGTGATCTTGTTCGTGTGGATCTTGCGGATGAGGTCCTCGTAGGCCAGGACGAAGGAGCGGAAGTCGAGCGTGTCGGCGTCCTTGATGCACGGCACGAGCAATGTGCGGCTGCCGTCGCTCTTCTCCTGGTCGACGGCCAGCCCGAGCCCCACGTGCTTGTGGTGGACGACGCCGGGTTTCCCGGTGCCGTCGGCGTCCTCGACGAAGGCCGAGTTCAGCGCGGGCACGTCGCTGAGGGCGCGCACGACGGCGTAGCCGATGAGATGGGTGAAGCTGACCTTGGCGCCTGTCGTCCGCGCCAGCTGGTTGTTGAGCACCAGGCGGTTGACCTCGAGCAGGCGGGCCGGCACCGAGCGGACGCTCGTGGCCGTGGGCACGCCCAGGCTCGCCTCCATGTTCGCCACGATGCGAGAGGCGGCGCCCCGCAAAACGGTGGCCTGCTCGTCACCCGCCTCGGCGGCCCGAGTCGCAGCGGGGACGGGTGCCGCCGGGGCCGCCGGGGCCTGGGATTGGGCCTTGGCCTGGGCGGAGGGCGCGGGTTGGGGAGCGGGAACGGGGGCGGGCCGGTAGTCGGCGAAGAACTCCCGCCAGCTGTCGCTGACCGAGGAGGGGTCGGCCAGGAAGCGGTCGTACATGTCGTCGACCAACCAGGCATTGGGCCCGAACGAGCCTCCCGCGCCACCGAACTGCGTCATGGTTCAACCCTACCGGCGGCGGTCGGCCCCGGGGGTCGGGTTGGTAGCGTCTGCCCTGCCCATGAGCTATCCGGCCGCCCTCCACGTCTCCGCGCGGCCCGCCCCGGCACCAGGTGCCGTGACCGTGGTGTTCGTCCACGGTGGGCTGGACCGGGGGGACAGCTTCCGGCGGGTCATGCGGCGGCTGCCCGAGCTGGCCACGCTCGCCTACGACCGCCGGGGGTACCAGGGCTCCCGGAGCGGCGGGGTCGTGGACCTGGGCGGCCACGTGCAGGATCTCCTTCTAATTGCGGAGGAGGCGCGCTCGGGAGGCGGCGGCCCCGTGGTCGCCGTCGGCCACAGCCTCGGGGGCGACGTCGTCGTGGGCGCGGCGCTGGCGGAGCCGGCGGCGTTCGACGCCCTCGCGGCCTACGAGCCGCCCATGCCCTGGCTCGGCTTCCGCCGCGACCGGCCCGGCGAGGCCCGCGCCTGGCCGGCCATGGCCGACGACCCGGGCGAGGAGGCTGAGCGTTTCTTTTCCCGGATGGTGGGCCCGGCGGCCTGGTCCCGCCTCTCCGAGGCGGGGCGGGCGGAGCGCCGCGCCGACGGTCCGGCCCTGGTGGCCGACCTGCGCAGCTTGCGGGGCGAGGGCCCGCCGTTCGACGTCACCGCGCTCGATGTGCCGTCCGTGTTCGGCATGGGCGGGCCGGCCTCACAGCCGCACCACCGCGCCAGCGTGCAGTGGCTGGGCGAGCACGTCCCCGCCGCCGTCGTCCACGAGATCACGGGCGCCGCCCACGGCGCGCATCTCTCGCACCCCGATCACTTCGCTGCGCTGACCCGTCTCGTGGTGCAGCGGGCGGGAGGGCCGGCAGACCGTTAGGCCGACGAGAACGGCAACCCGCCGTCCCCCACCGCCGAGGACGCTGCGGAGGACGGGTGCTTGAGGCGCCGCGACAGCATCTCCTCGTACTCCACCCCCTTGCCCTCGCTCTTCATGCCCGTGACGAGCGGGGAGTTCGAGAGGAACACCGCTCCCATGAACATGACCAGCAGCGACACGGCCTCGAGCGGGCCGTACGGACCCGAGGTCCGCAGGCTGTCGCCGTAGAGCGCGATACCCAGGCAGATGCTGACCAGCGGGTCGACCAGCACCAGGGTCGATTGCGAAGCGGCCAGTGGCCCGGCGTGGAACGCGTTCTGGGTCAGGAAGAGCCCGAGCAGGCCGAAGACGATCACGCCGTAGGTCTGCCAGTGCTCGAACAACGTCACCCAGTCGTTCGCTGCGAAGTCGCTCACGACTTTGATGAGAGCGGCGGTGAACGCGAACGCGATGGCCGCCGCGCTGCCGAACATCGCGGCCTTCCACCAGCGGGGGCCCCAACGTGTGGCCACCACGGTGACGGCGATGAGGCAGCAGGCGCTCCCGCCGACAACGATCCAACCCAGGTTGGTCGGTGTCTGGTCCCCGCCGCCCGGTGCGGCGAAGAAGAGGAAACCCGAGAGCCCGAACGCGATGGCCGAGGCCCCGATCCACTCGCGTGCCGAGATGGAGAAACGGAAATACGTGCCGAGGATGGCCACGAGGAACAGCAGCTCCATCGTCAGGATCGGCTGCACCACCGAGAGGCGACCGATGTGCAGCGCGAAGGACTGCAACAGGAACGAGCAGATCATGAAACCGAAGCCGAGGAGCCAGACACCCCGACGGATGGCGTGGGCCATGAGGCTGAGCCGCATCGTCGACTCTTCCGGGGCGTCCTCCACTCCCATGCGCTGGAACACGCTGGTCAGCGCGTTCGAGAGTGCAGCTGCGACCGCAAGTACGTAGACCATCGCTTTGCACAGAATCTAGTTGTCGGCTGTCACGGATCACGCAGTCGACTCACAGCTGGCACCCAGGTTCGCTGACCTGCGCCCGATCACCCCCCCACGCAGGATTCATGTGCGATGGATCGCTCTGCACCGGATCGGGTCTCTCTCCGCCGCGTTCCCGCAGAAATTCCGGAGCAGATGACCAAAAAGAATGTGGCAATTGGGTTACGTTTACGACCAATCTTCCGACATCGACATGGAGGAAGCGGGGGTATCGGCCGTCACCGGGGCGGCCGTGGAACAAGGGAGTGCTATGGGACTGAAGGGGTTATTGAAGCGGTCGGCCTTTGCCGCGCTGGCGGCAGGAGCTCTGAGCCTGTCCGTCGTGGCCATCACGCCTTCCGCCAGCGGGGCGTCGACGAAGGCGTCGTCATCCTCGGGCGGAACCGCCACCATGGCGCTGGACGAGAACCTGGCCGGGTTCAACATCAACACCTCGGCCGCCTCCGAGTTCGTGCTCCAGGAGATCATGAACATGGTGTGGCCCCAGGCCTTCATCGTGAACAACAAGCTCCAGCCGGTCCTGAACAACCAGCTGCTCGAGAGCGCGGTCCAGACCAGCAGCAGCCCCCAGACCGTCGTCTACACGCTGAACCCCAAGGCCGTGTGGTCTGACGGCACGCCCATCACGGCTGACGACTTCATCTACAACTGGCAGGCCCAGAGCGGCAACACCGCCTACACCGACGTCGGCGGCAAGCCGTACGACGACGCCTCCACGTCCGGCTACAACCAGATCCAGTCGGTCGTCGGCTCCAACCCCTCGGGTGGCGCGGCCTGCGCACCGGGCAGCACTGCCGACCGCAACGTCGGCCTGTGCCCGAACGGTCGGACCATCACGGTGACCTTCAAGCCGTCCTTCACCGACTGGCGGGCCATCTTCACCGACATCGTCCCGGCGCACATCGCCCGCACCGTCGGCTGGAACACCGGCTTCGTGGGCCCGACCCAGACCATCTCGGGCAGCTGGTACACCATCAGCAGCTACAACGAGAACCAGTCGCTGGTCCTGACCCGCAACCCCACCTACTGGGGGACGCCCGGCAAGCTGGACAAGATCGTCTTCCAGTTCTTCTCGGACGACAGCCAGCTGGTGCCGGCCCTGCAGAACAAGGAAATCGACATCTTCAACCCGTCGACGGTGAACCTGTCGATCGTGCAGACGGCGAACCAGGTGCCGAACACCACGAAGGTGACGCTGCCCGGCCTGGAGTTCGAGCACTTCGACTTCAACGAGGCCGACCCCTACCTGGCCAAGGTCCAGGTCCGTGAGGCCATCGCCCACGGGGTGAACCGCCAGGCGATCATCACCCGCACCGTGGGCGAGATCTCCAAGGGCATCACCCCGCTCGGCAGCCGCATGCTCGTGTCGACCCAGGCCGGCTACAAGGGCACGTCCTACGCCTACAACCCGAGCCAGTCGGCCAACCTGCTGAAGGAGCTGGGGTTCAAGAAGGTGAACGGCTACTACGAGCCCAACTACGGACCGCAGTCCGGCCAGCCCCTGACCTTCACGATCCAGTCCACGTCGGGCAACAGCATCCGGGCCGAGACGGAGGAGCTGTTCCAGGCGCAGATGAAGGCGATCGGGATCAAGATCAACATCCAGAACTACGACGCCAACACGTTCTTCGGGACCAACCTGCCCACCGGGCAGTTCCAGATCGGCGAGTTCGCCTGGGTGACCACGCCCTTCGTGTCGGGGAACCAGCCCATCTACTGCTCGTACACGAGCACGCAGTGCGCCGAGAACTGGAACCACTACGCCAACTCCCAGGTGGACACGCTGATGGCCTCCGGCTCGGCCGCTCCGAGCACATCGAAGGAAATCAGCGACTACAACGAGGCCGACGCGATCCTGTGGCAGGACATGGTCACGCTGCCGCTGTACCAGAAGCCGCAGTTCTGGGCCTGGTCCAACAACCTCAAGGGCGTGCTCCCGAACACCTCGAGCGTCGGCGTCACCTGGAACGCCGAGGACTGGACCGTCAGCGGCTAGTCCTGCTCATTCGGACGCGAGGGAGGGGTCGGCCGTCACGGTCGGCCCCTCCCTCGACTTTCCCTGCACCTAGAATCCCTCCATGTTCGCCTACGTCATTAGGCGCTTGCTGATCAGCATCGTCGTGCTCTTCTTCGCGACGATCTTCGTCTTCGTGCTCGTCGCCAGCTCGGGCAACCCTCTGGCGCTCCTGAACGCCAACCCTCACATCCCCCACGCGACGATCGTGGCGAGGGAGAACCTGCTGCACCTCAACGACCCGCTGTGGCAGCGCTACTGGATCTGGCTCAAAGGCGCCATCCACGGGAACCTGGGCACCTCCATCAGCGGGCAGGACGTCGCGTCGGAGGCGATGTCCCACCTGTTCGTGACCCTGCGCATGGTCGTCGTCGCAACCGTGATCGCCATCTTCGTCGCCATCTTCATGGGCGTCATGGCCGCGGTGCGGCAGGGCAAGGTCACCGACCACGCCATCACGGTGACGAACTTCGTGCTGCTGGCCACGCCGATCTTCGTGCTGGGCCTCGCCCTCAAGGAGTTCGTGGCCATCCCGATCAACCAACACCTCAACAAGATCATCTTCTACACCGACGGAGAGCAGAGCCCGACGCTCAGCGGTTCGTTCTTCAGCCGTCTCCCCGACTACGCCGCGCACACGGCTCTGCCTGTCATCACGCTCGTCCTCATTTCGTACGCGTCATGGGCGATCTACCAGCGATCGTCCATGATCGAGACGCTCGACGCCGACCACGTGCGACTGGCACGGGCCAAGGGCCTGAGCCAGCGCAGGGTGCTCATCCGCCACGTCCTGCGCAACGCGCTGATCCCGGTCACGACCGTCGTCGCGCTGGACTTCGCCGCCGTGCTCGGCGGCGCCATCATCACAGAGATCGTCTTCGGCTGGCAGGGACTGGGGCAGTGGTACCTCAACGGCGTCCTCACGCTCGACACGAACGTGATGCTCGCCTACCTCCTCATCACGGCGACCTTCGTCATCCTCTTCAACCTCCTCGCCGACATCCTCTACGGCGTCCTCGATCCGAGGATCCGCTATGCCTGAGCCGGTCGCGCAGGAGAACTTCGTGGTTCAGACGCCGGAGCGTGTTGCCACGGTCGAGGCCGGCGCCCACACGCTGGCCGGCGTCGGCGCCGGCGTGGAGCTCTCCGCCGGCGACGCCCACGGGCTCTCGGGAGAGGCGAAGAGCCAGTCCCGCATCGTCCTCGGCCGCTTCTTCCACCAGCGCCTGGCCATGATCGGCCTCGGCATCTTCGCCCTGCTGGGCATCAGCTCCATCGTCGTCGGCCACTTCTGGCAGTACAGCTACACCTCCATCACCAACAACCTCAACGACCCGCCGTCGTGGGCCAACCCGTTCGGCACGAACGCCATCGGGAACGACATGTTCGCCCAGGTCATGGCGGGCGTCGAGAAGGACATAGAGATCGCGCTCACCGTGGCCGCCATGGCGACGCTCATCGGCGTGACGGTCGGCGCCATCGCCGGCTTCTACCGCGGCTGGGTCGACTCGCTGCTCATGCGCTTCGTCGACCTGGTACTGGTGCTGCCGGTACTGGCCGTGCTGATCCTGCTGTCGGCCAAGCTCTCCAAGGAGTCGGACAACTGGCTCGGCCTGGCCTTCATCATCGGCCTGTTGTCGTGGACCTACGTCGCCCGGCTGGTGCGGGCAGACTTCCTGTCACTGCGAGAGCGTGACTTCGTCGAGGCCTCTCGCGCGCTCGGCGCCACCAACCGGCGCATCATCGTCAAGCACATGCTGCCCAACGCCGTCGGTCCCATCATCGTCAACGCGACGCTCACGGTCGCGCTGAGCATCATCTTCGAGTCGACGCTCTCCTTCCTCGGGCTCGGCGTCCAGCCACCCAACGTCTCGCTGGGGCTGCTCGTGGACCAGGGGCAGGATTCGGCCACGACCGAATGGTGGCTCTTCGTCTTCCCCGTGGTCTTCCTCATCGTGCTGATCCTCTCCATCTTCCTGATCGGCGACGGCCTCCGCGAGGCCTTCGATCCCAAGAAGAGCCGGGTCCGGGCCTGATGCCCGAGCCTGCGCTGCAGATCGACCGCCTCGAGGTCGACTTCCCGACGAAGGACGGTGTCGTCCACGCCGTGCGGGGCGTGGACTTCACGTTGGCAGCCGGCGAGGTCCTCGGCATCGTCGGAGAGTCGGGCTCCGGAAAGTCGGTGACGGCACTGGCGAGCATGGGGCTGCTCCCCAAGAGCGCCCAGGTGCGCGGCTCCATCCGCTTCCAGGGCCGCGAGATCCTCGGCCTCAAGGAGAAGCAGCTGACCAAGGTGCGCGGCACCGGCATCGCCATGATCTTCCAGGACCCGATGACCTCGCTGAACCCCGTCTACACGATCGGCTGGCAGATCGCCGAGGCGATCCGGGCGCACCAGGACATCTCCAAGGACGCCGCCAGGCAGCGTGCCATTGAACTTCTGGCCAAGGTCGGCATCCCGAACCCCGCGGAGCGCGTGGACAACTACCCGCATGAGTTCTCCGGCGGCATGCGCCAGCGGGCGGTGATCGCCATCGCGATGGCCAACGACCCTGAGGTGATCCTGGCGGACGAGCCGACCACCGCGCTCGACGTGACGGTGCAGGCCCAGGTGCTCGACTCGCTCAGGACGGCCCTCACCGAGACGGGCGCGGCGCTCCTCCTCATTACGCACGACCTTGGTGTCATCGCCGGCATCGCCGACCGCGTCCTGGTCATGTACGCCGGGCGGGCCGTGGAGACCGGCACGGCCGAGGACGTCTTCTACCGGCCGTCCATGCCCTACACGCTCGGCCTGCTCGGCTCGTTGCCCCGCCTCGACAGCGACGGGAGCGAGCGCCTGCGCCAGATCCCGGGGTCCCCCCCCTCCATGCTCGGCGACCGCACGGGCTGCCCCTTCGCTCCCCGCTGCCCGCTGGCGGCCGAGATCTGCACGACCACGGAGCCCGAGCTCGTCGTCGTGCCGTCGGTCACCTCCGAGGAGGGCGGCCACCGGGCGGCCTGCCACTTCGCGGAGGCAGTGGGCCGAGGGGACCATGGCGGGGTCTTCTCCGACGGCGTCGTGGACAACGTGGTCGCATGACGGTCTCCGAGGCCGGCACGACCGCGACGACATCGTCGGCGCAGGCGCCGCTGCTCGAAGTCACCGACCTGGTCAAGCACTTCCCCCTGCGGGGCGGCACCTTCGTCCGGCACCGCGTCGGAGTCGTGCACGCGGTCAGCGGGGTGTCGTTCACCATCTCCCCGGGCGAGACGCTCGGCCTGGTCGGCGAGTCGGGCTGTGGCAAGTCGACCACGGGGCGATCGATACTCCAGCTGATCACGCCGACGTCGGGCTCGGTCAAATTCGAGGGGACGGAGCTCACGGAGCTCGATTCGGGGGACATGCGGCGTATGCGCCGGCAGATCCAGGTCGTCTTCCAGGACCCGTTCGCCTCGCTCGACCCGCGGCTCCCCGTCGGTGAGGCCATCGCCGAGCCGCTCTACATCCACGGCATCCGCGACCGCTCAGCGGTGCAGCGCCGGGTGGCCGAGATGCTCAAGCTGGTCGGGCTCGAGTCCTACCATGCCAACCGCTACCCCAACGAGTTCTCGGGTGGCCAGCGTCAGAGGGTCGGCATCGCGCGGGCACTGGTGCTCCAGCCGAAGCTGCTCGTGCTGGACGAGCCCGTGTCGGCGCTCGACGTGTCGATCCAGGCGGGTGTCGTCAACCTGCTCGACGACCTGCAAACGGAACTGGGTGTGGCGTTCCTCTTCATCGCCCACGACCTGTCCGTGGTCCGGCACATCTCGGACCGGGTGGCCGTCATGTACCTCGGCAAGATCGTCGAGATCGGCGACCGGAAGAACGTCTACGAGCGCCCCGCACATCCCTACACGCAGGCGCTCCTCTCCGCCGTGCCCATCCCGGACCCCCGGGCCGAGCGGGCCCGGAAGCACATTGTGCTCGAGGGCGACGTGCCCAGCCCCCAGTCACCGCCCTCGGGCTGCCGGTTCCGCACCCGCTGCTGGAAAGCCCAGGAGATCTGCGCCACCGAGGAGCCGGCGCTCGTCGACCGGGGCCAGGGTCACCCCGTCGCCTGCCATTTCGCCGAGGTGAGCGCTGTCGTCTGAGCGGGTCCCGCTCCACCCCTGCCCGCACCAGGGCAGGTCGCGGACGAAGGCCCAGCTGCGGCGGTGGATCGCCGACGGCCCGTACCCGCGCAGTGCGGTCTGGTGGGTCGGCGAAGGGTAGCCCTTGTTCCGCTCGAAGTCGTAGGCGGGGTAATGGTCCGCTTCGCGGCGCATGAGCCGGTCCCGGACCACCTTGGCGAGGACGGAGGCCGCCGCCACCGACGCGCACTTCGCGTCCCCGTCCACGATGGGCCGCACCTCGCCCGCGAACGGGTCGTCGGGATGTCGCAGCAGGTCGATCGGGCCGTCGACCAGGAGAGCCTCGGGCGGCTGCCCCAGCCCGGCGAGTGCGCGGCGTGCGGCCACCCGCAGGGCCTCGGTCATCCCCCACTGATCGCACTCGGCCGCCGAGGCGTGCCCGACCGTCCAGGCCTGGCACCACGTACCCACCGCGTCGAAGATCTCCTCGCGGCGGGCCTCGCTCAACATCTTGGAGTCCCGGAGCCACGGCGGCATGGACCGGCGCGTCACGCGGGGGCGCACCACGGCGACGCCGACGGTGACCGGACCGGCCCAGGCGCCGCGCCCGACCTCGTCGAGACCCGCCACGCACTCGTACCCCTGGGCGCGCAGGCGCCGCTCCTCCTTGAGGTCCGGCGTGCAGACGGTCATCGGCTCACCCTCGGGCGCACCTCATACCATGGGGGCGTGAGCGACGACGGGGGGGATGCACCTGATGCGAACGCACGGTCGCCGTTGGCTCCCGGGACCAAGGTGGACGTGCGCAACCGGTACCAAGGCACCTGGGTGCGCGGCTTCGAGGTCGCCGAGGCGACCCAGGAGGGCTATCGCATCCGCCGCCTGTCGGACGGGAGCACGCTGGGCGAGCTCTTCTCCCGGGACGATGTCCGCCGGGAGCGGACGCGCCAGGGCTTCTGGTGGCACTGAGGCGTCAGGCCTTCCCGGCTTTGAGCACGCCCTCGATGTAGTCGTCGATCGGAATGGCCGAGAGCGTGAGCGTCTTGAGGGTCCCCCGGGAGCCCAGGACCAACGCCACCCGCGCCATGGTGGTCTCGTCGGGGGCGTCGAGGACGGTGCAGAAGTCGTACTGGCCCAGCAACGCCCATTGAGCCACCACGCGCACGCCCATCGCCTCCACCTCGGCGTTGACGGCCTTGAGCCGGTCGGGGTTCTCGGTCAGCGTGGCCGCACCGTCGGGCCCCACCGTGGAGAGCATGAGGAACGTCGCCATGCGATCACGCTACCGCAGGGGCGGGCCGGCGCAGGGCTCAGCGCAGCTCGCCCCGCACGACCTTGCCCAGCGCGTTGCGAGGCAGCGCGTCGACGAGGCGTACCTCGCGCGGACGCTTGAACGGCGCCAGCTCGGCTGCCGCCAGCTCGTCGAGCGAGGCCAGGTCGGGATCGCCCACGACATAGGCCACCACCGTCTCGCCCCACTCCGGCGAGGGCACCCCGACCACGGCCACCTCGTCCACCCCCGGGTGGCGGGAGAGAACGGCCTCGACCTCGGCGGGGTAGACGTTGTGGCCGCCCGAGATGATCAGCTCCGTGCGGCGGCCCCGGACCGTGACGTACCCGTCGTCGGCCACCGACACGAGGTCGCCCGTGGAGAACCACTCTCCCGGCGCCGGCGCCTCGCGGCCCCAATAGCCGCGGCACAACGACGGGCCGCGCACGAGCAGTTCGCCCACGCCGTGCTCGTCCGCGTCCTCGACGGCGGCCTCGACACCGGGCAGCGGCACGCCGACCGAACCGGGCCGGCGCTCCCCCTCCACCGGGTTGGACAAGGTCAGCAGCGTCTCGGTCATGCCGTAGCGCTCCAGCACCGCGACGCCGTCGGCGGCCAGGCGGTGCCACAGGTCGGCCGCGAGCGGCGCCGAGCCCGAGACGCAGAGGCGCAGTGCGGCGAGCTCGCGCACCGGGCCCGACGCGGCGAGCCGCTGGTACATGGTGGGGACGCCGAAGAACATGGTGCAGCCCGGTGCGGCCCGTCGCACCGCGGCAGGGTCGAAGCGGTCGAACACCACGGCGGACGCGCCGGCGGCCAGCGACCCGAACAACCCCGCACAGAGCCCGTGGACGTGGAACAGCGGCAGGCTCAGGAGCAGGCGGTCCTCGGGCCCCCACGCCCACGCCGTGTGCAGCGTCGCGACGCCCGCCAGGAGGGACCCGTGGGTGTGCACCGCGCCCTTGGGCTTGCCGGTGGTGCCCGAGGTGTAGACGATCAGGGCGTCGTCGCCCGGCTGCAGCTCGGGGTCGGCGCCGGGCTGGGCGCGCTCGGCCTCCGCGGCCAGGTGGTCGATGTCCAGCGCGGTGACGCCGGGACCGACAGGGTCATCGGAGTCGGGACCATCGACCAGGCGCAGCACCGGCCGGGCATCGCCGACGACGTGGGCCACCTCGGGGGGTCCGGCCGACGGGCTCACGGGCACGAGCACGCCGCCGGCGCGCAGCACGGCGAGGAGGGCCTCGACGGATCGGACCGTGGCGCGGGCCTGCCACAGGACCCGATCACCGGGGCCGACGCCGCGCGAGGCGAGAACGGCGGCCATCAGCGCGGTGTGCCGGTGGAGGCCCGCGCCGTCGACGGCACCGCCCCCCCATCCGTCGACCAGCACTGGTGCGCCGGGCCGGCCCGCCCACAGCCCCTGCCACACCTCGGGCAGGCTCCTGCCGGGCGGCAGGGAGCTGCGCGGGGGCCACCGCCCCGGGGGCACGAGCGCTCTCACCGCCGGCGACCGCAGGTCATAGTCTGGCGGTCATGACCGCCCGCCGGATTGTCATCGTTCCGCACACACATTGGGACCGGGAATGGTACAAGTCCTACCAGGACTTCCGCCTGGCCCTCGTCGAGCTGATCGACACGCTCATCCCCCTGCTGGAGCAGGACGCCAGCTACCCGCACTTCATGCTCGACGGCCAGATGGCCGTCGTCGACGACTACCTCGAGGTGCGTCCCGAGGCCGAGGAGAGGCTGCGGGCGCTGGCCGCCGCCGGCCGGCTGAGCATGGGCCCGTGGTACATCCTCATGGACGAGTTCCTCGCTTCCGGCGAGACCATCGTGCGCAACCTGCAGATGGGCATTGCGCGTGGCGCCGCGTTCGGCGGCGTCATGGACGTCGGCTACCTGCCCGACATGTTCGGCCACATCGCGCAGATGCCCCAGATCCTCCGGCTCGCCGGCTTCGACGACACCGTCGTCTGGCGCGGTGTGCCGTCACAGGTGACCCGGAACGCCTTCGTGTGGGAGGCGCCGGACGGGTCGGCCGTGCGGGCCGAGTACCTGCCGGTCGGCTACAGCAACGGCGCCGCGCTCCCCGACGACGCCAAGGCGCTCGTACGCCGGACGGCCGACCACCTCGACGAGCTGGGGGACCTCGTCACCGGCGACCTCCTGTGCATGAACGGATCCGACCACCTGATGCCCCAGCCGCAGCTCGGGCGCGTCGTCGCCGAGGCGAACGACCTGCAGGACGATCTCCACTTCGAGGTCACCTCGCTGCCCCACTACCTGTCCGGCGGGACCACCGAGGGCCTGACGCTCGTCCGGGGCGAGCTGCGCTCGGGCTTCCGGGCCAACATGCTGATGGGCGTCACCTCGAACCGCGTCGACGTGAAGCGCCAGGGCGCGCTGGCCGAGCGGGAGCTGGAGCGGCGGGCCGAGCCGCTGGCCGCACTGTTCCAGCCGGCCGCGGCGTACCCCTCCCGCCTGCTGGACCTGGCCTGGCGGGAGATGGTGCGCAACTCCGCGCACGACTCCATCTGCGCCTGCTCGGTGGACGAAGTGGTCGACGCCGTCCTGCACCGCTATGCCGAGTCCCGTGCCATTGCCGCCGGTTTGGCCGACCGGGCCGTCAAGGCCTTCGCCGTCTCACTGACCGAGCCCGGCATCTCCGTGCTCAACGCGTCGGCCCGTGCCCGGTCAGGGGTCGTCGAACTGGTCGTCCCCGCCGACGGCCCGGCACCGGCGCAGGTCCAGGTGCTCTCGGAGCGCTCGGGTCTCCCCGGGTCGATGGTGCTCGACGCCAACACGGTGCGCACCATCCTCGGCATGCTGCAGGGGCCCAAGATCGACGACGACGCCTGGGTGCACGAGATCCGGATCGAGGACACCGACGAGGGCATCGACGTCACGCTTGCCGTCGGCACCGAGGAGCGGCCCAACGTCCCCATCGCGGAGGCCAAGCAGGACCTGTACACCAGGCTCGGTGCGAACCCCGACGTCATGGTCCGCGTCGCCATGGAGCAGCCGGCGACGAGGAAGATCGTCGCCCGCACCGGTGAGGTGGCGGGGTACGGGTGGCGCCCCTTCGAGCCTGGGGAGCTGGAGCACCCCGTCGAGACGACCGAACCCGAGGGGGCGGTCGTCTTGACCAACGGCGTCGTGCGGGTGGAGATCGACCCCCTCAGCGGGACCTTCGCCCTCAATGGCGTCGCCGGATACGGCCGGCTGGTCGACGACGGCGATCTGGGCGACTCGTACAACTACTCGCCCCCCCAGCGGGACTCCGTCGTCGACACGCCGGAGTCGGTCACGGTGCGGGTCGACGAAGGTGGCCCCGTCCGTGCCCGCGCCCGCATCACCACCTCCTACGTGTGGCCGGACCACGTCGACGGTACATCGCAGGCCCGGGTCGGGGAGCAGCGGGTCGCCGTCGACACCGACGTGGAGCTGCGGGCGGACGACCCCGTGGTCCGGGTCACCACCTCCTTCGTCAACCCGAGCGGGGACCACCGGCTCCGCGTGCACCTGCCCCTGCCCGAGCCGGCGGGCCAGTCCCACGCGGAGAGTCCCTTCACCATCGTCACCCGCGGGCTGACCGCCGAGGGCAGGGTGGACGAATTCGGGCTGCCGACAGCGCCTTCCAACCGCTTCGTGACGGCCGGGCGCCTGACCGTGGCCCATGAGGGCGTCTGCGAGTACGAGCTCGTGGACATCGACGGCGACGCCGCCCGCACCCTGGCGCTCACGGTCCTGCGCTCCACCGGCATGCTCTCCCGTCTCGGCATGACGTACCGCCCCTTCCCGGCAGGACCCCTCACGCCGGTCGAAGGGCTGCAGATGCGCGGCAAGCGCGTCACGCTGCGCTACGCCCTGGCCCTCGATTGCGACGACCCGTACGGCATGGCCGACGACGTGCTCCTCCCGCTCGAGACCGTCCAGAGCCTGGGCGGTGGGACGCGCCCGGCGTCGGGCAGCGAGCTGACCGTCCACGGCGCCGAGGTGAGCGCGCTCCACCGGGTCGCAGGAGTACTGGAAGCGCGGGTGTTCAACCCGACCGCGCAGGCCACCGTGGTCTCGTTCCCTGGGCGCTCGGGCTGGCTGGTCGACCTGCGTGGTTACCCGCTCGAGCCCTTCGAGGGATCTTTCGAGCTACGTGCCTTCGGCATCGCCACCGCCAGGCTGCGCGACGACTGATCCGCCGCCCCGGTTGGCGGTGAGAAGGCGCTCTCCGACGCCGCGCAGCTCCTCGAGGTCCCTCAGGACCTCGGACAGGCGCTCCCAGCGCACGTTCCTCCGCCGGTCGGCGGCGGCACCGGTGCCATCGGCCTCCTGACCGGGCCGGCCGCACCACCACAGCTGCACGCGGCCGAGGTCCTTGAGCAGCCGTGGCCGGAGCGGCTTCGCGGTGAACTCGTCGGGCGCTTCGGCGGTCAACGCGGTGTGGAAGTCGTCGGACATGAGGACCGTCCCCGGGTTGCCGATGTTGACGATCCGGTGGGCCAGGTTCACGGTGGGCCCGAAACAGTCCCCGTCGCGCAGCAGGACGGGGCCGCAGGCCAGCCCGACCCGCACGTCGGAAAGGAGGTCGTCGTCGGCGTAGGCGTCGGCCAGGTCCAGGCCGATTCGCGCCGCATTGGCGACGTGGTCCACCACGAACATGACCTCATCGCCGATCATCTTGACCACCCGGCCCCGGGCGGCGGTGACGATGTCGTGGGAGATCTCCTCGAAGCGCCGCACCACAGCAGCCAGCTCCTCATCGCTCAGGTGCTGGCTGAGCAGGGTGAATCCCACCATGTCGGCGAAGCCCACGGCCATGATCGGGCTCTGGCCGGGAGCGAGACCGTGGCTGCGCAGCATCATGCTGCGCTGGATGCCGGCCGCCACCTGGCGCCGCCACACGAACTCGAGGAGCTTGGCCATGGCGGGAATGGTCTCGTCGGCGATGCTGGCGAATGCCTCGGCGGACATCACCGGGTCCATTTCTGCGCTGATCATGTTGCCCGGCACGAGCTCGGCTTCGGCGATGCGGGACATGGAGGAGCCGATGACACGCGCCATCTGGAGCGCCGTGTCCGTCTCGGTGGCGCCCAGGGCCTGCATGCCCTGGAAGATGCGCACCGCCTCGAGGTCGAGGTCGGTCAGGACGCGCTCGTCGTCGTCGACACCGGCGAAACCGAGAGCACGCCAGAACCGCTCGAGCTTGACCTGGTCGACACCCGTGAGCTCGGCCACCTCGGCCCGCGTGTAGCGGCGTCGCGACGGGACAAGCATGCGCTCCGCCACGAAGAGGTCGATCACGTCGTCCGCCACGGCGCGGTCGATCTCGTCCTCGGTGGCCCCGTGCATCAGCAGGATCTCCCTGACGTGCGCCAACGCAGCCTCGCGCCGGGAGCGGTCGTCGGTGTCGGGCAAGATCTCGTAGCTGTGGAAGAGACCGCTCATTCGGAGAGCCCCCGCAGCAGCGTCTCGTCCCACTCGGGCCTCGACGGGCGGGACATCAGGTTCATGAGCGCGTCGGCGGGAGAGCACCGCCCCTCGACGATCGCCTGGACCTGTTCCGCGATGGGCATCTCGACGCCGTGGGCGCGGGCCAACCCCACCAGGGGGCCGGCGCTCTTGACGCCCTCGGCCACCATGTGCATGCCGCTCACGATGTCGTCGAGCGATCGTCCCTCACCCAGCGCGAACCCCACCATCCGGTTCCGGCTCTTCGGGCTGGCGCATGTCGCCACCAGGTCCCCCACGCCGGCCAGGCCGCCGAAGGTCAGCACCTTCCCGCCCAGGGTGACGCCGAGACGGCCCAGCTCGGCCAGGCCGCGGGTGATCAGGACGGCCCGGGTGTTGTCGCCCAGGCCGAGCCCGTCGCCGATGCCCGCAGCGATGGCCATCACGTTCTTGGTGGCGCCGGCGATCTCACAGCCGACGACGTCGGTGCCCGTGTAGGCACGGAAGGTGCGGGTGTGCACGAGCGCCTGGACGCGGCACGCCAGGCCCTCGTCCGGGAGCGCGATCACGCAGGCCGCAGGGTGTCCCTGCGCCACCTCGCGGGCCAGGTTCGGCCCGGTGAGGACACCGGCGGCGACGCCCGGGAGCACGTCGGCCACAACCTGCGACATTCGCAGATTGGTGCCGATCTCAATTCCCTTGGCCAGGCTCACGACGGCCTCCAGTGCGTCGGCCACCGGTCGCACCCCGGCCAGGACCGAGCGGAACCCGTGCGACGGCACGGCCATGAAGACGATTCCCGCACCCTCGACCGCCTCCTTGAGGCTTGCGGTCACAGAGAGCCCGTCCGGGATCCTGATGCCCGGCAGGTACGTCGCGTTCTCGCGGGTGTCGCGCATGGTCGCGGCGAGCTCGGGGGAACGCACCCACAGCGACGCAGGATGCATGCCGCCCACGATCGTCGCCACGGCAGTCCCCCACGACCCGGCTCCGATGACCGCCACCCGCTCGTTCATTGACAAGACATTACGGCGACCCCGGAGCACCTCCTGCGTTCACCCGTACACTGGCCGGGTGCCGGAGGCGACCATGCCGAGAGCGCGGAACTCGGCGGCGCCTCCTGACGCCCGCCTGGGGCCCGAGGTGGTGCTCGTCCCGGTCAAGGCCTTCCACCAGGCCAAACGCCGTCTGGGCTCCGCGCTGGCGGACCCCGAGCGCGTCCGTCTCGTCCGGGCCATGGCCACGCACGTAGTGTCCGCCTGCGCCCCGCTCCCCGTCGCCGTCGTGTGCGACGACGAGGACGTCGCCCAATGGGCGTCGGACCTCGGCGCGTCCGTGATGTGGGAGCCCGGACAGGGGCTCAACGGGGCTGTGCGCGCCGGCGTCGACCGTTTGGCCCGGGCCGGAGCGCTGTGGGTGACGGTGGCCCACGGTGACCTGCCCCGGGCGCGCGGGCTGGGTGCACTGCCTCCCTTCGAGGGTGTGACCCTCGTCCCGGACCGCCGCGACGACGGGACCAACGTGCTGCGGCTGCCCGCCGCAACCGACTTCCGGTTCGCCTACGGCCCCGGGTCCTTCCGGGCGCACCGGGCCGAGGCCACCCGCCTGGGCCTCGGAGTACGCGTCCTGCGCCACCCGGACCTCGCCTACGACGTCGACTGGCCGGCCGACGTCGCGGAGCTGGGCGAGAGCCTCTGACCGAGCCCCGGGCGCGGAACCGGGGGCCCGTGGGCCCCCGGTCTCACGTGTTCCGAATGGAACGTACCGCCTAGCGACGCTTGGCCGCCTTGCGGGCGGGCGCACGACGCGCCGCCTTCTTGGCCGGCGCGCGCTTCTTGGTGGCCTTGCGGGCCGGGGCCCGCTTGGCCGCCTTCTTCGCCGGCGCGCGCTTCTTGGTGGCCTTGCGAGCCGGAGCCCGCTTGGCGGTCCTCTTCGCAGGAGCGCGCTTCTTGGTGGCCTTGCGAGCCGGAGCCCGCTTGACGGCCTTCTTCGCGGGAGCCCGCTTCTTGGTCGCCTTGCGAGCCGGAGCCCGCTTGACGGCCTTCTTGGCCGGGGTCCGCTTGACGGCCTTCTTGGCCGGTGCGCGCTTAACTGCCTTCTTTGCCGGGGCCCGCTTTTTAGCTGCCTTTCTGGCTGGGGCCCTTCTCTTTGCGGCTACTGCCACAGGTGCACCTCCCTAGGAGCATGGTCACTGAATAGAGATGAAGCCTGCGCCACGCCGGGGTCGACTGCCCCACGCCGTGCGCACTGCCGCACCGGATTCACTGTCAACTGCGCCGGACGACGCGGTTGCGGTGATGTCATGGACACCGCCGCCTCAGGCCGTACCGGCTTGGTTCCCCGAGTTGCGGCGTCGAACTGACACGCCGCTGCACGTCGCAAGGCGCGCACGAAAGCGATCCGACAACTTTCGTTTGCGCGCCACACGTCGCTGTGTCGCAGCACATGTCAACCCTCCCTCACACTTCGGGTAGACACATTCTTCTGTTATGAACGTGTCCAGGTCAAGCATTCTTTGTTTGCGCGGTCATTTTGCGTTCGTGAGTGACCTTCGATTCACAACGTGTCATACACGCAATTGAGGTGCATGCTGCGCTCGCGCGACTCGATTGCGCTTCAGTCGTCGCCGCTTTGGCCGATATGTCCTCTGGAATTCTTGGTTCCCGAACGCAAACATCACATGCATGGAACGCGATGCTCATGGGCATGTCGACACGGCGGATCCGTGCCTGATTTCGACCGCGGCACTTCGTGAGGTCCACCGTTACGCGCGCCACAGCATCTATGTTGGAACCGGCACACGCGGC
>Ga0181526_10001226_pt1 | contig 25034 bp, 28 predicted proteins | sample PEATcosm2014_Bin_35_FD_119750 | JGI IMG/M metagenome (GOLD analysis project Ga0181526, IMG submission 119750) | Peatland microbial communities from MTU Mesocosm Facility, Houghton, MI, USA - PEATcosm2014_Bin06_30_metaG | ecosystem: Environmental > Terrestrial > Soil > Wetlands > Peat | place...
CCCTCCTCGTATGGCGAAGTGGGCAACATGCTGCAGTGGGCGCTCGATGCCGTGTCGGGTCCCGTGGCCATCCGATGGCCGAAGAGCGAGGCCCGTGCCGCCCAAGGCATCGGACGCGGGCTGCGGGCACGCCGAGTCCGCGGCGGCTCTCGGGTGTGCCTGCTGGGCGTCGGAAAGCTACTGGAGTCGTGCGAGCTGGCGGCCGCCCTTCTGGAGGACGAGGGGATCGACGCCACCGTCTGGGACGTTCGGGCCGCCTCTCCTCTCGACCCCGGCATGATCGACGATGCCCTCTCCCACGAGCTGATCGTGACGGCCGAGGATGGCATCGTGGCCGGTGGTGTCGGCTCGCTCATCGAGGCGGCTACCCGCCGGGCGGCACCTGCCGGTGCCTTGCCGGCCATCCGGAACCTCGGGGCACCGCTCGCCTATCTTCCTCACGGGGCGGCCGCTGACATCCTCGCCTCGCTCGGGCTGGACGGGCCGGGCGTCGCACGGGCCGTGCTCGACGCCATCTGACCGGCCCTTCCCGTCAGCGCCTCAGAGACCTGGGAAGACCTTCCTGAGGGCATCGAGCTCGTCGCCGCCGGTCTCGACCGGCGGCGTGTGGTCGGGATCGAGACGCCCGTAGACGAGGCGCACGAAGGCCTCGGCCGGCAACCGCAGGTGCGCTCCGCTCGCATCGGGCTCACCGCTGAGAAGCGCCACGGTGTCGCCGATGTCGAGGATGAAGTGCCGTTCGGGACGGGTCGTCGTCACGCCCAGCTTCCTCGGGTGGCCACCGGGTTTCCCGCATCTTCCGACCAATGCGTCCAGCGTGTCGACGAGCAGGTCGACGGCGTCGGCGGCAACCGTCGCAGACGGCTGCAACGCCACGACCACGTCCCAGGTGTGTATGGCGTGCTCCGACAGGCGCATCCGCGCCAAACCGGTCGTGCCGAGCTCCATTCCGAACAGCTGCAAGTGCACGTGCTCTCGCTGCTCGTCGTCGAGCGACTCGAAGCGACCGACGAGGTTCCCATCGACCTGCAGGGCGTGAATTGCCTGCTCGTGCGCGCTCCGAGCGTTCCAGGTGTCCCAGATCGGCTGGAAGACCTCACCGCCCGGCGGATCCTGCCCGCTCAGGCCAGCATCCAGGAAGAGCCCGAAGATCTCGGATTGGGAGCCGAGATGCGACAGTACCTGAGCAATCGACCAATCGGCGTCATACGACCGACGTTCGAGCAGCTCGTCATCGAGCGGTTCGACGGCGGCGCGCAGCGTCTCGTGGGAGTTCCGCAGGGCGGTAATCCATGGTGTTGGGGCGGTCTCCACGTCAATTCTCCATTCTCGCTGAGGCATCATCCGCCTGAGGGGCCCGTCTTCATTCGCATGTCCGGTCTCGCATCGCCTTTGGAGAGCAGGGCGGCGAGCACGCAAGAAGCAACCTTATGGGCCGGCATCGTTATTCCGGCTCACAAGCCCTCCTCATGCCCGTGAGCAGGTCGAGACGATAGCCGCCACCAGGCGGCGAGCCGCTCGGCCGCTACCCCAAAAGCACCGGCGTCTCGACCGATCCGGCGCGCTAATCGAGGTTCCGATATCGCTTGCACTCTCTGCGGTAGAATCGCTCTATCCGTCCATGGACGGCGGGGGTTTCGAGGAATACATGGTGGTCGGTGGCCGAGGTTCGAGAGACGCGCCAAGAGAGCCGGCACGCAACGACGCCGTGACGGAGTCTCAGCGCGCCGTCGAAGCGCTGCTGGAGAGCGAAGCTCGTCTGCAAGCCCTTCTCTCCTCCTTCGACGGCCTCGTTTTCGAGCTCGACGCCGAGGGCACCTACCTCGGAATCTGGACGATGGACGACACACTGCTCATCCAGCCCCGCAGCTCCCTGCTCGGGAGCACCGCTCTCGAGGCGCTCGGCGAGGAGTTCGGCGCCGACATCGTGCAAGCGATCGGGCGCGTCCTCGAGACGGGCAAGCCCGAGATCCTCGAGTACAGCCTCGACGTCCCAGCCGGCAGGAGATGGTTCCAGGGGAGGCTCGCCCCGATCGCCGGCTCGGCGCCGACCGCCGGGCGGATCTGCATGCAGGTTCGCGACATTACGGCACAGCGGGCGGCCGAGCAGGAGATATCCCGCGGCATCGCCCGTCTCGAGCTCATGCACGAAGTCGACAAATCCATCCTCGAGTTCGACTCCGACGTCGACCTCGCCGGCGTCGTGCTGAGGCAGCTACGTCAGCTCGTCGGCGCCGACCGTGCCTCGATCGTGCTGCTCGATCCTGCTGCCGGAACGGCGAGCTTCCTCGCCATCGATCCACCGGAAGCACCCGGCCCGGCCGAGCTCAGGGGTATCGCCGACCTCTCGCCCGCCGTCAACGACGCCGACCGCGATGTCCGGTGGTACTCGGATCTCAGCGAGACGGCGGTTCCTTCCCCGGCCATTCACGCCCTCGTGGACACCGGAATCCGCAGCCTGATGTCAGCCAACATCATCGACGCGGCAACGGTGATCGGGGAGCTCAATGTCGCCTGGAAACGACCGGACGGGATCGACCACGCCATGAAGGTGGTCGTGAGGGAGATGGCCGACCAGTTGGCCGTCGCCCTCCGGCAGGGCCGCCTCCGGCGAGCCTCCGTGGCGAGAGCGAACGAGCTCGAGCAAGCCGTCGTGGCCCTCCGCCAGGCGAATGCCGAGCGCTTGGAGCTGCTGTCGCGCCTCGTGAGCGCCCAGGAGGAGGAGCGTCAACGGATCGCCTCGGACCTTCACGACGACTCGATCCAGAAGGTCACAGCCGCCAGCATGCGCCTCGACATGCTCGCCATGGCTCACCCTGAGCTCGCCGACGACGAGGTGTTCGTCAAGGCGAAGGCGACGGTGCGAGCCTCCGTCGCCTCCATGCGCCACCTGATGACCGAGCTGCGCCCCTACGTGCTCGATCGCGACGGTCTCGGTGCGGCCCTGCGCGAGGTCCTGGAGGAAGGTTTCGGCCTCGAGGAGGACCCCGCCTACGAGCTGAGCGACCGTCTCCCGTCGCAGCCTCCGGACGTGACCCGGGTCGTGCTGTTCCGGATCACCCAGGAAGCCTTGATGAACGTGCGCAAGCACGCCCGCGCGTCACACGTCCAGGTGGATCTACAGGGCAGGGAGGGTGGCTACCTCGTTCGGGTCAGCGATGACGGCGTCGGATTCGACAGCGAGAACGGGAGCGAGTCGCCTCGCGGTCATCTCGGCCTCACCTCGATGCGACAGCGAGCGCAGCTGGCGGGCGGCACATGGACGATCGCCAGCTCGCCGGGGGAAGGAACCGTCGTCGAGACCTGGGTCCCGACTTCGTGGGCTGCCGGGGCCTGAGCAGCGCCCTTGCCGCTCCCTGTCCGCGTCCTCGTGGCCGATGACGACCCCGAGATGCGAGCCGTGCTCGCCGACGTCGTGAAATCGGACAATTCAATGCAGCTCGTCGGCCTCGCCGAAGATGCGAACGAGGCCATCGCCATGGTGAGGAACCACGCGCCCGATGTCGTGCTCCTCGACGTCAAGATGCCCGGCGGCGGAGGCGGTGTGGCCGCCCGGCAGATTCACCTTCTCGCTCCGAACGTCTCCATCGTCGCCCTGACGGCACACGAGGACGAGACGAGCGTGAGCGAAATGCTGGCAGCGGGAGCGAGCAGCTACCTCGTGAAGGGTGCCTCCCCCGAGGTGATCCTGGCCGCCGTCCACGGCAGCCTGATGGGACGATCGGTGCTGTCGGACTCCATCGCCCATCACGTCGTGTCGGAGCTGGCGACACGGCTCGAGTCCGAGCGGCGCGACGAGCACACGCGGCGGCAATGGGACGAGCGCATCCGCGATGTCCTGAATACAGGCGAAGGACTGTCAATTGTCTACCAGCCGATCGTGTCGCTGCGCACGACGGAGGTGCTCGCCCTCGAGGCTCTTTCGCGGTTTCGCTCCGAGCCCGTGCACGGGCCGGACGTGTGGTTCGCACATGCTGCCGCCCTCGGGATCGGCGTCGACCTCGAGGCGGCCGCCATCGCAGCGGCGATCGCTCCCCTCACCAATATCCCGGAATCGCTCACGGTGGGCGTCAACGTCTCGCCGGAAGCCGTGCTGTCCTCCCGGCTCAGGTCAGCCCTCGAGGCGGTGCCTCCCACGCGTCTCGTGCTCGAGATCACAGAGCATGCCCATATCGGCGACTACGCCAAGCTGCGTGCCGCCCTCGGCCACTATCGCCGCGCCGGCGTACGCCTCGCCATCGACGACGCCGGCGCCGGCTATGCGAGCTTCCGCCACATCCTCGAGCTGGCGCCGGACTCCATCAAGCTGGACATCTCCTTGACACACGACATCCACATCCGCCGCCCGCAACGGGCGCTCGCCGCCGCACTCGTGGCCTTCGCCCGCGAGACCGGCGCCACCATCGTTGCCGAAGGCATCGAGACGGCCGAGGAGCTGGCGGTGCTTCGTGACCTCGGCGTCGGCCTCGGGCAGGGCTATTACCTCCGCCGGCCGGAGCCGCTCCCGACAGATCCCGTGGAGATGACCACGGCGAGCTGGCTCTCGGTGCCCCGCCGCTGAGGCGGGACGGAGGCCGCCGCCGGAGCGATCGAGGATCAGGTGGCGACGACGAAGATGCACTCCCCTGGGCACTCGTCGACGGCCTCGGCCACGGTTGCTTCCAGATCGGCCGTGACGGTCGCCATCTGGGCTTGCCCGCCAGGCGTGTTGAGTACCGTGCCGCCTTGCTTCACATACGACAAGCCGTCCTCGGCCAGCACGAACACGTCCGCGCAGATCTCCTCGCAGAGTCCGTCGCCCGTGCAGAGCTCTTGGTCTATCCACACCTTCATCAGTCGTTCGCCTCCTCGTGCTGGCCCTCGCCCTTGCCGGCCGCCGGCAACTCGGGCGCCCTGACAGGCCGTCTGTGGTTGAGAATGACACGTCCACCCCCCGGCGGCCAGGGCCGGAAGTCACCAGCCCGCCCAGGGCCGGAAGTCACGAACCGTGGCGCTCTGGCGGGTCCCACCACATCGTGACGAGCCGCCGAGGCTCGCCCGTGCCGGCAGCTTCGAGATAGGCGCCGATCTCGGCGTCGCGATCGCTCCCGACGCAGAGCCGGCGGCGGGCGTCGACCACGCGCTCCTCGATGGATGCCAGATCCCAGGGAGAGGAACGTTGGAACGAGGCGACCTGCACGTCGTAGCCGAGCTCCGAGGCCACCTCGACGGCGTCGCTGGCGATGGGCCGGATGGGGCGCTCGAGTCCGTGGATCAACCTCCAGAGGGGCGCGAGGCCGCTCAAGGGGTGGCGCTCGGTCAGCTCGACGACCACTCGGCGCCGGGCGTGAGTCGTGAGGGCGACCAGGAACGGGACGAGATCGGCGACGTTGTAGACGACGTGGTGGCACACGACGACATCCGCCTCGGGGGCGGCGGGCGCCACGTCCGGCCAGCGCCCGACGAACACCTCGTGGCGGATCCGGCGACGTGTCGCCGCGAGGCCGAAGGACCTCAGCATCGCCTCGCTCTCGTCAACGCCGACGAGCTGCCCGGCCGGCGGGCAAAGGGGAAGGCTGGCCGCCCCGCCCCCGACACCGACGTCGAGCACAGAACCCCCCGTCGGCAGCCGCTCGAGGGCGCTCGTCCGCGACGGCGTCGAGTCTGGATCGGCGACGGCCGCCTCGGCCGCCTTGTCGAAGCGACCCGGCTGGAAACCCCACGGTGACTCCGGCGCAGCCTGCAGGATGTCAGTAGGAATGGCCCAGGACTCGAGGTGGCGGCGCCATCGTGAGGCGGCATCGTCGGGCTCGAGGGCAGGAGCGGCCGGCACCTCTGAAGGATCGCTCGCCGGAGGCCACATTGCCACTCGGGCCGGGCACCAGGCCGCGGCGCGAAGTGAACGGGTCCGGGCGACCGTAGGCTGCGGCCATGAAGCTCAGCGCAAGGAATCAGCTCGACGGCGTGGTAGTCCGCGTCGAGCACGGTGCCGTGATGTCGACCGTCGTCATCCGCCTCGTCGGCGGCCAGGAGGTGGTGTCCGCCATCACGAAGGACTCCGCCGAGCATCTCGAGTTGAGCGAAGGCGATGCCGTCAAAGCCGTCATCAAGGCGACGGAAGTCATGATCGGCAAGGACTGACCGAACTGGCTCCGCCGTCAAAGGGCCGAATCTGGCTCCTCCTCGGTGTCGCAGCGGGGATTGCCATCGGTCTCGGCAAGCTCGACTACTTCGCCGGCGCTGCTCAATCGTTCTCCGACACGGCCCAGCGGGTGATCGGCACCGGCGGCCTCACAATCATCCGCTTCTCCGCCCGCCACGGGGCACCCCGTCGCGTCGTCGAGGCGTGCACGGCCGTCGTGGCTGTGCTCGTGCCTGGCGTGACAGCCCTCCTCCTCGTGTTGGCGGCCCGCGCCAGCCTGCGCGTGCGAGCCGTGATCGGCCTCCTGCTGGCCGCCGTCGGCGTCGCAGCCTTCTTCTACCTGCCCCACGGCATGGCGACAGGAGTCGCCCTTCTCGCCCTCGTGGCGGCTGCCATCGCTGTGCTGGCGACCGGGCCGCTCGTTGCGGCGCCGCTCGTGGCCCTGGCGGCGCTCATCGCCACTTTGTTCCTCCCGCGCCTCTTGGCAAGCCGGAGCAAGCTTCCGAACGCGCCCGTCGCCGCCTTGCATCAGGCGCTCTTCACAAGTGCCGGATCCCCGCTGTGGTTGCGCATTGCCGTCCTTGTCGTTGCTGCACTCCCCTTTGGTTTGGCGGCGCGCCTCGTCGTGCGCTGAAGGCGCCCAATCCCGACGATGCTGTCGGTGAACTGACATCAGTCGGTCGTGAGCAGCCTTACGACGCGTAAACCGGCCCTGCAAGCTCAGGACTAGTGGCCGGCTCCCTCGGGACTTTCGGCCCTCGTGGCGGAACGGTGACACGTCGAAGATACGAACATTGGTTTGGAGGAGCCAGACCATGAGAGAAGGAATCACGATGAAGACCATCACGAACGCACTGGGGAATCCCTCCGACACCGAGTCGCCGCGGATCATCAACTGGGTGACTCGTTCGAAGATCATGGCGCCCGTCTGGACCGCCATGCGCGTCTGGCTTGGGATCATGTGGATCCAGGCTGGCTGGGCAAAGCTCTGGGGAGCCGAGAACCCCTACTTCCTGCACAACCACGGAGCCGGCGTCGCTGGCTTTGCTGCCCACGGGGTGGCGAGCTACAGCTGGTGGGCAACCTTCCTGCACGGCTTCGTCGTGCCGAACGCCGGTTGGATCGGTATCTTCGTGGCTCTTGCTGAGTTCCTGGCCGGTGTCGGCTTGGTGCTCGGTCTGCTCACCCCGGCCGCTGCGCTGGGCGCTCTTGTCCTCAACCTCACCTACATGCTGTCAGGAGTGGCTGGAGTCAACCCGTTCTACGCTCTGTTTGCCGTCGTGATCCTTGCGACCTGGCGGACCTCGGGCTGGATCGGTGGGGATGGCCTCATCAAGGGCTACCTCCAGCGCCGCCCGGCCCGTGGCCACATCGGCCTGCGGCAGGGCGTGGTTGGGGCCGTCGAGCAAGCGCAGGCAGCCTGAAACGGTCCGCTCCTCTCCACGTCTCACCTGATGCAGCCTGGGCAACCAGGCTGCATCGGCGTGTCCGGCCTCCGTGCAGTGTCGCGCCGGCCCCCTCGGCCGCCACTACCGTGAAAGTCATGGCGAAGTCTGGGAGGAGCGGGCTGCAAGGCTTCGGTTCCATGTGGCATCTCGGCGTGCGGTTCTTCGGATCTCTCGCTCCGATCGGCCCACGAAGCTCCTCCGAGCAATGGGCGCTCGACCACCTCGGACCCGGGGAACGGCGGCTGTTCGCCCAGATGTCGGGCCCTGATCGCCGCCATGCCATCGGCGTGGCGCGGCGGGCGCTCCGACTCGCCGCCGAGGACGAGCAAGCGGCCGCGTCAGAGGGCAACGGCTCAGCCCTTCCTCACGCGTTCGTCGCCGCCGCCCTCCTGCACGATGTCGGCAAGATCGAGGCGCGGCTGGGCACCTTCGGGCGGGTGTGGGCGACGCTTGCCGCTCTGGCGCTCGGGCGCCGGCGCGTCGTGGAGTGGGACGCCGCTGGCGCTGACACTGGCAGCGGCGAGCGGCGCCGCAGGATGGCGAGATACCTCGAGCACGACCGCCTCGGCGCCGAACTCCTGGAGCAGGCGGGAAGCGACGAGCTCACGGTCTGCTGGGCACGCCAGCATCACCTTCCCGAGGCACGCTGGACGGTTGACGGCCGGCTCGGCGGCTACCTCAAGCGGGCCGACGGCGACTGACGGTCGCAAGGAGCCGGAGCCGACGTCAGTCCGGGTTGTTTCCGGGCGATCCCGACCGGGCGGTGTCCGCTGCCGTCGTGGCGGCACGGTATGACCGGTAGCGGTGGTAGATCACGAAGGCGATCGCCAGCACGGCGAGCACGCCGAGCACGTAGCCGGCGTCGCTGAAACCATGCATGATGGATCGCCATTGCGATCCGACGGCGTAACCGATGCCCGCCATGGCGCCGTCCCAGATCAAGCTGCCGGCGGCGGTCAGCAAGCCGAACCTGAGGAGAGGGACCTCGGCCACTCCGGCCGGGAGGGCGGCGAAGTTCCGCACGAGGGGGACGAGGCGGCTACCGAACACGCCCCAGCGCTCGTGGCGGCCGTACCAGCGCTCGGCTCGGTCGAGATCGGCGTGTGTGAGGAGGACGTACTTCCCGAAGCGGTCCACGACACCGCGGCCGGCCGTTCGGCCGATGACCCATGCGATGTATGCCCCGACCACTTCGCCCAGGGTGCCGATGGCGATGGCGGCAGCCAGGTCCAGCTTGCCACTGGCCGACAGCACCCCGGCAAAGCCCATCGTCAGCTCCGACGACGTCGGCACGCAACAGGACTGCAGCACGCAGAGAATGAAGATCGCCGCGTAACCCGAGGACGAGACGAACGACGTCGGGTCGAGAAGAGCAAGCGTCACGCCCGGCGATGCTACTCAGTGAGGGGGTGGGTCTCGCCAACCAACGGGCGGAGTCGCGGCAGGCATCTCGATAAGCTCCGGCCGCCATGACCGGACTCGCTCCACTCGTCACAGCGCGGCTCCACCTCGAGCCCCTGCAGCCGGCGACACTGGAGGCCTTGCTGTCTCGCGACACAAAAGCTGCCGAGCGCGCCCAGGGGACATCCTTGCCTGACGGCTTCTTCGCCCCGACGGACGACTTCTTCCTCGAGATTCAGCTCGCCCGCATGCGGTCGCGGCCATCGGAACGGGCATGGTGTGCTCGCGTCATGGTCCGTCAGGAAGACGGCACCGTCATCGGGCACTGCGGGTTCCACGGGCCCCCAGCCGACGTCGGTCGCGCCGAGATCGGCTACATGGTCCTGCCTCCGCACCGGAGCCAGGGGTATGCAACCGAAGCAGCGCAGGCACTTGTCGATTGGGCGAGAACCCAAGGCGAAAGGGTCGTCTTCGCCTCGATCTCACCGGACAACGTTGCGTCACTGGCGGTTGTCGGGAAGCTCGGCTTCCGCCAGACCGGCGTCCAGATTGACGAGATCGACGGCGAAGAGGCCGTCTACGAACTCAGCCTGTGAGCTGACAAGGCACACAGATGGTCGCCGGGCCCCCCCGCCGAGTCTGCTCTCCCCGATCCTCGTCAGCTTCACGATCGAATTCGCAGGTGCGTGACCTTGCCGCACTACCCGATGGTCTTGCACCGCGGTGGCTACCCAGACGGGAGTTGATCCCCGACGGTCCTTTCTTGCGACAACGGTCAGTAGTACGCGGTCGTCGTTGCGGCAGCTGCCAGTTCGTACAGGGATCGTTCTGGAGTGTGTCGATTGTTTTAGTGGGTAATCTGAGCAATACTGTCGGCGTGCCTGCCGATGGGGCCGGGAGTGGGGATGCCGCCACGCACCGCGCCCTGGCAAACGAGAGTCGCCGTGAGCTGCTCGCCGTCCTCCGCCGTCAACGAAGGCCCCTCGACGCCTCCGAGGCCGCAGAGGCGATCGGCCTGCAACGCAACACGGCGCGGGTGCATCTCGACGTCCTCGTGTCGGCCGGACTCGTGAGGCGCCGCACCGAGCAACGAGCTGTGCCGGGTCGACCCCGCGTCCTCTACGAAGCGAGCAGAGGAGACGCAACCAGCCGATCCGTCCGCGCCGATGCCGGCTACCACCATCTTGCCCGAGTACTGGCGGGCCAGCTCAACGAGGTAGCCGACGCCAGAAGCGAAGCGATACGCGCCGGCCGCCGCTGGGCGGCCAGCTTCGACGGCAGCACCGTGCGAGCGCAGTCGACGTCGCCCGACGCCGCCGTGCGAGTCGTCGTCCGGATCCTTGACGATCTCGGCTTTCAACCGGAGCCGCTCCCGAAGGCTCACCCGAGCCGAATCCTTCTCCATCACTGCCCCTTCGCCGACGTGGCGAGGGAGAGTCGAGCCGTCGTCTGTGGCATCCATCTCGGAATGGTCGAGGCCACCCTGGAGCGCCTGGACACCCCGGTCGTCGTGGACGGTCTCGACTCCTTCGTGACAGATGACCCCCTCCTTTGCGTCGTGCGCTTCTCGAATCGGGGGACACAGATCAAACCAAGACAGCCGGGAGCTCGGCGGGATCATCGAGCGGGCGCTTCGCCCGACCGATGAGTTCGGGGGCGTAGCACGGTCCATATGTGAGCCCACGACGTCGCGCCCCTCGCCGCTACTGTTTTTCGAGAAGGGCGAAGGAGCGGCGCAGAGATTGGAGAGGAGCACAGATGAGCGGCGTGCGAGTGCTGGTAGGGACACGGAAGGGTGCGTTCGTCCTCACCTCTGACGGCAAGCGACGGGACTGGGACATCAGCGGCCCGCACTTCGGCGGTTGGGAGATCTACCACGTGAAGGGCTCGCCTGCCGAGCCCGACCGCGTCTACGCCTCACAGTCCACCGGATGGTTCGGCCAGCTCATCCAACGGTCCGACGACGGAGGCGCCACCTGGCAACCGGTCGGGAACCAGTTCCAGTACGACGGTGTCACCGGGACGCACCAGTGGTACGACGGCACGCCGCACCCGTGGGAGTTCGCCCGCGTCTGGCATCTCGAACCGTCGCTGACCGATCCCGACACGGTCCTGGCGGGCGTCGAGGACGCCGGGCTGTTCCGCTCGGCCGATGGCGGGCAGAGCTGGAGCGAGCTCTCCGGCCTGCGTGGGCATGGGTCGGGGCCATCGTGGCAGCCAGGAGCCGGCGGTATGTGTTTGCACACGATCATCTGCGACCCGTCTGATCCTGAGCGCATCTTCGTCGCCATCTCGGCGGCCGGCGCATTCCGGTCCGACGACGGTGGCACGACGTGGCGCCCCGTCAACCGGGGGCTTCACTCCGAGGGCATCCCAGACGAGGACGCCGAGGTCGGCCACTGCGTGCACCGACTCGCCATGCACCCATCACGCCCGCACGTGCTCTACATGCAGAAGCACTGGGACGTCATGCGCAGCGACGATGCCGGCGAGTCCTGGTACGAGATCAGCGGCGACCTGCCGACCGATTTCGGCTTCGCCATCGACGTGCACGCCCACGAGCCGGAGACCGTCTACGTCGTCCCCATCAAGAGCGACTCGGAGCACTTCCCGCCGGACGGAAAGCTGCGGGTATACCGCAGCCGGACCGGCGGCAACGAGTGGGAGGCGCTCACGGAGGGCTTGCCGCAGGCCAACTGCTACGTCAACGTGCTGCGGGATGCCATGGCCGTGGACACCCTCGATTCCTGTGGCGTCTATTTCGGCACGACCGGCGGGCAGGTGTACGCGTCGGCCGACGCCGGCGACAGCTGGGCACCGATCGTCCGGGACCTTCCTGCCGTGCTTTCCGTCGAGGTGCAGACGTTGCCATGATCCGTGTCGTCCTCCCGGCGCATCTGCGGACACTGGCGCAGCTGGACCGAGAGGTGTCCGTCGAGGTCATCGGTCCGCCCACCCAGAGGGCAGTCATTGACGCCCTCGAATCCACCTATCCCGTGCTGCGGGGGACGCTGCGGGATCCCACGACGCAGAAGCGGCGGCCGTTCGTACGCTTCTTCGCCTGCGAGGACGACCTGTCCCACGAGCCTCCCGACGCCCTGCTGCCAGAGGCCGTCGCCAAGGGCGTCGAGCCGTTCTTCGTCGTCGGTGCGATGGCGGGCGGCTGACGACGAGGAGGGGGACATGCGATGAATGCGATGAATTGCGCCGACTCCGGACGTCCCACTCATGTGCCGACTCCGGTGCTGGAACCCGTCGTAACATGCCTGCCGTGACCGTCGGTACCCGCGGGCTCGCCACTGCCGATCTCGAGAGCTACCGCCGCGAGCTGACTGCGTACTGCTATCGGATGCTCGGCTCGGGTTTCGACGCCGAGGACGCCGTTCAGGAGACGATGGTGAGGGCCTGGCGGGCCGCCGAGAGCTTCGAGGGGCGTTCGAGCGTGCGGTCCTGGCTGTACCGCATTGCCACCAACGTGTGCCTCGATCTCCTCCGCGGGCGCCAACGCCGCGGCCGGCCGATGGAGCTCGGACCTTCCCGTGCGCCGGTGGCGTCCTCTCTCGAGCACGTCCTGCCGGACGGGTCCTGGATATCGCCCATCGCCGATGCACGTGTCTTGCCATTGGAAGCTGACCCGGCTGAGCTCGCACTGGCCCGAGAGAGCATCCGCCTCGCCTTCGTCGCCGCCCTGCAGCACCTGCCGGCCCGCCAGCGAGCCGCTTTGATCCTGTGTGAAGTCCTCCGGTGGCAAGCGGCGGAGGTGGCCGAGCTGCTTGAGACGAGCGTGGCAGCGGTCAACAGCGCGTTGCAGCGGGCACGGGCGACCCTGTCGTCGCTCGACGCTGCCGAGCGCGCCGAGGCCGTCGATGCAGAGAACGCCGACCTCTTGGCCCGCTACGTGGACGCCTTCGAGCGCTATGACATCGACACGCTCGTCACCCTGCTTCGCGAGGACGCCATCCAGACCATGCCCCCGTATGCCATGTGGCTCCGGGGTGCCGCCGATATCGGCCGCTTCATGCTCGGCCCCGGCATCGGATGCCGCGGCTCCCTCCTCGTGCCGACGGCCGCCAACGGCTGTGCCGCTTTCGGCCACTACAAACGCGATGCAGCGGGCGGCCACGCCCCCTGGGCGCTCCAGATCATCGAGATCTCAGGCGACCGTGTCGCCGGGATCCACTCCTTCCTCGACGTCGAGCGCCTCTTCCCGACCTTCGATCTGCCCGCACACCTCCCGGCATAGACCAGCCAGCTCGAGCAGCTCTCGCAACGGGGACGACACGTCCTCCAGGCGAAGGTGACCGCCACGGCGCCGCACTGCGATCTGGAGCCGGGCCAGCAGGTCGACGGTGGCGAGATCCGGGGCGGCCGCCCCACCGAGCTGGAGCACGACGCGGGTGCCGTCTGCCCAGACGACGACGACGCGTGCCCAGGAAATGGCGTCCGTCATCCCTGTTTGGACGACCCGGCGAGGCGTAAGTCACCGGTGAGCGAGCGACCTGCTCGGCAGGACTCGCAGACTGCCTGTACGCACCGCCAAGCTCGGCTGGCGGCGCTGCAGGCTCGTGGATGAGGAGCCGTTGCTTCGGTCTCGACTCGGTACGCTCCCCGAGAGGGGTGGCCGCCGAGCTGTTTGACCGGGCTCGCTGTCGGGTACACCCACTGAGGCCGAGATCGGGGAGGACGGGACCGGTGACCGCTGTCAGCGTCGAGGGCCTGAGCAAGTCGTACGGCCCGATCCATGCCGTCGACAACGTCAGCTTTGCGGTCGAGCGCGGTGAGGTCTTCGCCCTCCTCGGACCGAACGGCGCCGGCAAGACGACGTCCATCGAGATCTTGGAGGGCTTCGTGGGCCGCGACAGCGGAAACGTCCACGTCCTCGGCGTCGATCCGGGCCACCGGCACCAGCAGCGCTGGCTCCGCACGAAGATCGGCGTGGTCCTTCAAGAGCTGGCAGTAGAGCCCTTCTTCACCGTCCGCCAGGTGCTCGAGCGCAACGCCGGCTTCTATCCGAGCCCACGTCCGGTCGACGACGTGATCGAGCTCGTGGGCCTCGCCGAGAAGTCGGACGCACACGTCAAGACGCTCTCCGGGGGTCAGCAGCGGCGGTTGGACGTCGGGCTCGGCATCGTCGGCAACCCCGAGCTGTTGTTCCTCGACGAGCCGACAACCGGCCTCGACCCGGCGGCCCGCCGCACGACGTGGGACCTCATCCGCGGTCTGGCGTCAAACGGCACGACCGTCGTGCTCTCCAGCCACTACATGGACGAAGTCGAGGCGCTGGCGCACCGCGTGGCCGTGCTCTCGCGTGGCCGGATCGTCGCCAGTGGGACGCCGTCTTCCCTCGGAGGGCGTGACCGCGGCAACGTGACGATCCGATTCACGCTTCCCGCCGGCACGGCCGCCGGCGACCTTCCCGTGACGCCCACCGTCGTCCGCGGCAACACGGTCGACATCGTCACCGACGGGGAGATCGCGGTGCTCGCCCAAATCGCCAACTGGGCGCTGGCAGGTGACGTCGAGCTCACGGGGCTCAGCGTCTTCCGCGTCACCTTGGAGGACATCTACCTCGGCCTCACGAACCACGACGACGACGAGGCGACGGGAGCGAGGACGTGAGCGACGACGCCGTCACGCAGAACCCGTCGGTAGGCGGGCTGGGCGACGTCGGCCTCGTCGCCCACCAGGTCCGCTACGAGCAACTCGCCTTCTGGGTGAACCGGGTCGGTGCCGTCTTCACGGTCGGGTTCTCCGTGGTCTTCTTGGTCCTGCTCGGAGCGAGCGCCGGCAATTCACGGATCAGCTACCTCGGCAACATCAAGCTGGTTCAGTACTACGTGCCGGCATTCGTCGCCTACGGCGTGATGGCGGCCTGTTTCACGACGCTCGCCATCAACCTCGTGGTGCGCCGCGAGACCGGGCTGCTCAAACGGCTGCGGCTGAGCCCGCTGCCCACCTGGGTGCTGCTCATGTCCATCTTTGTGAGCACGATGATCGTGGCATTGGTTCAGGTGTTGCTGTTGCTGCTCATCGGCAGGCTGGGGTACGGCGTTCGCCTGCCCCAGGCGGTGGCAGCCTTCGCCGTCGTGCTCCTCGTGGGGATCGTGAGCTTCGTGGCCATGGGGATCGCCATGAGCACGGTGATACCGAACCAGGAAACCGCTGGGCCAGTGACGAGCATCGTCTTCTTCGTGCTGCTGTTCCTGTCGGGGCTCTGGTTCCCGCTCAAGGCGAACTCCGGCTTGGCGAAGTTCTCGAACTATTTCCCTGTCCGCCACTTCCTCCTTGCCGTTTCAGCACCCTTCAAGTTTCAGCCTGGCGTCTCGCCCTGGGCCTGGCATGACCTGTTCGTCGTCGCCATCTGGGGAGCGGTCGCAGCCGTCATCGCCCTGCGTAGGTTCAGCTGGGCGCCCCGCCGCACGTAGGTTCCGCCCGTCTCGGTTACGGGGAAGGCGCAGTGGTCGACGAGGTACCCGCAACGGACGTCGTCGTGCTCGACGAGGACGAGACCGCCGCCGTCGTGGTCGTCGTCGTGCTCTTGGCGGTGGTCGTCGTCGCGTTCGTCGTAGACGTGCTCGAAACCGAAGTCGTCGACCTCGTGCCGTGAGTCGTCGTCGTGACTCGTGCCACGCTCGTCGTCGTGGTGATGGCCACGCCCCGCGGTCCGACGTAGACGACGACGTAGGGCGGACGCACGAAGAGGTACGTGGTGAGCGCCGCCACGAAGACGACGAGCACCATCCACGTGGAGAGGCGGAGTCGCCCCGGTCGACGGCGCTCCGGCGACTCGCCAACGGTTGTCACGAGCCTGTCTCGATGCTGACACCCGCCGAGATGATCCCTGCTTCGCGCAAGGCAATTGAGATGTGCTCGCGCAGTGTGCGGCCCACTTGGAACTGCTTGCCCGGCAGGGTACGCGCCACGACGCGGACCTCGAATTGGTCGACGGAGATCGACTCGATTCCCATGACCGACGGCACATCGAGAAGCAACGGGCGCAACGTCTCGTCGGCAAAGGCAGCCTGGCCGACCTCGCGCAGCACCTTCGTCACCGTGCTGACGTCAGCCGTGGCCGGAACGGGCACATCGATCACGGCTCGGGCCCAGTCGCGAGAAAGATTCGTTGTGAGCAGGATCTGACCATTCGGCACGAAGACAACCTCGCCGTTGACGGTTCGCAGCCGGGTCACCCGGAGCGTGACCTCCTCTACGGTCCCGGTTACGACGGCGGTCCCGACGACCGTCTTGATCTCGACGATGTCTCCGTAGCCGTATTGGCGTTCCGACACGATGAAGAAGCCGGCCAACAGATCCTGAACGAGCGTTTGGGCTCCGAAGCCGAGACCGACCCCGAGCGCAGCGGCGGGCGCCACGAGCGTGGCGAGGGGAACGCCGAATCTCTCCAAGACCAGTACAGCCACGACGACGTACAGGACGACCTGCAAAGCGCCCGTCACGACGCTCGTCACGGCATGGCGGTGCTTTGCGACCTGCGACCGCACGAGCTCGTCGGTCGCCGGGATCTGCCGGTCGATCCGCCCCGTCATAAAGCGGCTGATCGAGGTGGCCGCACGAGACACGAGGAACGCGCCGGTCACGAGCATCACGATCTCGAGCCCGTCAGTGCGAGCCCACAGACTGAAATCGGAGAGCGAGGTGACAGACGCCAGCATTACCTCCATTCTGACCGCCTTGCCGGCGCCGTCACGCAGTCGGGGCGACGACGTCCACGCATACTGGATCGGTGGCGGGCACCTGGGGCATGAGCCCTCGTCAGAGCGTCGAGTCGGAGTGCGGGCGACGAGGGCGGGCGGCGGTCGTCGCCGGATGCATCGACGTCCTCGACGGCCGCGGCGTGGACGAGGAGCTTGTGGTGATCCGGCCCTGGCCGCCTCATGCACAGGCGGCGCCGCCGTCGAAGGAACGCTCGGTCATTTAAAGTCGCGCAATGCTCGGCAGGTGAGCGCCGAGCCGACGACGAGCCGCCTCACCTCAATCCGGGGGTCCGCATGAGCGCATTCTTCGCCGAGGTCCGCGAGACGATTCTTCCCGAGCGCACGGGCAGAAACGGGCCGCTGCCACCGCTGCTGGTGGCGATGACCCTCGTCACCGGGTTGGTTGACTCGTTCAGCTACCTCGTGCTCGGCCACGTCTTTGTAGCCAACATGACCGGAAACGTCGTGCTGCTCGGCTTCGCCCTGGTGGGCGCCCCAGGGTTCTCCATCACTGCATCCGTCGCCGCCGTTGCCTCGTTCGCCGTCGGGGCACTCGTCGGCGGCAGGATCGGGTCTCGCTTCGGAGAGCACCGAGGTCGACACCTCAGCATCGCCGCAGCGGTGCAGAGCGTCTTCCTGGCAACTGCCGTGATCGTGGCATCGCTCAGCGCCAGTCCCGTCTCGCCGGGTGATCGGTATGGCCTCATTGTCGCCTTGGCCGTGGCGATGGGAGTGCAGAACGCCGCCGCTCGCAGGCTGGCGGTCCCGGATCTCACCACCACGGTCCTCACCTTGACCATCACGGGCATGTCTGCTGACAGCACGGTCGCCGGTGGAAAGGGGGCCAAAGGCGGGCGCCGAACCATCTCCATCGCCGCCATGCTGGCGGGCGCCGTGATCGGCGCAGCCTTCGTGGTGCATTCTCATCTCGTCTATCCCCTCGGCATCGCCCTCGTGATCACCGGCAGCGTGGCGGCAACGAGCGGGCTGCTCGGACGATCGACGCCCAGCTGGGCGCGCGTCGAGGCCGTGTCGTGAGCGCCCCGGAACGCTTCGGACCGATGGGGCCGGCGGAGTGGCCCGAGCTCACGCTGTCGGCGTGGGAGGACACCCGCGACACCCTGCATCTGTGGACTCAGGTCGTCGGCAAGGTTCGTCTGGCGCTCGAACCGATGGCGAACCACTGGTGGCAGGTCCCGCTCTACGTCTCGGCCCGCGGGTTGACGACGTCGCTCATGCACACAGACGGCCGGGGTTTGGCGATCGACTTCGACTTCGTTGATCACGTCCTGGTGCTTCGATCGTCCGTGGGCGAAACACGTACGATCGCACTGGAGCCGCGATCGGTCGCCGACTTCTATCGGGCGACAATGGACGCCCTGGCAAGCCTCCACGTCGACGTGGTGATCCTCGCAAGGCCGGTGGAGCTACCGGAGGCGATCCCATTCGCAGAAGACGAGCGGCACTGCTCCTACGACGCCGCCGCCGCCCACCGGTTCTGGCTGGCCCTCTTGCAGGCGCATCGTGTCATGTCGAGATTCCGGGCACGCTTTGTCGGCAAAGCCAGTCCCGTGCATTTCTTCTGGGGGGCGGCGGATCTGGCGGCGTCCCGCTTCTCGGGTCGGCCGGCTCCGAAACACCCGGGCGGCGTGCCCAACTGCGCCGATTGGGTCATGGAGATCGCCTACAGCCACGAGGTGAGCAGTTGCGGTTTCTGGCCAGGAGGAAGCGCTGAGGGTTCCTTCTACTCCTACTGCTATCCCGAGCCCGACGGCTTTCCTGAATGGCCGGTCGAGCCCGGAGCTGCTTCGTACGACGGCGGCCTTCGCGAGTTCGTGCTCCCCTATGCCGCCGTGCGCCGGGCAGAGGACCCTGACGCGTTGCTGCTCGCCTTCTTGCAAAGCACCTACGAGGCGGCAGCCGAGCTCGGCGGCTGGAACCGGAGCGCGCTCGAGCTGGCCCCATGAGGAGGCTTGTCCAACCGCTCGACTGAGTTCGAGCGCGAGTCGCTCTGGTAGCCTGGTGAGACCGCTTGAGTCGGCTCATCTCCTTCGGACCCGTGGGTTATCCGACTGGCTCAAACCCGAGCCAGGAGTCCCTGTGCCTGACGATGAAGGCGTGGCCGAGAGCTTCGCCGCCTTGGCGCGTTTCTTCGTGCATGACGGCACCTTGGGAGACACCCTGCTCCGTGTCGCTCAGCTCGCCTGCCAGGCGGCGCCGGCGGGCTTTGCCGGCATCACCATGCTCGTCGAGGGCAAGCCTCGCACAGGCGTGTACACGGATCCGACCTCCCCCGAGCTCGATGAGAACCAGTACATCACGGGGGCAGGACCCTGTCTCGATGCGTTCCGCCACCGCGAGGTCTTTCGGATCGACTCGACCCTCGAGGACACGAGATGGCCCGACTTTGCCCGAGCGGCGGCGGCGGCCGGAATCCATTCCACACTCTCGGTACCCTTGATGGGGCGCGACGAGTGCCTCGGAGCGCTCAACCTGTACGCGCACCCGTCCCACGCCTTCGGCGACAAGTCGGCCGAGCGAGTCCAACGTTTTGCCGACCATGCCTCCATCGTTCTCGTCAACGCTCAGGTGTATTGGGATGCCCGGCTCCTGAGCGAGAACCTGACCCAGGCGATGAACTCGCGAGCGACCATCGACTATGCCATCGGCATCGTCATGGCGGCCGGCGGGCACAGTCCGGAGGAGGCGTTTCAGATCCTCGCTCGAGCATCGCAGCGCGAGAACCGGAAGCTGCGCGAGATTGCCGCTGACATCGTCGAACGCGCCTCGAAGCGCGAGACGCAAGTCTTCATTGAGGAACCGCAGGCACGCGAGAGCTGAAACGCGCTGCTTACCGGCCTCCGTTCCGACGGACGAGAAACCCTCGAGCAGTCGGTCGGGCGGAACGGCCGACGCCCGCTCGAAGCCGTGACCTTCACTCGGGCCGCGGGAGGAATATGCTGGTGAACTCGTGAGAGTTCATGGCTCTCAGCGTTGCCCCAGACCCTGGTGGCGCTCTCGGACAGATTTGGAAGAGAGCTCGTGCAACCAGCCACCGTCGACTCCACCACGGGAAATTTTCGTTCCCTCGCCGTAAAGATCCGCGAGGCCGGCCTCCTCGAGCGCCGGCCGGGCTATTACAGCCTGAAGATCGCTCTCACCATCGCCTTGTTCGCTGCCGGATGGGCAGCATTGCTGGTCCTGGGCAACTCCTGGGACACGCTCGGTGTCGCCGCCTTCCTTGGGGTGATGTTCACCCAGCTCGGCTTCCTCGGCCATGACGCCGGACACCTACAGGTGTTCCGATCTCGCCGCGCCAACCGGATGCTCGGACTGACGGTCGGGAACGCCTTGGTCGGCGTGTGCTTCGGCTGGTGGGTTCCCAAGCACAATGCACATCACGCACACCCCAACCAAGTGAACCTCGACCCTGACATGGGCGAAGGATTCGTCGACTTCTCCTCGGCGGGCCAGCGTGCAGGTGGACGGCGCAGCCTCGGACAGCTGCTTGCCGCCCGCCAGGCCCAGCTCTTCTTTCCGCTCATGCTCTTTCGGAGCCTCGGCCTGCACATCTCTGGCATCCAGAAGCTCGTCCGGCAGCGGGATCGCGCCGCCGCTCTCGAGGGCGTGCTCATCGCCGCGCACATCGCCCTCTATCTGACCGTCGTGTTCTGGGTGCTGTCCCCCCTCAAGGCGATCGCCTTCATCGCCGTCCAGCAAGGGCTCTTCTCGCTCTACCTGGGCTGCAGCTTCGCACCGAACCACAAGGGCATGGCCGTCATCGACGCCGACGCGAAGTTGGGCTTCGCACGCCGCCAGGTCATCACTGCCCGTAACGTCACCGGCGGGTGGTTGGTCACCCTCATGCTCGGCGGCCTCAACTACCAGATCGAGCACCATCTCTTCCCGACGATGCCGCGGCCAAACCTGGTACGCGCCCAGAGCCTCGTGCGAGCATTCTGTGTCGAAAGCGAGCTCACGTACTGCGAGGCGAGCGTGCTCGGCTCGTACCGGCAGATCATCTCCCACGTCCGAGCCGTGGCAGACGGCGCATTCGTGCCCCAGGGCGCCGGCGTAGCTTAAGAGACCGCTGTACGAGGCGGTGACCCAACAGCCCCGCCGCAGAGGTGCCGCCGCAGCATCGACATCGACTGGAAGCTCCGGGCGGAAAAGAACTCGAGCCGGACATCGTCAGGGTCTCGGAATGTGATCATCGCGCCTGACTGGGCTGTGTCCGAGAACTCCCGACGTGGGCACTCCGGACGCCCAACAAGCGGAGACCGCTCAATCGTGAGATGTTGTCCGAGGCTCTTCGGACCACTGCATGGCTGGGGGATGCCGGTGAAGAAGCGTTTCGGGAGAGGCCGAGGGGTGGGCGACGGCAGAAGTGCCACCACGACGACGAGCTCGAGCACGACCGCGACCAGGGCGCGACCGATGGCGGCGAGACGTAGCACCGCCTTGTTGACCTCAGCCGTGGTCCTCTTGCCGGTGACCCTGACCTTGCGGGTGGCACCGGTGGAGGCTGCCGTCGTTCACGTCACGTGCATCTCGCGAGGATTGACATGCGATCTCGAGACCCCGGCATTGTCCGCCGTCGATGCGGCTGACCCGTCCATCGTGCGCCTCTCCGATACACACAGAGACGCCGTCTACGAAGCCTTCTCGTCGGCCGACGAGTATGCCGACGCTCGACATCCGACCAAGGACGATCCCTCGCGGGACGACATCACGAGAGAGCAATTGATCTATCGATGCGCCCAGGCTGGCTGCAGCTGGCAGAGCGGGCCCAGCAGCAACGCAGTGAGCGCTCCCGCGTGGGACGTCAACGGGTGCCCGATGGAGGCCCCTGGTGTCTTCAAGGCGGCGGGCGGCTATGTGATGTGGTTCGACATGGCGAGCGCGAGCGCGCCGGACTCATGCATGCAGCGCGCCCAACTGAACCCTCCGGCTGTCGACTCCGCGTACTACTGCCTGTACTACGCGACGGCTACCAGCCTCGTTGGTTCGTGGCAGGTTCCTGACGGCTCGGGGCTCGTTTGCTCCCCCGATGGAGCAATTGACCCGGAGCCGTTCAGCCACGACGACCGAAACTACCTTCTCTGGAAGGACGGCAATGTCTCCGGGGGCCCCGCCGCGACGATCCAGATGTCACGACTCGATTCCGCCGGAACTGCCCTCGTGCCCGGCACGACACGGACGCTTGCCTCGCAGTCAGCCATCACGGGCGCTCCGGGTACGTTCGCCCGCTACGTTCATGACTCGACACTGGAAGCGCCGGCCCCCCTTATAACGAGTGAGAACGACTTCTTCTTGCTCTTTGCGACCGGCATCTGGGACAGCTCGGGCTATGAAGAGGGCATCATCGATTGTGGGAGCTGGAGCTCACTGACATCTGGCTCGTGTGATCGGACACCGGTAGGCGACGCTCCAATCCTGCGTACAGGCGACTTTCCGCCGCACACGGTCATCGGGCCCGGTAGCGGAACGGCTGTGGAGACTCCGGACAAGAAGGCGTGGCTCGCCTACGGCTCATGGGACGGCTGCGTCGGCTACTGGAATGCGCGGGGCGGATGCAGGCTCGGGTCGCGGCGCGTCCACGTGGTCGAGCTTCGACTGGATTCGCTCCCGTCGTGAACGACGACGCGACGTGGGCGCCGCCCGCCGAGCATGGGACGCCGCCCTTGATTCAGATCTCGCGAGGCGCCACGCCGGCGATAATCGCCTCGAGCTGATCGAGCAACATGTGCCCGCCGCCTTCGACGAGGTGGAGCTGAGCCGTCGGGCAGCGGGCCGCGATGACTCGAGCGTGTTCGACCGGGACGTTGCGGTCCGCGGTGCCATGCCAGACGTGGACGGGCACCGACAGTGCGGCGAGGTCGACGTCCCAGCGCCGGGCAAGCAGGTAGAAGTCCCGAGCTGCGGCCCGCGCCGCCGTCGGCGATGGATTGCCGATGTCGTCGAGAATCGCCGCACGCACGCGGGCGTCATCACGAAACAGGCGGGCGTCCGGCTCGGCAAGCTCAGTGGCGAATCGATCGAGCGACCGCTCCGGCCAAGCTCTCCCGACGCGCACGATGACGGCGAACAGGAGGCGGGCGGCTCCCTCGGATCGGCGAGCCGTCTTGATCCAGAGCCGATCAGGTGGCAAGGAGGGATCCCGCGGGTCGAGTGGAGCCACGCCGCCGACGGTGGCGATCGCGCTCACCCGGTCCGCCAGGACCACACCGCAGGCGAGCGCCGTCGGCCCGCCCCCTGACAGACCGACAACAGCGCAGCTGGCAAGTCCCAAGTGTCCGACGAGCTCGCCGACATCGCGAGCGCCGGAGGCCATGGTTCGCACCGGGTCATGGCTCGACCCGCCGTATCCGGCGCGATCGGGTGCGATCACGGCGATGCCGCGGTCGCGGGCTGGTCCGTCGAGGCTGGCGATCTGGCGTGACGACCCCGGCGTGCCGTGCAGCACCACGACAGGCAGCCCGGAAGGATCGCCCATCACCGCATAGGCCGACCGCCGGCCGTCGGCCAGGATCATGACGGCCACGGCGAGATGCTAGGGCGCCCTCCCCGCCCCTCGGTGCGGCACGAGCGCGTGCGTCACGGCGCCGGCGTGGAGACGACCTCGCACCTCGAGCCGTTCCAGCGCTCGGCGATCGTGGCCCCACCGGTGAAGCTCGAGCTCTGCGCGTAGCCGACGGCCATGCAGCTCGACGAGCTGGTACAGGCCAGCGCCGTGAGGAGGTTCTCGGCACCTTCGGGCGAGCCCGGGATGGGCGACGTCGCCCACTTCGAGCCGTTCCAGCTCTCGGCGAGGGTGACGACCGCATTCGACTTCTTGATGTCGTTGCCGACAGCGATGCATCTGGACAGGCTCGGGCAGCTGACCGCCACCAACGTGTTGTTGGAATGCGTCGAGGTCCCCGCGTCTCCGCCGAGCAGAGGGCGCGTCGGCGATCCTTTTGGCCGCCTCGCACGTAGGATCCTGCGTGGACAACGCGAAGGATCGCTGGCTTCTCGTCGGGCGCCTGGCAGGTGGTGGCCTTCTCCTTGCGACGGGCGCCATCCACCTGGATCTCTACCTCACTGGCTACCGCTCGATTCCGACCATCGGCCCGCTCTTCCTCCTGCAGGTGATCGCGGCGTTCGTTCTCGGGGTGGCGGTGGTGTCGGCGAGGAGTCGGCTCGCCGCTGCAGCGGGGGCGATGTTCGCCCTGTCGACACTGGGCGGCTATCTCCTCTCTGTGTGGTTCGGGCTTTTCGGGTTCAAGGAGGTGCGGACGGCGGCGGGTGTCGTGGCCGGGGCGATCGAAGTGGCTGCGTTCGCCGTTCTCGCCGTGACGGTCGTCGCCCTCAACTCCGATCTGCCGTTAAGGAGAGGGCGCCGAGCCGGTGCTCAGCCGCTTCTCTGGGCAATTGCGGGGTCGTCGCTTGTCGCTCTCGGGCTGTTTGGCGCCGCGGTCACCTCGGCCGGTGGTGCCGTCGTCGCGAGCGGACAGCCGGAGCTGAAGACGACGACGATCGACAACACGGTCGTCCTCACCAACGCGAAGGGATTCACGCTCTACTGGTTCGCGCTCGACACAGCGACCACCTCGCGTTGCTCTGGCAGCTGCACCGCCTACTGGCCACCGGTCGGCGGGAAACCGGCAGCTGGTCCCGGTGTCAGCGGCCGTATCGGCACGATCGAACGGTCAGGCGGCGTTCTCCAGGTGACCTACGACGGGCATCCCCTCTATACCTACGTTGGTGACTCCGCCCCGGGCCAGGCCCACGGCAACGACATCGACTTGAACGGTGGCGAGTGGCACGAGATGACGGCTTCCGGAGGCTGAGGCGACCCCTGGTCGATCACGGCCGAGCCGCTTTGGCGCCTGTCACGAGGCGCTCCCGATTGAACATCCGGGACACGATCCGCAATGCCCGCACGTCGATCACGAGCAGGCCGATCGCGAACAGGACTGCGAAGGTGAACGTCGGACGGATCACACCGATCCCCAACAGCACGACGACGGCAAGGGGCGGAAAGCTGGCGATCATCCCCAGCTGTTGAGCGACGCGGACTTCGCTCGCCCTGACCGATACCGCCATTCCGACCACGATGGCCCAGCCGGCCAACAAGGGGGTGAGAAGGAGGAGGGCGAGGAGTACCGGTCCCTGGCTGAACACGCCTGAGACGACGGCGGGGTTGGCGAACAGGCGGACGACGGCGAGGAAGACTCCGAACACCGTGTAGGAGAGCGCCAAAGTGGGAATCATGACGGCCGTCGCCTTGCCGAGGATGAACTCCTGCCTGCGAATCGGCGTGGTGAGCAACGGCTCGAGTGTCCCCTGCTCGCGCTCGCCGACCAC
>Ga0181526_10001228_pt1 | contig 25008 bp, 23 predicted proteins | sample PEATcosm2014_Bin_35_FD_119750 | JGI IMG/M metagenome (GOLD analysis project Ga0181526, IMG submission 119750) | Peatland microbial communities from MTU Mesocosm Facility, Houghton, MI, USA - PEATcosm2014_Bin06_30_metaG | ecosystem: Environmental > Terrestrial > Soil > Wetlands > Peat | place...
ACGTTCGAGTTGGCGAAGCTGTACCCCCACATCAAGAGGCTGCCGGCGACCACCAGGGCGACGACCATCACCAAACCGATGGCGCTTGCGAAGACATCGAAGAACTTTCGTTGCATGACTTGCCCCTTTTCGTTAGTGGATCGCTGGGTTCAGTATTCGGGGATGCCGGGACGAGCCGTAGGGTCCAAAGTCCATCCGGCCTGTGACAAAGGTCCCAAGCTCAAGTTCCGGCTCATCTGCCGAGCGCTCACGAGGTCGACCACGTGGGGTGCCCCGGGGCGCCGGAGGCCGAGCGGAGGGTCGGATCGGGAATCCTCGGCTGCGACTTCGAGGTGGATCCCTCTGAGAGCGAGCTCACGCTCAAGTCGGTCGCGCTCCATTGCCGGGCTGGCAAATCGCTCCGGTTCGGCCTCGGTCCCCAACCTCGCAGAGAGGCGGACCAGCTCCCTGTCGTAGGCAACCTCAGCTGCAATGGCCTCGGACACCGACTTGAGGGAACTTTGTCGCACCCCCAGCATCTTCTTCCGCTCCTCGCTGGCGCGGTCAATGAGCATGGCCACGTCGTGATCTCCGTCGCTCGCTGTAAGCGCAGCAGAGAGAATCTCCACGTACATGGCCATGCCTCATATTGAGAGTCAGTGCGAGGCCTGTCGTAGAGGCCAATGGCCTCAGATCGGCTGCGTGACCCAGAAAAGGTCCAAAGACCCTACGGTGAGTTCTGCCCCAAACATGTGATTGGTGGAGCAAAGCGCGCTCAGCTCGGTAGGTGCATGGGCCCGATGGCGGTGAACAGGACCAAGGCCCCTACCTCGACCTGGGCGAGATCGTCAGCGTGGACGTATGAGGCGCCGAGAAATCAGCCGACGCGAATGCCTCGATCTCCTGACCCAAGCCCAGGTGGGTCGCGTCGTCTTCGTGCGCGGTGCCCTGCCCGAGGTCATTCCCGTCTGCTACCTGGTCGCCGGAGAGACCGTGGTGTTCGGTGTCGACTCGAAGTCGCCGGTCGCCCAGCAGATCGAGGGTTCGATCGTGGCTTTCCAGGCGGACTCGTTTGACTCCGAGCGTGAATGTGGCTGGCACGTGAGGGCAGTCGGCACCTTCCAGCCTGCCTTCAGCTCGGACGAGTTGGCCGTGGCCGGTGTGGTCGTACCGCGGGCTTGGGCGATCGGGGAGGACGTCGAACGGGTCATACAAGTCGACCTCGAAGTCGTCGGCGGCTATGTCATCGAAGCCACGGCGGAGGGGCCGTGATGCCGTCCTGGGTCGTCACCGCGTCCCCATCGAGGACGGCAGCCGCTTCACGTGGTCGCCATCATCTCGGTACTCGTCGAGCGGAACGGGGCCATGGCCCCCCTCGAAGGTGGCGACGTGTGGCCCGATGACCACTCTGTCGAGATGCTTCGAGCCGTCAACAATTGTTCGCCCACCACCGCACGCGAGACGCTGCTCAGCGTCGTCCTGACGGATAGCCAAAAGAGCTGGAGCTCTGAACCGCTGGACTCCTTGACACCACTTGCCAAAGCGACGGATGTGCGCTCGAATGCACCCCGCCACCGGAGACGCACTCCAATCGGTCAGGGGGAGGGGTGGCAGGCTCGACCCGGTGTTCTCGCCCGGGGTCGAGCCGCGCGAACGGCCTGTCCTCCTTGATTCATATGGGACTTTAGGGAGTCCTATGTGCTCGATCAGTCGCGCGAAGCCCTCACTGTCTGGGTCATGAGAGTGGGGTCAAGAATTTTGCCTCAACGACCCAATCACGGCTGGATGCAGAAGGGATTAGTGCTGTTGATCGTGCTCTCCGCGGAGGCCGAGGACTTGATGCTGGCCCAGTTGTTGCCGACGACCGCCACGACCTCAAACCAGTAGTTGGTGCCACTGGTCAGCGCGCCGCTCGTCCACGATGTCGTCGCCACGCCACTTGCAATGAGGCTGTAGGTACCACCGACCGTGGTCGTCGAGTCGTAGACGGAGTACGTCGTTGCGTGCGTGACTGCGTTCCACGTGACCTTGATCGTCTTGGACGTCGTGGCGGCGGCGCAGCTGGCGGCGATACCGGTGGGTGCGTCGGGGAGGACCGTGGCTTGGCTCTCCCCCTTGCTGCCCGCCGCGGGGTGTACCGCCCAGTTCGACGCCGCATCGGCAACTGGGTCGCTGAGGAGGGTGCACGGCCCAGCCACAAGCAAGAGGACGAAGGAACGAGAAACCCAGTGCTTCCCGCGCCCTCGCCCATCATCCGATCGGTCCACAGGGCTGGAGACCGATCGAGATCAACTCGTCCAGGCGTCGGTGGCCGGAGTAGTCGTCGAGGTGGCCGCTCCACCGGTCGCCGTGATACCGGTCAGCGACGGCAGGGAGAAGTAGGTATTGGCGCATGCCGCCGGTGAGGCAGCCGTCATCGAGGCATCATTGGTCAGGGTGACCGCCAGCGGGTTGTTCGCCTGACCACTGGCTCCGACGGTCAGGGGCGTGGTCAGGGTGTGCGAACTCCCGGTCGTCGCCGTGGAGAAGTTCCAGATGACGTCGCTCGGTGTGGCGGCGAGACACCCGGCCTGGGTCGTCGTGAGGGCGCTCGTCGTGTAACCGGTGGCATAGGTCGTGTTCGTCGGCAGCTGCACCGCGGTGATCGTGACCGGGTAGGGGTTGGGGTTGGAGATGGTCACGACAACGTCGCCGGTGCCCCCTGGGTAGAGCAAGTTGGTCGCCGAAGGAGCCGCCACGGCGGTGATGGTCACGTTCGAGATGGTGCCCGACTGGCCCTCACCAGATGAACCGCCGCCTAGCCCGACCACCCAGTTGGTTGCCGCGTACGCTGCCACCCCGGCCAAGAGAATGCCGCAGGCCACTGAAACGACCTTCAACCTCGACGCCCGATGCAGACTTACTTTGGCATGGACCGGGGCGCTCCTTTTCGATCTGGGCAGCTTGCCCCCCGATCTCTCGCTTCGTCCGGAACCTGGCCAACGGAAAGGCACGTTCACAACCTCCTCTATCACTCCCCAGCTCAAGATTCGGTCGTGTCGCACCACCCCTTGAAGGCATCCCGTACGGGTCTTGCATACGTATCTACGGAATATCTCTAGGTAATCCGTGCCCTACTCGCGCGTTTTGCACGTGTCACGATAATGAGCGACCATCGCGGGCCGAGGTTGCCGACGTGAACACGAACGAGCTTCTGACGGAGATCCCCGATTGCGTGCTCGTCCTCAACGGATCGGGTCACGTCCAGTGGGGGAACAAAGCGGCCGAACGACTCTTCGGCCGGTCGTTGCGCGACTCCATCGGATTTCCAGCGCTCGACCTTGTTCATCCCGACGACCTGGAGCTCGTCCTTCGTTCGTTGGAGAGTGTCCAGCGGAAGGAAGTAGGGACTCTCATCGAGGTGCGTGCGAAGACCCCCTCGGGCTGGCGTCTGCTGGAGGTGCTCGGTGCTCCCATCAGCTGGCCGGGTGAGCCAGGTGCCGTGCTGTTCTCCATGAGGGACCTGACCGAGCGACGGCGATTCGAGGTGGCACGCAGCAGGGACGCGACCTTCCGCACCGTGGTTCAGAACTCCCCCGACATGACGATCCTGTTGTCCGCGTCAGGCGACGTGGATTCCTTCTCGGGAGCACTCAGCCGGATCCTCGGACACGACCCAGAGTTGATCGAAGGTCGACCACTCGTTGGCTTCGTGATCGAAGAGGACAAGCTGGTCTTCCTCGCTTCGCTCCACACGGCCTCGCGGGGAGCCACGGCGTCCAAGCCACTAAGGGTTCGGATTCGCCTCACGCGCCATGAGACCGGGGAGCCGGTTCCATTCGAGTTCACGTTCGTCAATCTGTTGGACGATCCGTCCGTCGCCGGCTTCGTCATCTCGGCGCACGACATCACGACGCAGGTCGCAGCGGAAAGAGAGTTGCACCAAAGCGAGCAGCGCTTTCGCAGGGTCTTCGATCAGGGCCCTCTCGGGATCTTTCTCACCGATTTTGACTACAGGATCATCGATGCCAATGACGCCTTCTGTCGCCTGGCCCGCCAGCCCGCAGACAAGGTCATCGGTTCACAGATGCAATCGTTCGTCCACCCGGAGGATCGCGAGGGAGCTCAGGGCCTCGGCCTCCAGCTGGTCCAGCACCCAGCGATGAACCACAAGATCGAGATTCGCTTCTCCGCGGGCGGCCAGGACGTCGTTGTCGCAAGCATGACCGCCTCGGTCATGCAGGACGAGATGGGCATTCCGCTCCATTGCCTGTGGGTGGTCGACGATGTGACGGAGCGCAAGATGCTTGAGCGGGAGCTCATTTCCCATGCCAACACGGCAAGCAAGCTCCTTGGTAGCTTCACGAGCCGAGAGACGGAGGTTCTCGAGCTCTTGGAAGCGACCTCATCAGCTTCGCAAATTGCCGATCGGCTGATTCTCTCGGTACGGACGGTTGAGACACACCTGGCGAACGTCTATCGCAAGTTGGGTGTCCACAGCAGGGAGGCGGCCCGAGCCGAATACGCGCGATTGACAAGGGCCGTTGCGGGCGCTCCGCCCGAGTGGACAGGCTCCGACTTCTCTTGAGCTGCTCCGTATCGGTTGGACGACGAAGGGTCATCTGACCGCCGACGTTGATCCCTTGGGCACGAAGGTGGACGAGAGCCAGGTCACCGTTCGTGACACGCGCGAGTGAGTCAAAGCATCCGAACGGTCGCTCCGTGGGTATTGGGAATCGACGAGGGGGGCTCTTGCCATGGTCGTCTGCACGTAAGGGCGCTTCAGTGATTCGTCGTCAGAAACGGCCACTTCACTGCTACCCAACTTTTCCATTTGGGGGACGTCACGCCCACCTCAGAACTCGGGCGGCGAGATGAACTCCCGGAGAGCGGGCAGTGCGTCAACCACTGCATGGAGCAACCGCGCACGTTCCCGTTCGGGCACCTCGAAGCGTTCCGGCCCGGTGTCGATGCCGATCTGCAGGCTTAGGCTGAGGAGGGCCCGGTCGTAGGCGAGCTGGGAAGCGAGCACCGCGGCGGCGTCGCTGATCGGAGCGATCCGCCTGACCTCTTCGAGGTCCGCCAGTGCCAGCAAGAAGGCGCTCACGTGGTCGTGATCCGGCGCCGTCGGATAGCTCGCCAGAGCCGCCTCGAGCCATTCCGGGTACACCATGCCGACATGGTGTGGGGAGGGAGGTGCTGGCCGGTAGGGGCGTAGGTCCCCGATAGCGGAGAACGGGACCAAGGCCCCTACCTCAGGCCCGATGAGAGGCTTCACCTTAGAGTTACGAGGCGTCGAGAAACTTTCCGGTGGTCGGGACCGGCGTCGATCCGGTGACCTCACGCTTTTCAGGCGCGCGCTCTACCAACTGAGCTACCCGACCGGGTAACCGGGCTCCACCGCACGGGACGGGTCGGAACCTGGTGGCGGACCTGACGGGATTTGAACCCGCGACCTCCGCCTTGACAGGGCGGCGTGCACTCCGAGCTGCACCACAGGTCCGTGACGGTGGTTGTCGTCATGCTCTGCGGTCGGGGTTGAGGCCTCCCGTTGAGCAGCCCCTCACACTAGTCGGTCCCCGGTTCTGCCGACCCCCGGCAGGTCCGTCGGGGGCCCCTACGGAGTGGCGGCGCGCAGGGCCAGGACCCCGGCCCCGAAGGATGCGATCTTGCCGGCGTCGAGCGCCTGGGCCAGCGCCGCGGCGCACAGGCGGTCGGTCGTCTCCTCGGCCTCGTCGTGCTTTGCCTTTATGGCGGCGACGTCGGGGAAGGGTTCGGACCACCCGAAGAACTTCGCCTGGCCCTCCCCCTCGTTCGTGAGGATCGCCTCGAGCGGGGAGAGCCCGGCCGCGGTGGTGGCGACGAGGTGGAGCCCGCCGCGCCATTCCCGCAGGATCTGCATCAGTTGGGCCGCGCGGCCGGCCGCCGTCTCGCAGCGGGCGGCATCCCGCCAGCCGACGAAGATCGGGATGGCCGAGCCTTCGAGCCCGTCGACCAGCTCCTCGGTCACTGCGACGATGCCCTCCAGACCCTCGACCTCGGCGTAGTGCTTCCGACCCCACTTCGAGTGGGCCTCGGCCATACGCGCCGCCGCCTCCGAAGCCGCGGCGACTCCGACGCCCTCTGTGTACATCGTCTTCACCGCGTTGGGCTCGAACCACCCGAAGGCGGACGTGACCACGTCGGGCCCCACGTCACCGAGCATGCCGCCGCGCCCCGCGAAATAGAAGGCGAAGGGGTTCGACCACCCCCACTCGGCCGCCCATCCCATGACGTCGGGACTGAGATAGATGACGGTGCCGATGTCGTGGATCGGGACGGATGTGCTCTTGATGACGTCGAGCGCGGCGTCGTCGCGACTTCCCATGGTGCCTCCTTGTGGCGGGCGATTAGAGGGTGGTGGTGCCCGTGGTGCTGACCCGCAGCACCCGGCGGATGCCGGGGATCGTGCCGACGGCAGCCTCCATGAGGCGGGCCATGTCGGTCACCACGCCGTCGAGGTGCGCAAAGCGCTCGTCGAGGAGTCCCACGATGGCACCCAGCTCGGGGCTCAGATCCTGGAGCGAACGCGTGGCCTTGGGGAGCTCGCTCGCCAGCTCCATGGCCACCATGCTCAGACCCTCGGCGAGATTGCGCATGACGGACGCGGATTCCGAGAGGGAGGGGAGCGAGCCATCGAGAGTGGCCACCGTGGTCTCGAGACCCGACACCGCGGTGGAGATGCCGAGCGCGGCAAGGTCGAGGCCGCTGCCGGCCCGGTTGACGCCGCCGTCGATCCGCTCGAGCAATGGCATCAGGCGGTCCAACTTCTCGGAAAGGTCGCTGACCGCATCGAGCGCCGCCAAGGTGGAGGCAGGGAGGCGGAGCAGAGTTTCTGGAAGGGCGACCACGGTCTCGTACAGCGAGGGGGATTCCACGTCACTGATCATGGGCCGGGAGGCGTCGGGTGTCCAGTGACCGTCCCGTGTCCTGCCGTGAGGTCACGCCAGCTCGGACTCGATGGCGGCCCGCAACTCGGTGAGGACCTCCCGTCGGGCCCGCAGCTTGGTGGCCGCGTGTGCGGCGCGATCCAGTGACGCCAGATCGTCGGCGGCCGCTTGCGCGGCAGCGCCGAGTTCTTCGGCGTCGACCACGGCGTCGAGCAGCCCCGCCTCGCGGGCCGCCGGGGGGTCGAACATCGTGCCCGTGACTGCTGCGTGGTCGAAGTGCGCGGGGCTGAGGCGGTGGCGGGCGACGACGACCGCGAACCACGGCAGCGTGAGGCCGATCCTCACCTCGTTCAACCCGAGCTTGTAGGGACCGTCGGCACCGAGACGCGTATCGGCCGCCATCAGGAGGAAGGCCCCGGCGGGGAAGGCGTGGCCGGTGCAGGCGACGGCGACCGGTGCCGGGAAGGAGAGGATGCGCTCGGCCAGGGTCGCGCCGAGTCGCAGCATGACCAGGGCGTCCTCCCTTGGTCCTTGGAACACGCGGAGGTCGAAGCCGGCCGAGAAGTAGCCCGGCCTGCCGGCCAGCACGACGACCGTGCCGTCGGTCTCCGCCCGGTCGAATGCCTCGTGGAGCGCCTGCAGCATCGGGATGGAGAACACGTTGACCTTGCCGTCGTCCATCGTGATGGTGCTCACCAGGTCAGTGCGGCGATACGTGACCAGCTCAGGCATGGCGCCTCCCAAGGGGGTGGAGTCGGATATGTTGTAACAATGTTTCGAAACATCGTTTCAAAAAAAGCGGTCCGCTGTCAAGGGCGGCCGGTCCCGACCCGCTGATGCCCCGGACGAAGCAGCGCACCCCCGAGCTCAGGGACCGGCTGGTGTCGGCCGCCGTGGGGCTCCTGGCCGAGGAGGGCGTGGCCGGGCTCACCGCCCGCTCGCTGGCGGCACGGGCGGAGACGTCGGCCCCGGCGCTCTACGAGCTGTTCGGGGACAAGGCCGGCGTGGTCCGCGAGCTCTACTTCGAGGGCTTCCGCCGGCTCCTGGCCGATGTGGCGGGGCTGGCCGAGACGGACGACCCGGTGGCGGATCTGTGGGCGCTCGCCACGACGTACCGCCGTTTCGTCCGCGCCAACCGCGAACTGGCGGACGTCATGTTCTCCCGGCCGTTCACGGACTTCTCGCCCGGTCCGGACGAACTTGCCGCCACGAGCTCGGTGCGGGTCCTCATCGTCAGCCGCGTCCGCCGATGCATCGACTCCGGTCGCCTTCGTGGCGACGAGACCGATGTGGCCCACGTCTTCGTGGCGATGATTCAGGGCATGGCGTTCGCCGAGGCGGCGGGCCGGCTTGGGACCTCCACCGAATCGGTGGAGCGGCGCTGGCGTTTGGCGATCGGCACGCTGCTCAACGGGTTCGGCGCTCAGAGGCCGTGACGCCTACCGCCTTATGATGGAGGCTCCCCGGGTCAGGATCGTCTGGTACAGGGTGGGCGGCATCCGCGAGATGAGGTCGATCACCCTGGCGTCGGGGCCGATGAGGGCGCGCCGGCGATCGCGTCGGACGGCGGTGAGGATCTGCTGCGCCGCACTCTCCGGAGTCGTGATGAACATGCGTTCGAAGTCCCGGATCGCCCGTTCCGGGTCTCCCGCGATTGCGGACACGCTGGCATCCATCCGGGCGTTGCGCGCGATGTTGGTCTTGATCCCGCCGGGATGGACCGTCGTGACCGACACGCAGGCTCCCTCGATCTCGAGCTCCATGCGCAGCGTGTCGGTGAACCCCCGGACGGCGAACTTGGCGGCGTTGTACGCCGATTGGGAGGGCACGCTGATGAGCCCGAAGACACTGGACAGGTTGACGATGTGTCCCTCGCCGGACTCCTTGAGATGGGGGAGGAACGCCTTCGTCCCGTAGACCACACCCCAGAAGTCGATGTTCATCAGCCATTCGAAGTCCTCGTAGGTCGTGGCTTCGACCGTGGCGCCCAGCGCCACGCCGGCATTGTTGATGATGAGGTTCACCTTGCCGTGATCGGCGACGACCCGGTCGGCCCAGGCGTAGACGTCGTCCCGCCGGGCCACGTCGAGGTGCTGTGACGTGATCTTGACGCCGAGGCCCTCGCACTGGTCCACCGTCTCGGCCAACCCGGCATCGTCGATGTCGGACAGCGCGAGAGGCGCGCCACACCGCGCCAGTTCGTTGGCCAGGGCCCGGCCGATGCCCGAGCCGGCGCCCGTGACCGCCGCCACACGGCCGCTGAAGTCCTTCACCTTTCCCCTTTCGTCGGCCGCTCAGCAGGCCAGGGCGACGCTCGGCTCGGCGGGGACGCCAGGGCCCGAGAATTCCATGACGTCGTCGTCGATGTCGCTCATCTTCAGGGCCCGGTAATCACGCAGGTAGCTCTGGTGGACCTTCCACGGGTGCACCGATCCCTGCTTGGGGAGCAGGTGGGCGGAGCGCTGGATGTATCCCGACGTCAGCCCGAGGATCGGCCCCGCTCCGACGGACCTGTCGTGGTTTCTGGGCACGCACCGGGTCAGCCCGTTCTCGTGCATGTGGTTCAACAGCCGACACACGTAGTCGCACGTGAGATCGCACTTGAGCGTCCACGATGCGTTCGTGTACCCGATGGCGATGGCCATGTTCGGGACGTCCTCGAGCATCATCCCCTTGTAGGTGAGGCGGGTGGCCGGATCGACCGTCTCGCCGTCCACGCTGACTGCCATGCCGCCCAGGAACAGCAGCTCGAGGCCGGTGGCGGTCACGATGATGTCAGCCCTGAGCTCGTCGCCCGACGCCAGCATGAGTCCCTTCTCGGTGAAGCGCTCGATGTGGTCAGTCACGACGGAGGACGTCCCGTCGCGGATCGTTTTGAAGAGGTCACCGTTCGGCACGGCGCAGAAGCGCTGGTCCCACGGGTTGTACTGGGGCGTGAAGTGGGTGGCGATGTCATAGTCGCGCGGGAGCTGGCGCGCCAGGCCCTTCAGCAGCATGGTCCGGACGAGTTTCGGGTAACGCCGGCTCATCACGTAGAAGGCCTGCGTGGTGAGGGCGTGGAACCACTTCGTGGCGGTACCCGCCTGTTGGCGGGGCAGGACCTTGCGCAACAGCGCGGCGACAGGGCTCTTCTCCGGCAGGGAGGCGATGTAGGTCGGCGATCGCTGCAGCATGGTCACGTGCGCCGCCGAACGGGCCAATGCCGGGACCAGTGTGACGGCCGTCGCACCACTGCCGATGACCACGATCTGCTTGCCGGCGACGTCGAGGTCCTCTGGCCACGCCTGCGGATGAACGAGGGCGCCCGCGTAGTCCTCCATGCCCTCGAAGTCCGGCAGGTAGCCGTGGTCGTAGCGGTAGTAGCCGCTGCAGGAGAAGAGGAAGTCCGCCGTGAGGTGCACCAGCTCGCCGCCGTCGGTCCGCTGCGCGGTGATGTGCCAGAGGGAGTCACGAGTCGACCAGTCCGCCGCAGTGATGTGATGGTTGAAGTGGATGCGGGTGTCGATGCCGGACTCGGCCGCGGTGTCCTTGATGTACTGGAGGATGGAATCACCGTCCGCGATGGACTTCTCGCCGTCCCAGGGCCGGAACGAATACCCCAGGGTGTGCATGTCCGAGTCGGAGCGGATGCCCGGGTACCGGAACAGGTCCCACGTGCCGCCGATGGAGTCGCGGGCTTCGAAGATGGCATAGCTGGCCCACGGGCACTGCGTCTGGAGGTAGTGACCGGCGCCGATGCCCGAGAGCCCGGCGCCCACGATGAGGACGTCGAGGTGCGTGACCTCGGTTTCCGTGAGCGGTGTCATCTGGCGGCAGCTCCGATCAGCTCGTCGTTCAAGGTGCCGTGCTCACCGAAGAGCGCTGTCCTCCAGGTTTCCACCAATTCGGTCGTGTCGCTGTCGTCGGGGGTCGAAGCCGGGGCTGACCTCATCCGCCGGTGGGCGGGAGCACGGCCCGGACCGACGCGCCGGACGACCGCACCGGCCGATCGTTCCCCGAGGTCAGCGGCGAATCCGCCTCACGCCGATTCATGACTCTAACGTCAACGTTAAACTTATCGCAGTGACCACGACGACCCTCCCCAATGGGAACGGCCGGGCACCGGCTCGAGCCCTGGCGGTCCCGGAGACGTCCAACTACCGGTGGATCGCCCTCGCGACGGTGACCCTCGGCACCCTGATGGTGTTCATCAACCAGTCCATCGTGCTCATTTCTCTGCCGGACATCTTCCGCGGCATCGATCTCAACCCGCTCACGCCGGGCAACACCGGTTACATGCTGTGGATGCTCATGGGCTTCATGGTGGTCCTGGCCGTGCTGGTCGTCAGCCTGGGACGGGTGGGCGACATGTTCGGCCGGGTCAAGATCTTCAACCTCGGTTTCGCCGTCTTCACACTCTTCTCGGTTCTCCTGGCCGTGACCTGGCTCACCGGCACCGAGGGCGCAATCTGGCTGATCACGATGCGGGTCGGTCAGGGTGTGGGCGGCGCCATGCTCTTCGCCAACTCCTCGGCCATCATCACCGACGCGTTCCCGGCCCACCAGCGCGGGCTGGGTCTCGGCATCAACAACGTCGCCGCCATCTCAGGCTCCTTCATCGGGCTCGTCCTCGGAGGCCTGCTGGCGCCCGTGCAGTGGCATCTGGTCTTTCTCATCTCGGTGCCCGTCGGCCTGCTCGGCACGGCGTTCGCCTACGTCAAGCTCGAGGACCGCGGCGTGCGCACCCCGGCCAGGATCGACTGGCTCGGCAACATCACGTTCGCCGTCGGCCTGATCTCCATCCTGGTGGGGATCACGTACGGCCTCCTGCCCTACGGCGGGCACACGATGGGGTGGACCAGCCCTGTCGTCATGGCCGAGATCTTCGGGGGCATCGCCGTCCTGGTGGCCTTCGGGATCATCGAGACCAAGGTCGCCCAGCCGATGTTCCGCCTCTCGCTCTTCCGCATCCGCGCCTTCAGCGCGGGCAACGTGGCCAGCTTCCTCGCCTCGCTGAGCCGGGGCGGTCTTATGTTCATGCTGATCATCTGGCTGCAGGGAATCTGGCTCCCGCTGCACGGCTACAGCTTCGTCCAGACGCCCCTGTGGGCCGGCATCTACATGATCCCGCTCACGGTGGGCTTCCTGGCTGCCGGCCCGGTCAGCGGTGTGTTGGCCGACCGTTACGGGGCCCGGCCCTTCGCCACGGGCGGCCTGGTACTGGTGGCGCTGACTTTCATCGCGCTCGTACAGCTGCCCGTCGACTTCTCCTACGGGGGATTCGCCGCCCTCATCTTCTTGAACTCCGTCGGGATGGGCATGTTCATCGCTCCCAACCAGACGGGCATCATGAACAGCCTCCCGGCGAACCAGCGAGGCGCCGGCGCGGGCATGGCGGGCACCTTCAACTCTTCGGCCCAGGTGCTCTCCATCGGCATCTTCTTCACCTTGATGATCCTCGGCCTGGCCTCGACACTGCCCGTCTCGCTCTACCACGGGCTCACCGCCCAGGGAGTGAGCCCGGCGGTGGCCACCAGGGTCTCGCATCTCCCGGCGGTGGGCAGCCTCTTCGCGGCCTTCCTCGGCTACAACCCGATGCAGGTCCTTCTCGGCCCGGCCGAGCTGTCCCACCTGCCCCACGCCACGGCCGCCTACCTGACGAGCCGCCAGTTCTTCCCGCGCCTGATCGCGCCGGCCTTCTCACAAGGGCTGACTGAGGCCTTCTCCTTCGCGGCCGCCGTGTGCCTGCTCGGTGCGGTGGCCTCGCTCCTGCGGGGTGGCAAGTACCACCACCAGGAGCAGACGGACGAGGTGTCCGAGGTGGAGCCCCTCGACTGGGTCCCGGCCCAGGAGGCGGTGGCCGAGACCGAGCCACTGCTGGTGGACTGACGTGCCAGTGACCGCGCCACGCAAAGAGGCCCCGCCACCGGCAGCCGGCGACGTCGCCGACTCGGGCATCCGCATCAGTGATGCCGCCACCCGTGTCGGTGTGTCGGCCCGAACGCTGCGCTACTACGAGGAGCTCGGCCTGCTGACGCCGTCGCTGTACACCGCGGGGGGCGAGCGCCGCTACACGCCGGACGACCTGGTCCACCTGCAGCGCATCCTGGAGTTGCGCGAGGTGCTGGGCATGAACCTCGACGAGATCCGCGAGTTCCTGTCGCTCGAGACGAGGCTCGACCAGCTGCGCGCCTCCTACCGCGCCGCGAAGGGCGCCACCAGCAAGAGGGCGCGGGCGGAGCAGAGGGCGACGCTCCAGGAGGCGATGGAGCTCAATGAGTCCCTGGCGCAACAAATCGGTGCCAAGCTCGCCCGGATGGACGGCTTCCGGGCCAAGCTCGTGAGCGACGCCCGGCGTTGCCGGGCGCTCCTCGACGAGCTGGAGTGACCCTTCCTCCCATCCGGTCTCGCTAGAGCCGCTCCCCGAGGTCTCCGGAGACGATGCCGGAACGAATTGACGAGCTGGAGGCCCGCAAGGCCGCACTGCTTGCCTGCGCATTGGGGCTCGGTGAAGATGAGCGCAGGCCTATGACCCAAGCCGCCGCCCCGTCGGTACCCGCTCCGGACAGCGCTCGGCCCGGACCCCGCCAGTGGCTCCGGTCGAAGGACCCCGATCTCCTCGTCATCAAGCGCTCCGTGCGAGCTGCCGTGGTGATGCCCACCGTCTTCGCCATCGCCCACCTGAGCTCCTCGAACGCCCAGGTCGGCCTGTTCGCTGCCTTCGGTTCGTTCGCACTGCTCCTCCTGGTCGAGTTCACGGGCCCGCTCCGTACCCGCGCCGTCTCCTACCTGGGTCTCTACGTGGTCGGCATCTTCTTCGTCGTGCTGGGCACGGTCGTGTCGACCCAGAAGGTGGCGGCGGTCGTGGTCATGGGCGTGATCGGCTTCTGCGTCCTCTTCGCGGGCGTTGCGGCGCCGCAGGCGGCGACGGCGTCGACCGCTGCCCTGCTCGTCTTCGTCCTGCCCGTCGCGGTCGCCCAACCCGACTCGGCCATCGGCCCCCGCCTGGTCGGGTGGACGTTGGCGGCTGCCTTCTGCATCCCCGCCTGCCTGCTGATCTGGCCGCCTCCATGGCACGACAACCTCCGCCGTCGCCTGTCCGCATCGGTCTCGGCCATCGCCCGGCTGGCCGACGCCCGGGCGCGGGGCGACAGCGATGCGAAGGCGCAGGCGGACGTCGCTTCGGAGCTGGACCTGCTGCACAAGCAGTTCTCCGGGACGCCGTACCCGCCGACGGGGGCCGCGGCGGGGGCCGTTGCGCTCTCCAAGCTCGTGGGCCGGGTCGAGTGGGTTGCCGGCAACACGGCGATCGTCGGTGACGAACGCTGGTCGACCGAAGGTCAGTCCGCCCGCGCCATCACGGAGAAGGTGGCGGAGACCCTCCACCTGACGGCATCCCTGATCTGCGACGCCCGTGCCCACCCGGTGGACGATCCGGCGCGGATCAAAGCGGTGCAGGATTCGACCCGGGAGCTCGACGGGCTCATCGACGCGCAGCTGCGAGCCGACGCGTCCGACGTGGGTCAGGCGCTCGCCGATCCCTCGCAACCGGTCCAGCGGGTCGCGGAGTCGTCGGGCGTCGAGGGGAGCGTGGCCGCCTCGCTCGACCCCGGGTTCTACGCCCGGGCCTTCGGTATCGCCACCGAGCTGGTGGCGGAGGCCGCGCTGGAAGCGGCGGGGTCGAGGGTGGTCATCGACTGGCGGTTGGGGGCGGTCGCCGCACAGGAGCCGCACGTGCTCGCCCACCGGATCCTCTCCCATCTGTCGTTCCGCTCGGTGTGGTTCCGCAACGCCGTGCGCGGCGCCGTGGGTCTCGCGCTCGCCGTGGCGGTGGTCGAGCTCACCGATGTCTCGCACGGGTTCTGGGTTGTCCTGGGCACGTTGTCGGTGCTGCGCTCCAATGCCCTGGGTACGGGCGCCACGGCACTACGCGCCATCGGGGGGACGGCGGTGGGCTTCGTGGTCGGCTCGCTGATCGTGATCGGCGTCGCGGACCATATGGTCCTGTTGTGGGCGTTCCTCCCGCTGGCGGTGCTGGTGTCGGGCATCGCTCCCGCGATGATCTCCTTCGTCGCCGGCCAGGCCGCCTTCACCCTCGTGGTGGTCATCCTGTTCAACATCATCGAGCCCCTCGGGTGGCGGGTCGGTCTGACCAGGATCGAGGACGTGGCGATCGGGTGCGGCGTGAGCGTCGTGGTCGGCCTCCTCTTCTGGCCGCGCGGTGCCACGACAGCGCTCGGCCGGGCGCTGTCCGACGCGTTCGTGACCAGCTCCGGGTACCTGGCGGATGCCGTGGACCGGCTGACCACGACATCACGATTCGTCGACACCGAACCGGGCCAGCAGGCGTCGCATCGCGCCTATCTCCTGCTCGACGACGCCTTCCGCCAGTTCTTCGCCGAGCGGGGGGCGAAGGTGGTCTCGGTCGAGGCGATCTCCCGCCTCTTCACCGGATCGAATCGCCTCCGGCTCGCGGCGTACACCCTGGCGTCACTGCCCGTGAATCCCCCCGGACCCGGTCTGCCGGAGGTCGAGTCCGTCGCCGTCGCCGAGGCGGTGCTCCGTGACTCCTACGCGTCCACTCATCGCTGGTACCAGGAGTTCGCCGACATGCTCACCGATGGGCGCGCCTCTCTCGATCTCCCGCTCCCGCACGGCGAGGTCCTCCACCACGTGCTGCGGACTGCGTTCGAGGACGTCCGGTCGCAGCAACGCGCCGACCGCGTGCATACGACGCTGCAGATGCTCTGGGCCGATGAGATCCTCGAGAACCAGGTCCAGATGCAGGCCGACCTCCTCGCCTCGGCGAACCTCTTCGTCACGCGCAGGCGCAAGGGGATGCTGATCTAATTCCGCGGCTCCACGGTGCGCGACCGGGGCCCACCTTCCCCTGTGGCCCACGCCGATCTGGCTACAGTGAGCCGACTCGGCGCCACGATGGCAGACGTGAGAGGGGAACGGAGAGGGTGCGGATCAGGTCGTCCCGCGGAGGTGGGTGCACGTCGGACCCGGCTCGCCACGTGGGCACCCGCCGCGCGTGATGCGGTCCGCCCGCTGCGGCGTGGGGATCGTTGCCGCCGTGTGCGCCCTGACCCTGCTGGCCCTCGACGGCTCGGGCGGGGCGGCCGGGCCGACCACCACGACGAGCACGCCGCCGCCGACGACCACGCCCGGAGCGGTCCCTGCGCCTCCGGCCTCCCCGGTGACCCCGACGACGACGCCACCGCACGTGGTGAACCAGCCGAACCTGAACGCCCTGAGCCCCCACATCGACGCGCTGAGCGGGAGCGGCGTCGAGTACCAGTTCAGCTCGGGCATCTCGTCGCAGACGTCGGCCTCCGGCACACCCAGCTTCCTGACCTCACCCGGCGGGCCGTACCTGTACGATGCCCAGAACCGTGTCGTGCTCCTCCACGGCACCAACGTCGTCTACAAGCATGCTCCGTACATCGCCTATCCCGATCCGGGGAAGCCGTGGAATTTCAGTGCCGCCGACGCGGCCAGGATGCAGAGCCTGGGCTTCGACATCGTCCGGCTCGGGATCGAATGGCAGGCGCTCGAGCCGGGCTCCGGCGGTCCGAACCAACCGGCCATCTGCACGCCGGGCTCGCCGGGGAATCCCCACGAGTTCAATCTCGCCGTCGCCGACCGGTATCTCGCGCACGTCGCCGCCACCGTGAAGCTCCTGGCCCGCTACGGGATCTACACGCTCCTCGACATGCACCAGGACGTCTACAACCGGAGCTTCCGCGGCGAGGGAGCACCGAATTGGGCCGTGTGCACCGACGGCGTACCCATCGTGGCGAGCGGCGGGCGCTGGTCGAGCAACTACTCGAATCCACAGCTCGACACGGCGGTCCACCACTTCTGGACCAACGACGTCGTCGGCGACCTGCAGGGACAGTACGACCTGGTCTGGGCCACCGTGGCGAGCTATTTCAAGAACAACCGGTGGGTCGTCGGCTACGACCCCTACAACGAGCCCTTCTCGACCGAGACCCAGACCGCGGCCGGGTCAACCTTCACCGGCAACCTCGAGTGCTTCTACACGGGGAAGTCCCACACCGGATTCCTGGCCAACGGGGCCAGCCCCCTGGTCTGCCCCACCGACGTGCCGGACAACGGCGTGATCCCGTCGATCCAGGCGGTGGACCATCACCACCTGATCTTCGTGGAGCCGGACATCTACTGGGTCACGGGCGGGAACGTCCCATCGCAACTGGGGCCGATGCCGTTCCAGCGCCTGGTCTTCAACTTCCATGTCTACTGCGGCGACCGCAGCCCGGTCACGGGCAATCCGACCGATCTGCTGCAGTGCCTGCAGTCCGAGGAGACCGCGGCATCCGAACAGGACATCACCCGCCTTTCCATGAGCTCGCAGTACCAGTCGAGCGGGCCGGCCATCTTCATGAGCGAATTCGGCGCCACGACCAGCACGGCCCTGGCCGGGTTCGACACCGAGTGGGCCGGGTTGAACCAGGTGGGCTGGGCCTACTGGGCCTGGAAGTACTACGACGACCCCACCGGGTCGTCGTCCGAGGGCCTCGTCCTGCCGGACGGGAACTACTCGCCGATCGTGACCGTCCTGTCGCGGACCTACCCCCAGGAGGTGGCGGGTACGGCGAGCTCGGTCATCTTCAACCCCTTCACCGGGTCGTTCAACATGACCTACACGCCCAGCCTCTCGGCACGGGGTGCGACGGTGGTCGACGTCGCGGCGTCGCAGCACTACCCGAGCGGGTGGTGCGCGGCCGTCAAGGGCGGGACGATCACCTCGAGCCCCGGCGCGACGCATCTCACCATTCAGACCTCCGGGCACCCGCTGCAGGTCTATGTCTCGGTGACGGCGGGAGCGTGCCCCTCCCCCTGAGCGACCACCATGCGCTCACTCAGACCGACGGACGCTCCATGCACTGCACGTCGAAGTAGATGGGCAACAGGTACTTGACGTAGAAGGCGTGCACCGTCAGGCCCGGATAGACGAGGTCCTCGTACGTCTTGATCGTGACCCTGCCGTCCTTCTCCGCGTAGCGCTCGCACGCGACCAGTAGGTCGTCGACCTCCTGGCGCGAGTCCTGCAACAGCCCGAGGTGGTCGTAGCCCGGCGAGCTCATGGGCTTGTCGCTCTCGGCGAGGAGGATGAACTGGTCCGGGTCGGGCATCAGCAGATGGCACGACTGGCCGACCACCTCGGTGTCGAGCGCCGTCCATCCGAAGATCGATCCGTAGAAGGCGTCGATCTCCTCTCGTGCCTCCGAGGTGAGGCTGCCGACCGGGAACGTCATCTCCATGTGGTTGAACCGCATCGCCAGCTCCCTCCCTTTCCGTACCGACATACTGACCGAAATGGGGCGGGATGTCTCGCCCCTGCCGGACCTACGCCTGGGCCCGGATCTCCTCTTGGATCCGCCGTTGCTGCGCGGCCATCAGGGCCTCGGCGTGCGGGGGCACCGCGGTGAGCTCGGCGTCTGCGGGCGGAAGCGACCCGGCGGGGAGGTCCGAGCACGTGGTGTGGAACATCGCCTGCTGGGCGGTGGTGATCGAGCCCGGCGGGAGTGCGGCCGGGCTCGAGAACGGGTTCTTGGGTGCCGCCAGCGCCGGAGGGTCGGCGAACGGCGGCCTCTTGGCCGCCAGGTCGAAGAAGTCCAACATGTTGTCGGCGTTCGCGTCGCGGTAGGTCAGCGCGGGGAGGTTCCACTTCGTCTCGACGAATTTCAGGATCGACGTGTGGTCGAAGGTGTGATGCGACACGTAGTCCTTCTTCGACCAGGGGGAGACCACGCAACAGGGGACGCGAAACCCCGTGTAGTCGTACGAGCCGGGCGTGTCCCCCGGAAGCAGCATGGGCGGCACGTCGTCCGGCTTCACGGCCGGCTGCGGGGGCACGTGGTCGTACCACCCGCCGTGCTCGTCGTAGACCCAGATCAGTGCCGTCTTGTCCCATGCCGGTCCGCTCATCACCGCATTGATGAAGAGGGCGGCGTACCCCTCGCCCACCGTGATGTCCCCGTCCTCTTCGGAGAAGTTGCCGTAGGGGTCCACCAGGCTGAATGCCGGAAGGCTCCCCGACGCAGCATCGGCGAAGAACTGCGTCATGTGGACGACCTTGGTCCGATTGTTCAAGAACACCGGCTCGAACAGCGCGCAGGTCGGCAGGTCGGCGTAGTAGTCCTTCCAGGAGATGCCGTGCTCGTTGAGGCGGTCGAAGATGGTGCCGTTGGGGGCGTCGACCTTGGAGATGCCCGTGACATCCGTGCTGATGTTCCCGAGCGCGGTGCCGGCGATGAGAAAGCGGCGGTTGGGGTAGGTCTGGGCCATCACGGAGGAGAAGTACCGGTCACCGATGGGGAACACCCGGGCCATGGAATGGTAGAAGGGCAGGTCGTCGCCTTCCCAGTAGCCCATGGCCGCTCCGCTGCACCCCTTGACGAAGCCCATGTTGGTGCCGCCGTCCCAGCAGGTGTGGGAGGCGTTCCACGACTGCGTGATGCCCGAGTCGCTCTCGCCGCAGGTGTTGGGGTTGTGGAACGAGCGGACGTAACCGCCCGAGGGATCCGGGTTGTAGTTGACCGGTCTGCCGTCCGGACCGGGTGTCAGTCCGTCCCCGCGGCCCAACGTGCCCAGGTGGTCGTCGAACGAGTGGTTCTCCATCATGACGACGACGATGTGCTCAATCTGCGGCAGGGTGTCGGTGCCCGCCGGAAGGTGGGGATAGGGAAGCGATCCGGGTTGTAGGAGCGAACCGTGCACGCCGAGGCCTCTCGCCCCAGCTGCCGCCGCGTAGGCTCTGCTGCCCACGGCCGCTCCGAGGCCCGTCGCCGCGATTCCCGACGCCAGGCCACCGGCGAGGAGTGAGCGACGGGAGAGGCGCTGGTCCCACGGCGTCCGCGTGTGCCGGCGTCGGTTCTCAGCCACCGGGGAGACGCTAACCGCGGGCAGGTCCCGTGGACGGCGGTCGCGCCCGGCGCGCTGAAGCAACCGGAATGCACCTCGATTGCGAGACCCGAACGTTAGGTTGCCCTCCAGTCGGCCTCGTCGGTCGACGAGGCGTGTCCCGGGATCCTGAAGCAGTGCGATCCTTCAGCCCGGCCGGGGCGGGACCGCCGGGATGCGAGGGGGCTGTCGGGAAGTGTCAAGAGCGCCGGTGATCCGTCACGTTCGTACTACGAGACACCGCGACGTGACCTGTGATGCGCCGAGCCGCGCTCGGCCGTTCCCGTGGCGCTCACTCGGCAGCGTCGCCGCCGGCGTCGTGCTGCTGGTGTGTCTCGGAGGCTTCGGCGTCTCGTCCGCGGCGACCCCGCCGGCTGCGGCGAGCCCACGCACCGGACAGGACTCCCAGCAACAGGGTGACAGCTTCTGGCTGGCCAGCACATCGGGGGCGGTGTGGAACTTCGGTGACACGCAGTCCCTCGGTTCGGCCAGCGTGCCGCCGACCCATCCGATCGTGGGCATCACGCCGACCCAGGACGACGGCGGGTACTGGCTGGTCGCCTCCGACGGCGGGATCTTCTCCTTCGGCGACGCCGGCTTCTACGGCTCCACCGGCGGCATCGAGCTCAACCGGCCCATCGTCGGCATGGCACCGACACCCGACGACGACGGGTACTGGCTGGTCGCCTCCGACGGCGGGATCTTCTCCTTCGGCGACGCCGGCTTCTACGGCTCCACCGGCGGCATCGACCTCAACCAGCCCATCGTCGGCATGGCGCCCACCCCCGACGGGCACGGGTACTGGCTGGTCGCCTCCGACGGCGGCATCTTCGCCTTCGGCGACGCGCACTTCGAGGGGTCGACGGGCTCCGTCCATCTCAACGAGCCCATCACGAGCATGACCGCCACGGGAGACGGGTTGGGCTACTGGCTCCTCGCGAGCGACGGGGGTGTCTTCAATTTCGGCGACGCACAGTTCGACGGGTCCGCGGCCGCCGACCCGAGCCCCGACCCGGCCCAGAAGCTCGTCATCCCCGCCAACGGTCCGGGCTATTGGATCGTGGACCAGAACGGGACGGCGAACCCGTTCGGGGGCGTGGCCGGGGTGCCGCCGGCACAAGGCCTGTTGTTCCGACCGGTGACCCCCGGCGACAAGGCTGTGCTCTTCGCGTTCGCGCAGCTCGGCAAGCCCTACATCTGGGGCGGCAACGGCCCGGTGGGCTACGACTGCTCCGGGTTGGCCCTGGCCTCGTGGGAGAACGGAGCCGGGATCGGATTCGCGCGCGTGTCCGACGACCAGTACCACACGGCCGGGCAACCGGTCGCGATGAGCTCGCTCGCGTCCGGCGACCTCGTGTTCTGGGGGTACAACCCCGCCGACTGGACGAGCGTGTACCACACGGCGATCTTCGTGGGCGGCGGCGAGATCGTCGAGGCGACCGGCGACCAGGTGCAGCTGAACTCGCTGGACCAGTGGGGGCAGAGTGATCTGATGCCGATGGGACGCCACCCCTAGCACCCCCAACCGGATTCGAACCGGTGCTGCCGCCGTGAAAGGGCGGTGTCCTAGGCCGCTAGACGATGGGGGCGGGACCGTGCCGGCGCACGGGGACCGTCAGCCTAATGGGCGCCGATGGGGACGCCCTGCGCCGACTCGTCGTGGACGAGCGGGGCCGGCAGCGCCTCCGGCGCGTGGTACGTGCAGGCCAGGAAGGTCTGGACCGCGCCGATGACCAGCACGGTCACGCCGAGCATGTGGACCTCCACGAGCAGGGCCGGCAGGTGGGTGAAGTACTGGGCGTAGCCGACCGCGGCCTGGGCCACCATCACGGCCAGCAGGATGCGCGCCGAGCGCCGCACCCGCTCGGGCACGTCACCGATGTGCAGGGCCACGGCGAGGCCGACGGTGACGCCGACGAGGAGCAGCGCGAGGCTCGAGTGGAGCTCGGCCATGTCGCGCAGGGGGACCGGGATCCGTTTGGCGATCTGCTGTCCCGAGGCGTCGCCAGCGTGTGGCCCCGCGCCGGTGACCGCGGTGCCCGCCGCGATCACGAGGGTGAGCAGCGCCAGGAGGCCGTAGTAGAGCCGGATGAGGGGTCGGGGCACGAGGAGGTGGGCCGATCCCGGCGAGTAGTCGCGGGTCGAGCGGTGGACCAGCACCACTGCGTCGGCCAGCAGGAGCATGGTGGCGAAGAAGTGCACCATGACGACGTAGGGATTGAGCTTGGTGTAGACGACGATCCCCCCGAGGACGGCCTGGGCCAGGACCCCCGCCACGAGCCCCCCGCTCAACCACACGAGGTCGCGCCGGCGGGGGGAGCGGAACACCGAGCCGAGGAAGGCGGCCGCCACCGCGACGACCAGCACCACCGTGACGAGGCGGTTCCCGAACTCGACCAGCCCGTGGAACTGCAACGCCGGGGTCAGGTGCCCGGCCGAGCAGGTCGGCCAGTCGCTGCAGCCAAGGCCCGACCCGGTGAGGCGGACCGCCCCGCCCGTGACGACGATGAGCGCGGTCAGGACCAGGGCCAGGACGTTCAGCCGGTGGCTCAGCGAGGGCGAGACGGTGGGGGTTCGGCGTCGCGACACGTGGGGCAAGCGTACCGGGGCCCGTCGCCTGGTCACGGGCGACCCCCGTGCATAGGCTGAGGCCACATGTCCATCGAGGCGCCCGCCCTCCCAGGTCGGCGAGCGCGGTGGTCGAGGCAGACGGTCGGGGCCTATGTCGCCCTGACCAAGCCCCGGATCATCGAGCTCCTGCTGATCACGACGCTCCCCACCATGGTGGTGGCGCAGCGCGGCCTGCCGCCGGTCTGGCTGATGGCGGCCACCCTGGCCGGCGGTGCGTTGGCGGCCGGCGGCGCGAACGCCATCAACATGGTGGTCGACCGCGACATCGACCGCCTCATGAAGCGGACCAAGAACCGGCCGCTGGTGACGGGCGCCATGACGCCGACCGCCGCGTTGGTCTTCGCGCTCACCCTCGAGGTCGCCGCCTTCGTGGAGCTGTGGCTCGCCGTCAACCTGCTGTCGGCCGTCCTCGCCATCTCCGCCACCCTCTTCTACGTGTTCGTCTACACGTTGTGGCTGAAGCGCCGCTCCACGCAGAACATCGTGATCGGGGGCGCCGCCGGCGCAGTGCCGGTCCTCGTGGGGTGGGCGGCCGTGACCGACAGCCTCTCGTGGGCACCGGTGGTGCTCTTCGCCATCATCTTCATCTGGACGCCGCCGCACTTCTGGGCGCTGGCGGTGCGCTACAAGGAGGACTATCGAGCGGCCGACGTGCCGATGCTGCCGGTGGTGGCCTCCATGAAGCGCACCACGACCGAGATCCTGTACTACACCGTGGCGCTGGTCGCGGTGTCGTTCCTCTTCGGGCCCGTCGCCCACATGGGCTGGATCTACATGATCACCGCCGCCGTCCTCGGCGCCGGCTTCCTGTACTTCGTCACCCGCCTGTGGGGTCTGGCCCAGAACGGCCAGGCGACCGGGCGGGACGCGATGAAGGTCTTCGGGTACTCCATCACCTACCTGACGGTGCTCTTCGTGGCCATGGCGGGCGACGTACTCATCTCCAACCACATTCACTAACGTCGCCCCGCGATGACCGCTGCAACACCCCCCGAGCCGTCGGCTGCGCCTGCACCTGCGCCGGGGCCCGCTCCCCGCAAGCCCCGCAAGATCTTCCTGGTCGTCGGTCTCGTGCTGGCCGTGGTGCTCGGGATCTTCCTGTTCACTGGCCTGGGCACCAGCCAGAACTCCACCGCCGCGCCCCATGAGGGCGGGCCGGTGCCGTCGTTCACGCGCCAGAACGTGGGCCCGGTGGGGCCCGAGCAGGTCTCCGTCCCCGGTGACGGCGGGGCGAACGGCACGCCGGCGGTACTGCTCTTCTTTGGCAACTGGTGCCCGAGCTGCCACCAGGAACTGCCGCCGCTCGCAGCGGCGGTGCGCCGGCAGGACGCCGCGGGTGGGTCGTTGTCGCACGTCCACGTCATCGGCGTGGACAGCGAAGACACGGTGGGGAACGCGAAGGGGTTCATCAAGAGCGCAGGCGTGACCTTCCCGGTCGCCTACGACCCGGACGTCACCGTGACGAGCGGCCTCTTCTACTTCGAGGGAGATCCCTACGCCGTCTTCGTCGACGGCGACGGCACGATCTCCAAGATCGTACGGGGCGATGTGCTGACGCCGGCCTCCTTCACCGCCGACGAGCGGGCGCTCATTCCCAGCGGAACGTGAGCGCCGCCGCCACGGGCGCGGCGACGGCCCACACGGCGAGCACGACCCAGGACTCCGGCGGCACGCTCGCACCGCTCCCGAGGGTGGCGTGCAACGCGGAGGAGAGGGCCTCGGCCGGCAGCAGCTTGGCGAAGTCGGCCAGACCGCTCGGGAGCTTGGAGATGGGAACGATCATCCCGCCCAGCAGCAGGAGGATGAGGTAGAGGCCGTTGGCGGCGGCCAGGTTCACCTCGGCCCGCAGCGTGCCCGCCATGAAGAGGCCGATGCCGGCGAAGGCGGCCGAGCCGAGCAGGATCGCCCCGACGGCGCCGGCCACGGCCGGTGCCCCGCCGCCGCCCGGGTTCCAGCCCAGGGCGAGACCGACCGGGAGCAGGACGGCGGCCTGCAGCAGCTCGACGGCGACGATCGTCACGATCTTGGCGCCGAGCAGGCGCGGCCGGCCGAGCGGGGTGGAGCCCAGCCGCTTCAACACGCCGTAGCCGCGCTCGAAGCCGGTGGCGATGCCGAGCGAGACCATGGCGGTGGACATGACGGCGAGGGCGAGGATGCCGGGCACGAAGAAGTTGGCGGGTGTGCTGCCGGGCGTCGACACGACGGACACCTTCGAGAAGAAGAGCAGGAACACGACGGGGATGCCGAGGGTCAGCAGGAGCGTCTCCCCGCGTCGCAGCGTCATGTAGATCTCGGCGCCCGTCTGGGCGGTGAGCGGGCGCGCGAAGGGTGTGGTCGTGCTCATCGGGAGGACCGCCTCCGCTGGCGGCGGCCCCGGCCCGGGACCACCGGCGCGCCCACCGCCGCGGCATCGGCCCCGGCCGCGCCCACCGCCTCGAAGTACACGTCCTCGAGCGTCCTGCCCGCCACGAGGTCCGTGAGCGCGGCGTCGCGCTCGGCCAGGAAGGTGGCGACCGCCGCGGTGACGGCCGGGGTCGCACGGTCCGGTGCCACGACGCGGTAACGGCCGGGTGCCGTC
>Ga0181526_10001234_pt1 | contig 24889 bp, 24 predicted proteins | sample PEATcosm2014_Bin_35_FD_119750 | JGI IMG/M metagenome (GOLD analysis project Ga0181526, IMG submission 119750) | Peatland microbial communities from MTU Mesocosm Facility, Houghton, MI, USA - PEATcosm2014_Bin06_30_metaG | ecosystem: Environmental > Terrestrial > Soil > Wetlands > Peat | place...
ATCAGCAGCGAAGCGATGACGGCGATATAGCTGACGCCATCAGTGAGGAAGCACCAGCCCTCGTTGGTTGCGGCAATCAGGATTCCTGCGAGCGATGGGCCGATGAGGCGGGCCGCGTTCACCATGGACGAGTTGATTGCGATAGCGTTGGATAGGTCGGCCCGGTCTTCAACCATCTTGACCATGAACGACTGACGGCCCGGCATATCGAACGCGTTGATGACGCCCTGCATCGCGCTTAGCGCCAGGACTTCGGCGATGTTGATGCGATGCGCAAGGGTGAGCCAGGACAGCGCAAACGATTGGAGCATAGCCAGGGTCTGTGTCCAGACGAGGACTTTGCGGCGGTCGATGCGATCGACGATGACGCCGGCAAGGGGCGCCAGCAGGAAGGTTGGAATCTGGCCGGCAAAGCTGACGGTGCCGAGGAGGAGCGAGGATTTGGTCAGGCGGTAGACTAGCCACGCGGTGGCGACGCGCATCATCCATGTGCCGATCAGCGAGATGCTTTGGCCGCCGAAGAAAAGCCGGAAGTTGCGATGGCGCAGGGCCCGCCAGGCATGCGAGAAGTCGCTGATGGCGCTCGCGCGATGCTGGTTTTCGACTTTGGGCGTCATCATCTCCCTTGGATGCGCTTGACCCAGAATGGGCGCTGTTTTACCTGGCTACGGTCAGCTTAACTTCGGCATCGAGACTGACACGTGCGCCGGCCTGAGGGTCTTGCCCGATGACGGCGCCGGGAACGACCGGAGGCATAGGAGGCGCACTGCCTGCGCCGACGGATGGGATGGGCACGTCGACAAATGTCGGCTGAGTTGTCTTGATGCCGATCTTCGCAAGCTGCGCCTGTGCGGCGACGATCGGGATGCCGAAGAAATCAGGCATCACATAGCCATCCGGAGTTGCGTCATCCGGTGTAGCGACCAGGAGATTGACGCTGGGTCGTTCGATCCCCTGCGCGTGAGCTGGAGGATCTTGTGCGATGACAGCGCCCTCCGGCGCAGCGTTGTCGGGGATTCTGGCGATGGTGCCGGCGTCAAGGCCGGCGCGCCGCAGCTGGAATGCCGCCACACGCTGATCGTTTCCGACGACGTTGGGGACGTCGACTTTTTGCGGGCCCAGGCTTTCGGATACGCGTACGTGCCACTCGCGGCGTACGACCGTGCCGGGAGCAGGGGATTGAGTGAGGATGTGTCCCGCAGCGACATCGCTCGAATAGTAGCGATTGTCTACATTTAGGTTGAGGCCCATGCCGGCAGTCTGACTGCGTGCGTCGACCACCGTCATGCCCTTGAGGGAAGGAACCTGGACTTCAGCTCCATGGATTGCGAAGTGCATCGTCGCGATAGCCGAGAGCAGCGCCACCAAGACCAGGGCCACAATGAGCGAGGCCATGCGAAACACACGGAGCAGGACATGGCCGCTCATGGTTCCGGCTCTCCATCGGGATAGACGATCTCGTAGTCGATGGGCAAGGCTTTCTCGAGCATGAGCGAGACGGAGCAGTATTTCTTCTTGGACAGGGAGACGGCGTCTTCGACGGCTTTGCGGCTCAAGTTCGCCCCGCGTATGGCGAAGGTCAACTTGATGTGGGCGAAGACACGCGGTGGTTCAGGCGCCTGTTCGGCGACGGCCGACACGCGCAGGCCGGTGATTGCCTGGCGTTTTTTCTTGAGAATACTGACGACATCGACGGAGGTGCATCCGCAGAGCGCCATCAAAACGGCTTCCATCGGGCTGGGGCCGATGGTATGCGCCGCATCTGCGTCAAACACAATCTTGTTGCCGTTTTCGGCAGTTCCTTCAAAGACGTCGTCGTGTTGCCAGTCGGTTTGCGCAATCATGTGGCCGGCTCTCCAGTTTCAAGCTACTCGCTGCGCGTCGCGCCATACAACCCCGCAATGCCGAAGGTGTAGGGCTGCCAGGTGCAGTCGCGATAACCGTCAGCCTGCATCATCGATAACAACTCCGGCGGCGAGGGGAAGTTGCCGACGGACTCGGGCAGATAAGCGTAAGGGCCGTCCGCACCGCAGATGATGCGGCCGATCGCAGGGAGGATGCGGTGAAAGTAGACGGCATAAGCTTTGCCGATGAGGCCGCCAGGCTGGCTGAACTCGAGAATGCCCAAGCGCCCTCCGGGCTTCAGTACGCGTTGAAACTCATGCAGGCCGGCTTCGTAGTTGGCCAGATTGCGGAAGCCGAAGGCAGTGACGACGAGATCGAGTGAAGCAGAGCGGATGGGGAGATGCAGGGCGTCTGCTTCCATTGGGATGGCTGCGGTGTTGCCGAACCGGGCGAATTTTTGTGGCGCACGACTCAGCATGGCTCGGGCGAAGTCTCCCGCGAGAATGGGCCTTGCCGCGCCTGGTCGATGCTTTAGCAAAGCGACGGTCATATCGCCGGTTCCGCAGCAGATGTCGAGGATCGCAGCTTCGGGTTTGGAGAGAATGGAGCTGAAACTTCGCGCTGCCCGTCTCCACCAGAGCTTGTCGATATTGGCGGAGAGGAGATGGTTGAGAAGGTCGTACCGAGGAGCGATCGAATTGAACATGGTGCGCACGGACTGTGCGGCCGCGGCTTCGTCGAGAACTCCAGCGGGTTGGGCTCCCGTGGTTGGCATCAGACGCGCCGTTCTCGGGCTTGCGCGAGCATGTATGTGACGGCACCCTGCAACTCAGCGGGTGTGGCATCCTGGACGACGCCGGCATCGCCGATGCCCACAGGGAGCACGAATCGACGTATGCCACCGACGTTCTTCTTGTCGGCGCCTGTGGCGGCGATGACCTTCGCGGGGCGCAGTTTGAGGGGTGGGAGAGGCCCGTAGAGATGAATCAGGTCTTCCAGCCGCTGAAATTGTTGCGCAGAGATCGTGCCACGGTGCTTGGCAATGGCGAGGGCCGCAATCATGCCCCACCCCACGGCTTCGCCATGCAGGAGCACTCTATAGCGGGTCGCCTGCTCGATAGCGTGACCCACTGTGTGGCCAAGATTGAGGATCATGCGCAGACCGCTCTCGCGCTCATCTCGATTGACGACCTTCGCTTTGATCTGGATCGACGTGGCGATGACCTTCTCGAGGGCCTTTACGTCGCCCTGCAGAACCTTGCCCGCATTCTCTTCCATGTAACGTACCAGCGCGCGATCGCGGATGATGCCGGCCTTGATGCTTTCCATGAGGCCAGCGCGCAGCTCGCGCTCGGACAGAGTGCCCAGAACTTCGATGTCCGCAAAAACTGCAATCGGATGATGAAAGCTGCCAACGAGGTTCTTGCCTTCTGGCAGGTTGACGCCCGTTTTGCCGCCGACCGAGGAGTCGACCTGAGCGAGGAAGGTAGTGGGGACCTGGACATAAGGAATGCCGCGCATGAAGATTGCGGCGACAAAGCCGCCTACATCGCCAACGATGCCGCCACCGAAAGCGATTAGGAGCGATCCGCGATCGCCACCCGCGGCGATTATCTGGCGCAAGAGGCGCTCCACGCTGGCCAACGTTTTGCGCTGTTCTCCGGCAGGTAGAAAGAGAGCGATGGGCGGCTCGCTAAAGGAGCTAACGAAGGCTTTGCCCCAAAGTGCCCAGATCTCCGGCGAGGTGAGAACGAAGACGCGACGTGGCAATTCGCCCGCGATGCGCTCGATGCGCGAGGCCAGCGATCGAAGCAATCCAGTGCCTACAACGACGTTGTATCTGGCTGTAGGAGTCTCTACACGAATGGTTTGCACGCTGAATTCATTTTACGAGATTTGCACAGTGTATTCTCCTCCCCCCACTTGAATTCGCCGGCGGCTAAACTAGAAGCATGCGTATTGGAGTCGATTTTGGAACGACGCGTGTGGTGGTGGCTGTTGCGGATCGCGGCAACTATCCGCTTGTGCATTTTGAAACACCGGACGGTCAGATGCGCGACTGGTTTCCGCCCGTGCTGGCCGCCAAAGGCGGGGTTCGCGTATATGGGTGGGACGCGATGGCCGCTCAGGATTCCGAGAGTTGGACGATGGTGCGATCGATCAAGCGTGCCCTGCGCACGGCTGGCCCGCACACGGAGGTCCATGTCGGGGGACGATCGGTGTCCATGCGTGTGCTGATGGCGGAGATGATGAGCGCGCTCTATCAGCAGTTGGTAGAACATTCGAATCTCGGCGCCGATCCCGATGAGCCCCTGGAAGCGATGATGGGTGTTCCTGCGAATGCGAACAGCAATCAGAGATTCATGACGGAGGAAGCGGCGCAGGCAGCAGGCTTCAAAGTGCTGGGGGTGGTGAACGAGCCGTCGGCTGCGGCAATCGAATTTGGGTACCGCAGCAGCGATGAGCGAAAGAACAAGCCGGGGAGCGGCCTGCTGGTGTACGACCTTGGCGGCGGGACATTCGATGTCTCGCTGGTGATGTTGCGCGACGGAGAGAACATTGTCGAGGCCTCGGATGGAATTCCGAACCTGGGCGGAGATGACTTCGACGAGATCCTGGCCAACATCGCAAGCGTTGTGGCTGGCCCGAATCCACCGTTCACACCGTTCGAGCGGCGAAAGTTGCTGGATGAATGCCGGGAAAAGAAGGAATCGCTGAATCCGAACACGCGCAAAGTGACGATTGACTTTGAGCGTGTACGTCTAGGCATGAAGGAAGTGACGATTCCGGTGGATGTGTACTACGAACGGTGCCGGCCGTTGATCGAGGCGACGCGAGAGGTAGTAGAGAGGATACTCGAGACCTATGCGGACGGTGAGCTCGACACACTCTATGTGACCGGAGGAGGATCGGAGCTGCCGGCTGTAGGGCGAGTGCTGCGCGAGACCTTTGGACGCAAGGTACGGCGTTCGGCTTACATGCGCTCGGCGAGCGCGGTGGGGCTGGCGATTCGTGCAGGGGCAGAAGTCGATCCGCTGCGCGATCAGTTTACACACAACTTCGGGATCTGGCGTGAGGCGGATTCGGGAGGGACGATTGTGTTCGATCTCATCTTTCCGCGAGGTGCGCGCCTGCCAGCGGGGGATGAGCCGCCCCTGCGCTATGAGCGCGTGTATCAGCCCGCGCATAACATTGGGCACTTCCGTTACCTCGAGTGCTCGCAGCTGAATGAGGCTGGGCAACCGGTCGGCGAGATCACGAACTGGGAGCAGATCCAGTTCCCCTTCGATCCGCAGTTATGGGGTCGGGATCTGGCGAGCGAACCGGTGGTGCCGCTCGCGAATCCAAATGGGCTCACCGTGCGCGAGGAGTACTCCTGCGATTCGAGCGGGAAGCTGTGTGTGCGGATCTCCGAGGCGCCCACAGGCCACGCGCGGGAGTACGAGATCGGCCAACTCGCGACGGTTTGAGCTTAGCCGTCGGTATTGGCAATGCTAACGGCGCCGTGTTTCAGGGCCCAGTCGACGAAGCCTGCGGGTGGATTGCGAATGCTTGCGACGTTTGTCCCCGCGATGCTGCGAATGTCCTGCCAGCGGGAATTGGCGAGATCGGCTCCGCGCAGGTCGGCGTTATCGAGTACGGCTCCGGCCAGGTCCGCGCCAGTCAGACTGCTGCCGTTCAGATCGGCGTTGCGCAGATCGGCTTGCGCAAAGGACGCATGATCGAGCTTCGCTCCTCGAAAGTTCGCTGCGTTCAGGTCCGCGAGCGCGAAGTTGCAGCCACTCAAATCGCTGTTGCGCAGATCCGCCGAGCTGAAGTTGGAGCGCGACAAGTCGGCTTTCCGCAGTTGAATGCCTTGTAAGAAGGCGGAGGAAACATCGACTCCGACGAGCGGTACCCGGTCTTCGTTCAGTTCCTGGAGGGCTTCGACTCTGCCGCCGCTTCCACCTTTGCCCTGGGCGGTGTTGATGACCTGCCAGGCCTGGTAGTGCCGCTGCTTAACGCGGTCGCCGGATTCGGAGAAGTAGAAGACAACGGCGACAAGAACGGAAAACGATCCCAGATACTCGAGGACCTCCAGAAAGGTCCAGTTGCTCAAAACGAATGCGACCCACTCCCATAGCCACTCAAAGGCCACGAAGGGCACCATCCAGCGATGAGCAATGGACCTGTTTCTCTCGCGCCAGGGTGCAGGCCGGCTTCGTCGTTCACGCACGATCATCGGATTCCTCCTAGCTCTCCTTTACCCGGAGGCCGACGGGTGAGTCCACTCGCCGATGATAGCCTCAAAAGTTATGGCGTTAGTGTCCAGTGTCGATTTTTTGGTGATGGGCGCCGGGGTTGCGGGGCTGCGTGCAGCGGTTGAGCTCGCGCATCACGGCGAGGTTCTTGTCGTCACCAAGGAGTCGGTGGCCGAGTCGAACACGCATTATGCGCAAGGCGGTATTGCGGTTGCCATGGAGGGCGGGAGCGATGTCGCACTGCACCTCAAGGACACGGTGGATGCGGGCGATGGTTTGGTCCATGAGCCGGCTGCGAGAGTTCTGGTGGACGAGGGCCCGGCGCGGGTTGAAGAGCTGATCGAGTGGGGCGCGCAGTTCGATCGCGAAGGCGAGAAGCTGGTGCGGACACGAGAAGGAGCCCACTCCCTGGCGAGGATTCTGCACGCAAACGGAGACGCCACGGGCGCCGAGATCAGCCGATCGCTGGCGATGTTTGCTGGGGCGCACAAGAATCTTCATTTCGCCGAGTGGACGACGGTGTCGGAGCTGGTCGTGGCGGATGGCCGGGTGATCGGCGCCAACCTCCTCGATCCCGATAACTGTGTCAAGCCGACCCTCGCAAGAGCGATGCTGGTTGGGGCGGGCGGCGCGGGCCAGGTTTACAGCGATACGACGAATCCGGCTGTGGCGACGGGCGATGGGATAGCGCTGGCAGTGCAGGCTGGCGCTGAGCTGGCCGACATGGAGTTCTATCAGTTCCACCCGACGGCTTTCTCGCTGCCAGGTGCACCGCGGTTTCTGATGTCCGAGGCCCTGCGTGGCGAAGGCGCTTATCTGCGCAACGATCGCGGGGAACGCTTCATGGAGCGGTACCATCCACTGCTGGAGTTGGCTCCGCGCGATGTAGTGGCAAGGGCGATTACGCGCGAAGGCATGGGCGACAGGCCCGGTGACGCTCGGGTGGTTTATGTGGATATGCGCCACGTGCAGGGCATCGATCTGCATAAGCGTTTTCCGGGGATCAGTGCGTTTCTTGGGCACTATGGGCTCGATTTGCAGAGGGACTTGATTCCAGTGCGGCCGGCAGCGCACTATCTGATGGGCGGGATTCGCACGGACGTCGATGGCCGTACAAGCCTGCGCGGTCTGTATGCGGCGGGCGAGGCTGCGTGCACTGGCGTGCATGGGGCGAATCGGCTGGCGTCGAACTCATTGCTCGAGGGGCTGGTATTTGGTGCGCGCGCGGCGAAGGCGATGCTGGAGGATGGACTGCCGTTGGTTTCCGCTGAATCGCCGGACCGTGGATGCACCCCACTCGATGCGAACGAGGTGGAAGTGCTTGAGACGGGAATCGCGACGTTGCAACGCTCAATGTGGACACATGCCGGGCTATTGCGGGAGGAGTCATCGCTACGCGCGGGACAACGCCTGAGGGCTGAGTCTGCCATAGGCGTCGCCTGCGTCTCGGAAGCCGGAAAGCTGGGCAGGAGACTCGTCGAGGGGCGGGCTCTGTGCACAGTGGCGGGGGCCATACTGGATTCCGCCCTGGCGCGGACGGAGAGCCGCGGGGCACACTTCCGCGAGGACTTTCCCAAGCGCGATGATGCGCTGTTTCGCAGGCACTCGATTTTTCGCCGGGATGGAACCGGCGAGGGCCGAGTTACGTCTGAAACTTGGTGAAGGGCAGGACGGATTTTCTATTGCAGATTGCACTCTCAGTTTGAGAGGGCGATTTTCATCGGTAGAGTCCGACGCTACCCTGTACACTTGCGGAAAACAGGAGGAGTTCCCCGTATGCAGACCCGGATTCAAGGCACCACCATGCCGGTGCTGGACATTCAGCTGGACCCAAACGAAAGCGTGTTTTCTGAAAGCGGTGAACTGTCGTGGATGACCGCGTCGATCCAGATGACGACGCATACGCAAATGGGTGGAGGCGGTGGGCTATTCGGCGTGTTGAAGCGCGTGGCCGGTGGCGGGAGCATCTTCATGACCGAGTACCGCGCCTACCAGTATCCCGGCGAGGTCTCGTTCGCGACCAAGGTACCGGGGCATATTGTCCCAGTGCAAGTGGGACCGGGACAGGAGTACCTGGTGCACCGGCATGGATTTCTGTGCGCCACGCCGCAGGTGGCAATTAGCGTCGGTTTCCAGCAGTCGCTGGGAGCGGGCATCTTCGGTGGCGACGGGTTTCTGTTGCAAAAACTGAATGGCATCGGGATGGCGTGGCTGGAGCTTTCGGGCGAATTGATCGTAAAGAACCTTGCTCCGGGCGAAATGCTGCGCGTGCATCCGGGCCACGTGGGCGCCTTCCAGTCCTCGGTTTCGTTCCAGATCACGACCGTGCCGGGCATCAAGAACATGATCTTCGGCGGCGACGGTCTATTTCTTGCGGTCATGGTGGGGCCGGGCACGGTCTGGCTGCAGACGCTGCCTATTTCACGTCTGGCGCATCAGATCAGCGAGTACTTGCCGCGAGGCGAGAGCCGCCAAGTGGTGCCTGCGACCGGCGGTGCGCTGCTGGGCGGGATCGTTGGATCGATCCTGAGCGGCGATCAGTAGCGCTGGGAGTCGAAGGGATCGGCAGACAGATCATTTGGAAATGACCGAAGACACTCGAGCACATCGGACTCGCCGCAGCGACATCGTCTTTGTCTTTGTACTGGCGCTGGTGTGCTACATCGCCTGGCTCATTCGCGACGTTCTGGTGCTGCTCTACGTGAGCGCGCTGTTTGCGGTCGTGTTTGCGCCCATCGTTTACCGGGTCTCGAATGTGCGCGTGGGCCGGTGGCAGCCCTTCAAAGGTATCGCCATGCTCGCGATGCTGGCGGCAGCGTTTGCCGTGTTGATAGCTTTCGGATTCGTGGCGCTGCCGCCCGTGATCCGCGATCTGCAGGAGTTCTCAAAGGAAGCACCGACGCGGCTGCCACTTCTTCTGGAAAAGCTCAATCGCGTTCCGTTTGCGGATCAGATCGATCGCGACGACATCATTGCGCGGGTCCAGGGGTTTGCCGGGAGCGCGGCCACCTATCTTCTGCTCTCGATCAAAGATTGGGCGGGCAAGCTCTTCAGCATCATCATGGGCGTTGTCCTGACGGTCTACTTCATCTTGGAAGGCGATCACGCGTATCGCTGGTTTCTGTCTTTCTTTCCTCCGGGGGAGCGCGAGCGGCTGGATCGGACGTTGCAACGTGCAGAGGTTCGCATGGGCCAGTGGCTGCTGGGCCAGGGAAGTCTGATGCTGATCCTGGGGATAACGAGCACGATCGTGTACCTGCTCCTGGGTGTGCGTTATGCGTATGCTCTCGGCGCGCTGACCGGCCTGCTGAACATTATCCCGGTGGTGGGCGCGGCGGTGTGCGTCGCGCTTGCCCTCCTGGTGGCGGCGATCGATTCGTGGGGACGCGTGATCGGTGTTGCGGTGTTCTATTTCATCTATCTGCAGACCGAGAACTCGTTCCTGGTGCCGAGAATCATGAAGAGCCGGGTCGGACTGCCGGGGCTGGCGATTCTGGTGGCGCTGCTGATCGGCTCCGCCGTTGCAGGCGTCGTGGGGGCGATGGTTTCTGTGCCGACCGCAGTGCTTGTAGCCGAACTCGTGAACGAGTACCTGGTGAAGAAGATTGAAGTTCCGGCGTAGCTGTCGCTGAGCCGCGCTCAAGCCGGAATCTAGCGGGTGGCGCGGAGGGTCGCATCGACCGCAAACTTCATCACGCCGCAATCGGAGAAGAAGCGGACCAGACTTCCGGAGATTGGGTCTAGCGGATCCATCGCCGCTGGGCCCGGATCGGGTGCTGTCGTGCGCGAACCCATGGGTTTGTTGCGCACAAGCTCAAGAGAGGCGCGCTGCAGGGAGGGAACTCGCGGCACAGCCGCCAATTTCAACTCGCCAGCGCCCTGCGCATTCAGAACGAGCGACGTGAGCTGACGAGCAAGCGGAAGATCGAAGCTTTCCGCGACAAAGACCATCTTGCCGCGCGTGGTGATCACGACCGGTCCCTCGCTGGTGGTGTAAACCTGCTCATCGGAGGGGGTCGAATCCGTCGTCTGCGCGGAAGACTGGAGCTTCAGGCCCGAGTACTTGCGTCCCAACTCGTCTTCATAGAGCCGCGCAAATGCCGCTGCGGACTGACTGCTTTTCCAAACCGAGAGATAGAGGAGCGCAATCGACTTCGTAGACGCCTGCTCGGTCGCCGTGGCATTGCGCAACTGTCCGGCCCAATAGAGACCACCATCCCAAGCAGGCGTCAGATCGCGGGCTGCATTCTCGCCGCCGAAGATTCCGGTGAGAATGTGCACGTCGAGTTGGCCCACCTGACCGATGTCATAGGGACGATAGAGTGCGTCGACGAGAGGATGAATGTCGGGCAATAACGGAACGACGGGCAGATGACTCTTCTCGTATTCGCGGGGGTTCATGATCTCCCACGACGACGTGGGCGGGCGATCGAGCGCGCCAGTGAAGGCTGCTGCCTGACCCTGATCCATCCATACGTCCTGCTCGAAGCTGAGGCCCTCGCGGTAGGGAAACATCAGCGATTCCGAGAGCAGCAGCGGCGCCCGGGCCAATACGGGAGAATCGCCCGATCCGGCCATCTGCTGTTTGATGACCTCGACGACTTCTGGATCCTTGAGCAGGCTGTGCCCCGTCGGTTTGAGCATGTTGTCCATCATCACGGCCGTAGCCTGTCCCTCGGTAACTGCTTCGCGCGCGGTGTCGAGTTCATCCTTCGCCAGATGCGCCGAATCGTCGCCAGCATTCGCTGACACATCGGATGGCGTCTGGTCGCTCCACTTCTCCAGATCGACATGCTGGTCCTGCAACGCGTGGGTGAGCTCGTGGGCCAATACCGGTTTCTGCTCGTCGACAGAGACCCAGTCGAGGAGATTGACCGTTTTCTCCTTTGGATCGTAGTAGGCTTCGATCTGCTCTTTGAGCAGAGACAGGAGGAAGGGCTTGAGGTCGAAGTCGCGATCGAGCAGGCCGAATTTCTTCAGGACGATTTCGCTGCGCTGCATACGCTTGGCGTCTTCGTCCTCGTTGAACTTCTCGGTCAGATAGCTTTCAACGGCGGCACGTGTAGTGAGTTGGCGTTTGACATCACTCTTAATGGGCAAGCCGGTTTCGTCAGAGGAGAACTTCAAAAGCTGATCGACGAGAGCAAAGAGCTGTTTGGCCTGGTCGGCGGTGATATGTGCCTCGCCCTTGTCTTTCGTTTGGGAAGGGTTGGGCGCAGATTGCGCTGCCAGGGAAGCGGGCACGAGCGAAACCGGAAGCTGGTTTGCATGTGTTGCAGTCGGAGGACAGCCCGTGACCAGCAGAGTCCAGATAAGTGCTTGTTTTCGGGTCCAGTCCGAGCTCCAACGCATGCAATCTCCTTGTGAAAGCGGATTCCGGTGCTCCGAGAACAGCATCCAGTCTCAAGGCTATAATCAGGATGCGGTCCGGCGCGAATTCTGCAAAAGAAAGCATTGCCGGGCCCGCGAAAGTGCTCCCCTATGAGTGGATCCGCGACCGTAACAACTACTTTAATTACACCACTTGCTGCCTTGCTGGCGGCGACGCCGAAGCCGCCTCACCTGGTTGAATATCGATCGGTGCAGACACCACAGGAGTTGGACGCGCCAGCGATTGAAACAGCGGCATTGACGCAAGGCGCTGCGGTACACGATCTGGGCTGGATGCGGCGCATCGAAGTGCGCGGCGAGGATCGGTTCCGCTGGCTAAGCGGCATGGTCTCGAATACGGTGAACGATCTCGCGCCGAATGGCGGAGCCTGGAACCTTGTGCTGAACGCGCAGGGCCGTATTCAGGGCGACCTGACGACTTGGCGCGAAGGCGATTCTCTGGTGTTGGAAATAGCGAGCGACCAGTATGCCAGGCTGCTGGCGCATCTAGAGCACTTCATCATCATGGACGATGTGGAGCTCGTGTCCCTCGGCCAGGAGACACCGGAGACTGCGGTGGGCCTGACCGGTCCGAAGGCAGGCGAGGTGCTGGAGCGGGTGGGGCTCGCGACGCTCAGCGAACCGATGACGGGAACGACCGTTGAGTGGAACGGATGGCAGTTGCGGATCGTGCGCAGCTTTGGTGTGCTGGGTGAGCACTACGAGTTCTTTCTTCCGGCGGCGGGACTGGGGAAGCTTTGGTCGTGCCTGCGCACCGCGGGCGCCGATCCGGTGGGATCGCGGGCGCTCGATGCATTTCGCATTGCGGAAGGAATCCCGGTCTACGGAGCAGACATCGCAGAACGCGATCTGCCGCAGGAAACTTCGCAGACCCGCGCCTTGCACTTCAACAAGGGCTGCTATCTGGGGCAGGAGATCGTAGAGCGCATCCGCTCGCGCGGGAATGTGCACCGACACCTGCGTTCGCTGGAGTTGGATGGGCCTTTACCTGAGGCCGGCACGGAATTGAAGCTCGGGGATGTTCAGGCAGGGCAGATCACGAGTGCGGCTGAGCTGTTGCTGGCGGGTGGCAGCCGTGCGTTTGCGATGGGAATGATCCGCAGCGATGCTGAAACGCGTAACGAGCCGTTGACGTATCGGGCAGGCGGGGCGACCGGGACGGCGCGGATTCTTTCCTCACCGCCGAAGCTTTGATTGAATCGAATTGGGAAGCAGAGAACAGATGAGCGATCCACCGAAGTTCGAAGTGATAGACCGCCGCAAGATCAAAGCGGAAGAAGAGAAAGACCAAACCCCGGAGAAGAAGCCGGAACGCGAATCCGTGCCGGCGTCTGCGGGGCCGCGGCTGGTTATAGCCGAGAGTCCCGCGGCGACTTCTGCGAAGCCTGAGGCCGAGGCTGCCGATGAGGAGACGCTTGGCGAACTGCCGCCGGCTCCGAGTGCGGAGGAGAGCAGGCGGCAAAAGACGGCCTATGATGCGTCGGCACAACGGATCGAGGATCTGGTGCGTGCGCAGAATCCGGGCGTCGGTGCACAGCCGCCAGTTGGATTTGAGCACCTGGTGCAACAGCTCTATCTTTCGGCCATGATTCAGATGGGTGCGGGGACGCAGGAAGGGCAACGCGCGCGTGTCGACATCATGGGCGCGCGGCAGACGATCGATTTGCTCGGTGTGCTGGCGGAGAAGACCAAAGGCAACCTGACGGATGTCGATGATCGAATGCTTCAGACGGTTCTCTTCGATGTCCGGATGGCGTTTCTCGAACTGACGAACATGATCTCGATGCAGGGTGTGCCGGCGCCGCCTCCCCCGCCCACCAAGAAGCGCTGAAGCCTCAATGGAGGGACTGCTCACATTTCTCGGAACCGGTACTTCGATGGGGGTTCCGACGCTGGGATGCGCGTGCGCTGTGTGCACATCGCCCGATCCGCACGACCGCCGGCTGAGGCCGTCTGTTCTGCTGCGCTGGCATGAGTCGGGTCGCGAGCGCGTGGTGGTGATCGACACCGGCCCGGACTTTCGTGAGCAGGCCTTGCGCGCCGGGCTTTCGCGTGTGGATGCGGTCTTCTACACGCACGGACATGCCGATCACATTCTTGGCATGGACGACCTGCGTCCGCTGAGTTTTGTGGTGGCGCGTGAGGGCGAGCCGATTTCACTGTTTGCCTCTGAACAGACCGCGGAGACGCTGCGACGCGTCTATGACTACACCTTCTCGCCGGAGGCGACATATCCAAACCGGCCTCGGGTACTTATCGAGCCTTTGCAGGAAAGAAACTGCGTCCATGGCGTCGCATTCGATTGCGTTCCAGTAGTACACGGAAAGCAGAGTATCGTGGGTTTTCGGTTTGGCCGTACGGCCTACATGACTGACGTGAGCGATATTCCGGAGAGCAGCTTTGCCCTGCTGGAAGGTTTAGATTGTGTCGTGCTATCGGCGCTGCGGCACAAACCGCATCCCAGCCATGCCACGCTGGGGCAGGCGGTCGAATGGGCGCAACGGATTGGTGCGCCGCAGACGTGGTTCACGCATATCGCCCACGATCTTGCGCACGCCGAGACCAATCGCTCGCTGCCAAAGGGCATCGCTCTTGCCTACGACGGGCTCTCGGTCCCCGTGGTTCTATGACTGAAGAAGCCAGCCGCATGATTCCTGTGTACAAGTCGCTGGCTGACCTGCCTGCGGTTGTCGGCTCGACGATCGCTGCAGTGGGCAACTTCGACGGAGTGCATTGCGGCCATCGCGAGATTCTTACGTCGGTCGTTCAGGAGGCGCGGAAAACGGGAGCCCAAGCTCTGGCGATCACCTTCGATCCTCATCCAGAGCAGTTCTTGCGTCCCGCGGCGGCGCCAAAGCTGTTGACGCCGATCCCGGTCCGGCTGCAATTGCTGGCTTCGACGGGCGTAGATGCGGTGCTGGTGCTGCCGTTCGATGCAGCACTGGCTAAGGTGCGAGCGCGGGACTTTGTGCAGCATGTTCTCGTCGATAGGCTGCACGTTTCCGCAATGCACGAGGGAGGAAACTTCCGGTTCGGTCATCGCGCGGAAGGCGGCGTGATGGAGTTGCAGGGCTTCGGCGCGGAGTTTGGATTTCACGTCCATCTGCATCGCGCTGTGCGCGTGCATGGGATCGAGATATCGAGTTCGGCGGTGCGCGGATTGGTAGCCGCCGGCGACATGAAGCGTGCTCGCTGGATGTTGGGAAGGCCGTTCCGAGTGCACTCTACGCAGGGGCGCGGAAGAGGCGTAGGGACGCGTTTGCTCGTACCGACCGTGAATCTGGCGAAGTATGACGATCTCTTGCCGGCCTTCGGTGTGTATGTCACTCGATTGACGATCGGTGACCGCTGCTTTCAGGCGGTGACGAATGTGGGCAACAGGCCCACGTTTGAGGGCGTGGGCTTCGGAGTGGAGACACACATTCTGAATTTCGAACCTGTCGAGATGGATGAGAACACGCCACTGCAACTCGAGTTCCTGATGCGCCTTCGGCGGGAGATGGAGTGGCCGTCGCCGGAGGCGTTGAAGGCGCAGATCTTTAAGGATGTCGCCCGAGCGAAGCGGTATTTCCGACTGCTCGCGGACGTGTGACTGCAGCCTTCTTGATAGGGGCGCCGGTCGAGTGCGTCTCGATCGAGGCGGGGCGAACTTTTGCCGGCAATTGGATTGGTGCAGGTGCGGAGACCGCGGGTTTTTCGGGTGCTGCCGTTGCCTCGTCCAGCGAAGAATCTGACTGATCGGCGAGGAACTGTTCGTCGTCCTTGCCCTGAATGGCAGCGCGCATGAAGTCGATCCAGATTGGCAACGCGGCTTTTGCGCCTGTTTCCTTGTCGCCCAAAGACTGACGACTGTCGAAGCCCACCCAGACACCGCAGGTGACCGAGGGAGAGAAGCCAAGGAACCACGCATCGGTGAAATCACTGGTGGTGCCCGTCTTGCCGCCCAGAGGATGCTTGAGAGCTGCTACGGCAGCGCCGGTACCGCGATCCGTGACAGCCTGGAAGAGCACCATCATGGCGCGTGCGGTCTGCTGCGAGATGACGGAGTCGATTTCCGGCCGGTCTTGCCAGAGAGTGATGCCGTCACGGTTTGAGACTTTGCGAATCAGACGCGGCGTGATGCGAATGCCGTCATTGGGAAAGACGGAATAGGAGTTGACCTGCTGCTCGAGGGTGATTTCGGCTGCGCCCAGGGCGACCGGAAGATAGGCGGGAATGTCGGAGGTGACGCCGAACCGGTGCACCGTGTCGATGACTTTGCGAATTCCGACTCGCGCCGCCAGCTTCACCGCAGGAACATTGCGTGACTCCGCGAAGGCGGTGGCCAGTGTCATGGGTCCCTTGAAGTCATTCTCGTAGTTGTGTGGGGCATAACCGCCAAAGCTCACTGGGGCATCGACGATGATGTCGGTTGGCTTGGCGCCCTCTTCAAAAGCAGTGGTGTAGACGTAGGGCTTGAAACTGGAGCCGGTCTGGCGCTCGGCTTGTGTAGCCCGATTGAACTGCGACAGAGCGAAGTCGCGGCCGCCGACCATCGCGAGGACATCGCCGCTGGTGTTGTCCATGGCGAAGAGCGCGCCCTGCGGGCCGGAGTCCTGCTCGAGTGTGGCGCGCCGCGCAACGCCCTCGGTGGCGTTTGTCAGATGAACATAGATAATGTCGCCCGGTTTGACGAGCGCGTCGCCGTGTCGCTGGCCGGTCCATTGCCAGTCAGACGGGATGAGTACGACTTCGCCTTCGCCGATCCTCGCGCTGATTTCGAGCGGCTTCACCCTGGTCACGACGGCGTGGATATAGTCGCCGGGTCCGCTGGCAACGGCCCAATCCGGATGCCTGTACTGCTCGATGGTGAGGCCATTCGCAAGAACGTTCTCCAGCTTGCCTTTCCACCCGTGGCGCCGTTCGTAGGTCGCAAGGCCATCGAGCACCGCGCGGTTGGCGGTTTGCTGCAGGTTCAGATCGAGCGTGGTCTCGACACGCAGCCCATCTTCGTGGACCTCATCCGTGCCGAAGCGTTTCTCCAATTCGCGGCGGACTTCTTCCTGAAACCAGGGAGCGACCGACGCGTCGGGTTGCGAGATGTGAAGGCCGAGCGGAGCTTCGCGGGCTTCCTCGGCTTGCGCGTGAGTGATGTCGCCGTCCGACTCCATCTCGCTGATGACGAGATTGCGCCGCCGCAGCGCCTTGTCGGGATTGAGGAGCGGCGAGTACGCGACAGGCCCTTTGGGCAATCCGGCGAGAAGGGCAGCTTCGGTCAGGGTCAGCTCTTTCGCATGCTTTGCGAAGTAGAACTCGGAAGCAGCCTCAAAGCCATACATGCCGCTGCCAAGGTAGATCTGATTGCCGTAGAGCGTGAAGATCTGCTGTTTGGTGAAAGCGCGCTCGATCTGGATGGCGAGATAGGCTTCCTGCAGTTTACGGCCGGCGGTGCGTTCCGAAGAGAGAAAAAGATTGCGCGCCAGCTGCATGGTAAGCGTGGAGGCGCCCTGGACGCGTCCGTGACTGCGCAGATCGTGAACCACGGCGCCGGCGATGCGCAATACATTGATGCCCCAGTGCGATTCAAAGCTCTTGTCTTCGATGGAGATGACCGCCTGGGGAAGAACGGGAGCGAAATCGTCGTAGTTGATGACGACACGGCGCTGCAGTGCGAAGGAGCCGATCATGCGCCCGTTGCGATCGTAGAGGTCGGTCGTTGTAGACGGGCGATAGCGTTCGAGGTCCTGAATCTGGGGCAGGTCAACGGAGTAGACGAGCGTGGCACCGGCAAGTGCACCGGTGGTGATGGCGAGCAAGAAAAGAGCGGCAAACGCGGCTCTGCTGGCCAGTTTGTGCCGTCGTACAGTTGGCGCCGGATCCGGATCGAGCCGATGATAGCGGCCTAAGCCAGGCTGTTGATAACGACGGTTAGAGGTGGCAGCCACGGTTAGAGGCCTCGCGGGCACATTCTTCAAAGATCGAAGAAGTGCCTGTTGCGAGTTCCCGGTTACGAGCAAGGGCAGGCAACGATTGCCTGTTCAATGCTGACTCCCGAGATGAAGCGTCGGGAAAAGAAGCAGCTAGAATTGCTCGACGGCTCCGGTTTTTGGAACTCGGCTAGATCAAGGCTAGCACGGTTTCGCGAAGCTCAAGAGCGCGCAACCGGCGCTCAGAATCTGCTGATACAAGATCGGGAAACTGTGACGCGCCTACCCGTTCTTGGCCTTGAGCAGGTCGAGCGCTTTGTTCAGCGGCACGTCTTCTTTAGGGGTCGAATTGTCCTCGAAATCGTCGTCGGAGGCTTGGCCAGCCTGCACCGTGGGTGTCACCGCTTCGTCCTGAATCTTTTTGCCGTCGGGGCCTTCGTACTTTGCTACGGTGAGCAGCAGAGCGCCACCATCGGGCAGTTCGATCGTCTTTTGCACCGAGCCTTCACCGAAGGTACGTTCCCCGATGACGTCGCCGCGCTTCGCGCCCTCAATCGCGTCAGCCGCCAACTCCGCTGCGCCGTAGGTGCCGCGGTTCACCAGGACTGCGAGAGGCGCCAAAGTGATGAGCTTCGATGAGTCAGCCGTGAAGGTCTGCGTAGAGAACTTCTGGCCTTCCAGAGTAGCCAGAGTTCCCTGGCCGATGAAGAAGTTGGCCAGGCGAATGCCTTCAGCGGGATCGCCAGCGGAGCAATCGCGCAAATCGAGGAGCACTTTACGGCTGTGGCCTGCCGCTTTGAGTTTGGCAGCAATCTCATCGACGCGCGCCGTGGTTAGGACAGCGGGCTTGAGGTAAAGGATGGTCGAGTTGTTGTACTGCTGCTCATTGAGGGTCGGCGAGTCAACAATAGTTCGCGTTAACGTGAGCTTGTCCGGATCGGGTTTCCGGGGGCGGACGACCGAAACCGAGACTGTCGATCCGGGCTTGCCTTCCAGAAGCAGCCGAATGACTGCCAGGGAGAGTTCGCGAGTCGACTGATCGCCAATGGACTCGATGACATCACCGTCGGTCAAGTGCTCCTTATCGGCCGGAGAACCGGGGGTCACGGTGACGATGGTGGCGTAGCCGAAGCGCTTGGACACGGTGACCCCGACTTGCGCCACTCCGGAGGCGGGCCGCTCCTTATAAATTTTGTATTCAGAGGGGGTTAGATAGCTCGAATCTGCGTCGAGGGACTCCAGCAGCCCGTGGAGCGCGCCCGTGGTGACATTGCCGATGTTGGGCTCGGTCACATAGTCGCTCTGGATGCGCTTGAGAACCTCCGCATAGACATGCATCTGGCGGTAGGCGCCGTCCTCTTCGCCGCCCGCGTGTACGCCGAAGAAACCAAACTGGCCGAGGCCAAATCCGAGGCCCAGCGCGGCGAAGATTCCCGCAGCCAGGATGAACGCAAGACGTTGAAAGGATCGAGACACAGACACCACCGAGCCGGTCCTTTAGGGAGTAGACCGCTCACATGCTATAGACGCAATGATACCGCAAGGGTCGCTTGTGGCGACGGGCGGAAGAGGACGAAGGCCGGCATGAACAGGAACGGAAGTTTCTGTTCATGCCGGCCCTCCCCTAGTGGATCGACCTTTATCTGGTCTTTCGAGGCCTTCGGAACTGGGCCGGGCTACCATTGCGTGGGTGCGGGCCTTCGTCGGCCGAGATCCGGGCCAGCTCGCCGACCACGCGCCTCAGCTCCTCGACAATGCGGTTCGTCCGCGACTGCTCGAAGACCTCGAGGAGCGCGCTGAAGTACCAGAGCTGCTGGTCGCGGCCTCGCTTGAAGCGCGTCCAGACTTCGGGGCCGATCTTGCGATAGTCGTCAAGAATGGTGCGGGCGTTGTAGAGCTTGTCGGCGGCGGAGATGAGCTGGACATCGGGCGCTTCACGCCTGAGCCGCGCGATATAGGAGCGCTTCCGTGCTTCCCATGGCTCTTTGACGTCGGGGTTGTCAGCAAAGGTGTCGGAGAGGCCTTCGACCATGCGCGCGACGGCAGTGCCAAAGTTGTATTCGATGTCCCTCAGACGCAGGGCGCCGCCATGATCCTCGACGGCGTCATGCAAGATTGCGGCGATTTCCATGTCTTCGGTTACCGGAAAATCGACGTGGCTGGCTTCGCCCAGCACCAGCGAAGCAACACCGAGCAGGTGCGCCATGACGGGGATGCCTGACCCTTTGCGGGTTTGGATGTGGAGGTGCCGCGCGTAATCGACGGCCTGGATGAAGCGATATCCAAGGTGAACCGAGGTGCTCGTCTTTGTGTTTTTCAGGGTTCGCGGGGCCATTTCTCTTTCTACTTTCCGCCTGGCATCTTGAAATAAGTTGCCAACTGCCAGTGGCTGGTGATTTAAAACCTGCATCCAAGATCGGAGTGGTTGATTGCAAGGAGGAACGATTCACCATGCGCAAGTCTCTGAACAGATTGACATCGCTTGCTCTTGCGACGGCTTTGGTAGTGCCAGGGTTGCTCTCCGGCTGCACCGTGCACGCCGGCTACTACGATGACCCTTATTATCATGACCGCCACGTGTGGAGCGGTGAGGTCGTCTACTACAACCAATGGGAACACGACACCCATCGTGACCACATGGATTTCGCCAAGCGGAATGGAGCCGAGCAGAAAGAGTACTGGGACTGGCGCCACAGTCACGAAGATCACCACTAGAGCGGGGCGAGTGGTCGAGACTGGGGTCGATTTGTCAGGTTGTCAGGATGCCGATTGGCCATTCTTCTGCTGCCGTCTGCACCAAGAGTGCGTGCGACCAAAGAGCGAGCGTCTGATCCATGCCATGGTGGGCAATGGTGGCGGAGGGCAGGATCGAACTGCCGACCTTGGGGTTATGAATCCCACGCTCTAACCATCTGAGCTACTCCGCCAGGCGGGCGCAGCCGAACGGTTGCGCCCCTCTTGATGATACGGGCGGTTGAATTTACGGTCAAACCCACTGCGTGGGGCAGATGCATGGAGCGGGCGCGCCTTCGGCGCCATTCCCGCTCGGATTAAGGTGGCGTCTCCGCAAGAATCTTGAGCGCAAGTTGAGCCCCCTGCCCCAGGCAATGGGTTTAGTAGACTTGCGGGAATGGGCACAGTAAGAATCGCGGGGGTGATTCCGGCGCGGCTGGCCTCGACACGCCTGAGCCGCAAGGTGCTGCGCGAGATCGCTGGGCGTCCGATGGTGGAGTGGGTGTGGCGCGCGGCGCACGATTCCGGGCTGATGGACCGGGTTCTGGTGGCGACGGATTCGGATGAAGTCATGTCCGCTTGCCGGGATCGCGGCATTCCCGTGGTGATGACCTCGCCGGAGTGCGCGAGCGGGTCGGATCGGGTACGTGAGGTCGCGCGGAAAGTCGATGCCGAGATTTACGTCAACATTCAGGGCGACGAGCCCATGCTGACGGCGGAGTTCTTTCGGAGGCTGCTGACGCTGTTTGACCGGCCTGAGGTCGAGGTCGCGACATTGGCCGTGCATTGCCCGACCGGGGAGATTACGAATCCCAATGCGGTGAAGGTGGTGACAGCGCAGGACGGGCGCGCGCTGTATTTTTCGCGGGCAACAATTCCGTACGACCGCGATGCGGCCGGGTTCACCGGCTATCGCAAGCACCTTGGCATCTACGCGTATCGGAAGGCAACGCTGGAGCGGTTTGCGTCGCTGCCGCCTTCGCCTCTCGAAAAACTAGAGCGATTGGAGCAGTTGCGGTTGCTCGAGAACGGGATCAGCATCTACGTAGCCGATGCTCCTGGCGACACGATCGGCGTCGATACGGAAGAGGATTTGCGGCGGGCCGAAGAGATTTTACGCAGCCGGCGATAGCTCCGCAATGAGAATTGCGCGCAAGAATCGGGGTGCAGCGATACGCACCTTCGACGAATCTAGTTGCATGAGTACCATGACCCAACAGGCGATGCCCGCCCGAATGCCGCAAATTCTGAACTCCGAAACCGCATGGCAGCAACTGACGAGCCGCGATCCGGAAGCGAAGTTTTTCTATGCAGTGACTACCACTGGCGTCTTCTGTCGCCCAAGCTGCAAGAGCCGGCTGCCACTGCGCACGAATGTGCGGTTCTTCGCATCTACTCTCGATGCACAAGCCGCGGGGTTCCGCGCCTGCAAACGCTGCCGGCCCACGACTGCGTTGAACAACCCCCTGGGCAAGATTCGTGCTTACATCGAGCGCAATGTTGACCACCGCGTCCGGCTGGAACACCTCGGGCGAATTGCAGGGCTGAGCCCTTTCACGGTGCAACGGATTTTCAAGAAGCAGATGGGTGTCAGCCCGCTGCAGTATCAGCGTGCGCTGCGGGCAAGCGGCCTGCGCACTTCTCTGCGGCAGGGGAGCACGGTGACCGATGCGATCTATGAAGCGGGATTCGGCTCCTCGAGCCGGGCGTATGAAGGCGCGCAGTTGGGCATGACGCCGGCGCGCTTTGCCCAGGGAGGCAAGGGCGAGCGCATCGGCTGGTCGGCGGCGCGAACGCCGTTTGGTTGGATGATCGTCGGTTCCACGGAACGAGGTCTGTGCTGGCTCTCGCTGGCGAATACGCGTGCCGAGGCCGAAGCCAGCCTGCGAGCGGAGTTTCCGGCAGCCGAGTTGCGCCGCGATACTTCGCTGTCTCGGCTAGTCGATGCGGCGCTGGCCAGCGTGCGGCAAGGGACCGATCTGAGCGAGAGCCGAGGCAGGATCGATTCGCTTGACCTGCGCGGGACGGTTTTTCAGCTGCGCGTGTGGCAGGCGCTGCGGCAGATTCCGCGCGGCGAAACACGGAGCTACAGCGAGCTGGCTCGCGAACTGGGCGATCCGAAAGCAACGCGTGCCGTCGCACATGCCTGCGCGCTGAATCGCGTGGCGCTGCTGGTTCCGTGCCATCGCGTGGTCGGAGCGAACGGCGCGCTGACCGGGTATCGCTGGGGTGTGGAAAGGAAAGAGCAATTGCTCGCAGCAGAAAAACGAGCCGCTCGGTAATTCAGATCTGAACTATGTACGCCGGCCCACGTAGCTCTTCGAGATGTGGGCCTGAACGCTGCTTACTAACCTAACCATTGGCGACTTTAAAGCCGAGCGCCGCCAGAGGCTTTGATGAGCTGGCCGGTCACCCAGTAGGAATCGTCCGAAGCCAGAAACGCTGCGATATCCGCAATGTCTTTGGGCTGGCCGATGCGGCCAAGCGGAGTTTCCGCTTCGGTCTTCTTGTGGAAGTCGCTGCCGATGAAGCCGGCTGCATGCACGCCTTCGGTCTCTACCATGCCTGGGTTCAGGGAATTGACACGAATCTTTTTGGGACCGAGTTCGCCTGCGAGCGCAACTGTGATGGAGTCGACTGCACCCTTAGTGGCGCTGTAAACCGACGCGCTCGGGACACCAGCCGCTGCCACTGAACCAATATTGATGACGCTGCCGCCCTTCGGATCGAAGTGCTTCAAGGCTTCCTGCGTGGTGAGCAGGAGACCCAGTACGTTCACGTTGAATTGCTTGTGGAAGTGTTCGGGTGTCACTCCCTCAAGCGGGCTGAAATCATAAACGCCTGCGTTGTTCACGAGAATGCTGATTGGGCCGAGCTCCTTCGCGACAGTCGCGACGAGCGGGCCGATGGAATCGGGATCGGCTACGTTGGCCTGGACCGCGACAGCTTTTCCACCATTAGCCTTGATGTCGGCGACGATCTTTTCTGCGGCAGCCTTGCTGCCCGAATAGTTGACTGCGACTGCTGCGCCGCGGGCCGCGAATTCCTTGGCGATTTGGGCACCTATGCCCTTTGAAGCGCCGGTAACCAGTGCGACTTTACCTTGCAGATTCTTCATCGTGACCTCTCCTCATCGAATGTCAGTTGCTTCGACATTTCGATAACTGTCGAATTGATGGAGGAGGCCACAAGAAGGATTCACGACTGTTGTGAAAATCCTCCGAACCGGGTTCAGCGAGAGGCGCAGGAGGCGGCGGGAAGAGCCCTGAGGACTTCTGCCAGGATTTCAAGGACGCCCGGCTTGAGCTTGAGGTAGTGGAACTTGCCCTCGCGGGTGACGTCGATCAACCCGGCGTTTTCGAGCTCTTTGATGTGATGCGAGAGGGTGGCGGGCGCGATTCTCAAGGTGGTCAGGGCGCCGGAGCAGCTGAGTGGGCAGTTGGCCTTGGCGATGCGCTCGAGCAGCTCGTAGCGGCGCGGATCGGCGAGCGCCTTGAGGAGGGCGGTTCGACGGGCGCGGCTGAAACGCGGCGCTTTGGCCGGTGTTTCCGGCGGATTGGCGATAGGGCAGGGCATGTTCCGAAGCGTTGGATGCAAGGATAACGCGCGTGGACTCGAAGGCGTGCGCAACGCTCTTGCCGAGTTGGGCCAATTCGGCGCACAATAGGGCCGCCTGAAGACTGGGAGCGGAAGGAGATGCTGCCATGAGTACTCTTCTGGTGATCTTCACGGAGGTGTTTGTGCTCACGATTGCTGCGGCGTGCGGCATCGGAGTTGTGGTGATGCTGGGCAGCGTGAACGCTTCGGAGCAACCTCGCTGGCGCAAGCGGAAGGCGGCGCTGCGCGCCGCCGGAACCCATCATGTGTTTAAGGATCTGCAGTAGGCTCCCAGAGATGCACCATGCGAGGTGCAGTGGCCCCCCCCTTCTTTGGGCTAAATATCTAATCTGGTTGAAGTTAGCTTATCAATTAATTTACGATATCCGTTCGAATCGACGGCTTAGCCGCAAATATCCCCGGCAATCGCTGGATTGTTATGTCGCCTAAGCCTTGGCTCTTCCGAACCAACGTGGGACTCGGTTCTTGTACTGAAGATAGAAATCACCGAATTCCGCTTCCAAATCGCGCTCCTCCCGTGGCACAAGGACCAAGATCGCGACCAGACACCAGAGCAGCCATACGAGGAGGACACTGATACTGCCAAAAAAGATAGCCCATCCGAGCCAAATTCCCAGGAAAGCGACATATATGGGATTACGGGTGAATCTGTAGGGGCCCCGCACTATAAGAAATGAGGGAGTCTGTATGACTCGTTCAGCGGGCCACCACTTCCAGGCGTAGATCCAAATCAAGAGTGCGGTTGCGACTGTAATTGGGATCAAACCGATCCAATTCCATATACCCGGTGATAATCGCGCGGCCCATCCATGACGGGACGTCAGGGTGGAGATCGCCCACGGAAGCACTCCGTGCATCAGGGGAACCACGATGAGCCAAAAGGCTAAAGGAAGCCACCATCGTAAAGCCCGCATCCTGCACCTCAACCCAGAGGGATTGATCTTCCCAACACGATACGCCAAGGATGCTTCCCCAAATGCCACGGCTACCTAGGGAAAAAGTGTTCTTTGCAACTTGGGGAGTGTGTCATCCGCCATCCGGAAGTTGATATGGTGTGACCTGTCAATATCTGCGAATCGCTGAGGTTGTTTTTGTCGTTGTACTTCGAGGACAAGGTCATCAGCAGCCGTGGCAGGTAATGGCGACGATTGATCA
>Ga0181526_10001236_pt1 | contig 24810 bp, 25 predicted proteins | sample PEATcosm2014_Bin_35_FD_119750 | JGI IMG/M metagenome (GOLD analysis project Ga0181526, IMG submission 119750) | Peatland microbial communities from MTU Mesocosm Facility, Houghton, MI, USA - PEATcosm2014_Bin06_30_metaG | ecosystem: Environmental > Terrestrial > Soil > Wetlands > Peat | place...
CCGCGATCCAAGGCGGAGGTAACGCCTCTGCTCGGAGTGGATCGCGCGAAGCGCGGCCTGGGGCTGAGCCATGGCCTTCATTGGCGTGGCAAGCGCCGCGGTGGAGCGCCGAGAGGCGAGCGGGCTTTCGCAAAGCCCGCTGCCGCATCCGCAGATGCGGCCAATGGATGGTGCGCCTACCGGCGCTCCGCCTCCCCTCGTTTTTTGGGAGGCTCGTGGAAGGGCTTGCTTGGCAGTGGCTTCGGATGACTCGCACGCGGTTGCGTCGCGAGAACGAGATCGCATGCCGTAGGGGCGGCCCTTGTGGCCGCCACGGCCGTGCGGGTTGCGGGCACCCACGCGGGGTGCCCCTACGGACGGGAATGATCTGAAAAGCAAAACGGAGGAAATCGTGCCCGAGCGCGCCTATCCCGCGAAGCGCAGGTGCGGCATCGCGTTTCTGGCCGTCCCGCTTGCCGCACTGGCCCTCACCCGGCCGCCGCGCAGCCTCCGTCTCCTGCAAGCAGGAGAGTGCAGGTGCGGCTCAGTCCGGCTGAATTCCCGCGTCCGAGACCATCTTTCCCCATTTGCCGAGCTGCACCTTGATGAAGTCGCCCAGTTCGCCCGGCGTGCTGGAGAAACCCTCGAAGCCGACGTTGCGGAATTTGGCCTTGGTTTCCGGCGCGTCGATGATTTTTCGCAAGGCGCCGTTGAGCTTGGTCACGACGTCCGGCGGCGTGCCGGCCGGCGCGACGAGGCCGGCCCAGGCATCCAATTCGAAGCCTTCGATCCCCGCCTCGTCCAGGGTCGGCAGATCCGGGAACAGCGACGAGCGCTTCAGCCGCGTCACCGCCAGCGCCCGCACCTGTCCGGCCTGGACATGCGGCATGGCGACGGTGAAATCGGTGAACATCATCGACACCCGGCCGGCGATCACGTCTTCGATGGCCGGCGGCGAGCTCTTGTAGGGCACGTGCAACATGTCGAGGCCGGCCCAATGCGCCAGCGTCTTGCCGCCGACGATGCCCGCGGTATTGCCGCTGGCATAAGACAGCTTGCCGGGGTTGGCCTTGGCATAGGCGACCAGTTCCTTGATCGAATGGATCGGCAGGTTCGGATTGACCACCAGCATCAAGGTGAAACTGCCGACCCGCGTCACCGGCACAAAATCCTTCACCGGATCGTAGCTGACCTCCTTGTGCAGAAACGGATCGGCGGACAGCGGCGAGTTGGTCGCCATCAGGAGCGTATAGCCGTCCGGCGTCGCATGATGGACATAGAGAGCGGCCAGCGCGCCGTCCGCCCCCGGGCGGTCCTCGACGATCACCGGCTGCTTGAGCGCCGCGCTGAGCGGATCGGCGATGATGCGGCAAATCGTGTCGCTGGCGCTGCCAGGACCGAAGACGGCCGTGAAGGTGATCGGTCGCGAAGGATAGTCGTCGGCACGAAGCGGTGCGCTGAACCCGAGCGCCGCCGCGGCCACGACAAAAGCGAGCAGCTTTTTCATGCGTGGTTCCTCCCTGGGTGTTTTCGTATTTTGTTATTTTTGGATGCCGATCTTGCGGCACCGCAGGCCTTTCGGCGGCCGAAGATAGCAGATTTAGCCGCCGGCGGGTTGCGACATTCCGCTCATTCCCGCGGAGGCGCGAATCCAGGGGCGTCGCGCAAAAAAACTGGTTCCCCGCTCGCGCGGGGACTAGCGGAGTCGGATTGGGAGCTCGGCCGCGATTATCTGATGAAAGTGCCGTTGCGCAGCTCGGAAAACGCCTGTTGCAGTTCGGCTTCGCTGTTCATGACGATCGGACCGTACCAGGCGACCGGCTCCTCGATCGGCTTGCCGGAAACGAGCAGGAAACGGATGCCCTGTTCGCCCGCCTGAACCGTCACCTCGTCGCCGCGGTCGAACAGCACCAGCGACCGATTGCCGGTCTGTTCGCGCACCACGGTTTCGTTGATGCCGTCGGTCTTCTCGGTCAGCACGCCGAACGGCTTCGACGCGGCGCGGAAATCGCCGGAGCCCTCGAACACATAGGCAAAGGCATGCCGCTCGGTCTCGACCGGCAAGGTCTTGCGCCTTCCCGGCGGCACCGAGATGTCGAGATAACGCGGGTCGGCGGCAACGCCCTCGACCGGACCGCGCTTGCCCCAAAAGTCGCCGCAGACGACGCGCACGCGGGTGCCATCGTCATCGACCACTTCCGGAATTTCGGCGCCCTTGACGTCCTGATAGCGCGGCGCCGTCATCTTCAGCGACGACGGCAGATTGGCCCAGAGTTGAAAGCCGTGCATGCGGCCGACCGTGTCGCCCTTGGGCATTTCCTGATGCATGATGCCGCGGCCGGCCGTCATCCATTGCACGTCGCCGGCTTCGAGATTGCCGCGATTGCCAAGGCTGTCGCCGTGCTCGACGCTTCCCGCCAGCACATAGGTAATGGTCTCGATGCCGCGATGCGGATGCCAGGGAAAGCCGGCGCGATAATCGTCGGGCCGGTCGTTGCGGAAGTCGTCCAGCAACAGGAACGGATCGAACTCGCTGGTATTGCCGAAGCCGAAGGCGCGGCGAAGCTTTACGCCGGCGCCCTCGATGGTGGGCTTCGCGGTGAAGATGCTTTTGACCTGACGGGTGGCTGCAGGCCTTTCGGTGGATGAGGGGCGGATGGACATGACGCTATGACCTTTTCCCGTGTGGAAAGTGTTGCATCCAAAATGGGTCGCGCCAGACCCGGAGCAAGAAGGCACACCCTTGATACCGGGATAGCTGTGTTCCGCCTGCCGAGGCGGCGGCTATGGCAGCGTCACCATGCCGGTCCAGAATTGCTGCTTGTCGCCGACATCGACGTCGTATTTGCGCACGAAACTGAGCCTGCCGTCGGCCGAGACACGCATCACCGTGATGCCGGCCGGCAGCGTGCCGTCGGCCGCGGACATAATGCTGGCAACGACCAACAGGCGGCCGGTCGGGTCGATGCCGAAAGTGCGCAATTGCAGGCCACGCCCGTCGAGATTTTGCAGACGCGTCGGCTCGCCCGTCGTCGGATCGATGGCGAACACGACGACGCTGTTCTCGCCGCCTTTTGCCTTTTGCCTCGCGCCGGGCCCCGAGGCCGGAAAGGTGCGATTGGTGACGTAGACGAAATCGCCGTTGGGGTGGACGTGGATCGGCCCGGCGCCTTGCGGCGCCGGCGAAGCGGGATCGAACAGCGTGTCCTTGATGAAGCTCGGCTCGCGGGCGAGGCCGGTCGCGGGGTCGAGCCTATAGACGTAAAGCTTGTTTTGCCGCTCGACCGAAACGAAGGCCCAGGGTTGGGTCGGATGAAAGTCGAGGTGGCGCGGCCCGAAGCCTAGTCCATTGCCTGGTGCGATCGAGGCGAGATTGCTGAGAATGCCGTTGTCGAAACCGTAGGTCTTGATGGCGCCCGGATCCTCAGGCCTGCCGTCGCCCGCATTATTGCCGCGCGTCACCAGCATGACGATGCGATTGCCCGGCGCCACGCGGACCTGATGCGCGAAGATCCCGGCATCCGGCTTGTTCGGCTGGGCGATCGCGGGACCGATCGCGCCGTCGGCACCGAGGCGATGAACGGTGATGTTGCTCGGATCGTTGTAGGCGATGAAGAGATACTCGCCCTTGGCATCGACTGTGGTGTGGATGGGGCGCGACGGCAGTGCGACCGGATCGCCGTGAAGCCGCAGCGCACCGGTCGCCGGATCGATGGCGAGCGCATTGGCAAAATGCTTGTCGCCGGCGATACCCGGTCCGCCGCTGCTCGACACAACATAAAGAAAGCGCCGCGACGGGTGCGGCCAGGCGTATTGGATATTCGCCGGCAGGGTCAGGCTCGACCGCCGCGTCAGCGCCGCCTTGTCGACATCCATTTCGTAGAGCGTCAGCGCCGGTCCGATGCCGGCGTAGTACACGGTCTTGGCTGTCACGATTGGCTCCGGCCCTGAATGTGCATCTCGGCATGGGCGCATTCGCAGGCATCATCCCACCGGAGCGAGGCGGATGCCAAGGGCCGTTTCCACGGTCGGTTGAGAGCGGCCGGCTTATACGCCGTGCAACAATCCGCCGACCAGCGTGTCGATCCGCGCGATGGTGCGGAAATTCGCCGGCGTCATGTCGCGGTCCGGAATCTTGATGTCGAACTCGGACTCGACCGCCAGCATCAGATTGACCATGTCGAGCGACGACAAACCGCACTCGGCCAAATCCTCGTCGCGCCCGACCGTCCGCTCGATCGAGCGCTTTGCCAGCAATTGGCCGATCAAGCTTGCGATCCGGTCGGTCGCGGATGAGTTGTTGCGATCAAGCACGGTGAATAATTCCCAAAGTTAATCCCGAGAATTGGCGTTGTTCGACGAGCATTCTCTCATAGGCCGCCGATCATAGGGTTAGCACGACAGGAGTTTGCGATTGGTAACCTTTACGCCAAAGAAGCGCGATAATTCCGGCCGATTGCCATGAGGATTTGTAAGTTTTGCGCTAGGTCTGGGGTCTATACGGCCAGATTTGAAGCCGTAAGGCGTCGACAGCGAGCTTACCATGAACGTTCGAACCGCGACGGTTCTGGGGGTCGATGAGGTCGTGCCGTCGGCGCGCAAACTCCCGCATGGGCCGGTCGCGGCGGCTGCCAAATTGCGCACCGCCGGCGCCGGCGATCTGATGGATCGCGCCGCCAAAGTCGCGGCTGTCGCGGCTCAATTCGCGGCTACAGTCGATGCCGGCTCGCGGTTTCCGGAGGAAGCCATCGCGGCCGCGCGGGCCGAACGGCTGCTGAGCATCGCCGTGCCGCGCGAATTGGGCGGCGAGAGTGCGGGCATCGCCGGCGTGGTCGATGTTTGTTACGCGCTCGGTCGCGCCTGTTCGTCGACCGCGATGATCTATGCGATGCATCAGACCAAGCTCGCTTGCCTCTACCGGCACGGGCGCTCGAGTCCCTGGCATCAGCTTTTCTTGCGCCGGCTGTGCAACGAGCAAATGCTGTTGGCGTCATCGACGACGGAAGGCCAGAACGGCGGCGATATCCGCAACAGCGCGGCGCCGATCATGCGCGACGGTTCGCGCATCACGCTCGAACGCCAGGCGACCGTCATCTCTTACGGCAAGGCCGCCGATGCCGTGGTCACGACCGCGCGGCGGTCGGCGGACGCCGCGAGCTCCGATCAGGTGCTGGTCTGTTTCCTCAAGCAGGACTACACGCTCGAGCCCGTGGTCGGCTGGGACGCCTTCGGCATGCGCGGCACCTGCAGCGAAGGGTTCAAGCTCGTCGCCGCCGGTTCCAGCGAACAGATCCTGCCGGTCGGCTATGACAAGATTCACGCCCACACCACCATGCCGATCGCGCATCTTTGCTGGAGCGCCGCATGGGCGGGCATCGCTACCGCCGCGGTCGAGCGCGCCCGCGCCTTTGTGCGCAAGGCAGCGCAACGCTCGGGCGGAACGCTGCCGCCGGCGGCCGCGCATTTGACGCGCGCCAATGCGTCGCTGCGGACACTGCGCAGTCTCATCACGGCCGCGGTAGCGCGTTTCGAGGGGGCGGCGGACGATCCGGCCGCGCTCGAGGCGATCGACTTTCAAACCGGCATGAACCTCCACAAGGTCAATGCCTCCGAGCTTGCCGTCGCCACGGTGACGAGCACGATGCAGACCTGTGGCTTGTCGGGCTATCGCAATGACGGCGAATTCAGCATCGGCCGTCATCTGCGCGATATTCTGTCGTCGCCGATCATGATCAGCAATGACCGCATTCTTGCCAATATCGGCGCGGCATCGTTGCTGAGCGGCGTTCCGGACAGGCTCGGCGGCTGACGCGGTCAAAGACGTGCAGATAGACGAGGCGCAGATCAAATGAACGTTGCCTTCAAGCAACCCGCACCGTTAGCGCATTCGCTCGATTCGATCGCCGAAGCGTTGTTGCTGCCGACCGGTATCGACGGCGTCTACGCGCGGACGGCGCTGTTCGAGACCATCGTCGACGGGCTTGGGACGCTGATCTCGTCCTACCGCGAGGCGGATACCGAAGTGCTGCGCTTCCCGCCGGTGATGAGCCGCCGGCAGTTGGAGAAGTCCGGGTATCTGAAAAGCTTCCCGCATTTCCTCGGCTGCGTGAGCTGTCTCGGCGGCGACGAAGCGGAGATCCGCGCCAGCGTCGAGCGCTACGAGGCCGGCGGCGATTGGACCCCGGGCCTTGCCGCCGCCGATCTGGTCTTGAGTCCGGCTGCCTGCTATCCGGTCTATCCTTTGGTGGCGAGCCGCGGCCACGTGCCGGCCGGCGGGCTCATCTTCGACGTCGCCTGCGACTGTTTCCGCCGCGAACCGTCGAAATTGCTCGATCGCCTGCAGTCGTTTCGCATGCGCGAATATGTCTGCGTCGGGTCGCCCGCGCAGGTCCAGGATTTTCGCGCGCGCTGGATGAAACGCGCGGAGGGCTTTGCCGGCCAGCTCGGACTGCCCTATCGCATCGATCAGGCGAGCGATCCGTTCTTCGGCCGCGGCGGCAAGCTGATGGCGATGAGCCAGGTCGAGCAGGCGTTGAAATTCGAGCTACTGGTTCCAGTCCATTCGGAGGACCGGCCGACCGCCTGCATGAGCTTCAATTCCCATCGCGATCATTTCGGCACGGTGTGGAATCTGTGCAATGCCTCGGGCCAGATTGTCCACACCGGCTGCGTTGCCTTCGGTATCGATCGTCTGGCACTGGCGCTATTCGCCACCCACGGCATCGAGTTTGCGCAATGGCCCGCGCGGGTGCGTCAGGTGCTCGCGGTGTAATGCGGTTACGCGTTAAACGCCCAAGATCGCGTATTCGGTATAGGCAAGGTCGCCCAGCCGCGGCCGCTGCGGGCCCTTAAAATATTTCGGCTTGCTGCCAAGGCGGAACATACCGACCAGGCCCGGGATCGGGCCGTTCGCGTCGACGACAACGAGGGGCCGGCCGCGCAGCGCGAGATAGCGTCCGATCGGTCCGGCAAAGCACGCGAAGTCGGCGATGTCGCGGCAATAGATCAGCTGCGCGTAGGGGATGACGTGCTTGGCCATGCGCGGCCGGAACACGAATGGAAAAGCCTGCTCGCGGGTCTCGCACCAAAGGCTGATGCAGCCGTGTTCGGCGTGCTGCTGCAGAACTTCTTCCTCGAGATGCTCGAACGCGGCTGCCGGCCGATGCTTGGCGTCGAACACGGTGGCGGTGTCAACGGCCGACGCCCGGCTCAGCGCCGGCATGCAGATGAAGATGCCTTCGCTGTAGCGCGAAAAGCCCTGCGCCTCGATGATCGGCCAGGTGTGCGGCGCGGCCGACACATTCAGGTAGGTGATATCCTTGTGGCGCAGGGCCTGCGAAGCCAAAAGCGGCGCATAGGTGCGGTAGGCTGGGTCGACATACCAGCTCGAGAGATTGCAACGCGGCGTCACCGAGCCGCCCGAGTGCATCTCGGCGCATATCAGCAGGATGGCGCCAACTACCGCCCCATTGGCTTCCAAGAGGTAACCATATTTCGGCAAATCCCGCGGCGGCTCGCGCCGGGTCAGTTGATCCAGCGCCCGATGCCAGAATTGACGGCTCCGGTTGGGAAATCCACGGATAAGCAGCTCAGCAACCGCCGCAACGTCGCCTTGCTCGATTTGCCGGCACCGGATTTCCGGCATGGAAGCCATCATTCGCGTTGACCACGTCGCTTACATGAACTTGATCGTAATCGTTCTCGGAATATACCGGCGCGAAGTGAACAAAGCGTAGGTCTTGCTGCCAAGGTTGGTGAATTCATGTCGGTAAAATTAACCATAGTGGACCAGATGACCGAGATCGCGCGCGAGCACGGCAAGATGCTGGCGCCGTTGCGCGACGACCTCGTTCTGCTAGATTCGGGTCTCGACTCGCTCGGTTTTGCCGTTTTGGTCGCGCGGCTCGAAGACCGGCTCGGCATTGATCCGTTCACCGCGTCGGAGGACGCGCAGTTTCCCGTGACTTTCGGCGACTTCGTGAAAGTCTACGAAAATGGCGCCCACTGACGCGCCAGCGCTGCGACTTCGCCTAAGCGACGGCTTGTTCTGGGATCGCGGCTCAAGCGCGCGCATCGCTGATCTAAGGGACGGCACGAGGCTTGTTGGTGGAACGAGTCTTGTTGGTGGAACGAGCCTTGGCGGCGGAACGAGTCTTGTGGTTGGAACAAGCCTTGGCGGCCGGCTCGCGGAACTGGCGGGGAAATCGGTCGTTGTCGCGACCGCAAGCCAATTGACGACCGCCTTGGCGCTGATCGAGCTCGACGGCGTCGCGCGTCGCCTGACCATCCTGCCGCCGGACGCTGATCCGGCGCATTTCGGCGCACTATTTGCAGGCGCCGGGATCGACGCCATCGTCACCGACGCCGCCACGCCTGCTCATGCCGCATTTGAGCTGCCGATCCAGGTGAAATGTTCCGCCGACATTGTAGCCGCCGAACAGCTCCCCGACGCGGCGCTTCAGACCGAATGGGTGATGCTGACGTCGGGGACTACCGGCGTGCCGAAATTAGTCGCGCATTCGCTCGCCGCTTTGACGGCGCCCTTCAAGCCAAGCCAGAGCGACACGCCGGTGGTCTGGGGCACTTTCTATGATATTCGCCGCTATGGCGGCTTGCAGATTTTCTTCCGTGCGGTGCTCGGCGGCGCTTCGCTGGTGCTGTCGAGCGCGGGCGAGCCGATCGCCGAGCATCTCGAACGCTTGGCCCAGCATGGCGTGACGCATTTGTCCGGCACGCCGTCGCATTGGCGCCGCGCCCTGATGTCGCCGTCGGTCCGAAAAATCGCGCCGCGCTATGTGCGGCTCTCGGGCGAGATCGCCGACCAGGGGGTGCTCGATAGTCTGCGCCAAGCCTTCCCGCGGGCAAACATCGGCCATGCCTATGCGTCGACCGAAGCCGGCGTCGCTTTCGAAGTTTCCGACGGATTGGCGGGCTTCCCGGCGAGCTATTTGGAAGAGTCGCGCGACGGCGTGGAGCTGAAAGTCGTCGACGGGGCGCTGCGCATTCGTTCGCCGCGTACCGCTTCGCGCTATGTCGGCAGCGATGCGGCGCTCGCCGGCGCCGACGGTTTTGTCGATACCGGCGATATTCTGGAATTGCGCGGCGACCGCTATGTCTTTGCCGGGCGCCGCGGCGGCATCATCAATATCGGCGGCCTAAAGGTTCATCCTGAAGAGATCGAGGCGGTGATCAACCGCCATCCGCGCGTGCGCATGTCTTTGGTGCGCCCAAAATCGAGCCCGATCACCGGCTCTATCGTGATCGCCGACGTCGTATTGAACCCGGGCGCCGCACCGGCCGCTGCCGAGCTCATCGAGGTCAAGGGGGATATCCTAAGGCTCTGTCGCGATGTGCTACCGCGCCACAAAGTGCCGGCGGCGATCAGCATCGTACCGGCGCTCGACGTCGCCGCAACCGGCAAGCTCGAGCGGCGCCATGGTTGACATAAATGGCTAAAAAAGCCGATACGCGAGCACCCATCCTTCAGCGCAATGTGCTGGTCAGCGGCGCGAGCCGCGGGCTTGGACTCGGCATCGCGCGCAAGCTCGCGGCCGCGGGCTATTGCGTCATCGCGGTGGCGCGCAACAGCAACAAGGATTTGGCGGCGGCGCTTGCCGAGGTCAAACGCGGCAAACGCGGTAAGCTTCACTTCGTCGCCTTCGATCTCGGCAAGATCGACGCGATTCCGGAATTCGTGCGCACGCTGCGCCAGGAATACGGGCCGTTGTTCGGACTCGTGAACAATGCGGCGGTCGGCTTCGACGGCGTGCTCGCGACCATGCACAATTCGCGGATCGAGGAGATGGTGCGAATCAATACGGTTTCGCCCATCGTGCTGAGCAAGTACGTGGTGCGTTCGATGATGTCGGGACGCTCGGGCCGCATCGTCAACGTCGCTTCGATCGTGAGCTTCACCGGCTATAGCGGGCTGTCGGTCTATGCCGCGACCAAATCGTCGATGCTCGGCTTTACACACTCGCTGGCGCGCGAAGTCGGACGGCTTGGTATCACCGTCAACGCGATCGCGCCGGGCTTTCTCGACACCGACATGACTCATGGACTCGGCGACGAGCAACGCCAGCAGGTGATGCGCCGCAGCGCGCTGCGCCGGCTCGCCAGCGTCGAGGATGTAGCGGACACGGTTGAGTTTTTGCTGAGCGACAAAGCCCGCAGCGTCACCGGTACGGTACTGACCGTCGATGCCGGCGCGACCGCCTAACCGTGCTTTATCTAAGGGCAGGCGTGACGGCGGCCGTCGCGGCCGCGATAGGTTCCACTCGCCGGATCGTAGGACCGGAAGCGCTGCGCGCAGACGGCGTCGCCTGTAGTCTCGGCCAGCCGATGACCCGGAACGAATTGGCCCTGCTGCGATACATAGGGCAGCGGGCCGTAGCCATAGGATTGGCCGGGCACAAAGCCGAAATAGTCGGGCGACCAGTTCGGCGACGTTGCGGCCGGGACCGGGCCGAGATTAACGGCCGAGGCGGGAACCACCCGGACATAATCGGGAGGTCGTTGAGGATGCCGCACTCGCGCCGATGCAGGCCCCGTGGTCGCCACGGCGGCAGCCATCAAGAGCGGCAGTGCAATCCCAACTGAGAGTTTCGATCGCATGCTTAGCGATATAAAGCGCCCGACCGAGTTCGGCTAGAGCCGAACCCCGCCGGTCTCGATGCGCTGAAAAAGCGCGTCATCGAGCCGCACATAGGCTTTGCGATCCGGATCGTCGAAATAGACGGCGTCGGAAATCGTCGTGGGATCGAATCCCTCGCCCACAAGCTCGACTTTTTTTTGCTTGAAGGTCGCTGTTAGCTCGATACGGTCCTTGATGCGCAGAAACAGCGGGCGGGCATAGGCCGGCAGCCGTTCTGACAGGTGCCGGCGCAATTCGGCGAAATCGACCGTGCGGTTGATGACGAGCGTCGCCATGCCGGCCGAGCCCTCGGTGCCCGACACCGCAACGCCGTAGACGCTCGCCTCGGCGATGCCGGGGAAAGCCAATAATGCGCCGGCGACTTCGGATGTCGCCACGTTCTCGCCCTTCCAGCGAAAGGTATCGCCGATGCGGTCGACGAAATAGAAAAACCCGCCCGCATCCATGCGCATCAGATCGCCGGTGCGATACCAGGCATCGCCATCTTCGAAGACGTTGCGCAAAATTTTCCGCTCGGTGTCGTCGGCGCTGGTGTAGCCTTCGAATGCGCCGCCCGGCTGGGCCGATGCGCCGCGAATCCGTCCGATCGCTTCGCCTGTTTCGCCGGTCGCGCAAGGAATGCAGCGCCGGTTCGCATCCCGCGCCGGTTCGCCGGCGCCGGCATCGAACTTGACCAGCGCCAAGGGAAAGCGATGCGCCAGAAACGGCGGTACGCGGCCGACTGCGCCGGCTTTGCCTTCGACATTGTAGAGCGAGATGTTACCCTCGGTCGCCGCGTAAAATTCCAGAACCCGCGGAATGGCAAAACGACACCGGAATTTCTCCCACACGTCACCGCGCAAGCCGTTGCCGCAAGCGATACGCAGCCGGTGCCTGCGCTCCAACGGATGCGCCGGCGCATTGACCAGATAGCGGCACAGTTCGCCGATATACTGAAACAGCGTGCAGTCCCAGGCGGCGATATCGTTCCAGAATTCGCGGACCGAGAATTTCTCCGCGATCGCGACCGAGCCGCCGCGCACTAACAGCGCGCCGATTGTCGCCACGCCACCGACCGCGTGATACATCGGCAGGCAGTTATAGATCCGGTCGTCCGGCGTCGTATTCATCAGGCCGGCGAACCAAAAGCTCCACTGCATCAGCCGGCGATGGCTGACATTGGCGGCCTTCGGCATGCCGGTGGTGCCGGACGTATAGATCGTTAGCGCCCGGTCGGCGGTCGTCACCGTGCGGCGCTCCGCTTGCGTAAGCGGAGCCGGCGAGAAGCGTTCGATCTCGCAATCGATGCGGGGCAGTTCGCCGCCGCCGTGCCACCAGATGTCCGGCCGGCTCGAAAGCTTTGCCGAAAGAAATTCCGCGGCAAGCTCCGCGGCGACGATCACATGCTTCGGCTTCACGATATCGATGCAACGCGCCAATGACGGCCCGCGCAATTGCGTATTCAGGAGCGAGACGACACCGCCGACGCTGGTAATGCCGAGCCAGATGGCGAAATAGTCCGGCTGGTTCGGCATCAACAGGCAGACGGTCTCACCGCGCGCGAGTTTTTGGTCGAGCGCCCAGCGCGCATAGCGATTGACGCATTCGGCGAGCGCGCGATAGGTCAGCGTGCCGCGCGCCGAGATCAGCGCGTCTTTGTCGCCATGGCGTTGCGCGACCTCTTCGATCGCGCGCGGCAAGATGCGCTCCGGATTGCCGCCGATGGTGGCGGTTGCTTCGAGCGCGCCCAGCCAATCGCGCAGCGCCGAATCTTTGCCGGCGGCGGCCCGGGTCGGGCGTTCGATGTCGAGGAGGCTCATGCGCGAATGATCGCCCAACAAAGTGAATCTTTCGCTTCAAGATTAGATAAAATTTGAACGAACAAGCAGCGGAAAGTGAAGGCAAAGGCGGACGCGGGCCGCGCCGTTCATGGCAAAAGATTAAGGTTATTCTCTCGAATTCGCCGCGCTTGCGTTGTCGGGCTTTTCCGCGACGGATAAGAAACGCAATTGCCGTAGCATCGCATAGCGGGGTGACGTGTGCTCTGGCGGGCGGCGGGAAGCATGAAGAGCGAGACGGTAGCGGTCCACGGCGGCTATGATTCCGACCCGACGACGAAAGCCGTCGCGGTGCCGATCTATCAGACCGTGGCCTATGAATTCGACAGCGCCGATCACGGCGCCGCGCTGTTTAATCTCGAGGCCGAAGGCTTTCGCTACAGCCGGATCAGCAATCCGACGACCGCGGTGCTCGAACGCCGCGTCGCCGCGCTCGAGGGCGGCGTCGAGGCGCTCTGTGTCAGCACCGGACAGGCGGCGCTGAATTATGCCGTGCTCAACCTCGCCGGCATGGGCAGCAATATCGTCTCGGTGCCGCAGCTCTATGGCACCACCTATACGCTGTTCGCCCATGTTCTGCCGAGCCAAGGCATTACCGTGCGGTTTGCCGAATCCGACAGGCCCGACGCCATCGACAAGCTGATCGACGGCGATACGCGCGCGATCTTCTGTGAAAGCGTCGGCAATCCCGCGGGCAATGTTTGCGATCTCGAAGCCTATGCGGCCGTGGCGCGGCGTCATGGCGTTCCGCTCGTGGTCGACAACACCGTGGCGACGCCGATCCTGCTCCGCCCGATCGACTACGGCGCTGACGTCGTGGTGCATTCGCTGACCAAATTCATGGGCGGTCACGGCACGACGCTCGGCGGCGCCATCGTCGATTCGGGCAAGTTCGACTGGAAAGCGCGGGCCCGGCGCTTCCCGATGTTCAACGAGCCTGACGCGTCTTATCACGGCCTGATTTATACCGAGCATTTTGGCGCTGCCGCCTATATCGCGCGTTGCCGCAGCGTTTATCAGCGCACCACCGGCGCGGTGCTGTCGCCGCTTTCGGCGTTCCTTTTATTGCAAGGCATCGAAACCGTGGCACTGCGGGTCGAGCGTCATGTCGATAATGCGCGCCGCGTTGCCGAGTTCTTGCAGCAACATCCAAGCGTCGCCTGGATCAATTACACGGGCTTCGCCGATAATCCCTATCACGCGCTGGCTTGCAAATATCTCGGCGGCCGGGCCTGTTCGCTTCTGACCTTTGGGGTCGCCGGCGGGCTCGCCGCCGCCAAGGATTTTTACGACGCGCTCGGCTTGTTCAAGCGACTGGTCAATATGGGCGACGCCAAGTCGCTGGCTTGCCATCCGGCCTCGACCACGCACCGGCAAATGTCGGCGGACGAGCAACAGAAGGCTGGCGTGCGGCCGGAAATGATCAGGCTCAGCATCGGCATCGAACACGTCGATGACATCGTCGCCGACCTCGATCAGGCGCTCGCGGTGTCGCAGCAACGCCGTTCGGCCCTGATCGCGGCCGAATAGGGGAACTGAGAGCACCCCGATGGCGCTTTTTCTGGACACGGGCCGAGCCGGACATACGGGCCGAGCCGGAACTGGCCTCGAACTGAACGCTCCGAATTGCGTCAGCATCGGCCTCGTCAACAATATGCCCGACGCGGCGGTCGAGGCGACGGAACGGCAATTCACCGACCTGATCCGTGCCGCGACACCGAATGCCGTGGTGCTCTTGAAACTATACGCTATCCCGCAAGTGCCGCGCGCTCCGGCCATGCGCCTCGAACTCGCCGAACGCTATCGCGATATTTCGGCATTATGGGACACGCCGCTCGACGGCCTGGTCGTCACCGGCACCGAGCCGCGCGCCAATAGTTTGATAGACGAGCCCTATTGGGAGACCTTGAGCACGCTGGTCGACTGGGCGAGGGAACACACCTCCTCGGCGATCTGGTCCTGCCTTGCCGCGCATGCGGCGGTGCTCCATACCGACGGCATCGAACGGCGCCCGCTGAAGGAAAAGCGTTTCGGCGTCTTCGACTGCCGGCTGGTGGCGGACCACCCGATGACGCAGCATTTCCCCGAGCCATTGTGGGTGCCGCATTCGCGTTACAACGATCTGCCGGAGCGGGCGCTTGAGTCGTGCGGCTATAAGATCCTCACCCGCTCGGACAGGGCGGGCGTCGACGCCTTCGCCAAACAGGATCGGAGCTTCTCGCTCTACTTCCAGGGCCATCCGGAATACGACGCCGATACGCTGTTTCGCGAATACCGCCGCGACGCCGCCCGCTTCCTCGGCGGCGAGCGTGCCGCGTATCCGGCCTTGCCGCTCGGCTATTTTGACGACACGGCGGCGGCTATTGCGAACGCTTATGCGGCCCGGGCACAGGCCGACCGGCGGCCCGAGCTCATGGCGGATTTCCCGAACGAGGCCCTCGAGGCGGGCCTCGCCAATCCTTGGCGTCCGGCAGCGGTCGGGATTTACCAGAAGTGGGCCGCCTATCTGGTCGCCCGCAAGGCGGAGCGGCGCCCACCCCGCGTTCCGCTACGCCGTACCTGGCGCGATTGGCCGAGCAGCCCGCGGCGTCCCGCCGACAGCTCGGTGCGGTAGAGCATGATCCCGAAAAGTGGAAGCCGGTTTTCGGATCAGATCATGCGCAAACGTAGGATCTAGGGGATGATCCGATTCAATCGAATTGGATCATGGCCTAAGCGCAAGTTACGGAATTTACACTTTCTTCGGCACTGCCGCCTTTAAATGCGCCCTTCTATGGGGGTGACGCTATGTCTAATTCGATCGTTTTCGCGGCTCCCGCCGATGTTGAACTGATGCCCGCGCCGATACCGCGGCATTGGATCGTGGAAGGAACGCCGGAGGCACGCTCCAAGCGTTTGGCGGGGAGCGCCGACGGTGCGTCGTCGATCATGGCGTGGTCGTGTACGCCCGGACGTTTTCACTGGCACTACAATGTCGACGAAACCGTGCACATCATCTCGGGCGAGGTTTTCGTCACCGACGAGGAGGGCGCTCGGCGCCGGCTCGGGCCTGGCGACATGGCGTTTTTTCCCGCGGGAAGCTCGAGCCTCTGGCATGTAACCAAAGAGGTGAAGAAGCTTGCCGTCTGCCGGCACAGCATGCCGCGCCCGCTCGGCTTTTCGTTGCGGGTCTGGAACAAGCTCAAGAGCATTCTCGGCGGCATCTTCGGCGATCCTGCCGAAGACGGCGACCCGCTCCAGGGCAGTTCCGAGGTAAGCACCGCGGTAAAGCGCGTCGCTTCCTGAATTTTGGCTCCCAGCCGGCTTCGGGCGCCCGCTGTTTATCGCGGGTTTTCGGCGGAAAACCCGCGGATACTGTCTCGCCGCCGCTGAAAATCAGCCAAAGGAACGGCTTAGCCATTGAAATCCCATCCGAATTTCGATGCCGCCTGGCTCCGATCCGACATTGACAATGCCCCGGCGCCTCCGTAATCAACGCCCCCATAACAGCATGCTCCCGAATGATGGGCGCGGGTCTCCGAATGAGACCGTGCGGCAAGGAAGTTTAAGGTCATGAAAGTCCGTAATTCATTGAAGTCGCTGCGCGGCCGCCATCGCGACAATCGTATCGTGCGCCGCAAGGGCCGCGTCTACGTCATCAATAAGACGCAGCGCCGCTTCAAGGCCCGCCAAGGCTGAACGCGGCCGGTGCCGTAGCTGCCCATTTTGGCCGCAATCGCTGCGCTTGAGTGAGCACTATTCCGACTTGCCGGGTTGCGGCGAGGGGATAGACTTCATGCGTATGACGCCACGATTCCCGGCTTTGCTCCTTGCGCTCCTGCTTGCCGCGCTGCTGTGGACTGTGGCCTCGGCACAGAGCGCGCAAGATTGGGTGTCGCCACCGAGCGACTTGCCGCGGGTCGGGCATGGCGAGCCGCATTACAGTCTCGACACGTTGTTCAGCGCGCTGAAGATCGCGCCGGACGAAGCCAGCGCCAAGGCGATCGAGGATCGTATCTGGGCGGTGTGGGTGTCGTCGGGCAGCGATACCTGCAATCTGTTGATGAGCCGGGTGAAGGCAGCGACCGAAGCCAAGGACTACGACCTCGCCATCAAGCTCCTGGATTCCGTCATCGCGCTGAAGCCCGGTTATGTCGAAGCCTGGAACCGCCGCGCCACGGTCTATTATCTCAAGCAGGATTACGATCACGCGATCGCCGACATTGCCGAGGTTCTGGCGCGGGAGCCGCGCCACTTCGGCGCTCTGTCGGGTCTCGGGCTGATGCTGCAAGACATCGGCGACGACAAGCATGCGCTCGAAGCCTTCCGCAAGGCGCTGGCGATCGACCCCCATCTCGACAACCTCCCCGAGACCGTCAAAACGCTCTCCGAAAAAGTCGAAGGCCGCGGCATCTAAAGTTTGACGCCGCAACCCGCCCTACACTAGCGTCGCCGCCACGCCGGGGAGGATGCAATGGCCGCTGTCGACGCCGACAAAGTGACGATCCGCGAACTCGTTGAATGCTGGGCCGTGTGGCGGGATGCGCGGCTGTGGGACCGCTTCCGCACCGTGTGGCACCCGGAAGGGCGCATGTGGGCGACCTGGTTCCAGGGCACCTACGAAGAATTCATCAAGGGCAATGACGAAGGCTGGAAACGCGGCGTGCGCATCCTGCATTTTCTCGGCGGCAGCGTCATCGAGGTGGCCGGTAACCGCGCCGTTGCGCAGACCAAAATGACGATCTCGCAGCGCGCGCCGGTCGACGGCGTGATCTGCGACGTGGTCTGCACCGGCCGCTTCTACGATTTTTTCGAGAAGCGCGACGGCCGCTGGGGTTTCGTGCTGCGACGCCTCGTCTATGAGAAGGACCGGCTCGACCCGGTCGATCCTTCGGCCAAGCTCGCGCTGGATCAAGATCTACTCAAGCAGTTTCCGGAAGGGTATTGCCACCTCGCTTATCTGCAGACCAAGATCGGCTACAAGGTGAAGACCGACATGCCCGGCCTCGAAGGCCCCGATCTCGACGCGCTTTACGCCCAAGGCGCGCGTTGGCTTGCCGGGCAGACGATCCAAACCTGAATGCATCACGCGATCACCGTCGCCGCGGAGATTCTCGGCGTCGGCGCCGCGCTCACGGTCATCGGCGCGCGGCTGATCGAACGCGCGCATCCGCCGCGCGGCCGTTTCATCGATATAGGAGGACTGCGCCAACATGTCGTTGAAGTCGGTGCCGAAAGCGGCGCGCCGCCGCTCGTGCTCATTCACGGCGCCGGCTGCAATCTCGAAGACATGCGGCTCGCGCTCGGCGAGCAGCTTGCGGCGCGACATCGCGTCATCCTGATCGACCGTCCCGGTCTTGGCTGGAGCCTGCGCAGAGGCCGCGGCGGCAATTCGCCGGCTTATCAGGCCACAATGCTGCGCGGCATGTTGGATCGGCTCGGCGTCGAGCGCGCCATTATCATCGGCCATTCCTGGGGCGGGGCGCTGGCCTTGCGTTTCGCGCTCGATTACCCGGATCGCGTCGCAGGTCTTGTGCTCCTGGCGCCGCCGCTCTATCCGTTTGCTCGCGCCATGAGTTCGCTCTACGCGCTGTTCGCGCTGCCGATCATCGGCTGGCTTTATGCGCGCACGCTGGCGCTGCCCTTGGGCTTGCCGTTCATCGCCATGGCGATGGGCTCGGCGTTCCTGCCGCAACTGCCGCCGCGCGGCTATGTCAAACGCACGGCGGCGCTGCATCTGCTCCGGCCGCGGGTCTTTCTCGCCAATGCGCGCGACATCGCCGGGCTCGGCGAAAATCTAGCCGCACTAACTGTGCAATATGGCACGCTTTCGGTGCCGACAGTCCTGGTGACCGGCGACCGCGACATGGTCGTGCCGCCGCGTCAGGCTAATGCCTTTGCGGCCGCCGTGCCGAGCGCGAAACTCGTTGTGCTGCCGGGTATCGGCCACATGCTGCACCATGTGGCGGCAGAGCAGGTCGCTGGTGTAATCGAAGAAATTGCGGCCCGTTAATCGACGGCCCGATCCTCGCCCACATAAGCAATGCGCATGAAATTCGTCGCGCCCGGTGTGCCGAGCGGCAAGCCGGCGACGATGATGATGCGCTGCCCGGCCTTGGCGAAGCGTTCCTTAAACGCGATGCGGCAGGCGCGCTCCACCATATCGTCCTGGTCGTGTGCGTCCTCGTCGATGACGCAATGGATGCCCCAGACTACGGACAATTTCCGCCCGGCGCCCTCGATCGGCGAAATGGCGATGATCGGACAATTCGGGCGCTCGCGCGACATCCGCAGACCGGTCGAACCGGATCGTGTCCAGCACACGATGGCGGTGAGGTCGAGCGTTTCGGCGACCTGGCGCGCCGCCGCCGCGATCGCGTCCGGGCCGGTGGCTTCCGGCTCCGTGCGCAGTAGATGCACCGACGGCAGATAGGCTGAGTCGTCTTCGACTTCCTCGGCGATGCGGTTCATGGTGGCGACCGCCTCGATCGGATATTGGCCCGACGCCGATTCCGCCGACAGCATGATGGCGTCGGCGCCGTCGAATATAGCGGTGGCGACATCGGAGACTTCGGCGCGCGTCGGCACTGGGCTTGCGATCATCGATTCCAGCATCTGGGTCGCGACCACGACCGGCTTGCCGGCGCGGCGGCACAGCCGCGTCATTTCCTTCTGCACGCCAGGTACTTTTTCCAGCGGCATTTCCACGCCGAGATCGCCGCGCGCGACCATCAGCGCGTCGGCGAGTTCGAGAATGTCGCCGAGCCGCGCCACGGCCTGCGGCTTTTCGATTTTGGCCATCACGGCGGCGCGGCCGCGGGTGATCTTCTTCGCTTCGGCGATATCCTCCGGCCGCTGAATGAAGGACAACGCGATCCAGTCGACGCCGGCATCAAGGGCGGCTTCGAGGTCGGCGATATCCTTGCCGGTCAGCGCCGCCACCGGCACGACAGTGTCGGGCAGGCTGACGCCCTTGCGGTTTGACACTTTGCCGCCGACCTCGACATGCGTGACGATGCGCTGCGGCGTGACGTCGGTTGCGACCAGGCGCAGCTTGCCGTCGTCGATCAGAAGACTGTCGCCCGGCTTGATAGCGGCGAAGATTTCGGGGTGCGGCAACTGCACCCGCGTGCTGTCGCCGGGTGCGGGATCGGTATCGAGCGTGAAGCTCTGCCCTTTGTCGATTACAGCGGCGCCGTTTTCGAACGCGCCGAGCCGCAGCTTCGGGCCCTGCAGATCGACCAGAATGCCGATCGGCCGGTTATGCTCGGCTTCGACCGCGCGGATGCTGGCGACCAGTTCCCGCATGCGGTCGTGGTTGGTGTGACTCATATTGATGCGGAACACGTCGGCGCCGGCCGCAAACAGCCGGCCGATCATGACGCGATCGCCTGATGCCGGGCCGAGCGTCGCCACGACTTTGGTGCGTCGCTGCCGCCTCATTGCGTGGACCTCGCGGCCGGAGTCGTCGCGCTGGGAGTTGCGGGCGGCGCGGCTGGAGGTGGAGCCGCGGTGGGCACCGCACTGGCGGGCGGCGGTCTGCTTGTCTGATTGGCCGGAGGTGGCGGCTTCTGCGCCGGCTGCTCGCTCGCTTCGGTGAGTTGCACCGTCCAGGCGCGCTGCTCCCCGGTGTCGACCTCGAAAAATCCGCTGCGGTCATAGCCCCGCGCCAGGCAATCGCCGATGCCGCGGATTGTGAATTCCTTGTCGCGGGTGCACATATAGGCCTGTCCCATCCATTCGCCGCCGCGATCGTAATCGATGGCGTAGACATAATAATAACGGGCGACCAGACTGCCCTTGAGCACTGTTTCGCAGGTCCGCGCCGGCAGGTTCCACCAGCCTTCGGTGGTCCAGCCGTCCGCATCCTTATAACCGACCGCTACGCCGACCCGGCTCGCAGTATTGTTGCAAAGGCGGAAATCGGCGGCCGCGGGACGCACCGAGGCGGCGAGGGCGACCAGCACGACGATCGCCACGGCGCAGATTCCGCTCATTCCCGCGCGGGTGGGAATCCAGCTCCGAGTCCCCGCAGCGGGGCACCCCACCGCGCCCGCGCGATCGGGACCCCGCGCGGGGACGAGCGGATAGTCGATGTCCTGAGGGGAAGTGCCTTGCCTCATTGCCGGTGCAGATTCCGCGTCAGATTCTTGGTCTGTCAACGAGGATGGCGCGGAAGTCGGTGACGTTGGTGAACGTCGGGCCGGGTATGAATAAATCGCCGATGCCGTTGAAAAACCCCGTGGAATCGTTGTCGGCGAGAAACGCGGCGGGATCGAGGCCGGCGGCTTGCGCCCGGGAAAGCGTCGAATCGTCGATAAAGGCGCCTGCGGGGTCGTCCGGCAGGCCCCGGCCGCCGTCGGTGCCGTCGGTATCGGCGGCCAGCGCCGTTATGCCCTTGGCGCCGCCGAGATGGTAGGCGAGCGCCAGCGCATATTCCTGGTTCGGCCCGCCGCGGCCGCCGCCGCGCAGCGTCACCGTAAGCTCGCCGCCCGAGAGGATCGCCACATGCCGCCCCTGAGCGGCGTAGTCCCGCGCCAGCCGCGCATGCTCCGCCGCAACCTCGCGCGCTTCGCCTTGCAGGCGATCGCCAAGCACCACGGTGTCGTAGCCGGCCGCTCGGGCGCGAGCCTCAGCGGCCGCGAGCGCATCCGCCGGCCGGGCCAGTATCCGATAGCTATTATTGGCGAAGATCGGCTCACCCGGCTTCGGCGACTCGTTGTCAGGATCGTTGAGCGCCCGCAGCACTGCTTCCGGCAGTTCGAGCCGGTATTTGCCGACCAGCGCGCGGGCATCGGCGAGCGTCGTCGGATCCGGCACCGTCGGTCCCGAGCCGATCACCGCGGGGTCGTCGCCGGGAACGTCCGAGATCGCAAGCGTGACGACGCGCGCCGGATAAGCGCGCTTTGCGAGCCGCCCGCCCTTGATGCGGGAGAGATGCTTTCGCACGCAATTGATTTCACCGATATTGGCGCCGCTGCGCAGCAACGCCCGAGTCGCAGCCTGTTTCTCGGCGAGCGAAAGGCCGGCCGCAGGCGCGATCCAATTCGCCGATGCGCCGCCCGACAACAGCACTAAGACGAGGTCGTCGCTCCCCGCGGCGTCGGCTAGCGTGAGCGTCCGTTCGGCGCCGGCAAGACCGGCGGCGTCCGGCACCGGATGGCCGGCTTCGACCATAGCGATGCGGCGTGTCGGTCGGCCGTAGCCGTGGCGGGTGACGGCAATGCCGTCGAGCCGATCCGGCGGCAGCGCTTCGAGATAATGCCGTTCCGCGACTTCGGTCAGCGCGCCCGCGCCCTTGCCGGCGGCGAGGATGACGAGCCGCCCGCGCGGCGGTGGTTCCGGCAGCGCCGGCGGCAGGCAGTGCGACGGGTGCGCCGCCGCGACCGCGGCGCGGAACAGCGATTCGAGCAAATCATGCGATTGTGTGGCCAAGATGAAACCAAGGTGAATTCAATAATCCGTACGGCGGTCGGCTATGGCAAGAATTCGACCGTAGCTCTATCTTTTAATACCTAAGCCGCGGAGAAAATCATGGCTACCGACGAAAAGACGCGTACGGAACTAGAGGCCGCCGTCTACCGCCGCCTGGTCGAGCACCTGCGCTCGCGCACCGACGTGCAAAACATTGATCTGATGAATTTGGCCGGCTTTTGCCGCAACTGCCTATCCAATTGGATGAAGGACGCCGCCGACGCCAAGGGCCTGCCGATGACCAAGGACGAAAGCCGCGAAATCGTCTACGGCATGCCGTACGACGAATGGCGCGCCAAAAATCAAAAGGAAGCCTCGGCCGAGCAGAAGGCGGCCTTCGAAAAAGCAAGCCAAAAGCATTGATCGCGCGCACCGACGGTTCCTGCCCTGTGCAGTGCTGTGGATGAGCCCGCACGTGGCTTGACCGCGCCGGCCTGAGTTTCGAAACCTGCGGGCTCATCGTGTTCCAAGAGTCGTGTTTCAAGAGTCGTGCTCCAGGAGTCGCCAATGGCCACCGCCGCCGCCGTCAAGGACGAACAGACCGCTCATCGTTTTGCCAAGGATCAGCTCAAAGCCTTCGTCGAGCGCGTCGAGCGGCTCGAGGAAGAGAAGAAGACCATCTCGGACGACATCCGCGACGTCTATGCCGAAGCCAAAGGCAACGGCTTCGACACCAAGGCGCTGCGCACCGTGGTGCGGCTGCGCAAGCAGGACGTCAACGAGCGCAAAGAGCAGGAAGCGATATTGGAGACCTACCTGCATGCGCTCGGCATGCTGGGGTGATCACTGTCTCGGTGCGCGCCGCCTATTGCAGCGAGGCGGTGCGGGTCGGATAGCTCACCGTCGAGATGAATACGATTGCTGTGCCGCTGAAGCGATCGTCATCGAGACCCGGGTTGGGATCGGCGGCAAAGGCCATCAGCACCGAACGCGACGGCTTGACCATCATGGGTGCGAGCGAGCGGAAGTCGCGCGCGCCGACCGCCATCGTGGTCAGGAAGTCGCGCACGGTCGGCGACAGCACGATGGCGCGCATCCACGGATTGGTGAGGCGCGCATCGGCGGTCTTCACGACGGTCAGTGACGTGGCGCTCGCGGTCATGACCGCCGAGGTGGCCTGATCGTCGGCGCGTTTGACCGCGATGGTCGTCGAGGTCTCGACCGGGCGCTGCGCCGCCAGCGCCGAGAGCGCCGCCGCGCGCAGCGCGGCGATGCCGAACGCATCGCGGCTCGGCTGGTCGGCATAAGCAAGCGCCTGCTCGGGAGCCGCCTGCGCGTCACGCGGATTGGCAAACGGCCCGATCGAGCCGGTGCTTTCGGGGGCGGCGCCAGCCGTATTGCCGGCAGCGGCATCAGCCGACCCCTGCCAATAGCCGCGCGAGGCAATGACATCTTTCGGTGTCGGCGCGGCACTTGCGGTCCTGGCCGGCCCGTAGGATGGCGCCGGCGAGGCGTCGGCGGTGCGGATCAGCTTCACTTTCGACGCCGCGACGGCGACCTTGACGGCTGCCTTCGCGGTCGCCTTTTCGGCGGTCCGGGCACCGCGCTCAAGCGCGGCGAGGACGGGGTGCTTCACGGCAGGCTGAGCCGCGGCCATGGCGGCCGGGGCAGCCGGCGTCACGCGTTCCGAACCGTCTTCCTCATCCTCATCCTTCGCTAGGCCGAGAAGCTTGGCGAAAGGGTTTGCCGCCGGGCGTTCGTTGCTCGCCAAGAGCGTATCGACATTGATGCCGGCGGTGCGCGCCGCCTCGAGCGAATTCTGCGACGGCGTATTGCCTTGCTTTCTGATGTCGGCGAGCGCCAGCGCATAGCCCGGCAAGGGTTTGCCGTCGCTGGGGATCAGCACGGTGCGTCCGTCCGGGAAGACGCGCGCCAATTGCTCGCGCGACATCCGCGGCCACATGCGGATGCCGGCGGTGTCCATATGCACGAAGGGTGAGCCGGATTCCGGATAGAAGCCGACGCCGCCGCGCTCGAGCCGCAAGCCGATTTCGCGCAGCTGTTCGAGCGGCACGCCCGGAATGTAGAAGTCCATGGCATGGCCGAGCATATGCTGGCTGTAACGGGCGACGCCGCCGCTGCGGTGGCGCAACATGGCATTGGTCTGCGGCGAGCGGTAGCCGCACACGATCTGGATCGGCGTATTCGGCGCGGCCTCGCGCTGCACCTCCCACACCAGATCGATCAAATGCGGGTCCATGCGGGTCTGTTCGCTGCGCCGCCAGTCGCGCAAGAACCAATTGAGTTTTTCGAGCGCCGCGTCGTCGTAGCGGCCGTCGCGCTTATAGGTGATGCTGATGTCTTCACCGGTATGCATGTGATGCATCGCGATGGTGCGCGTGTCGCCTTCGGCGACCGCGTTCTGCAGCGCTTTCGAGCCGAACAGGAAGCATAACAGGGCGAGGCCGCACGAATAGGCCGCGCGCGCTATCGATACTCGACGAGTTTTCAGGCGCGCGTTACCGACGTGCACTGGCATTCCCGAATCGAGGCGTTGCAACACGTCATCCGCAGCGGGCATTCCCATCACAGCGATGGGCCGAGCCGGATAACGCTAACGCACTGTTAATTTGGGAAGGGTTAACGCCGACAGACCCCGTCACCCCATCCCCGACCACCAAGGCCTAGCGGCCCAGTGTGGCAAAATATGGCCGCAAAAGGCTTTCTTGGCCAGCGGCTCAGCCGGGACGGGAAAAACTTGTTAAAATGCGCGCGGAAGTAGGTAACCGGAGAGGCTGAACCCCGTCTCCCCGGTACAATCGTAGTTAACGCTCGAGCCTGTCGTTAGAGCGTGGCTGATTTTTTCTGAATCGGAGGGGATTCCCAGTTTGGGGCGAATATGATTCAAGATGCTGGCTGGAACGGAGGCCAGCATCCGATGGCCCGAGCTTATTCCCTTGATTTACG
>Ga0181526_10001240_pt1 | contig 24784 bp, 19 predicted proteins | sample PEATcosm2014_Bin_35_FD_119750 | JGI IMG/M metagenome (GOLD analysis project Ga0181526, IMG submission 119750) | Peatland microbial communities from MTU Mesocosm Facility, Houghton, MI, USA - PEATcosm2014_Bin06_30_metaG | ecosystem: Environmental > Terrestrial > Soil > Wetlands > Peat | place...
CTGTGAGCTTCTTCAGGATGTGCTTGGCGAAGATTTCGTTTACTTCCTTGTGACGGGGCACTGGTTGCGACATCCCGGTTTTCGGATTGCGGTACCAATCGTGCTTTCCACCGTGGCGGACCAGCGAGCACCCTAGGTTTTCAAGCTTCCGAATCAGATCCGTCCGCTTCATCCAACTGCAAGCTCTGCGACTCTGCGGACGCCCGGAATCTCGCCGCTGGTCAAGTCCCGGTAGAGATCACGGAGATTCTCTTCCAATTCCGGCAACGTCTCGCCTTGGGTCAGGTAGTCGGGGAACTCCACAAAATACCCAAGCCACGTGCCTCCCTGTTGCCACTGGACGTAACGGGCAGTGCTCACGACATCATTCTACTCCTTTTGGAGGGAGACGAAAAATGGAAAGGAAGATGTATCTATTTTGGTTGCGGGGGGTGGATTTGAACCACCGACCTTTGGGTTATGAGCCCAACGAGCTACCAGACTGCTCCACCCCGCATTCACATCCTACCTCGGTCAGGGCTGCAACGTCAAATCCGCCGGCCAGGTGCAAGCCACGGTGCCCGGCCATAGTACAATGGTCGTAACGGAGCCACTGAACCCCATGAACCATCGCCTGACCGCGATCATCCTGTCGCTTGCGGCGCTCGCCCTTCCCGTGTGCGCGGCAGACCTCGCGCCGGAACGCCCGCGAATCGGCAAGGTGGCCATCTTCAAGGCTGCCGATCTCCGCCCGGGCATGCAGGGAACCGCCTGGACGGTGTTCGCCGGCACCACACCCGAGCCGGTTCCCGTGGAGATCCTGGGGCTATGGAAGAACGCCTGGGGACCGCGGCAGGACGTGATCCTGGCCAAATTGGGCGGCGCGGCCGCGCGCACGAATGTCGCCGGAGGGATGAGCGGCAGCCCCGTCTACATCGACGGCAAGCTGGTGGGCGCGGTGGCTCTGCGGCTCAGCGTCTTTTCGCCGGACGCGATTTGCGGCATCACTCCAGCCGAGCTGATGCTGGAGATTAACGATTTCGACGAGTCGCGGCCCGCCGATGCGCGCACGCCCGATAGAGCCGCGGCGCGCAGCCAGGTGGCCGTACCGGGCGATCTGCTGGCGCAGGCCGTGGCCGCGGGCGCCTCGCCCAGCCTGACACGCCAGGCGCCGTGGATGGTTCCGATCGAAACGCCCCTGATATTCGCCGGTTTCCACGAGAATGTGCTGCGCGATTTCGGGCCGGTGTTCGAGCAGCTTGGCATCACGGCGGCGCAGGGCGGCAGCGCGTCCAGCACCAGCTACACGGCCAAGCCCGCGGTTGGCTGGCAGACGTCGCTGCGTCCGGGCGATCCGGTAGCCGGTGTATTGGTTTCCGGCGATATGAGCATCACGGGCCTGGGCACCGTAACCTACAACGACGGGCAGCGCGTGCTGGCGTTCGGGCACCCCTTCTTCAATCTCGGCCCGGTGGACATGCCCATGAGCAAGGGCGAAGTGGTGATGACGCTGGCTTCGCAATTCCAGCCCAACAAATTCGCCAATGCCACCGAGATTGTGGGCGCGCTGCACCAGGACCGGCACAGCGGCATTATGGGCGTGCTGGGCCAGGAATCCGATATGATTCCGGTGACTGTCGAGGTCCGCTCGTTCGGCGAGAATAACGCGGTGCGCACCAAAAAAGACTTCCGCTTCAACGTCTTCGTGCACCAGAAGTGGACGCCTTACTTGATGATGGTTACCTTGTTCAACTCGCTTTCCGAACTGAACGAATTCAAGGACGAAGCCACCTACCGCCTGACCGGCGACGTGGAGCTGAAGGGCGGGGCGAACCTCTCGCTTTCCACCATGCAGGCGTCCGGCGAACTGCCCATGCCCGCGCCCATGGTGCTGGCCGGTTGGTGGGGCGACAAATTCAACCGCTTGTACCTGAACAACGTCAATCCGCCCAGCGTCAAGCGCGTCAGCGTGAACGTGGATCTGTTGCCGGAGCGGCGCGTGGCCACCATCGAAAACGCCTGGCTGGCCACTCCCGAGGCGCGCGCCGGCGACGACGTGGCCGTGAAGGTCTACTTGCGTCCCTACCGCGGCGAAAGCCTGGAGCGCGATTTCACCCTGAAGATTCCGGCGGGACTGGCCAAGGGCGAGCACAAGATCGTGCTGAGTGACGCGGACACCATCAACCGCATGCAGACCGCGGCCGGTCTGCAGAACCATTACATCGACCTGCCGGAAACGGTCTCGCTGATCAACCAGGAGCGCAGCAACAATAGATTGTATGTTTCGCTTTTGGAAGCCAGCCCCACCGCCTATTACGACGATAAGGTGCTGCCCAGCGTGCCTGCCTCGGTTTTGAATGTGATGCAGTCCGGGCGCGGCTCCAACCGCTCGTTGATCACGTCGCCGGAAAGCGCATCGGAGCAGATGTGGCTGCCATTCGACTATGTCGTGAGCGGCAGCTACTCGCTGAAGATCACCGTAAAGTAAGGGAGCGGATACCTCTAACAATGCAACTTCAATCGTGGGGCAGGCTGGGATGGCCGGCCCTGGCTTTAGGACTCGGTATCCTCGCGTGGCCGGCTTATTCAAGCCAGACGCGCATCTGGACGGAGAGCGATTACGCCGATTTCGAGAAAGGCAATCTCAAGGATCTGTCGCTGCGCAGCGACGGGCTGCTAACTCTGGCGCCGCAATTCCGGGAGATCTACGACACCTCGTCGACGTACTTGTGGGCGCTGGCGCGCGATTCCAAGGGTAACCTGTATGCGGGCGGCGGTCCGGACGCCAAGCTTTACCGGCTTTCGGCCGCGGGCGATAAGAAGACGTTGGCGGAGTTGGACGGTCTCCAGATCGCCGCGATCGCGGTCGACGCGCAAGACCGCGTGTACGCGGCGACGGCTCCCGACGGCAAGGTCTACCGGATCGCTCCCGACGGCAAGAGCAGCGTCTTCTACGATCCCAAGGCGAAGTACATCTGGGCCCTGGCGTTCAACAAAGCCGGCGACTTGCTGGTGGCCACGGGCGATCCGGGCGCCGTCGACCGGGTCACCCCGGATGGCCGCGGCAGCGTGTTGTACCAGAGTGACGAGGCGCATGTGCGGTCGATGGCCGTGGATGCCGCCGGGAACGTCATTCTGGGCACCGATCCCGGGGGATTGGTTGTGCGGGTGTCTCCGGCGGGCGAAAGCTTTGTGCTGTACCAAATGAGCAAGAGCGAGGTTACCGCCGTGGCGGTGGCGCAGGATGGTTCAATTTATGCGGCGGGGCTGGGAAGCAAGCCGGCGCCGTCTTCCGCCCCGTCTGCGCCGGCTGCGCCGCCATCGGTGTCGGCCGCGCCAGGCGCGGGGCCGCAACTCCATCCTGCCGCGCCCGCGCCGGCTTCCACGGCGCCCTCCGGCAGCGGCGTATCGGTGACCGGTTCGGATGTATACCGCATCGATCCCGCCGGCAATCCGCACAGAATCTGGAGCCACGCGCAGGACATTATCTACGCCATCGCATTCGACCCCCAAGGACGCGCCTTGCTCGGTTCCGGCAATAAGGGTTATATCTACCGCATCGAGTCGGATGTGCTGTATACGGCCCTGGTCGCCTCGCCTTCCACGCAGATCACCGCCTTCCAAACCGGCGCCGATGGCGCGCTGTACGCGGCTGCGGGCAACGTGGGCAAGGTCTACCAGATGGGTCCCGGGCTGGCGCGCGAAGGCTCGCTCGAAAGCGATGTTTTCGATGCCGGCTTCTTCTCGCAGTGGGGCCGGCTGAGCTTCGAGGCGAACCTGAACGGCGGCCACGTGGCGATCGCCGCCCGCAGCGGCAACCTCGATCGGCCGCAGAAAAACTGGAGCCCGTGGTCGCCGCCGATTACGGAACCCAAGGGGGATCGCATCGCATCGCCCGCGGCACGGTTCATCCAATGGAAGGCCACCGTGACGGCCGGCGGCGCGCAATCGCCCGAGTTGGAAACGGTGGATGTGGCGTACCAACAACGGAATGTGGCGCCGCGCATCGAAGCCATCGAGAGCACGCCCGCCAATTACAAGTTTCCCGCGCCAGCGGCTCCGTCAGCGCCTTCGCAAACGCTGACCCTGCCGCCGATCGGCAAGGCGGCATCCGGATCGGGGTCGTCTCTGTCGCTCGATTCCGTGACGCCTTCGATGCAGTACGCCAAAGGTTTCGCGGGCGCGCGCTGGGCGGCCACGGATGACAATGGCGACAGCCTGATCTATACCGTCGAGATTCGCGGCGTGCACGAAAACAACTGGAATCCGCTCAAAGACAAGGTTAGGGAGAAGTATTGGAGCTGGGATTCGACAGCGTTCCCGGACGGCGAGTATCGCCTGCGTGTGACCGCGTCGGACCTGCCCGGCAATCCGCCCGCGGACGCCCTTTCCACTTCGATGATCGGCGATCCGTTTCTGATCGACAATACGCCGCCGCGAATCGCCAGCCTGGCGGCAAGAGAGTCCGCCGGAAAGCTGCATGCCACCTGGAGCGCCGCCGATGCGCTGAACGACATCAAGAAAGCGGAATACTCGCTCGATGGTGGCGATTGGACGCTGGTTGCGCCGGTCACCGGGCTGTCGGACTCGCACGAGCTGGCCTACGATCTGACACTCGACCATATCGCGCCCGGCGAGCACACGCTGGCTGTGCGCGTGGAAGACGATTACGACAATCAGGCGGTCGACAAAGCCGTCGTGCGCTAAAGGCGCACGCTTTGGAGGGCGGGCTTTAGCCGGCGCGGGGCTTAAGCCCCGCTGGTAGCACAGGCTTCAGCCTGTGTGGGGCGAGCTTCGCTCGCCGCTGGAGTTTCTACATTTGCTTGGAGCTAGAATTGGACAGCCGGCTTTCAGCCGGTTCGCCTAACACTACCAGCGGGCCTGCGAGGCCCGCGCAGGCTGCGAGCCCGCCCCACTACGGCCTGCTATTTTAGTTTATGGCTCGCGGCCGAAATACGCGGGCGCCTCCGGCACTGCCGCGCCATCCTTCCGGGGCGAAGACGCGCCGTAGTTCACCCGCGCGTCCGAATCGCGCAGCACCGCCTGCCCGCCGCCCATCCAGCCTGAAAAATCGGCCAGCACTTCCAGATTGTGTCCGCGCGCCGCAAGCGCGTCGCGCACGCCCGCCGGCACGCGATTCTCGATCATTACGTCACACCCGCCAAAAGTCAGCTTGGTGAAGCGGGCCGCCTCCAGCGCCGCCTGGATGTTCATGTTGTGATCCACCAGATTCGAGACGAATTGCGCGTGCGCCTGCGCCTGGTTGAATCCGCCCATGATCCCAAAGCCAATGTGGATATTGTCCTTCTCCATGAAGGCCGGGATAATTGTATGCAACGGCCGTTTACGCGGCGCGAGCGCGTTGGGATGCTCGGGATCCATCTCAAACAGCGCGCCGCGGTTCTGCAAATGGAACCCGTATTCGTCCACCACCACGCCCGACCCGAAGCTCAAGTACACGCTTTGAATGAGGGAAGCGATATTGCCGTCGCGATCCACCACAGACAGATAAATCGTGTCGCCCGCCGTGGCCGGCGGCTTGCCCGGCGCCGGCGAGCAGTTGGCCTCGTCGCGCCGGATCAGCGTGGCGCGCTCCCGCGCATAGCTCTTCGAAATGAGCCCGGCGGTGGGCATGCGCGCGAAGTGTGGATCGGCCACGTAGCGCCGCAGATCTTCGTACGCCAGCTTCTGCGCTTCGATCTTGAGGTGCAGATCTTCCACGCTGGCCGGCGTGTAATTGAACAGCGGAAATGTCTCGAGGATGTTGAGCATCTCCAGCGCCGCGATGCCTTGGCTGTTCGGCGGCAGCTCATACACCTTCCATCCGCGATACTCCGTGGAGACCGGTGCGACCCATTCGGATTGAAACTCCGCCAAATCCGCCGCCGACATCTGCCCACCCAACCGCGCCGAGGTCTTCAGGATGGCGCGGGCGATGTCGCCCTGATAGAACGCCGGGGCGCCCTGTGCCGCAATCAGCTTGTACGCCGCGGCCAGACGCCGGTTGCGAAATATTTGCCCCACCGCGGGCGGCTTGTCTTCCGGCAGGAAGATCGCGCGTCCCACCGCATCGCCCCACAACTTGGAGGTCGCCGACTTCCAGGTGTCTTGAATGATCTCGGTAACCGGGAAACCCTCTTCCGCATAGTAGATCGCGGGCTGGAACAACTCCCGCCAGCTCAACCGGCCGAAGCGCTTGTGGAGCTTCTCCCATCCATCCACGCAACCCGGCACGGTCACCGATTGGATACCCTCCTGCGGCATCCCGTAACGCCCCTGCGATTTGAGGAGTTCGATCGTCAAGCCGCGCGGCGACCATCCGCTGGCGTTGAGGCCGGTGAGTTTGCCGGACTTGGCGTCCCAATAGATGACGAAGAGGTCGCCGCCGATGCCGCAGCTCGCCGGCTCCACCAGGCCGAGCATGGCATTGGCCGCGATGGCCGCATCCATGGCCGATCCGCCGCGCGCCAGCACCTGCGCGGCTGCCTGCGAGGCGAGCGTCTGGCTGGTGGCGGCGATTCCGTGCTGGGAAATCACCATGGATCGCGCCTGGGTACGTTCCTGCGAAGAGGAGGGCATGACAATCCACAGCGCGGCGCCACAGCATGCCGCGATTCGGGACAAAGGCCGCATCGAGAGAATTCGATGATAGCAGGATGCTGCTAATCTGGCTGGTGGGGCGGCAGAACTGCAACGCCTTGCAAGCAAGTGAAACAAGAGTGTGCCATATCACCTAAAACCGGGCGAGCGGGTCCCTGCGGGAGTCAAGCGCATCGCCCGCGAAGAGATCGAAGCGGCGGTCCGCCAGTTGACCGGCAAAGGCGAAGCCGATCGCGACGAGGCCATCCACGAAGCGCGCAAGAGCATGAAGAAGATCCGCGGCCTGCTGCGCCTGATGCGGGGGGAGTTGGGCGAAATCTATCGCCAGGAGAACACTTTCTTGCGCGAGGCGGGCTTCCGGCTCTCCCAGTTCCGGGATGCCCGCGCCATGCTTGAGGCCTTTGACGGGATGCGGCGGAAATACCGTGGCGAACTGGGCCGGGGCAGGTTTGCTTCCATCCGCCGCGGACTGATCGCGCGCAAAGCGCGGGCCGAGCGACAAGGCGGTGTCGAAAACGTACTGAACGGGGTGGCCGCCGCGCTGCGCCAGTCGGACAGGCGCGTGGAGACGTGGCCGCTTGCCGCCGACGGTTTCGCGGCCATCGCGCCGGGCTTCGAGGCAACCTTCCGCCGCGGGCGGAAGGCGCTGGCGCGCGCCCGCAAGCATCCGCTAGCGGAGAACTACCACGAATGGCGTAAGCGGGTGAAAGACCACTGGTATCACATTCGGCTGCTGGAAGGCGTCTGGGACGCCGCCATGCCGGCGTACGAACGGAGGCTGAAGGACCTGGAGACCTGGCTGGGTGAGGATCACAATCTGGTAGTCCTGCAGGAGAGGGTGATGGCCGAGCCCGGCTTTTATGGGCAGAAGCCCGAGATCGCTCTGTTCGTCAGGCTGATCGGCAAGTATCGCAAGGAACTGCGCGCCAACGCTCTCGCGCTGGGCGGGCGCATATATCACGAGAAGCCAGGCAACTTCACGCGGCGCATCGAGCGACAGTGGGATGCAACAAGAACGGCCGCCCGAAGGCGGCCGTCTCCGCGCCGGTCCGAAACGTTGGATCCGCTTGTTACCGCCGGAAGCGGAAATCGTGGCGGAGGTCCCAGCGGATTGCTGGAGCCACCCAAGGCCGGGCCACGATGACCGGAGCGGGAACTACGGCCACGGGCGCCGGAGGGCACACCGGATACACGGGGTACGCGTAAGCCGGCCCTCCTACCACAACGCCGAATCTGACGGCGGCCTGTGCCTGGTGCGGGGCCATTGCCAGCATGCCCAGCAGCGCGATTGCGGGAAGTCCGATTTTCTTAAGCATCTTTTCATCCTCCGCTTCATTCGACGCGGCGCCGGCAGCGAAGCCTGTAAATGATTGTCAACGCCGGCTGAGCATCCGCCCAGTCGCGATGACCGCGGCCATCAGCGCCAGTTCTACTGCATAGCGCACTGCGTCGGAAGGATGCAGCAGCTTGCGCACCAACGGGTCGCCCAGCATCATCTCTCCGGCGACCCGGCCCAGAATCGCCACTCCCACATACATGGTCACCGGATATTTGTCCATGACGATCGCCAGAAACGCGCTCGAAGAAACCACCAGCGGGATGCTCAAGCCGAGTCCTAACGCGATCAGCCAGATATTCCCCTTGGATGCGCCCGCCACCGCCAGGATGTTGTCCGTGGACATGGTCAGATCCGCCACCATGATGGAGCCGATGGCGCGCCACAGTTCGCCGGGAGAGGCGGCCGCGCGCTCGCGCGGCTTGGCATCCCGCAGGACCTTCACCGCGATCCACACCACGAACACGCCGCCGGCGAATTGCACGTATTCCACTTCGAGCAGCTTCGCGGCGAGGAATGTGACCGCCACCCGGATAGCCACCGCCAGCCAAGCGCCGGATAGCATCGCGATCCGCCGCTGCCGCTTGGGCAGCGCGCGTACGGCCAGGGCGATGACCAGGGCGTTGTCGCCGGCCAACAGCAGATCGATGACAATGATCGACAGGCAATCGATCAGGTAGTGGGAGTAACCGGCGGCCAACCCTCACGGTAGCATGTGCCGGCAACCACTCCCTGACGGTCGTGGCTCGGTAAGGCTGTGGTGCAGACTATTGCAGATCCGAATCGAGCACGTCGAAATGAAAGCGGTGCGGCGGCAGCAACGCGGGTACGCCGGCGCCCATACGCGCCCACGCCTTATAGGCCGAACCGGCGATCGACGAGTTCAGGCAGAACAGAAACTCGCTGCTGCAGCAGTCTATGGGCGGAGGCTGCCGGAACGTCAACCTTAAGCCCACAGCCGTTTGCAGAACCACGCCGGGAGAGGTCACGCGCTTATCCCCCAGCAGGGTCACAAAACTGCTGCGGCTGGCATGCGGCCACACATCCGGGTGCAGCAGATCCCGCAGCGCCGATTCCGACTGGAACGTGATTTCGCATTGCCGGATCCACTCCACGATGGATTCGCCCCATTGCCAATGCGCGATCAGGCCGCGATACTGCTCTGTCAGCGTCAGCGCCAAGTCCATCTTGCGCCGCTCCAGGAGGGTCTCTTCGATATCCACCTCAGGCAGCATTTCCTCGGCCTCCAGGATGGCCGAGGCCAAGTCCACCTGCGGCGCATCGGGACCCCTGCGCACCAGCAGCGGGGGAAGCTCATGCATCTTGTTGCCCGGTATGTTGACGTACTCTCGGTCGCCCCTCATAAGGAACCACCCTCTGTACTTATCGACGTAAAATCACGGACTCTGTTCCAACTTTGTACCACATCTATGTGCGCGATGCGCCAAGAAAATTACAATCGGGCGCATTAACAGATGTTATGGCTGCGGGCAGCGGGGCGGCGCATGGCGCCGCCCTACGGTGCTATCATGCGCTTCATGCCGGAATACGCCATCGGCCTCGATCTGGGCGGCACCAACTTGCGCGCCGCCGCCATCGACCGCGCCGGCCATATCCTGGACCGGCGAGCTACCGCCACCAACCCCGCCGCCGGCCGCGAAGCCATGCTGGGCCACATGGTGAACGCCATTGCGGAATTGCGCGACTCCTGCGGCGCGGACGGCTTGGCGGGCATCGGCATCGGCGTCCCCGGTTTCATCCTGCTGAAGGAAGGCATCATTCGCAACTCGAACAACCTCGCGCCGCTGGAAGACTTCCCCATCCGTGCCGAGATCGAACGCCGCCTGGGCGCGCATGTCATCCTGGAAAACGATGCCAACGCCGCCGCGCTGGGCGAGAAGTGGATGGGCGCGGGACGCGACGTGGACGATCTGGTCCTGCTGACGCTGGGCACCGGCATCGGCGGCGGCATCATCTCCGGCGGCAGAGTGCTGCAAGGATATCTGGGCATGGCGGGCGAACTGGGTCACATCACCGTGGTTCCGGACGGCAATCCCTGCGGCTGCGGCAATCAAGGCTGCCTCGAAAAGCACGCCTCCGCCACCTTCATCGCCGGCATGGCGAGCATGCTGAAGCTAGGCGAGGGACTCAGCGCCCGCGAAGTGTACGATCTGGCGCTGGGCGGCAATGAGAAGGCTGGGCGGATCTTTGTCGCCATGGGACAGGCGTTGGGCGTGGCGCTCGCCACCCTGGTGAACACTTTCAACTTTCCGCTGTATCTGCTGAGCGGCGGCGCGCTGGCGGCCTGGGACCTGTTTGCGCCGCCCATGTTGGAAGAGGTGCGGCGGCGCTCGTTCACCTTCCGCACCACGGCCACGCGCATTGAAAAGGCAACTCTGGGCAACGAAGCCGGCTTGTTCGGAGCCGCCTGCCTGCCGTGGGCGGAGGTTAAGCTGAAAGCTGAGAGCTGAACGCCGATCGCTAAGAGCTGCGAGCTAATTATGTGGATGGGAATCGATGTAGGCACGGGCGGTACGCGCGCGCTAATAGTAGACGCGCAGGGCCGTGTGGCCGCGGGTTTCACAGCGGCTCACGAAGATATCCAAATGGAGCGCCCCCTGTGGGCCGAGCAGCGTCCGGAAAACTGGTGGGAGGCCGCCCGCGTGGCGATTCGCGGCGTGCTGGCGCAAGCCGGTGTCTCCGGCGCGGAGGTGCGCGGCGTCGGTCTTTCCGGCCAGATGCACGGCCTGGTGATTCTCGACGAATCGAACGCCGTGATCCGGCCCGCGCTCATCTGGTGCGATCAGCGCAGCCAGCCGCAGGTGGATGCCATCAACGAAACCGTCGGCCGCGAAAATGTCTTGAAATATACCGCCAATCCCGTGCTCACCGGCTTCACGCTGCCCAAGCTGCTCTGGGTGCGCGATAACGAACCGCGCGCCTTCGAACGCGTCCGCCACCTGCTGCTCCCCAAGGACTACCTGCGCTTCCAACTCACCGGCGAGTATGCCAGCGAAGTCTCCGACGCTTCCGGCACGTCGTTGTTCGACGTGGTGGCGCGGCGCTGGTCGTGCGACATGATGGACGCGCTGGGCCTGGACCGCGCCATTCTGCCCACCTGTCACGAATCGAGCGACATCACCGGCCGCGTCACGCGCGCCGCGGCCGAGGCCACCGGGCTCGCCGAGGGCACCCCCGTGGCCGGCGGCGGCGGCGACCAGGCCTCCAGCGCGGTCGGCAATGGCATTGTCGAATCCGGCATCGTCTCCTGCACGCTGGGGACCTCCGGCGTGGTCTTCGCGCACATGGAACATGTGGCGTACGATCCGGCCGGCCGCGTCCACACCTTCTGCCATGCCGTACGCGACAAGTGGCACGTGATGGGAGTGACCCAAGGCGCGGGCCTCAGCCTGCAATGGTTCCGCAACCAGTTCGCGCCCGGCGCCGAATACGATGCGCTTACCGGCGAAGCCGCCACCGCTCCGGCCGGCGCGCAAGGCCTCTTCTGGCTGCCCTATCTGATGGGCGAGCGCACACCCCATCTGGACGCCACCGCGCGCGGCGGATGGATCGGCCTGACCGCGCGGCACCGGCGCGCCGACCTGATCCGCGCCATCATTGAGGGCGTCTCCTACAGCCAGCGCGATTGCCTCGATATCGTCGAGGAACTCGGCGTGCCGGTCGCGTCTGTGCGCGCTTCCGGCGGCGGCGCACGGAGTCCGTTTTGGCGCCAGTTGCTGGCGGATATCTTCAATAAGAAAGTGGTGACGCTCGAAACGCAGGAAGGCTCGGCCTACGGCGCGGCGCTGCTGGCGCTGGCCGGCACGGGCGAGTACGCGTCTGTTCCGGAAGTCTGCCGGGCCACCATCCGCGAAGTGGATTCGATCGCCCCACGCCCGGCGGAAGCTGCATTCTATGCGAAGGCGCACCGGGTTTATGGCGCGATTTATCCGGCGTTAAAGGCCGTGTACGGCGAAATCGCGAGTCTCCCGGAAGGTGTCCCCAAGAGTGGGGACACGGCACTCTGAGAGCGTGCGCCACGAGTTACTTTACGCAGGCTTGTTGGCAGCCTTGCCGCTCCGGCCAGAGCGAGCAGGCCTTTACCCGCCGGTCCGTTTCCCCCAGGGCGTGCATGGCCACCGCGTGGCTCGCGTCCAGCTCAATGGTTGCGAAATGATTGGCTTCCGGGCAGGTGATCTCCCGTGCGCCATGCGACCGCCGGTAAACTTTCCCCAGCGCCCAAGCGGCCGGCGCTAGCAGGGCGATCGCGAAGAATAGCGGAATCAGACTCAGGATTGACATCGCGGCTACCGCCAATATCGGATCTCTAACTCCGATAGAAGGATACTGCAAACTTTCGCCGAACGCAATGGCCTTAAAATAAGCTTCCGTCCCATGCTATTCCCAGTTGAATCGACCATCGATGCCCGCCGCGCGCTGTACGAACGGATGGAGGCCGGTGGGCTCACGCGCGAACAGGCTTTTCAACAGGCGCTGGAGCTCGACCCCTTCGACGCGGTGGCACTGACGATCCTCGGCGAAGAGCGGTACAAAGCGGGCGATTTGCCGGGCGCCGCGGAGTATTGCTGGCGCGCCGTCCACGCAGATCCGTGCCGCTTCGAACCATGGTTCAAGCTGAACGCCAGTCTTCCCGACGAAAGCCAGGCCTTTCGCGATGGCCTCATGGAACTGGGCGCCTCTAAAGCTCTGCGCGATCCCTCCGGCGCGGAGCGGTTCGAAGAGCTCATGAAGAACAAGCCGGCCGCCGTGGCTTTCCCCGATGCTGAAGCAATGCTCGCGACGGCGGCCGGGGAACTCCTTGAGAAGCGCCGCGACGAGCCGGAAGAGGTCAGCCAACGATTGCGGCCTTACCGGCTCGTAGACGATCTGTTAGAAGACGCCGAAGCCGGGTTGGACGCGGAACTGGTGGACGGAATTCTGGAGGATGGCGCGCGCTGTGGTCCCCTCCTGATCGGGGTTCTGCGCGCTATGGCCGCGGGATCCCTGCCCGGTGACGATCCCGCCCCCGTGGTTGCCAGTCTCGCCCTGCTGGGCGAGATCGGCGACCCCGCTGTGTTGCCGGAGCTGATCGAGTGCTTCACGGTGAACGACGATGACATCCAGGAGGCGTGCCATTGGGCGGTGAAGCGTATCGCGTCGCGGCGGCCGGAGGAGTCTCTCGATGCCGTTCGCAAGACTGCGCCCGCCGCCGATGCCGATCATCGCTGCGTCTTAGCCATGGCCTTGGGCCTTGTTCCGGAGCAGCCGGGGAAACGGGATGTCCTGGTGAGCCTGCTGGACGGCCTCGCCGCTTTTCCGAAGTCCGAGCGCCTCGAACTCTTTGTCTGCGTGGCCGTCGCACTTGCGGCTTCCGAAGGCGCCAAAGGCCGGGAACTTGCTTGGTCGCTCCTGAACCGGTACGCGGCGGCGCTACCTAAGCGGGCGCGCGCAGAATTGCGTGAAGCACTCAAGGACGACGACGTGATGGACCTCGTTGCTCCCCCCACCGGCAATGGCCCGGAAGCGACCGTCTACGATCTCTGCTGCTCGGCGTGGGAGGAAGACGACGACGAGGACGAGGACGAGGACGAGCAGCACGAAGAAGAAGAAGACGACGGCTTCGAAGACGAAGATGACCAGGATCTGGTTCCCGAGCCGGTGCGCCGCACCTCGAACCGGGGCCGCAACGACCCTTGCTGGTGCGGCAGCGGGAAGAAATACAAGAAGTGCCATCTGGAGTCCGACGAGAAATCGCGGACGGCGCCGGCCGGTCCCCAACAAACGCCGCCGGCCGGTAACAGCGCCGAGGAAGCCGCCCTGCGCAAGCGCTTGATCGAGTTCGCCACCGGCAGTATGAGCAAGCGCGAACTGGAAGAATCGCTGAAAACGTTTGTGGGTCCTGAACCTCCCGCGGGCGCGGACGACGAGACGCTGTCCATGGAGACCGTCGACTGGGTGATTCACGACTACGTTCCGCCGCGGTTGGGGCATCCGATCATCCAGGAGTTCCTGAAACGCAGCCCGGGTGGTCTCACCCTGCGCCAGCGCCACATTCTGGAAGCCTGGAGCCGCGCCCGATTTAGCCTCTATGAAGTGCAGGAAGTGCGGCAGGGATCGGGCGTCCGGTTGAAAGACCTGCTCGCCGGCGGCGAGTTCTTCGTCCACGACGTGAATACCTCAAAGCGGGCCGCGACGTGGGATTGCTACCTCGCGCGGGTGGAGGAATTCGAGGGCCGTCACCTGTTCACCGCCGCTGTGCTCACCCTTCCCCGGCCTTTAGTTGCGCCGTTCAAGGAGTGGGCCACGGAAGCGTGGCAGCGCAGTGGACTTAGCTGGGATGCCTTTCTGCATTCCCACAGCCACTTAATGCGGCAGGAAGCCTCGCGGCTCATCAATCGCGCCGCCGAACAACCTCCGCGGATGGTCAGCTACGAAGGCGACGAATTGGTTTTCAGTAAAGCTCGCTACGAGGTTCTGGACGAAGAAGCCCTGCGCCGCGAGTTCGACCAATCAAAAGTGCTCCTGCGCGGGGAAGATCCCGCCGATTACGGCTGGTTGGATGAAACCGAAGACGAGAATGGCGGCCGGCGCGCATACGGACACATCCACATCGCCGGCGGCGAGCTGACCCTGGAATGCAACTCACGTCAACGGTTAAAGCGTGGCAAGGCGTTGCTGCGGAACTTGGCCGGCGAGTACCTGCGCCACCTGGACGACCACTTCAAGCCGTGGCAGTCCGCCGTGCGCGACCGGAAGGACTCGCCGGTTCCCCCAGAGCCTTCCAGCCTGCCGCCTGAAGTGGAACGGGAGATGGTCGAGAAGGTGCTCGCCGAGCATTACCGCAAGTGGCCCGACATGCCGCTCCCGGCGTTGGATGGCAAGACTCCGCGCCAGGCAGTCAGAACCCCCAAAGGCCGCGCGCAAGTTGTGGACCTGCTCAAGCTGTTCGAGAACGGCGAAGAACGCAGGCGCCGCGACGGTCTCGCGTCGTACGACTTGTCGAAACTGAAGAAGGAATTGGGAATCGAGTCCTGAGCCCATCGCCCGCCACCCTCAGTCGATGGCATACTAAAACGAGAAAAGGAACTTTCCGACGATGTACGCAGCTTTACAACAAGAGATCGAAACCTACGAAAAGCGCACCCCCAAGTCCCGCGAAGCGCACCAGCGCGCCGTTTACCGCGTCCCCCTGGGAGTAGCCAGCAACTATCGCTACTATCCGCCGTATCCGCTGTTCGTGCGCGATGGCCACGGCTCCCGCATACACGATTTGGACGGCAACGAATACATCGACCACAACCTCTGCTACGGAGCCCTGATGGCCGGCCACTGCCATCCGGCCGTGATGAAAGCGGTCGAGGAGCGCCTGCACCTGGGCACGCTCTTCGGCATGCCGCACGGCATGGAACTGGAACTCGCCGACGAAATCTGCGCGCGCTATCCGGTGGATATGGTGCGCTTCGGCAATAGCGGTTCGGAAGTGACCATGCATTCCCTGCGCCTGGCCCGTGCCGCCACCGGCCGCGGCAAGATTATCAAAATGGAGGGCGGGTACCACGGCGGCCACGATGCCATCTCGGTCAGCGTGAAGCCCAAGGGCAGTGAATTCGGCGATCCCGAGAATCCCACTCCGGTCGTCTCCAGCGCCGGCGTGCTCAAAGGCACCTCCGACGCCACGCTGGTGGCGCCGTTCAACAACCTGCCCGCCATCGAGCGCCTCTTCGCCGCGCATCCGGGTGAGATCGCAGCCATCATTATCGAACCGATCATGATGAACATCGCCTTCTGCATGCCGGACGAAGGCTACATCCAAGGCCTGCTGGATATCGCCCATAAACATGGCGCGCTGCTGATCGTGGACGAAGTGAAAACCGGCGCCAAGCTGGCGTGGGGCGGCGCATGCGAGTATTTCAACGTCAAGCCCGATATCATTTGCCTGGGCAAATCCATCGGCGGCGGTTTTTCGCTCGCCGCCTTCGCCGCCAGCCGCGAGATCATGGACGTCATCCATACGCAGAAGATGTTCCATGCCGGCACCTACAATACAAACCCGGTAGTGATGGCCGCCGGCCTCGCCACCTTCCGCCACGTGCTGACCCGCGACGCCTACACCCACATCGATCGCCTGGGCCGCAGGCTGGTAGACGGATACCAGGGCATCATCGAGAAAACCGGCTTGGTGGCCTACGCCGATGGCGCAGGGGCCAACGGCGCGCTGCTGTTCTATCCGCGGCGCATCCGCAACTATCGCGACTGGTATCGCGTGGACGAAGATCTTTGGACGCACTACTGGTTCGCCATGGTGAATCGCGGCGTGCTCGCGCAGCCCTACTGGTGGGACGAGCAGTGGACCATCTCGGTGCAACACACCGAGCGGGATATCGACCATCACCTGCAAGTGTTCGCGGAGGTGGCGCCGGCATTGGCTGTGGCGCAGCAGGAGCGCAGCGCGGTGGGCGCGCATACGGCATAAGGGATTGGCCGGCCGATTATGGCGGACGTTTTCATCGTTGCGCGAAGAGCGGGTCCTGGAGGACCCGCGCAGACCTGGAGGTCTGCCCCACTTGGTAGAATAGGAAAGTCTGCGAGGCCGGTTGCCAATGAGACTCACCGTCCTATGGTTCTGCCTGTGCGCCGTCCTGAAGGCGGCCGACGCGCCGCGATTATCCGCACGCGATGTCCAAAACGCCGCCGACCATTCCGGCGGTAGAGTGTCTCCCGGCGAGATTGTCGTCCTTTACCCATCTAATGCCGGGCCGGCCACGCTTGCGGGCGCTGGGCTGGATGCCGATGGCAGGGTGACCACGTCCATAGGTGAAACGCGCGTTCTGTTCGATGGCATCGCCGCGCCTATGATTTACACCGTGCACGGCAAAGTGAGCGCCATCGTTCCCTACGAGGTTGCCAACAGGAGCGCCACCGAGGTTGTCGTCGAGTATCAAGGCGTGCGATCGGCCCCCGTCACGCTACCCGTGGTCGACAGCGCGCCCGCCGTATTTACCGTGGGCGCGTCCGGAACGGGACAAGCGTCCATGCTGAATGAAACGGGCTGCTGCAACTCCGCTGGCAACCCCGCCGCGCGCGGCGCCATCGCGGTGATCTATGCGACGGGAGAAGGCGAGACCACGCCGCCCAGTATCGACGGCAGCATTTCCGCGTATCCCAGAATCGCCGATTACCCGGTGCCAAAACTGCCCGTGCGCGTAACGGTTGGCGGAGAAGCGGCCGAGATCGTTTATGCCGGCGAGACTCCGCACATGGCCAAAGGCTTCCTGCAAGTGAATTTTCGCGTGCCCGCCAAAGCGCCGATCGGTGACGCTGTTCCCATCGTGCTCACGGTGGGCGGTTCCCGCAGCACTGACGGCGTGACGATGGCCGTAAGACCGGCGGTTCAACAAATACTGGCGATCGAGCCCGACCCCGCCATCCGCACCTCGCTCCGGAAGATCCTCACGGGCGCCGGTTATGACGTGTTCACGGCCTCGAATGACCGGCAAGCCTTGGCGCAAGCCAGCCAACACCCGATCGATTTAGTGGTTACCAATCTGGCAATGCCCATGGAGGAAAGGTTGGCGACCATTCGCAAGATACGGGAGCAAAGGAAACTACTGAAGCTCGTCGTAACGGCTCACGCGCTCGGTCCCCGCACTCTGCGAGCGGCCGACTTGCTGGACGCCCAGGCGCTGCTCACCACGCCATTGACTTCAAAATTGGCGATCGATTGCGTGCGCGAACTCTTGCGTTCGCGCCCTCCACCCTACGAGCGGGCTCAGGAATCTCCGCCGCTCACTTTGACCCCAGCCACCCCTCGCTAAATCGAAATCTCTCCGGTGCTATCCCCGATGCTGTCGATATCCACGCCGAGTTTGTGCAACACCGTCAACAAGCAGTTGGCGTGCGGCGTCCCTTCTTGACACACGCGATGCAGGTTGCCCTTCAGTGCGCCGTCCGCATGGCCCGCCAGAAACAACGGCAAGCGCCGGTGGTTATGAAAATTCGAATCGCCCATGGGGCTGCCGTAGAGCACCAGCGCATGATCCAGAAGATTGCCGTCGCCATCGGGAGTGCTTTTCAGTTTCGCCAGGAAATACGAAACCAGGCCCACATGATAACGATTCAGCTTCGCAAACTCGGCGATCAGCGCGGGCCTCTCGATATGGTGCGAAAGGGTATGGAACGGCGTATCCACGCCACTTTCCGGGAAGACCCGGTTGCTGGTGTCGCGGCTCATCTTGAACGCGGAAACGCGCGTGACCGCGGCGCGAAAGGCGAGCACTTGCAGGTCGAACATCAGCTTCACGTGCTCCTCCCATGAGTCCGGCACGCCCAGCGGCGCGGCCAAGTCCCGTTTGGCGGCCTGCGCGTTGTGTCTCTCGATCGCCTGGATGCGACGCTCAATCCCGCGCACCTCTTCGAGATAGGCGTTGAGCCGGCTACGGTCCGCCGCGCCCAGTTCTCGCTGCAGCCGCCTCGCATCCGGCGCGGTCCCATCGAGAATGCTGTGGCCCGCCTGCCGCCGCGCGGACCTTTCGGGTCCGCCTGCTGAAAACATCTCCTCGAAGGCCGCCCGCGGATTGACCGTCATCGGCACGGGATCGGTGGGAGACGCCCAACTGATGGTCTCCGAATAAGCGCAGTTATATTCGAACCCGCAGGAGCCGTTCAACCCAATGTTTTCGATGCAAAGCTGGACGGACGGCAAGCGGGTATCCTTCCCGAACCGCTGCGCGTAGATTTGATCGATGGAGGTGCCGTTTAGAACGTCCGGACCCGAGGTCTGCTTCGCATGCGCCGCGGTGAGGAACACCGCGCTCGACCGGAAGTGGTCGGCGCCGTCTTCGCAAGGCGCGGCAGGCTCCGCGGGATGCGCGTCGGTGCCGCTAACCACCGTGATATATTCCCGGAACGGCGCCAGCGGTTCCAGCGTGTAGGACCAGTCGAAATCGGCGCCGTCTTTCTCGGGGCTCCAGTAGTGCTTCCGGGCGCCTTCCTCCGTGCTGCCGGCCGCGCCATGCACCATTTCAATGCACGCCAGCCGGGTGCGCGGCGATGCCGCCGTCTTGCGCAGAGGCGTTTGCGCGGGCACCATCGCCTCCAACAGCGGCAAGGCTACGGTAGCGCCCATTCCGCGGAGCACGGCGCGGCGCGAAATGTGTTTCTTCGCAATGAACACTTGCGGCACCCCCTAGATTAGAGTCTTGCACATCGTGGGGCAGGCGTCTACGCCCAATGCCGCCCGCTTGGGCGGGTCTGGAGACCCGCCGCAGGCGTGGACGCCCGCCCCACCGGGCCGCGGTGCGCATCCCGGCAGGACTCTCCGGAAACCCACTCGCCAGACTGTCGAAGCCCCGCGCGGGATAAATCCCGCCCCGCCGTTGACGTATAGCCTATCTTCATATAGAATGTCTCTATATGGATCTGCTGCAAGGAACGCTCGACATGCTGGTGCTGCGCACGCTGCTGGCCGGCTCCCTGCACGGCTATGGAATCGCCAAAACCATTCGCAGCGTCTCCCACGAGGCCCTCGATATTGAGTTCGGCTCGCTCTATCCCGCGTTGAAGCGCCTCGAAGCGAAAGGTTGGATCGCGTCCGCGTGGGAGACGTCGGCGCACAATCGCCGCGCCAAGTATTACAAGCTCACCGCGGCAGGCCGGAAGCAATTGGTACGGGAGCACTCGAAGTGGGCCGGCTTCGTGAGCGCGGTCGGACGGATCATGGGACCGTTGCCGGAGGTGAAAGGATGACGATCCGGAACCGGCTCAAGTATCTGTGGCCGGCTTGGCGCCGCCGGGAAGAGCGCGAGATGCGCGCGGAGTGGGGAGCGCTCACCGCCATGGCGGGCGCCAAGGAGCTAGGCAACCTGACGCTGGCGATGGAGGAGGTTCGTGCAAGCTGGGGCTGGACCCGGGTGGGAAGTATTTTCGCGGACATCCGCTATGCGCTTCGCGCGCTGCGCCGGCAGCCCACATTCGCGGTGGTGGCGGTGATCTCACTAGCGCTGGCCATCGGCGCGAACAGCGCGATCTTCAGCTTCGCCGACGCGCTGCTGCTGCGGCCCCTGCCAGTGGCCAATCCAATCTGCCGTATTGGACGTCGGCAACCCTACACCGGACAATCCCTTTGAAGGCATGTCGTTCCCCGATTATCGCGATCTGCGCGACCAGAGCCACTCGTTCAGCGGGCTGGCCGCGTATCGTCTGACGGCACTGGCGGCCGCCGCCAATCCGGCGGCGCCGGCGCGGATGCGCTTTGCGAGCCTGGTGAGCGGCAACTTCTTTGCGGTGGCGGGCGTGACGCCTTCGGCCGGCCGCGCGTTTCGGCCGGACGAGGCGACCCGGCCCAGGCAGCCGGTGGCGATGGTGAGCTGCGATTTCGGGCGGCAGAATTACGGGGGCGAGCGCGCCGCCATCGGCAGCGCTTTGCGCCTCAACGGGATTGTTTTCACGATCGTCGGCGTGACCCCGGCGTCCTTTACCGGCCTCGACCGTTTCGTGCGCCCCAGCATCTTCGTGCCTCTCGGGATGGCGCAACGGCTGGAGGGCGAAGCGGCGGATCCGCTGGAGGATCGCGGACGCCACGATCTGGTAGTGAAGGGCCGATTGCGCGCGGGCGCCTCGCAGGCGTCCGCGCAGGCGGAACTAGCCACCATCGGGGCCGCGCTCGAGCGCGCGTATGCCAAGACGAATCGCAACCGGCACATGGCGGTGCGCACGGAATGGCAGAGGCGTATCCGGCAGACTCCGCAAATGCCGACGCTGGTGAAGATGCTGATGGGGCTGGTAGCTCTGATCCCGATCATCGCGTGCTCGAACGTCGCGAATCTGTGGCTGGCCCGCGGACGCGCGCGCAGCCGCGAGGTCGCCATCCGGCTATCGATGGGAGCGCGGCGCAGCCGCGTGGTGCGCCAACTGATGACCGAGAGTCTGATGGTGGCGATAGCGGGCGGCGCCGCGGGATTATTTCTCGCCTACGGCGGCATTCTGTTGCTCGAGACGCTGAGCGTGCCCAGCGATCCACCCAATGTGCTGGGCGTACAACTGGATTGGCGCGTGGTGGAGTTCAGCATGCTCGCGGCGCTCGGGAGTTGTATCTTCTTCGGCCTGGCTCCGGCCTGGCAGTCGGCGCGGACGGATTTCGTGAGCGCACTGAAGGCGGGTGGAGACGGCGCGTCGGGCACGCGGCGCACGTTCGGGCGCGACGTTCTGGTAACCGGCCAGATCGCGCTGGCGATGGTGGTGGCGATCGCCGCCGGAATGTTTCTGGCGGGCTTCCGGAACATGCTGGCGCTGCCGCCCGAGTTTCGCACGGACCATCTGATCAGCCTGGATACGGCGCCGGCCGTGCTGCACTACTCGCCCGAACAGACGCAGGCCTTCTACCGCCGGCTGGTGGATCGCGTGCGCACCATGGCCGGCGTGGCGGCGGTGGCGCTGACCGAAGCGCTGCCGCTGTCTCCCGCCCAGACCATAGTCACGGTCGTGCCCGAAGGGTACCAGTTCCCGAAGGGCCGCGAAAAAACGATCGAGTTCGGCGCCGCCGTGGACGCCGGTTACTTCAGCACCATGCGTGTCGAAATCAAACGCGGGCGCGCTTTCACGGACGACGACCGGGCCGGATCGCGCCCGGTGGCGATTGTGAACGAGCAGTTTGCGAAGACGTATTGGGCGGGCCGGGATGCGATCGGGAAGCGGATCCGGCTGGACGGCATGGAGGGCCCTGCCGCCGAGGTCGTGGGAGTGGCGAAGACCGGGCACTATCTAACGGTGAACGAAACGCCGGCCCCTTACGTGTATGTGCCCTACGCGCAGAACCCGCGCGCGCGGATGACGTTGATCGTGCAATCGGCGGGCGATGCGGGTGCGCTGGCCGCGCCCTTGCGCGACGCGGTGCGATCGATCGACGGCAACGTGCCGGTATTCAATTTGCGGACGGTGGCGACGCTCTACAAAAGCCGCGTGACGGATACGTGGCTGCAGTACTTCCAAATGGTAGGGACGATGGGATTCATCGGGCTGGCGCTGGCCACCACCGGGCTGTATGGGCTGGTGGCCTACACGGTGAGCCGCCGCGTGAAGGAGTTCGGCATCCGCGTGGCTGTGGGCGCGAGCCGCCGCGACGTGGTGTGGCTGGTGGAGCGCAGGGGGCTGATTCTGGCCGGCGCCGGCATCGCGGCCGGCGGCGCGCTGACCGCGGCGGCCACACCCCTGCTCTCGGCGGGCTTTCCCGGACTCGGCGTATCGTCGCCCGCGGTGTACACGTTGGTGCCGCTGGCGCTGTTGGTGGTGAGCGCGGCTGCCAGCTATGTCCCGGCACGGCGCGCGGCGGGCCTCGATCCGCTGCGGGCCTTGCGGAACGAATAGGTTCTTGTGGGGCGGCGCCATGCGCCGCCAATCGGGTCTAGGGACGGTCTAGGCCGGCGAGCCTTACTCGCCAGGCGGCGCATGGCGCCGCCCCACCGGCGAGCTTCGCTCCACATATCCAGCCCGCCGGCCGCGGGCGGCATTGCCCGCCCTACAAGCGAAGCAAAGGCTGGCCCCATCGGCCCGCGAATACAAATTGATCCAGAGTCCGGCGCGGCTTGCGTTGATTCCGCTTGCGCAGCTCTTCGGGCGCAGCCTGCTCGTCGCCGGGGTAGCCCAGACCGATGCCCGCTACCGCCTCGTGCGACTCCGGAATGCCGTACAACTCGCGCGCCTTAGCCGCATCGAAACCGGCCATGCCATGCGCCAGAATCCCCAGTGAGGCGGCCTGCAGCATCAGGAAGCCGGTGGCGATTCCGGTGTCGTGAAAGGCGTGGCGGTTGGCGGCGTCATTGTGGTCGAATTGCAGCTTGGCCACCGAGATCATCAACACCGGGACATGCTGTGCCCAAGCGACATTGCCGGGGACCAGGCAGCTCAGCATACGCGCGAATTCTTCCGGCTCCTCCTTGCGGGCCACCAGGAAACTCCAGGGTTGCGCGTTGTAGCTGGAGGGCGCCCAGCGCGCGGCTTCGAGGATACTGAGAAGCTTCTCGGGCTCTACCGTCCGCGCCGAATACACCGCCGGACTCCGGCGGCTGCGGATCGCATCCAGCACGGGATGGCCGACTTCCAGGTTTTGCGTATCAACTGCTGCCATACTATTTCGATGTGCGCGACAGACTGGCGGATGCGGATTACGGCAGAGTCAAGACGCCTACGCCAAACCCGTTGAGCGTCACAGAGCCTGGCACCGCCGCCGCAGCCGGCGGACCGCCCGCGGTGGCTTGATCGACATATTCCCAGGTGCCCGCTTCCGGAAGCGCCACCGTCATGGCGCGATCGCGCATACTGACGATCAGCACTTCGCGCTTCCCCGCACGCGTGCGAAACGCCTGCGCGTAAATGTACGGGCTGGAGATGGACGTGGCGAGCAGCTTGCCGCCCGGACCGAAGTGCCGCACCAGCAGTTCCAGCACGCGGGAGCGCGCATTGGGCGCGCCGGTATTCCAATCCACCATGGTCACGCTGGGAAATTGCGTCGGGTAGCCGACTAGTTGCGACTCACCCGCCACGTCGATCCCCAGGGCAGCGAGGTTGCCGAAGACATAAGCATAAGTCGCGGCCGCCAGGTTCCAATAGGAATTCGGAATGGGTTCCAGCGCGCGGCCAGGCTCGCCCGGATCGCCGGGCAGAATCGCGCCGATTTCGTTTATGGCGGTGCGCGTCGTGGGCGACAGACGCCGCCGGATCTCTTCGATGTAGCATACCGCGGCCAGGAACCGGTCGGCCTTGGCGAAGAAGGTGTACGGTTGAGCCTCCTGAGTCTGGTCCGCCGTGGGCGCCGCGTAGAAGTGATACGAGATCATATCCAAGGGAATGCCCGGCCGGTGATTCCGCGGATTCAGAAAGTACTCGAACATGCGCGGATTCCGGCGAGGCTCGGCCAGCGCCAGGCCCACGAACTTCATCCGCGGCGCCACCTTGCGGATGGCCGATACCACGGCATCGTAGCGTTCGGTGTACTGTTCCGGCGTCATGTCGTGCTCGAAATCGATTTCGTTGAAGACCTCCCAGTAGTCGATCTTGAAGCGATGGCCGGACTCGTGCCGCTTGCCCAACTCGTCGGTGAATCCGCCCTGGGTGTACCAGCTCACCAGCCGCGCGTAATAATCGCCCAACTCGCGCATGGTGGGGTCGCGCAGTTCGGTCCCTTGGGTATATTTCCAAACTGGTTGATCGGGATCGTCCGGATACTCGACCGGCGCGGGCGTTTTGAACATCCACGCGGGAATGGTGCTGAAGTTCACGATCGCGGAATGCCCTGCGGTGGCCTTCAGGAAATCCTCGGTCATGGGGTCGATCAGGGAGAAATTCCAGTAGGTTTCGGCGTCGCTCGGCGGACGCAGTTCGGCAACCGCCAGTTTAGGATAAGGCAGCCAAGGCACATAGCGCACGTAATCCGCGCCCAGGCGCTGCAACTCCGCATAAACGCGATCGTGGATCCGCGAACCGCGGCGCAGCGGCGGATTGACCACCACCTGCAGTGTGGGTACGGTCTGCGACTCACCCGTCACCCTGTCCCAATCGATTTTCAAGCTAGCGGGCTGTTCGCCGGCGGACCAGGCGCTGGAAGCGGCCAACGCGGCGAGCAGGCACACGGCACAAACGCTCTTCATGATGTACCCAGTATTTCACTTCGCGGGGGGAACGATTCAACACGCGGACGAGTATCTGACTTTCATGGTTGGTCTAAGTATGCGGGTAGTTTCGCGGCGCCGGCGGGGGAACCACTCCCTTATGGTCGTGGCTCGGTTTGCGTGGCTCGGTTCGGCGCCGCACACCGCTGTCCGGTTGCGGCCCACGAAGGCTGGCCCACGAAGGCTGGCCCACGAAGGATGGTTGACA
>Ga0181526_10001241_pt1 | contig 24770 bp, 24 predicted proteins | sample PEATcosm2014_Bin_35_FD_119750 | JGI IMG/M metagenome (GOLD analysis project Ga0181526, IMG submission 119750) | Peatland microbial communities from MTU Mesocosm Facility, Houghton, MI, USA - PEATcosm2014_Bin06_30_metaG | ecosystem: Environmental > Terrestrial > Soil > Wetlands > Peat | place...
ATGGGGCAATCGGCCAGAAGACGCCGATTACGTTGCTCAATCACGTTGGCGCAGCCAGCCCGCCATCGTGAGGAAGCCGGAAAAATCTACCCTCCGGCGATCCAAAGTTCGGCCTCAGAGCACTGGCCGCTCTCCTCCATCCATGCGCGCTCCAAAGGCGCTGGGCGGATATCTAGTTGATGGCCGTCGATAACGAAGGCAGTTAGCTGCATCGGAATATCCAGTATCGTTTAGCGGCTGGAGTGTTTCGAAGGCGACGAGTTGCCCCGCAATTCGGATTTTATCTCAATCCGTCCCACGGGCGCCGGCTATTTCAGCTTCTTCTGCAATTGTTATCCGAGAGCTTTGGCCAGGAAAAGACGGCACTCGCATGATTTGAGAAAAGCTTACTGTGGAAAACGCCGTCCAAGACCTTCCTGCGACTGCCGCGATGCGTAATTGGGCAGATTGGCCAGACGCAAAAAGCAATGCGCGAGTTCAGTGTCAGGAGGGAAAGAAGAGTCTGGGGCCAACAAATCAAAGTGTGGATGGAAGACGCCGTCCTCTCTCTTGTGGTTTGCGGCGGTCCAGGGCGTCCGGGGGGGTAAAGAGGATCTGGCCGACTTGGCGCCACAACGCCGTTTCATATCGGCCGAGCCGATCCAGACGGAACGTGCACCGGCGCTGGGTACGGCTTCTCCTATCGTCATGGTCCCGTCCGACGCGGGGGCGTGGTCGAAGCTGACCGAGGCATCCCGCCCGAACATCGCGTAGATAATTTCTCGAGAGGTCGGCTGGACTTGGCGGGCCTTTCTGAAACCATTCAGATGTTCGGCCTGGATTTCGAAGAGGCCTTTTTCAATCATCGTGGCGCGGCGCAGCGCCACAGCAGGCTCGCTAGCCGCAGGGCCAGAGGTTGGCGAACGTCTCGTTGCGATACGCCTACAGGAATAATCCTCGAGCCGGCCATTGGTCGTCTATAGCCCAAATTTTGCAAAACAAAGCTAATTTTATCGTTGATTGACAGTAGCTTAGAGATCCAGCGCTTCATAGGGACGGGCCGCACTGCGCCGGCCCAGGTGGCGGCTTTTGGGGTTATGGGTTGGCCGCGGCCGGGAGCGATCTCCGAGCCATCGAGAACTTAGAAAACCTAGCTCCTTAAGCTAAAAGCGGCGATATGTGCTGCGGGTCACACCCTCAACTTAGGAATGCAGATATGCTTTAACTATAGGAAGGAGCCTGCAGACCTGAGGAGAAAGTCATGATAACGACGTATCTAAATTTCACGACCGTTCGCCCTCAGCTCGTGGTGGGCTGGAGCCGCGTGAAAAATAGTCTCGCTGGATGGCATCGACGCGCGCGATCGCGCGACGATCTGGCAAGTCTGAGCGACCAGCAATTGCAGGATATCGGTATATCCCGTTGCTCGGCAAATTTCGAAGCGTCGAAACCGTTTTGGATGCTTTGAGCCAGCGGCTCATATCAGCCACCGGGGGGGCATATTCTCAGCATGACGAGAAAGCTGAAAATGACGGGTAAAAATGCGACGCTTGGCGGAATTTTTGTGATATGATTCAGGTGTACTTCCAGATGCGGGTGCGCGCCCATCTTGGGTGTCAATAGGGAGTTAGCCGATCATGCCGCAAAGGATTTTTCTTTTCATAGTTGGGGCGGTCATCGGAGGCTGCGCCTTAATGACCACGGGTGAATTGACACGGCCGGTTACACCTGCGTTCGCTCAGATCACCCGCTCACTACCACCGCCGGATGTCGCGGTCGGCCCGGGGGGCTCTTTTTTGTATGGTCAGAGCGGCGGCGTTACGGCTAGCAACATCAACGTTGGAGTACAGACGAGGAATTTAGATTCCGCTTGGGGCAATCCGCTTAAAGCTCAAATGCTGAGGGATCTTCCGCGTGACAAAGAGATTGTTGTTGCAACAATTCTGGGAGACGAAGAAAGCAAAGACTTAGCGATCCAAATTTATGATTTTCTAAAATCCAACGGATACAAACTCAGGGATAATGAGGTCGGTGTAGGCGTGTATGTTCCGACCCCTCACGGTCTATCTTTCGATCCAATTAAGAATCTTTTCTTGGTCGGAGCTAAATAGACTTGTTGAACGGTTGTGATGCCGGCCTGTGCTCGGCGACCTTCCGCGAGACGTCCTGAGGACGGCCCTCGTTACAATCCCATTTGAGTTTGCGATTTTCGAACCCACCGCCGTTGATCGGACTAGCGAAACTAGCGGCATTGATTCGATTTATGGACCCTGAAGTGCCATTGCCGGTCGCCCGGCGTGGCGTTTGAATCTGCGCCGGCGATGCAACGGTTTTACTTGCCGTCTGAAGGAGGAGTGGTTTGCGGTGTGGCCGCTTGGCGCTGCAAGTCGTCGAGCTTCTTTTGCAGATCGGGCAGGCTCTTCACCAGCGCGCAGGTGGTCACGTCAGAAGCGGCTTCTTTCTTGACCAGATCCCAGCGCACGTCGGCGTCGTGCTTGTTCCACGGCTGCTTGGTTTCGGGATTGAAGGCGCCATTCGCCACCAGGTTGTCCAGCGAGCGATGGTATTCTTCAAGGTTGAGAACGCGATCGCGCTGCTGCATATAGAAAGTTGTTCCATTCAACTCGCTGCAATGCTTGAGGCCGGCGGCGAAGGTCTGCTGCGCCATTTTGGCGTCGAAGATTTTGCCCTTGATGTCGTTGATAGCCGCCGTCTGAGCGCGCAGCGGTGGCGCGAAACACGCAGCGAAAAGGCTCGCCGGAACGACGATCCGTAAAAAGACTTTCCGCCAAAAGATCGGCGCCATCTTTCGGTCCCCCGAGCACCCCGAGGCTTCAATAACAATATTAAGCCCGGATTCCTCATATGAAACTCGAACTGACACTAAATATTGCGCTTTTTTGGTGTTCTGGCAAACAGGTAGGCAGCGCTCGCGGCTGCCGCCACCTTGGGCAACCCGAGCGATTGTCGAGCGGGCGATCTGATCATTTCCCTTGGCACTCGGATGCGAGGGGCGTTGGCGGAATATCCAATCCGAGCGCCTTAGCAATCTGGGTCTTGATCAGAAATTCGAACTTTGCCAACTGATCGGCGACTAGGCATTATCTGGTTATTTTAATGAGTTTTCGGTGGAAAAAGCTGCACTTCGGCCCGCGGTCAGTGAATCGTCCCTTATTTTTGTGGCAATCGATTCGAGCGATCCAAGAGACACCCCATGTCAGTGCATCGCTGGCGGATTAGTCTTCGGCGACGGGGTCGCGTCGACACCCACTATGCGCAGACCCTCAAGGTCAAGCGAAGCCCTACCGTTGGCGATCAGGTCATCGTCCGCGATATTGATGGCAGTCGCATCACAGCCATAGTTCGAACTTTCGAGCGGCGCACGCGACCGAAGTCTCGCTTTGAAATCTATGCCGTTAACGTCGACGAACTCGATAGGCTGGAGCGATAGTTCTGCCGGTCGGATAGGGGGATCGTGACCGGCCCCAGCGATGGAACCACTTTGCAATGTTGGGTCAAGACTTGCCGGAGCGCTACCGGCTGTTTGAGCGGGGGCATGATGAACTTCGGTGCCGCGGTCGATAATCCTGACATCGTCGACCCCATTGGATCACTCCGTGATTATACGCGAACTTAGCGCCTAAGGCTGCGCCGCACGGCAATCCGGATTGTAGGCCCAATTGCGATCGAGATCGGCAACGCAGAAGTTGACGCCCCTATCCATGCCAATCATGCCGGTGTCTTCACCGATCGAATAAAAGATCGGATGTTTGGCGCCGTCATTGATCAGCGCGGTGCCGCCGCAATAGCGACGTGGAATCGACCGCGCCGCCCAGGGCATGGTGTCGAGCTCGCGGAAATTCTCAACGTCGACGATGCGCAGTCCAGAATTCCAAAACCCGAATTCTTTGGTCCTGACCGAGATTCATGGGCAGGTCACATGGAGCTCACGCTCAAATCCGGTTTGGCGGTCTATTTCAATTACGATAGCGGCCCGCTCACGCTCATTTATCTAATCCAAGGTGAGGGGATTTTGGCAGAACGAACCCAAAATCTGCTTACAATTCAATGTAGCGGCCGATGGGAGCACGCGCCCGACCCTCTCAGCCTCATCGTGTTTTCGTAGAACGAAGCCAATGCGACCTATCGTCGAAGCAGTGCCGGCAGTCCGGGGTCAGATAGTGAGGTGCCGCAGCCCAGTTCCCAGTTACGTCCTAAAATTCCCTATTGGATTAAATCTAATTCCCTGTCCCCTTCAGAGAATTCCCTGTTTCATAGTTTAGGGAATTCCACCGTAAGGTACGGAATTTGCGCGTGGATCTTCCGGCGAAAACGGCGCAAGCACGCCAAATTGAACGAATTCGCTGTAAATTACCCTGTTAACGGGAATCGGCGGCGGTGCCTCACTTGCCCCAGCCGAAGTGATAATTCAGGCCGGCGCGCACGACGTTGTCGTGCGTCGAGACGTTGTCGGTTCCCGCCGCGCCGCAATCCACGCCGCAGTCGAAGCGGCCGAGGTCGACGTGGAGATATTCCGCCTTGGCCGACCAATTGCCGGGCAGCGCGACTTCGAGGCCGCCGCCCACGGTCCAGCCGGCATTCGTGGCGCTTGCGGTCGCGAAGCCGGGAAAGCCGGCGCGGATATCGCCGACCGCGAGCCCGCCCGTGACATAGGGCAGGAGGCCGCCGATTGCGTACCCGGCGCGTCCGCGCACGGTCGAAAGCCACGTGTCGCTGGTATTGCAGCCAAAGGGACACAGCGCCGAAGTGGCGCTGCCTTTGAGGTTCGACCAGTCGAGGTCGCCCTCGAGCCCGAATACTGCATTGCCGGCCTGCCAATTGTAGCCCGCGGTGCCGCCCGCCTGGGCGCCGGACAGATTCATGCCGGTCGCATTGGCGTCCCAATACGAATGGCCCCAGCCGCCGCCGCCGTTGGCGCCGACATAGAAACCGCTCCAGTTATAGGCCGGCGTTGCTTGCGCTGGCGGCGCCTTGTAGAGCGGCGCGACCGACAGATCGGCCGCGGCGGCGCATTGCGCCCCGAAGAGCGCGCCAAAGGCAATGCATCCGGCGACGAATTTTCTCATGCTGTACTTTCGGCCTCACAAGCGTCGGCGTCTTGATCTCCGCCGTTCGCGCCTGCGATCTACGCAGAACTTTGTTACCCAGGACTTACCGCTATGGTTAAAACCCGGTGTCGTCGCCACCGTGCGTTACTCTAGAGACCAGAACGGCGAAATTGCGCCGGGCTCCGGGCGCGATCGGGGCGGCGGCCAGCGGCCGCGTCCGGCGGCTTGGTGCAATGGCGGAAACCCAATAGGAATTTCTCATGACGACAGGTGGAACTCCGGTGATCGAAATAGCCGATACCCATGAGGTCTATGCGGGCTGGACCAAGCTGCTCGTTGCGACGATTCGGCTGCCCGATGGGCGCATGATCAAGCGCGAAATCGAGGATCACGGTGCGGCGGTGTGCGTGCTGCCATACCATCCGGTCCGCAAAACCGCGGTGCTGGTCCGGCAACTCCGGGTGCCGGTGCTCCATGCCGCCCGGAAGCGCGAGACGCTGGAGGCCATTGCGGGCGGCATTGAGGAAAACGACCCGGCCGACTGCGCCCGCCGCGAGGCCATGGAGGAAGCGCTCCTCAAACTCGATTCGCTCGAACACGTGTTCACGGCATGGACCATGCCCGGAATATCCACCGAGCTGATGTATTTTTATCTCGCGGTCTATTCGGGCGAGCCGCGGCCGGAAACGAGTGGCGGCGTCGACGACGATGAAGACACGCTCGCCGTCGAGATCCCGCTTACCGACCTGGCGCGCATGGCGGACACCGACGCGCTACCCGACGCCAAGACGCTCGTCCTTCTGCAAACATTGCGGCTGCGGCGGCCCGACCTTTTCTGAGTTCTTCCGACTGGGTTGAGCGGTGCTCCGCAAGGAGTGTTATCGCGCCGGATTCGTCTCGGCACAGCGGCGTGCTATAATAGCCGTGCGTAAGGCATCAATTTTCGTTAGCGGGTCACGGGTCAATGAACTGGATCTCCAACGTCGTGCGGCCGAAGATTCGCAGCATTTTGCGGCGCGAAGTGCCGGAAAACCTGTGGATCAAATGTCCGGAGACCGGGCAACTCGTCTTTTACAAAGACGTCGAGTCGAACCTGTTCGTCATTCCAGGCTCGAATTACCACATGCGCATGGGCGCGGTGGCGCGGCTCAAATCGATGTTCGACAACGCGACCTGGTTCGACATCGCGGTCCCCGAAGTGCCGGTCGATCCGCTGAAATTCCGCGACGAACGCCGCTATGTCGACCGGCTGAAGGACGCGCGCAGCAAGACCGGTCTCAACGACGCGGTCAAGCTCGGCTATGGCAAGCTTGACGGTTTCGCGGTCGTCATCGGCGTGCAGGATTTCGATTTCATGGGCGGTTCGCTCGGCATGGCGGCCGGCGAGGCGGTGATCAAGGGACTTGAAACCGCAGTCGAGAAAGCCTGCCCGTTCGTATTGTTCGCGGCCTCCGGCGGTGCGCGCATGCAGGAAGGCATTCTGTCATTGATGCAGATGCCGCGAACGACCATCGCGGTGCAGCGGCTGCGCGAGGCCCGCAAACCGTATATCGTGGTGCTGACCAATCCGACGACCGGCGGTGTCACCGCCTCCTATGCGATGCTCGGCGATGTGCACATCGCCGAACCTGGCGCCTTGATCGGCTTCGCCGGTCCACGGGTCATCGAGCAGACCATCCGCGAGAAGCTGCCAGACGGCTTCCAAAGAGCCGAATATCTGCGCGATCACGGCATGATCGACATGGTGGTGGACCGCCGCGAATTGCGCGGAACGATCGCTAAATTGTGCCGGCTGTTGACCAAGTCGCCGGCGACCGCGCCGGAGCAGCGGGCGCTGCGGGCGCCCGAACCCGCGGTCACGTGAGCGACCGGCAGGCCAAACCCGCGCCGCTCGACGCCATGCTGGCGCGGCTCTTGGCGCTGCATCCCAAGCGTATCGATCTTTCGCTCGACCGCATCGAGCGGCTTCTCGCCGCGCTCGATCACCCCGAGCGGCGCCTGCCGCCGGTGATCCATGTCGCCGGCACCAACGGCAAAGGCTCCACCGTTGCTTTCATGCGCGCGATCCTCGAAGCGGCGGGCCGGCGCGTCCATGTCTATACCTCGCCCAACCTGGTCCGCATCAACGAGCGGTTTCGTCTCGGACAGGAGGGCGGCGGCCGGCTGGCGGGCGACGCCGAACTCGGCGCGGCGCTCGCCGAATGCGAGGCGAAGAACGGCGATGCGCCGATCACAGTCTTCGAGATGGAAACCGCCGCGGGCTTTCTTTTGTTCTCGCGCCACCCGGCCGATATCTTGCTGCTGGAGGTAGGCCTCGGCGGCAGGCTCGACGCCACCAATGTGATCGAGCAGCCGCTGGCGTGCGTCATCACCCGGCTGTCGCTCGATCACCGCGAGTTCCTCGGCGACACACTTGCGGCCGTCGCCGCCGAGAAGGCAGGCATTCTCAAGGCCGGCGTGCCGGCGGTTGTCACCGGCCAACAGCGTGAGGCGCTCGCGGTGATCGAGCGGCAGGCGGCGCGGCTGCGCGCGCCCTTATCCGTTGCGGGCGAGAACTGGACCGCGACCGAGGAACGCGGCCGCCTGGTCTATCAGGACGACAATGGGCTCCTCGATCTGCCGGCCCCTAAACTTTACGGCCGTCATCAGTTCGAGAATGGCGGTGCGGCAATCGCCGCATTGCGGGTGAGCGGGTTGAAATTGCCGCCCGCGGCGTTCGAAGCCGGGATGACGACGGTGGATTGGCCGGCGCGCATGCAGCGGCTTTCGCATGGCAGGCTTGCCGATCTCCTGCCGCCGGACAGCGAGTTATGGCTCGACGGCGGGCACAATGCCGACGGCGGCCAGGCCATCGCCGCGGCGCTGGCCGATCTCGAAGAGCGGGTATCGCGGCCCGTGGTGCTGATCGTCGGCATGCTGGCGACCAAAGACTGCAGCGGCTTCCTGCAGAACTTCTCCGGTCTGGCGCGCCGGGTCATTACCGTGCCGATCCATCAGGACAAGGCGGTGCCGGCCGCCGAGCTTGCCGACGTCGCCGGCAATGTCGGCATTCCAGCGCTTGCCCGTGACGATCTCGAGAGCGCGCTCGTCATCGCCGGCAAGCTTGATCTGCATCCGGCGCCGCGCGTGTTGATCACCGGCTCGCTTTATCTCGCCGGCGAGGTCTTGGCTCTCAACGGCACGCCGCCGGAATGACGAGGATCGTCAATTCGGCTCGATCCCGGCGGCCTGCACTGCCGCCTGCGCGGCTTTGACTTTGCTGCGGAAGAACTCAGCCGTCTGCGCCGCGGTGCGATCGTCGGGCATGAAGCCCGATTTCTGCACCACATTGACGACCGCCGGCGCCCGCAACGCCTTGCGGACGGCGGCATTGAGCGCATCGACGATTGCCGCAGGCGTCTTCGCCGGCGCGAAGAATATGCCCCAGGAATCGACGGGCGGATAATTTTGAACCGAGCTCTTCATCAGCGGCACATCGGGCAATTCCGGAAATGGTTTTGATCCGGTGAAGGCGAGCGCGCGGAGCTTGCCATCCTTGATCAGTCCGAGCACCGACGGCGGCGTTACGAACATCACGTCGATATTGCCGCCCAACAGCGCCGCGACGACTTCGGACGCGCCCTTGAACGGGACGTGCTCCATGTTGAGTCCGACGGTCTTGTTGAACAAAGCGGCGGCGAGATGCAGCCCGTTGCCGATCCCCGGCGAGCCGTACAGCACGCGATGGGTTTTCGCGTAAGCGATGAACTCGTCGATGTTATGCGCGGGCGACGACGGATTGACCAAAACGAGGAGACCATCGAGCACACCGGCCGAAGCGATCGGTATCAGATCCTTGAAAACGTCATAGGGCAAATGTTTGTAGACGTAGGGCGTCGAAGTGATCGAGTCGCTGGTGAAGAGGAGCGTGTAGCCGTCCGGAGCCGATTGCACGACAACATTGGTGGCAATGGTGCCGTTCGCGCCCGGACGGTTTTCGACGACAAAATTCTGGCCGAGATCGGCGCCGAGCTGGCTCGCCACCGTGCGCGCGATGACGTCGGGACCGCTGCCGGCAGCGAAGCCGACCAGAATATGCACCGGCCGGTCAGGATAGTTTTGCGCCCGCGCCGTAGCCGCGAAGGCCGTGCACGCTAATATTACGCAGAGCGCGCCCAGAGCGCGCGTCAACTTACAGTCTGATTTCGCCGAGATTGACGCTGACGCCAAGTTGGGTCTCCACGGTTTTTGAACGGCCGCCCGAATAGATCTGCACGCTGTAACGGCCCGAATTTTCATCGAGGCGATCGAATTTGAAGTCGCCGTAGTTGTCGGTCGTCGTCACCGCGACAGAGGCGCCGTCCTTGACGAGTTGCACGCTGGCGCCCTCGACGCAATCGACGACTCCATGTTTCTCCTCGGCGACCGAGCCGCCGATGAAGCATTTGGAATAGCGCCACAGGTTGCGGTAATAGACTCGGGGCTTTGCGCCGAGCTCCGGTTTCATGACTTCGAGCTCCTGCTCGCGCGCGAGCCGCGCCATCTCTTCGTCCTCGACCTTCACCGCCCGCATGGCGCCGGTCGGGCAGGATTGCTGACCGCGAGTCTGCTGCCAGCCTTGGTCGATCAGATGGGCGTCGAAGGTCCAGGCCTGCGGCAGGTCTAATTCTTCGTTCCACCAGATGTGACCGTAGGGGCAGGCCTCGACCAATTGCTTCTGACCTTTCGCCTTCACCGGATCGATGATGACGATGCCGTCCTTGCGCTTTTTGATTGCGCCTTTGGGCGCCGCTTTCATGCAGGGGGCGTCGTCGCAGTGGTTGCATAGCGTCGGCACATAGGCGATGTCGATCATCGGTATCTGCCCGCGCTCCTTCTGCAGGATATTGATCCATTTGTGGCCGTGCTTCGGCATCGGCGCCGAATAGCCGGGCCAGGCATTGCCGACATATTCATCCATGGCGGATAGCGTGCACAAATTGCAATTGGTGCACTCGGCGACATCGATGATCAGGTTCCACTTTTTCATTTTGCCGGCACCAGTTGGGCTTCCTTCAGCGTGCGCTTGATTTCCTTGTCCTTTTCCATCGCCGCGAAGGCCGCCGACAGGTGCTCGATGCGGCGGTCCCACAGTTCGATCTGCACCAGCGAATTGGCGCCGGCGAGCGAATGGGTGCTCTTGGTCTGCGTGCGCTCGGGCGTCAGCAGATTGAGGCAGCCGCCGCGGTCGACCGATTTACCCGGCTCGCCCATCGGATCGTAGATCGCCGACGATTCATAGCCATGCGCGACCCCGCGCGGCAGCCGCTGTGTCGGCAGCGCCGCGCAGATTACCGCGCCGCGGTCGTTGAAGACTTTGATCAGATCGTGCTTCTTGATGCCGCGGGCGGCTGCATCCTGGGCATTCAGCCGCACGATCCAATAATAGTAGCCGTCGACCTTGACGCGGTGATCTTCGATATTGAGCAGGAAGGAATCCTTGCCGTCGCCCTGGGTATGGAACGAATATTTCGAATGCGGGGTAAGGAGTTGCAGCGGGTAGCGTTCGAACAATTCGCCCGAATGCGCTCCCTCCCATGACGGTTCGTATTTGACGATCGGCGGCCGCTCCGGATCGTTGAACCGTTTCAGTGAATTGCATTCGAATTCGAGTTTGCCGGACTGGGTCTGCAAGCCGCGCAAATATTCTTCGGTGTAGTCCGACGGCAAAGGCTGCGCCTCCGGCACGTCCTTTTTGCGGTTCTCGTAGAACCAGCGGAAGGATACCGGCGGGCGCAGCTTTTCCTTTTCGGCGGGTACGACGAAATAGCCGCGCTTGAGAAACGTTTTCCACGACATCACCTTCGGCATATCGGACGCAAGATAGACGCGCTTGACCCAGTCGATCTCGTTGCAGCCTTCCGAGAAGTAATTGGCAAGCCCAAGCGGCTTGCACAGCTCGTTGAAGATCCAGTAGTCGGATCGCGACTCGCCCTGCGGCTTGATGGCCGGCGCTTGGAACACGATGACGCGGTGATTGAGCTGCTGCTGGCCGTGATGGCCGTAGCCGCCAAGGCCCGCCCATTCGCTGATATCGACGCGCTCGAAATTGGTGCAAGCGGGCAGGATGACGTCGGCGAATTTCGCCTCGCCCTCGAACCAGATCGACTGGTTGACGACGAATTCGAGATTCGCCGTTTGGTACATCCGCACCCAGCGGTTGGTGTTGTTCATGGTCGAGAGGATCGAGCCGCCGTATTTGAACAGCATGTGCACCGGCGAATGGCCCGGCGCCGGATAGCCGAAGCGGGCGAATTGGTGCTCGATCGATTTGCCGATCCAGGGGTAGCCTTCGGCCTTGCCGTCGATGATCGCCTCCGGCACGAAAATACGCGGAATGCGCTGGCCGTTGGAATTCATGCTCGGCAATTGCGGCATGCGCTGATAGAGCTCGACCGGCATCGAGGTATTTTCCAGATCGCCCGACATGCCGCCGTCGGCGTAGCCCGGGAAATAGAAATTAAAATCGAGCGGGCAGCCCCATTGTAGGTTGCCCATATTGACGCCGGGCTTGCCGAGCCCCTGCATGGCGACGAGACAGACCATGACCCGCGCCCAGGGGATGCCGGTCTGATTGCGGCAAGCGCCGCCGTGGCCGTTGCCCCAGCCGCCGGGAGCGAGATAAACGCGCTTCTTGCCCCATTCGCGGGCGAGCGCGCGCACGTCTTTTGCCGGAACGCCGGTTTCCTTTTCCTGCCACTCCGGCGATTTGGCGATGCCGTCTTCCTCGCCGAGCAGATAGGCCTTCCATTTGTCGAAGCCTATGGTGTGGGTTTCGACATAGGCTTTGTCGTAGAGGCCTTCCTTGATCCACACATAGGCAATCGCCATCGCCATCGCGACCGAGGTGGTCGGTTTCGGCGCGAACCATTTGCCTGGAAGAAACTGCGCGGTGGCGTTGAAATAGGGATCGACGTGAACGACCTTGATGCCGAGCTTCGGATCTTTGAGCCACTGCCGCCGCGTGGTGCCTTCCTGCGCGCCGTAAGAGCCTGAGGTCGATTCCGGATCGGCGGCCCAGGACACGATCATGTCGCAGTTCTGCAAACAGTCCTCGACGGTGCCGTAGGTTTCCGACTGGCCGACGCGCAGCGTATGGCCCCAGTGATGCACCGCGCCCCAATACCAGCCTTCCCAGGAATCCGGGTTGTGATGGATGCGGGTCATCCCGACCGCATTGGCGAAGCGGAACAGTGCGGAGAGGTAATAACCGACATTGCCCCAGGTGTGATGCGAACCGTGCGAGAAGGTGATGGCGCCCGGCCCGTAGTCGCGCTTCTGGCGCTTGATCTCGTCGGTGACGAGCTTGATCGCCTCGTCCCAGGAAATGCGCACGTAACCGGACTTGCCGCGATTTTGCGGATTGCGCTCGCCGTTCGGATCGAAGTCGACGCGCTTCATCGGATAGAGCAGGCGGTCCGGCGAATAGACGATCGATTTGGCGTTCTGGCCGTGCGGCGCCAGCGTTGTTTTGCGCGGCGGCTTGAGTTTCTGGCCCTTGGCCTCGATGGTCCATGACGCGCCGTCTTCCTCGGTGAGGTCGATCGGCGTCATGCGGATGATCTTGCCGTCCTTGACATAGACGAAGACCGGACCGCCGTTGGTCATATTGCAATAGCGCGTGACGCCGCCGCGCAGCCTGGTGCCGTATTTCAGCCCGGCGCTCTGGCTCAGCATCAAGGTCTGCGCGAACCAGTTGGTCAGGTGCTCGGGCCCGTCGACGCCGAGCACGAAATCCTTCTGCGCATTGATCTGGTCGAGCCAATTGATCGGCGGCGACAACAGCGCGGCGGCGATTTCGGCGTTTTTGAACAGGAGCTTGATGTCGGGCTTTTCGTGCAGGCCGGAGCCCGAAGTGACGGCGCCGTCTTTGAGCTCGATCCAGCGTCCGATCTCCTCGTCGCGGGTCATGATCTGGGCGACGAGATCATGTTCCTTCAGGCGCGCCTTGAATTCCGGGTGGCGCCTTGCCGCATGTTTGAGGAGTTGCGCCGCGCCGAATAGGATGATCGGCAATTTGATCTTGGCGAGCGCCATCATTTCCTCCCTTACGCGCCTCAGCGCGCCAAACCGTCCCGCGCGGGACATTTTCCCGTTGGAGCGCGGGCGGAGCGGAAAGCGATTTTGCAATAATTCTGTCGTGATTGAAACCCGCGGGCGTGCCGTCTCGGTGCATGTCGGCTCAACGCTTCGCGCGGACCCGGCGGTACGGTATTCTGGCGGCATGACAATTCCGACCAAAACCATGGCCGTCCGCCTGTTCGAGTACGGCGGACCGGACAAACTGGTCTATGGCGAGTACGACCTGCCGCCGCTGGGCGAGCGCGATGTGCTGGTTAAGAATTTCGCCGGCTCGGTGTCGCGCTGGGACGTGAAGTACCGCGCCGGCGACCTCGCACGATACCAGATTCCCGGCCGCGCCGCCTTTCCGCTGCCGCAACAATTGGGGCGCGAGGCGGCCGGCGAGGTGATTGCGGTGGGCCGCGCGGTGACGCGATTTAAGCCGGGCGACCGGGTGGTCGGCGTCACCCATCCCGAGGATCCCGATGCGGTCGAGACCGCGCGGGGATTAGGCAACCTGTCGCGCAACCTCGCTATCCCCGGCCACCAGGCGTTGGGCTCTTACGCACAATATCTCGTTCGCGACGAGCGCATGTGGCTGCCGCTCCCGGACGGCGTCGATTACGAACAGGCCGGCGTTGCGCTCTGGCCGATCTCGTCGTCGCACCGCGTGGTGCGCGACCGGCTAAAGGTGCGGCTCGGCGACACCGTGCTGATTGCCGGAGCGTCCGGCGGCATGGGCCAGGCGACTATGCAGTTATGCAAGCTCGCCGGCGCCCGCGTGATCGCGACGACACGCCACGCGGCGAAGGTCACCGTGCTGCGCGGCCTCGGTGCCGACGCTGCCGTCATTACCGCGGATGCCGAGCGCGCTCGCGCCGAAGTGCTGGCGCTGACCGGCAGCGAGGGCGTCGATCACGCTGTCGACTATACCGGCAGTCCCGAGCTGCTTCGTTTCCTCGGCAGCGTGATGCGTCTCGGGGGCAGTCTGGTGATCAGCAGCGAGCAGGGCGGCGAGCCAATCCCGTTTACCGCTTCCGACCTAATTCGGCTTGAGCTGAACCTACTCGGCATTCGCGGTGCGCGTATGAACGACATGCGCACTGCACTAAAGCTCCTCGGCGACGGTCGCATCAAGACCCGCATCGTCGCAAGCTTCCCGCTGGCCCAGGTCGGCGCCGCCCACGAGTTATTGGTGAATTCACCAGATCTGGTCGGCCGTATCGTCGTCCTGCCGTGGGCTTAGCGGGCGACAATATTCGCCATCTCGCCCGGCCGGCCGTCGAGGAAGAGCCGCATATTGTCGACGATCAGCGGCATGATGAAGTCTTCGTATTCGACAATGTAGCCGCCGACATGGGGCGTGATGAAGACGTTCGGAAGGCTCCAGAACGGGCTGTCGGGCGGCAGCGGCTCGGCCTGAAAAACGTCGAGCGCCGCGCCGGCGATGCGGCGCCCGCGTAATGCGGCGATCAGGGCGGATTCATCGACCGTTTGGCCGCGCCCGGCGCTGATGTAATAGGCCGATGGTTTCATCGCGCCGAACACCTTGGCGTCGAAAAGGCCGGCATTGTCCGCGCGGGCCGGCAGAATGTTGATCAGATAATCAGCCTTGGCGGCGGCCTCGGGCAGCCGATCGGCCGGCATCGTCGCGTCGAAGCCCGCCGTCTGCCGTGGCGTACGCGTGACGCCGACCACATGCATGCCGAACGCCTTGAGCAGTTCGCCGATCGCGGCTCCGACAACGCCGGTGCCGACGATGACGGCAGTCTTGCCGTGCAGCGTGCTCCACAGCCGCCGCTGCCAGATGCGGTGCATCGTGTCGTCGGCCTGGCGCTTGGCGTCGCGGCTCACCGCCATCATCATATAGACGACCTGCTCGCGCATCGGCGGGCCGTGGATGCCGCGGCCGGAGGTGATCAGCACCTCGGGCTTGAGCGACGGGCAGCGCAGGAAATGATCGACGCCGGTCGCCAGCGACTGAATCCATTTCAGCCGCGGCGCGCCCGAGAGCATGGCGTCGCGGATCTCGAGCCCGAACATCATCATCGCGTCGATATCGGATAGCCCGCCCGTTACCTCTTCGGCGCTGTGAAATACCGCAAACTGCAGCGCAGGAAATTCGGCTTGCAGCCGGTCGCGATACATCTCGGCGTGGACGTCGACGATCAGGACTTTGGTCATGCGCTCGGCGGGCCCAAATCTTTCGGCAGACCCAAATCTTTCGGCAAACCCAAGTGCCGCACGGCATTGTTGAAGGCGATGTCCGCGCGCACATTTTCGGCGAGCGGCACATGATCGAGAAATTCGCCGGCCTCCTGCGCCGTCTCGAACGGATGATCGGCGCCGAACATCACGCGCTCATGGCCCAGCGCCGCGATGGTGCAATTCAACGGCTCGGCCGAGCACATGCCCGACGTGGTCACGAGGAGGTTCTCGCGGATGTATTGTGACGGCGGCTTGCCGAGCTTCAAACCGTGAAATTGGGCGCGGCTGTCGAAACGCCACAACAGGAACGGCAACGTCTCGCCGAGGTGCCCCAGCATCAGCCGGCTATGCGGGAAGCGGTCGAAATGTCCGCCGACGATAAGCCGCAAGGCATGCGAGCCCGTCTCGAAGCCCCAGCCCCACATCGGCCGCATCAGCACCTTGTAGCCGGCCAGCACCGACGGCTGCGCGACCGGGTCGGCCGGATGCACATAGATCAACGCGCCGAGTGCATCCGCGCGCTCCCAAAACGGATAGAGCGCTGGGTCATCGAGATATTGCCCGTGGGTGTGGCCATTGATCATGGCGCCGGCGAAGTCGAGTTCGCGGATGCAGCGTTCCAATTCGTCGGCCGCCGATTTGGTGTCCTGCATGGCGAGGTGACCAAAGCCGGAATAGCGATCGGGCCGCCTTTCGATTTCGCGCGCGAGAAAGTCGTTCGACTCGCTCGCCTTGCGCGTCGCCGTGGCGGCATCGCGCTCGGCCTGCACGCCGGGGCCGGCGATCGACAGGACCGAGCGCGCGATGCCGGCGCCGTCCATGCTTTGCAGGCGTAGCTCGCCGAAATCGGTGAGATTACGAAACAAGTATTCGGCGTGCTCCGGCGCGACTTCGGTCATCGTCGGCCGCCAATAATCGACCAGGCCCGGCGACAGGAAATGCTCCTCCAGGGCGATTTTCGTGACCATGCCTATCCTCAATCGTTACGGCAAGAAAGCTCGAATGGCGGTGTGTCTCAGTACCTTAGTTCGATGCGCGGTCCAACCGCCGACCGTAATGCGCCGCACCCATCATAACTTGCGGCGTAGCTCTCCAGGACGTGGACGTTCACGCCTGTCGTCATCCGTACAGGGCTTTGGGCAGCCATAATGCCAATTGCGGGAACAGGAACAAGAGAATGATGAGGATCAGCGGCGCGATCAGGAACGGCACGATGCCACGATAGATGCTGGTGATCCGCACATCGGGTGCTTGCGCCTGGATGACGAACAGATTCATACCGATAGGCGGGTGGATCAGCCCAACTTCCACGACGATGACGACGATGATCGAAAACCAGATCGGGTCGTAGCCAAAATGCATCACAAGAGGGAGAAAGACCGGCACGGTGATCAGCACCATGCCGATGCCTTCGAGAAAGCAGCCCATGATGATATAGGCAACGATGATCAATACCATCACCGCGCTGCCCGGCAGATGCATCGCCCGCGCGCCATCGGCGAGCAGCATCGGGAAATGTGTTTGCACGATAAAAAACGAAAACAGATTTGCGCCGATGATGATGATGAACAGCAAGCAACTGGTTGTTATCGAGTTCTCGATTGACTGCCGTAATGCCGCGAGCGTCAGTCGGCGTCCGATCGCGCCGAGAACGATCGCACCGAAAGCGCCGATGGCGGCGGCTTCCGTTGGGCTGAATATCCCCGCATAAATACCGCCGATCGTTACCACGAACAGAACGATGAATTGCCAGGGACCAGCGAGCACCTTTAACCGCTCCGAGAGCGAGGCGGGCGGCGCGGCCGGCGCGAATTGCGGCCGCACCACCGCGACGAGCACGGCAACGGCCATGTACAGCGAGGTGAGCAATAGCCCAGGGATCAGCGAGGCTGCAAATAGCTTCGGGACCGATTGCTCGGCGACAGCGGCATAGATGATCAGGATAATCGAGGGGGGAATGAGGATGCCGATGCTGCCCCCGGCAGCAAGCGCGCCGGTAGCGAGGCGATCGTCGTATCCGGTCTTGCGCATCTCCGGCAACGCAATGCGCGTCATCGTTGCGGCGGTGACAACCGAGGAGCCGCACACCGCGCCGAAACATGCCGACGCCGCGATCGTGGCGATTGCCAAGCCGCCACGCACTCCCGACAAAATCACCCGCGCCGCGGTAAAGAGGTCGGCGGAAAGGCGCGTGTTGGATGCGACTTCGCCGAGGAGCACGAAAAGCGGAATGACCGACAACGTGTAGGCTGACGCGACGTCAAACGGCGCCGTTCCCGCGATCGTGAGGGCGCCCTGCATTCCCGACAGAACAAGGTTGCCGACGAAACCGACCAGTGTAAGCGCCGCCCACACCGGCACGCGTAGAAACAGCAGCACCAGGAGTACACCGATACCCGCGGCCCCGATCAGCGGCGGACTCATGACGGTGTCCCGTTACGCGTTTTAAGGTGGCCGATCAGCGCGGCCAGTGCACACAGCAACGTTCCGGCGATCCCGGCAAACGCGAAAATCCACAGCACGTATAGCGGAAGTCCGAGCTCGATCTTATGGTCGCCGTAATCGAATGCCTGCAGGCCCGGGCGGATCATCGCATAGGCGAAAATCGCCAGGCACAGCACCGACACGATGTCAGCCATGACGGTGAGGGCTCTCACGACGCGGGGCTTGACCATCGAGTCGATGATGTTGATGACGATGTTGCGCCGATTAAGAAACGCGCCGGACATGCCATTGAACACGTAGATGACCAGCATGCTCTCGACGAGATCGTAGGAAATGCGCAGCGGCTTGTTGAAAGCGTAACGAAAGAATACGTCGATGACCGTGCCCATCATCATGACGAGAAGTGCGGCGGCTGCGAGACGGAATTGCGCGCGCTGCAGGCGCAGGATCAGTGGCGTGGACCGATCATCTGGATCCATGGGAAGAGAGGCCCCTCGATGAGGCTGCCGGGCCGGTCAAGCGCGAGACACGCTCGACGATGCCCGGCATACCATCGTTTCATTTCGTATAGTCTTCGAAGAACTTGCGACCGGGCTTGCCCTGCTTTTCAACCTCGGCGATGGCCGCGTCGACCTGCGGAGCGAAGGCCTGCTTCATTTTGGCAAGCTCGGCGGGCGGCAGGACGAAAACCTGGGTACCCTCGGCGAGCATGCTGACCTTGCCCTGCTGCTCCGCCTGGTCCCACGCCTTGCCGAATTTCTCCGCCGCGGCAGGTCCGGTGGTCTGATCGATCAGCGCTTTAAGATCGTCGGGCAGAGAAGCGTATTTTGCCGGGTTCATGACGACGGCGAAGGTCGCGGAGCTCACGCCGGGCTCGAGCGTGTATTTGGCGACCGTCGCGATGTCGAAGCTGGCGGCGCCTTCGTAGGGAAACGTCGCGGCGTCGATGATGCCCTTGGCGAGCGCGTCCTGGGTCTCCTGCGGCGGCACCAAAAGCGGCACGCCGCCGAGCGAGTCAATAATGTTCTTAAATTGGATACCGGCGTAGCGGATACGCTTGCCCTTGAAGTCCTCGATCGTGTGGATCGGACTTTTGGAGTGGAACATCAGTGGCGGCGTTACCGCCATCCAAAGAATCTTCAGACCCTCGTGCTCTTTCGCGAGGTATGTCGGCGCAAGCTCGGTAAGCCGCCTGGACGCGATGGCGCTGGTCAGTCCAGCCTGCGGCGATGCGAAGGGCAGGCTGGCGAGCTCGGTCATCGCATATCTGCCGGGCGTCGCGCCGTGCAGGCTGATCGCGATGTCGACGCTGCCGTTCCGTGCGGCGTCGAACTGCCGGTTAGGGCCGCCGCCAAGTTGGCCGGCGGGGTAGATATCCAACTTGAGGCGACCGTTCGACGCTTTTTCGAGTTCGTCGCTCCAGGCTACCATCGCCTTCTGGAAGGTGTGGTTGGCCGGTAGGAAGTGCGAGACCTTGAGCTCAATCGTCTGCGCGACGGCCGGGCTCGCCAGCGCAAGTATTGTTGCAGTGGTCGCCGCGATCAGGGCGAAGTGACGTCGCAACAGCATGTGTTTCTCCCTCGGATCTTATTAGGCCGACAATCCACGCGTCGCCCGTTGGCGACGATAGGCACGTCGGCGCAGGGTGCGATTGTATCGCATCCCGGGTCAAGCGTACTGGCAGGCGAGCCAGAAGGCAAGTTGCATTGTGAGCCAAGCGTCCCGTATCGTGGGTCGACCCGCCGATGCTGAATCGGGCGAGGCAATGAGGCAGAGGGCATGAAGCGAGCTACGGATCGGACCCGGGCGAGCCAGGACGACAAGAGTCCGATTCAGGTGATTGCGCGCGCTGCCTCGATACTACGGGCGCTGGAAGGTGAGGCGGACGGCTTGAGCCTCGGCCAGATTGCCCAGCGGGTGAAGCTCGCGCGGTCTACCGTGCAGCGCATTGTGGCCGCATTGGCGGCCGAGAAATTTCTGATCGCGGCGTCGCCGAATGCCCGGGTTCGCCTCGGCCCGACGATCCTGCGGCTGGCCGCGTCGGCGCGCACCGATTTCGTCGCCGCGGCGCAGCCGTTTCTCGTTCGGCTCTCTGCGGAGCTTAAGGAGACCGTCGACCTTGCGGTGGTCCGCGGCGATCATCTGGTCTTTGTCGATCAGGTGATCGGCGCGCACCGGCTGCGCGCCGTCTCCGCCGTCGGCGAGGCTTTTCCGCTGCATTGCACGGCGAACGGCAAGGCTTACCTGGCCGAGCTCGATGCCGCCGGCGTCGAACGCCTGATCGGCACAAATTATGAGCAGCGAACGCCACGCACCATCACCCGGTTCGACAATCTGTTGCGCGAGCTCAAGGCGGTGCGCAAGGCAGGCGTCGCTATCGACCGCGAGGAGCACACCCGCGGCATTTGCGCCGCAGGCGTCGTGCTGCGGGACCCGCTCGGCAATGTCATTGCAATTTCGGTGCCGGTACCGGCGCACCGCTTCTACGAACATCAAAGTCTCATCGTGGCGCGGCTGCGTGCGACCAAAGAGGCCCTGGAACGCGAGATGCTAGCTGCCGTAGCCTGATGTCGGCTTGTCGCGTCCACCGGAATTCGATACAGTTGTATCATATACTGGTACATAGAGTCCGAACGCCGCATGGAAGCTGGCGTAACCCGAGGAAACGCGGAGGATGACGTGGCGAAAAAAATTCGCGGCGTGACGTTCGAGGAAAACGCCAACAACACGATGGGGCTCGAGTTCTACAACCTGTCGCATCGGTTCGGCTACCAATCGCCCAATTGGCCGTATTTCGAAGACGTCAAGATTGAGCGCATCCACTACATGGCGAAGTCCGGGGTGCTGTCGCAGCGCATCACCACCTCGATGCACAATACAACCCATATCGACGCGCCGGCGCATGTCATTCAGGGTACGCCGTTCATCGACGAAGTGCCGCTGCCGCATTTTTTCGGTTCCGGCATCGTGGTTTCGATCCCGAAGAAGAAATGGGAGCAGATCACCTACGACGATCTGGAGAAGGCGGCCGGCAAGATCGTACGCCCGCGCGACGTCGTGATCGTCAATACCGGCTGGCACAAGCTCTACGAGGACAGTGAGGATTATTTCTGCCGGTCGCCGGGCTTCGTGTCGTCGGCGGGCGAATGGTTCGTCGAGAAGAAAGTGAAAGTCGTCGGCCACGATACCCAGGCCAACGATCATCCGCTGGCGACCGCCATCGGTCCGCAGCGCAATGGCCCGCTGCATCCGCACCTCGCCGACGAATACAAGAAGTGGTCCGGCGGCCGCGACTGGAAGGACGATTTCCCCGAGTGGGAGCCGGTGCATCGCATCCTGTTCAAGAACGGCATTCTCGGCATCGAGAACGTCGGCGGTGATATCGACAAGGTCACCGGGCGGCGCTGCACCTTCGCGTTCTTCCCGTGGAACTGGGACCGCGGCGACGGCTGCATCATTCGCCTGGTAGCGATCGTCGATCCGAAGGGCGCCTACCGCATCGAGAAGGGGGAGAAGTTCGCATGATCGTCCGCAGATTTTCCGAGGCGAAGGCCTACGAAGCGCCCAATCACCGCGACTATAAATCGTTTCGCGTGTTCGGCGCCGAGATGGGCGGCTCGCAGACGCTGGTGTTCGGCATTTCGCATTTTCTGCCGGGCGGCGGCGCCGGTCCCGACGCATCGCCGCCGGAGAAGATCTATTACGTGCTGGCCGGCGAGCTCACGGTCATCGCTGGCGGCAAAGAAACCGTCGTGCAGGCCGGTGATACTTGTTACATCGGCCCCAATGAGAGCCGTGAAATCGTCAATCGCGGTCACGAGGTTTGCACCATCGCGGTTGCCGTAGCGCCGGTGAAGTGAGGCATTATGTCCGACGAAGAGTTCCTCAAAAATCCGGCCTCGCTGTTCGATGTCCGCGGCAAGACCGCGATCGTCACCGGCGCGACTGGGGCATTCGGCGCCATCGCGGCCAAGACCTTGGCGGCGGCCGGAGCCAATGTCGTCATCGCCGCTAACAACGCCGAGGGGCTGAAAAAGCTCGCCGCTGAATGCGGCAGCCTTGGCGGTAAGGCCGAAGTGGTGGCCAAGCGCCCAAGCTCGGAATCGAACTGCGATGCCATCGTGGCGGCCGCGGTGGAAAAATTCGGCGGCCTCGACATTTTGGTCGTGGCGTCGGGCCAGAACAAAGTGGCGAAGATCGTCGACCAGAAGCCCGAGGACTTTCTCGACGTGATGGATGCCAATGTCACGCAATCCTGGCTGATGGCGCGCGCCGCGTCGCGGCAGATGATCAAGCAGGGGCGCGGCGGCAAGATCGTGCTGATGTCGTCGGCGCGCGGCTTGCTCGGCCACCCGGCCGGCTACACCGCCTATTGCGCTTCGAAGTCGGCTGTCGACGGCATCACCAAGGCGCTCGGCTGCGAACTCGGCGCGAGCGGCATCACCGTCAATGCACTCGGACCGACGGTGTTTCGCTCGCCGCTGACGGAATGGATGTTCGCCGATGACGAACGCGGCAAGACGGTGCGCGCGGGCTTCCTGACGCGGGTGCCGAAGGGCCGGCTCGGCGAACCCTCCGATCTCGCCGGGCCGCTGTTGTTTCTCGCCTCGAAGGCGTCCGATTTCTACACCGGACATATTCTTTACGCGGACGGCGGCTACACGGCGGGCTGAGCATGGCGAAGGCGCGTATTGCCGTCATCGGCGCCGGCCTGATGGGGCACGGCATCGCCCAGGTATTCGCGCTCGCCGGGCATGATGTGACGATTACCGACTCGTTTGCGAATAATCTCGATACCGTGAAGTCGCGCATCGCGGCGAATTTGCGCGACCTCGGCGACGACGAGGGCGCGGTCGTGCGGGTCGCGCCATGCGCCGATCTCGCCGAGGCGGTCCGCGACGCCGATTACGTCGTCGAGGCCGTGCTCGAAGATCTGCCGCTGAAGCAAAAACTGTTCGCGGAAGTCGAACGCCACGTGCGTCCCGACACTATCCTCGCCAGCAACACCTCCGTGATCCCGATCACCGCGATTATGCAGGGGTTGAACAAGCGGGAGCGTGCGCTCGGCACCCATTGGTGGAACCCGCCGTTCCTGGTGCCGCTGGTCGAGGTCATCGAGACGCAATGGACCTCGCCACAGGCAATCGCCTGGACGATGAAGTTGCATGAAGCGGCCGGCAAGAAACCCGCGCATGTCAAGAAAGACGTACCCGGCTTCATTGGCAACCGCTTGCAACATGCACTGTGGCGCGAGGCGATTGCGCTCGTCGAACAGGGCATCTGCGATGCCGAGACTGTCGATGCAGTGATCAAAGCGTCGTTCGGCCGCCGCATCGCGGTGCTCGGCCCACTCGAAAACGCCGATCTGGTCGGCACCGACCTGACGCTCGCCATCCATAATACGGTGTTGCCGGCCATCGACAGCCGACCCGGTCCGTCGCCCTATCTGCAAAAGCTCGTCGCCGACGGCAAACTCGGCTTCAAATCGGGCGAAGGATTTCGCAAATGGAGCGCCGACGAACAGGCGGCGCTCCGCGCCAAGGTCGTGGCGCATCTCAAAGCTTCACGCGACCGCTGAGGAGGAAAACATGACCGACACAAAAAATACCGGTTCCATCGATCGCCGCACGGTTGTGGCGGCGGGTCTGACTGCGCTGGCGGCGCCGGCGGTGCTGCGGGTGATTCCGGCGCAGGCGCAATCGAAGACGATCAAGATTGGGCATGTCAGCCCGAAGACCGGGCCGCTTGCCGGTTTCGGCGAGTCCGACGGCTTCATCATCGACCAGATGAAGGGCGTCCTCGCCAAGGGCCTGCCGAGCGGCGGCAAGACCTATCCGGTGGAGATCATCAGCAAGGACAGCCAATCGAGCGGCACGCGCGCCGCCGAAGTCGCTTCCGAACTGATCCTGCACGACAAGGTCGATCTCCTGATCGCTTCCTCGGCGCCCGACACCACCAATCCGGTCGCGGATCAGGCCGAAGTCAACGAAGTGCCCTGCGTGACCACGAATTGTCCGTGGCAGCCCTATTTCTTCGGCCGCAACGGCGACCCGAAAAAGGGCTTCACCTGGACCTATCACTTCTTCTGGGGCCTCGAAGATGTGATCGCATCCTATCTGCCGATGTGGGACTCGGCCGCCACCAACAAAGTGATGGGCGGCCTCTTCCCCAACGACGCCGACGGCAATGCCTGGGGCGATCCGCAGCGCGGCCTGCCGCCTGAACTCGCCAAGGCCGGCTATAAGCTCCTCGATCCGGGCCGCTATCAGGTGATGAATAACGACTTCACCTCGCAGATCTCGCAATTCAAGCAGGCCGGTGCCGAGATCGTGGTCGGCAATATGATCCCGCCCGATTTCGCCACCTTCTGGTCGCAGGCCGCCCAGCAAGGCTTCCATCCCAAAGTGGTGACCATCGGCAAGGCGCTGTTGTTCCCGTCGGTGGTCAATTCGCTCGGCCCCCGCGGCAACGGTCTGACCACGGAGATCTGGTGGACGCCGAACTTCCCGTATAAATCCGGCTTGACCGGCCAGACCGCGCGGCAATTGACCGACGCCTATGTCGACGCGACCAAGCGGCCGTGGACGCAGCCGATCGGCTATCAGCACGCGCTGTTCGAAGTGGCGATCGATGTGCTCAAGCGGACCAAGGCATTGGATCCGAAATCCATACTCAGCGCCATTGTCGCCACCGACTATCAGTCGATGGTCGGCCCGGTGAAATGGACCGGCCAGCCGGTCAAGAACGTCAGCAAGACGCCGCTGGTCGCCGGACAGTGGCAGCGCAAGGGCAACGAATTCGATCTGGTGATCACGGAGAACAAGTCGGCGCCGAACATCCCGGTCGGCGGCAAGCTCGAATTGCTGTCCTAGAGCGTGGCTGATTTTTTCTGAATCGGAGGGGATTCCCAGTTTGGGGCGAATATGATTCAAGATGCTGGCTGGAACGGAGGCCAGCATCCGATGGCCCGAGCTTATTCCCTTGATTTAC